>Ga0256839_1006635_pt1 | contig 10059 bp, 9 predicted proteins | sample 354166metaG_FD_185968 | JGI IMG/M metagenome (GOLD analysis project Ga0256839, IMG submission 185968) | Hydrothermal vent microbial communities from Mid Atlantic Ridge, Atlantic Ocean - 354-166 | ecosystem: Environmental > Aquatic > Marine > Hydrothermal vents | place: Atlantic Ocean: Mid... | reverse complement strand
TGTTGAATTGCAAAAAACCAAGCAAAATTTCTTTAAAGACCGTAGCGTTTATTACGCCACTTTCCCCATCAGAGAACAAGCAAAAAAAGGTGATTGGAACTATCAACTAGAGGCCGTCTACACTATTGGCATATTGGACTTTGTGTTTGATGAGGATAAAGATGACCCAGACAAATTCCTTTATAAAATAAAATTAACGGACATTGAGACGCAAAAGATTTTCTATGACAAACTGACGTTTGTGTATTTAGAAATGCCTAAATTTACAAAATCAATTGATGAATTAGAAAACCACTTTGACCGCTGGCTTTATGTTATTCGCAATATTTCTCGGTTAGAAGCTTACCCCGAGCAGTTACAAGAAAAAATATTTAAAAAATTTTTCAAAGTCGCTGAGATTGCACAATTAAATCAAGAAGCCCGTGCTGATTATGATCGTAGTTTGAAATATTATTGGGATATGAACAATACCATTGATTCTGCAAAACAAGATGCATTCACCAAAGGCTGGCAGTCCGGTGTTGAAAATGGCCGACAAGAGGGAATAAAAGAAGGCATAAAAGAAGGCATAAAAGAAGGTATTAAAAAAGGCATAGAAAAAGGCATAGAAAAAGGAAAAAAGGAAGGCATCGAGGAAGGCATGGAAATAGGTGTACGCAAAAATGCAATTGCAACGGCACACAAATTAAAACAAATGCAACTACCGATTGAGCAAATAGCAAGTGCAACCAACCTAACGCTTGCCGAACTCAATGCATTATTTGAAAATAACTGATACTCATCATGTCCATAATTTATCGCCCGGCAATATTGGCCATACTGTCTATTGCAACTTTTTTATTACTCTGGCAAGGGCTTGCTTACTCTTTAGATAGCGTCACCCTGCCGTCTCCTTTAGTGGTTATCAATGTCCTTATAACAGAAATAACGACCGGGGAATTACCACACCATTTAGCGATAACCCTATACCGGCTACTGCTCAGCTTTAGCATTGCCATGTCCTTAGGCTGTATTATTGGTATTATTTTAGGGCGGCATCCACAACTAGATTATTTTTTCGATAACTGGCTCGTTATCTTTCTGAATATCCCCGCCCTAGTCGCAATTATTTTATGTTATGTCTGGTTTGGCTTGGTCGAATCAGCGGCCATTTTAGCAGTTGTCATCAATAAGTTACCTAATGTTATCGTGACGATTCGTGAAGGCACTCGGGCTTTAGACCCTGACTTACTCGATATGGCAAAGTGCTACCATTTTAGTCGTATGAAAACGTTGCGCCATGTCATTTGGCCACAACTACACCCCTTTTTCATGGCGGCCACACGTTCAGGTCTAGCACTTATCTGGAAAATTATTTTAGTCGTCGAAATGCTAGGGCGCAGTGACGGCATGGGCTATCAATTACACTTATTTTTCCAACTATTTGATGTTAGTAGCATTCTTGCCTATACGATTGCATTTATCACCATCATCCAAGCAATTGAACTATGCATACTCAAACCCTTAGATAGACATGCACAAAGGTGGCGTTAAATGAGTCATATTAGCATTCATATCCATGATAAATCGTATCGCACGGCCAACAACAAAGCTAAACAAGTCATTAAGGCACTTCATTTAAGCCTGCATAAAAATGAATTTGTTTGTCTTGTCGGTGCATCCGGTTGTGGCAAGACAACCTTATTAAATATTTTAGCAGGCTTAGATACGGATTACGCGGGAGAAATTACCTTCAGCACACAGCAACTGAGCCCCAAAATCGCTTATGTATTTCAAAACCCTCGCTTACTCCCTTGGCGTACTGTTTTAGAAAATATAGAGCTAGCCGCTAATCCAGATAAAGAAAGCTTAGATTTTTTACTCAACAGTATGGGGCTGATGGCTGAAAAAGACACTTACCCCGCACATTTATCTTTAGGGATGAGTCGCCGCGTCTCAATCATCAGAGCGTTTGCAATGAACCCTGATTTATTACTCATGGATGAGCCTTTTGTGTCCCTTGATGCACCAACAGCTCGACAAATGCGTCATTTATTAGTCGGTCTATGGCAAAAACGCCCACATACAATTTTATTTGTCACCCACGATTTAAGAGAAGCCATTGCCATGGCTGATCGGATTATTTTCTTGGACAAAGAACCCATGTCTATCATTAGGGAAGTACCTATTCCTCTCACAAGAGAGGCCAGAAACACGTCGGCTGTCATTGAGCAATTCAAACAACAGTTATTTATTGATTATCCTGAAATAACTGCGTTATTATAAGCACTTCTGTTGCAAAATAACTTAAATAATACTACACGGAGAATGAGTTGTTATGAAATCCCCTCTGATTATCAGTGCACTATCAGTTGCTATACTATTAATCCCTAACATCAGCACAGCCAATAGTGTTGATGCAAAATACCCAGCCGCAAACTTTCAGCCTAAAGTGATTTATTTAGACAAAGACGCGGCGAAAGGAAGCATAAAATCGTTTGGTAAAAAATCGGTTTATGACCCAAAATATCCAGCGGCCAATTTTGAACCTAAGGTCATTTACCCTTAAGAATTAAAGGCGAAATAGAACCCGAAACCGGCACAAAATGGTTTCGGGTTTTTTTAGGCAACGCTAACGCACCGCCCCAATCAAAGAATCAAACAACGCACTAGCAGTAGAAATAGCCTGAGCTGCCGCTTGATAAGACTGTTGAAATTTAACCAAATTTGCGGCTTCTTCATCTAAATTGACACCTGCAATAGTCTCCCGCGCCGCCGTTGCACTATTCAATAAACTTTCCTGTGCAGAAGCACTGACATTAGCCGCATGCGTAGCCCCTCCCACTTTCGACACGACCTGCCCAAACGCCTCTTGAAAACTGGCCGTTCCCCCAAACATATTAGAACTATTTGCCAAAGCCGCCAAACTTAATGCGTTTCTATTATCGCCCGGCATTGCCCCAGCAAAAATGCTTACGACTCCCGTCACAGGATCTGTTTCGACATTCGTTGCGGCAGCTATTTGCCGCGGATCGGTAATATTCATGGCAATATCTTTTGCCGCCTGGAAAGTAGGCCGAATAAAAAACTGGTCATTAACGGCCGGTGTTGCACTCAATTCCAGCGTAATACCCGGCAAAACATCAGGTGCGGTAGCAGTTAAGGTAATCGGTGCAGGCCCCGCTGAAGCCGTTAAACTAATAACGGAATCATCACTCATGCGTGTCAAAGTATACGTGCCATCATAAGTCAATAAATAATCACTGGTATCAATATTGGTACTGGTGACATCAAAAGCAGCCGTCAGATTTGCAGTACCTGTATTGGTCGTTAAAGCCATTACCGGCACTTCTGCAACGCCTGTAAATTTAAAAAAATCTTGCCCAGGACTGCCATTGCCATCTAAATCATAACCTGCAGCATGTATACTATTAAAATCTATTGCAATCGCCGCGGCAACTGCACCGACTTTTTGTTGAGCAGGGTCTAATATTTCATCACGAAAACGCAGTGTCCCAGCTAGCCTTCCGCCTTTTATTTGACCACTAATCACTTGCGGGTCACCCGCTTTAGGCTTTAATACAATCTCTAATTTGGTAGGGTCAAACTCATTACTTTGCACACCTAATTGAAAAGATTGCCCATCTATGACTAACGGCTGTCCATTACTCAATATCACCGTATCCATACCATTCGCCTGTGGCACAACCGCAATATCGACTAACTCTGCCAATTGCTTTAAGACACGATCACGCTCATCCAATAAATCATTAGGCTGCTGTTGGCCATTGGCACGCCCAATATCAGCACTGATTTTTTTATTTAAACCCGCCAAGTTTTCTGTATAAGTATTAATGGTCTGCGTCATCGCACTAACATCAGAATTAACCTGATTACGTAATGCCTCAAACCGAGCACTGGTTAAATCAAAGCGTTGCGTTAAACTATCTCCCTCAATTAACATCACTTCACGCGCCGCTATATCACTAGGGTCATTCGCAACATCATTCACCGCATTAAAAAAATTTTGCATGGCAGGGTTCATTCCCGTACTAGGGTCAGCTAATAAACTATCCACTTGTGTGGCAAAGCTTTTAAACGCATCTACTTCACCAAAAGCGGAAGAACTAGAGCGCAATTGTCCCGTAATAAACTGATCATAGCTTCGGGCAATATTCGTCACTTTGACCCCGGTACCAATATACCCTCCGCCTGTACGCTCAGGTAAATTAGCGGCGGACTCCACTCGCTGGCGACTATATCCTTCCCGATTAACATTCGCAATATTATTGCTGGTTGTTTCAATAGAGCGTTGAAAGGCCATTAAGCCCGATACTGCCGTACCTAAAATACCACTTGCCATCTTATTACTCCTTCACGCCATCAACCATAGCATCGAAATCTGACAAAGCATCACTATGATAAATACGCATCACTTTATTGGCATAGACAGGGTCTGTTGCATAACCTGCGGCCTGTAATTCACGAATATATTGCTCTGGATTACCTTGTTGCTTTAAAGCCTGTTGGTAACGTGGATTTTCTTTGATAAAGCGAACATAGTCATTAAAACTATCCTGATAACTATCATAGGCTCTAAAGTTTGCCCTTTCTTGCCTCGCCATGCCCGCTTTATCATATTCCAGAGTATTAATAACCGCCTGCTTACCTGCCCAGTTATGATGCGTTTTGATATTAAATAAATTAAAACTGCTTTGCCCATCTGTCATTTTTATGACACTTTTGCCCCAGCCTGTTTCCAATGCAGCTTGTGCTAATAAGACTTTAGCATCAACCCCTAAGGCATTAGCCGCTTGCAGGGCAGCAGCTTTTAATTCACGCACAAAATCTTGCGGTGAATGTATTGCCCTAACACTCGCAGGCACCTTATCAGGCTGAGCTGTCACCGCTGGTACTTTTACTGGTTCGGAGCGCATAACAGGTCTTGCTTGATACTCAGCCAGCCCTAATTTATCCTGTATATCATATTGTTTAGGGCTTAATTGGCGTTCAATTAAAGCCGCCAAACCTATGCCAGGCTCGCCTGCTAAATGTACCGACAATTGCTGGTCATGCATTTCCTGATAAAACTTACTTTGCTCATTATCTAAAATACCGCCTTCAGAGCCACTTGCATTACGCATGCTTTTTAATACCATGCCAATGAACACGGATTCAAACTGCCGTGCCACTTCTTTAATGGCCGCCGGCGTTTGTTGTTTTGCCGCCAGCTTTAATTTAGCAAGACCGTTAAAATCAGTATACACATCTGCAGAAGCCACATTATCCAACATCAGCCTATCTCCACCCTTAAATAATAATCAGCTCAGCACGCAAGGCACCAGCCGCCTTCAATGCCTCTAAAATAGCCACCAAATCACTCGGTGCCGCCCCTACATTATTCACCGCACGTACAATTTCATCTAACGACACCCCAGGGTTAAATACAAACATACGGTTGTCACCCTCTGTCACCTCAATATCAGACTGAGGCGTTACCACCGTATTACCTGCCGCGCCTCCTATAACAGGTGCATTAGGCTGGCTTACCTGCAAATTTTCACTCACGGTTACCGTCAAACTACCATGTGATACGGCAACAGGTTGCACTCGTACCATATTATTAATAACCACAGTCCCTGTACGTGAATTAATAATAATTCTGGCAGGTGCATCATCAGGGTTGACCATAATATTTTCCAACATCGACACAAACGTCACCCGTTGTCCGATATCTAAAGGCGCACTGACACGTACGGAAGCCGCATCAACGGCTTTGGCCGTCCCCTCTCCTAGTAAACGATTAATCGCCTGCACCATACGATTAGCCGTGGTGAAGTCTGCATTATGTAAATTAAACACCACTTCTTTTCCTGAAGAAAAGGGACTCGGCACACTCCGTTCAACGGTTGCACCATTGGCAATTCGACCAACTGCCGGATTATTGACCGTAATTCTTGAGCCATCCTGACCCGAAGCGGATAAACCTCCCACCACTAAATTGCCTTGTGCCATGGCATAAACTTGCCCATCAGCTCCTTTTAAAGGCGACAAAAGCAAAGAGCCTCCCCGTAAACTTTTTGCATCCCCAATAGATGATACGGTGACATCAATTTTTTGCCCTGGCTTAATAAAAGCAGGTAACTCCGCATGTATTGCCACTGCGGCAATGTTTTTTGCTTTTGGATCAACGCCTGCCGGAAAATTGATGCCCAATCGTGCCAACATGGCGCGTAAAGATTGCCCTGTAAACTTGGTCTTATCTCCTGACTTATTCAACCCGACAACTAAACCATAACCTACCAACTGATTGCTTCTAACGCCCTTTATATCCGCTAAGTCTTTCACTCTCTCTGCATAACTCGCCGACATATTAGCCAATAACAGACAAATTAATAACAAAACCTTAATCATGACTTTGTCCATATCCGTTCCCCATTAAAATGGAAATAGCCAGTGCATAAAGGTACGACTAAACCAACCTGGGCGACTTGCATCTGCAACGACCCCATCGCCTGTATACATAATGGTTGCATCGGCCAATTGACTGGAATTAATCTGATTAGAGGCACTAATATCAATGGAGCGAATAATCCCTGAAACACGAATATATTCATTCCCCTGATTTAGAGCGACACGTTTTTCCCCACGTACTTTTAAATTACCATTAGGCAACACGTCCACTACACTCACCGTAATACTGCCTGTCAAACTATTGCTTTGATTAGCCAGACCATCGCCTAACAATTGACGCTTTGCGGTCACTTGGTTTTCTAAAGCCCCACCCATAAAAACACTCGGATCCATACCATAAAGCTTAGGAACGGTTACCGTAATATCTGTATCCTTATTGACTTCAAAATCAGCAGCCTTTTGAGCCTGCATACGTTCGTCAAATAAAATGGTAATAATATCCCCTACCCGACGTGCAATCTGATCTTCAAACAAACGCATATCATAATTCGCCTGATAGATAGAGCCGGTCTGATTTAAAGGTGGCCTAAGTGCCTCAGGGCGCACCGGCGCAAACTCAGGGTCGCGATCCGGCAGTGTTTCACAACCAGCAAGCCCTATACATATTCCTAATACACCAATCTTTAAAATTTTCATGATCTTAACCACGCTTAAAGTTGCTGTGTCACATAAGAAAGCATCTCATCAGTCGTAGAAATCGCTTTAGAATTCATTTCATAAGCTCGCTGCGTCTCAATCATGCCGACCAACTCTTCGACCACATTCACATTCGATGTTTCCAATGCGCCTTGATTCAGCGTACCCAGTTCATTCTCACTCGGCGTACCAATGATAGGAGCACCACTGGCAATAGATTCACGATACATATTTTCACCAATCGGATCTAAGCCTGCAGGATTGACAAAACTAGCTGTCTGAATCTGGCCAACTTGTGACAAGGTAGGGCTTCCCGGTTGCAATACCGATACCGTACCATCTCTGCCAATTGTAATGCTAATCGCATCTGGCGGAATAACAATGGCAGGCTCTAAGGGCATCCCGTTAGCCGTCACCATTTCACCGGTAGAACTTAATTTGAATGAACCGTTCCGGGAATAATTAATATCCCCATTAGGCATCAGAATCTGAAAAAAACCGCGACCCTGAATGGCAATATCTAAAGAGTTATCAGTTTGCTGAATATTCCCCTGCGTATGCAATTTTTCAGTTGCTACAACTCTAACGCCTGAACCTAACTGCAAGCCTGTCGGCAATTCAGTATTCTGTGACGAATTCGCACCGACTTGCCTAACATTTTGATATAACAAATCCTCAAAAACAGGCCGGCTCTTTTTAAATCCGGTGGTATTAATATTGGCCAGATTATTTGAAATAACCGCCATACGTGTTTGCTGGGCATCCAAACCTGTTTTTGCCACCCATAATGATCGCTCGGTCATGATAAGCTCCTCTTTTTTGACACTTACATAAATGAATGCATGTTTTATGCCAAAAAATCATCACTGCCATTATAAAGGGTTAGTGATACCGCTTAGAAATACAAGCGCAAACCAAAAGATAAATTAAACTTGAACTATTATTGACCCCTTTTCCCTTATCAGTCCACAGCCTCCATTTTATTAAGCAAATCCAACATGACTTGTTGACTTACTTGAAATAAACTCACTTTAGGCCGATCTAAATCGACAATCAATAACATAACAGCCGCAAATGTAAGAACTAAAGCAATTGTAACGGTAGGGCTACGCCGTCCATTTAAACCAGTGTAATACCCAAGTGCTCCCATAGATAAAACTGCAATAAAATAGAGCGTAGCCCAAATAGTGGGCGATATACGATTAAGCAAGGCCTGCCAAACTCTCTGCACTTTAAGGTCAAATATATTATTTAATGCTTGTATATACAATTCCACCGTAAAAACTGACGAATTCTGCCGCGCAATAGTAACAGCCTGCTGCCAAAGCAAACTTTCGAGTGATGATGAACGCTTAATGGCTTGCTCAAGCTTTACATAATCTCCTTGACTTATATATTGCGATGCTTGTACATGCAACGCAACATACTCATGTAGCAATACTTTAGCTTGAGTCGCATAAGAACCTGGTAACAAATCAGTGCGTAAATAAGCAGTATTAATCGCATTCGCACTTTCTACTACTATCAATTTTTTCGCCGAAAAACGAGTTTCAGCTTTACCAAATGTGAATGCCAATAAAAAAGTAAGCAAACCCAAAGTTGTTCCCATAATGGCACTCACCTGCGAACGTTGGTCTTCTTTAGCCACAATGCTATGCCGGTTACCTAATCGAAAACCACCTTCGATAATGATTAAAAATATGAGTAGAGTACAAACAAATAACCCCCAGATAGGCAACAAATCTAACGCATGCAATGGTATATTCACCTAATCTCCCTTATGTATTTCATAAAAAATATAGCGTAAGTTATTATAATCTTATTATCAGCCTGATATTTAGATTTATAATGAGCCAAAATGGCTAGCTTACACAGCAATATTCCACAGAAACACATCTTTCTTCTCCCAAAATATAAGGATTTATATATGTCAAACCGTCGCTCAAAAAGGTCTTATAAAGAAATACTGACCACAGTAGGTCCTGCCATGTTATTAGTGGTTGCCGGCTTTTGGATTGCCTATCAATTTGTTGCCCCGCCGCCACCTAAAAAAATAACCATTAGCACAGGCTCTACAACAGGCGCTTATTATCAAATAGCCCAAAAATATCGTACTGAACTCGCAAAAGAAGGCATTGAACTCGATATCATCACCTCTTCCGGCTCCAAAGAAAACATCCAACGTCTACTTGATAAGCAAGCCGATATAGCCTTTATTCAAGGTGGCACGGCAAGCCATGAAACGCATTTACAATCGTTAGGTAGCCTCTATTATGAGCCGCTCTGGATATTTGTTAGCAAAGATATTATCGCCGATAAAATGACCGATTTAGCTAAACGACGCATCGCTATTGGTCAAAAAGGGAGCGGCACACGCGCACTGGTCACTGAATTGCTGACCCTTAATCATTTAACCCAGCAAACGACTCAATTACTGCCACTAGCATCTGCCGAAGCGGGCATGGCATTAATACAAAAAAATATCGATGCAGCCTTTATCGTTGCCTCGGAAAAATCAGAAACCGTACAACAATTATTACGCAATGACCAAGTCAAATTACTTGAATTAAAACGCACTGAAACCTATACCCGCTTATTGCCCTACTTATCCCAAATCACCTTACCTGAAGGCATTATAGATTTAGAAAAGAATATTCCCCAGCAGACAGTGAAGTTACTAGCCCCTAGCGCAAATTTAGTCATTACTGACGACTTCAACCCTGCTTTAACCGTATTATTACTTAGAGCAGCAAAAGCTATTCATCATCACTCTGGTATTTTTTCTGCCGCCAACCGCTTTCCTAGCGACCAATTTACCGCTTACCCCATCAATGAAGTTGCTGAGCGTTTTTACAAAGTAGGGCCGCCCTTCTTAATGCGCTATCTTCCCTTTTGGCCAGCCGTATTTATTGACCGCATGATTGTTATGTTGATTCCTTTATTAGCCTTAATATTACCGCTGAGCAAAAT
>Ga0256839_1006634_pt1 | contig 10059 bp, 10 predicted proteins | sample 354166metaG_FD_185968 | JGI IMG/M metagenome (GOLD analysis project Ga0256839, IMG submission 185968) | Hydrothermal vent microbial communities from Mid Atlantic Ridge, Atlantic Ocean - 354-166 | ecosystem: Environmental > Aquatic > Marine > Hydrothermal vents | place: Atlantic Ocean: Mid... | reverse complement strand
ACGAGACGGTTCTGGATATTGGCTGCGGTTTAGGCTATTCTACCGCTATTATAGCGCGGTTGGCCGAAGCTGTCGTGGCAGTAGAAGACGACGCCGAAATGGCGGCCGAAGCGCAGCAGTTATTGTCCTCGAATGATGTGGACAATGCTGCAGTTATTGAAAACAAGCTGTCAGAAGGGGCTGCCAAACACGGCCCATACGACGTTATTATGATCGAAGGCGGGGTTGAAATTGTTCCTGCCGCAATTCTGGCACAGCTGAAAGATGGCGGCCGTATCGGCTGTATATTTATGGAAGATGCGCTGGGTGTTGCGCGGATCGGTTACAAGATCGACGGTGAAGTCACCTGGCGTTTCGCATTTAACGCAAGTGCTCCGGTATTGCCGGGGTTCAAAGCCCCCAAGGGGTTTGTTTTGTAGGAAACAGATCTGATTGTAAGGGCCATAGGAAAAACAAAAACAGTATGAGGTGCAACGTGGGCTACAGAGTAAAACCGATCCTTGCGGCTGCTTTCGCCGCAATCACCCTTGCAACCGCGCCGGTCGCCAAGGCCGAGGGGCTGAAAGACGCGCTGATCTCGGCTTACAAGAATTCGGGGCTGCTGGAACAGAACCGCGCCCTGTTGCGGGCCGCTGATGAAGATGTGGCACAGGCTGTTTCCGCCCTGCGCCCTGTTCTAAGTTACTATGCAAATGCAACCTATGCCGATCCGGTATTGCCGGGACGGGATTACCTTTCGGGGAATCTGGGCTTGCAGGCTTCGTTGCTGTTGTATGATGGCGGGGGATCGAAATTCGCCATCGAAGGCAAGAAAGAGTCGGTACTGGCTGCCCGCGAAGGGCTGGTGAATGTCGAGCAATCCGTTCTGTTGCGCGCTGTAACCGCCTATATGAACGTGCGTCGCGATACCGAATTTGTATCCCTGCGCCAAAACAACGTGCGTGTGATCCGCGAACAGTTGCGTGCGGCCAAGGACCGGTTCGAGGTTGGCGAAGTAACCCGCACGGATGTTTCTATTGCCGAATCCCGCTTGGCACTGGCGCGCGCCAATCTGGCAGCAGCACAAGGCGGGCTGGCCCGTTCACGCGAAGAATACCGTGCTGCGATTGGCCATTACCCCAAAGGTTTGCGGCCTGCGCCAAAAGCACCGGCAACGGCAAAATCAATTGATGCAGCACGGTCGGTTGCCTATGTGACCCATCCATTGATGCGTAAAATTCAACACGAAGTCACTGCCGCCGAAATCGGGATCGAGCAGGCCAATGCGTTGATGAAGCCACGGGTCAGCCTGACCGGGCGGGTAAACCATGACAGTTACGGTCTGGATTCCTCCTCGATCGGGATCGAATTGGGTGGGCCGATCTATCAGGGTGGCAAGCTCAGCTCGCTTTTCCGTCAGGCCGTTGCACGCCGTGACCAGACCCGCGCCGGTTTACATCTGACACGTCTGGATGTTGCGCAGGGGGTCGGGAATTCATGGGCCTCGCTTCAGGTTGCCCGTGCAACACTTGCGGCCACTGTCCGCCAGATCAAGGCGGCCCGTGTTGCCTTTAAAGGGGTAAAAGAAGAAGCAACCCTTGGTGCCCGCACCACGCTTGATGTGCTGGATGCGGAACAGGAATTGCTGGATGCCGAAGCCAACCGCATTTCCGCGCTGACCGATCAGTATATCGCCACTTACTCGCTGTTGTCGGCGATGGGTCTGCTGACGGTTGATCACCTGAAACTGGGTATTCGCACCTATGATCCCACGGCCTATTACAACGCTGTTGCCAATGCACCGGCCGACAGTTCGCGCGGCAAACGTCTGGATCGTGTTTTGCGGGCATTGGGAAAAGAATAGAATTGCGCCAATCGGTTGTCTGGTGTTAAGCATGGCGTTATCAGTTCCAGTGACGCGAAATCGGGAGGTTCCATGTCTGAATCAGTATCAAATGCAGAAATCGAAGATGTCCTGACATCTATCCGGCGGCTTGTGTCCGGCGAAGAGGGAAAACCGGCTGCAAAAACAGACGTTGAGGCCAAGAAACCTTCGGCGGCTTCCAAGCTTATTCTGACTGCGGATTTCCGTGTTTCCGATGCCCCCAAAGGGGCTGCCAACGCCGAGGAAAAGCCAGCCGAGACCGCGACTTTCCGCCATGCCGCCGAGCCGGAGCAGGGCGAAACCAAGCCGTCGCTGGAAAGCACCATTGCCGAACTGGAAGCCGCGATTGGCGAACAGGACGAAGAATGGGAGCCGGACGGAAGCGAATTTGAAGAAGACGCCGAAGCCGAAGCGGTAATGACTGCGCCCATAAAGGATATGATGGGCACCAAACAACCGATCGACGAAATCGAGGATGCCGAAATCATCGAAGACGATCTGGCCGCGGGTCTGTTTGCCGGCGATGACCCTGAGTTCGACGAAGAAGCCCTGCGCGAAATGGTCAGCGAAATCGTGCGTCAGGAACTGCAAGGGGCCTTGGGCGAGCGGATCACCCGCAATGTGCGCAAGCTGGTGCGCCGCGAGATCAACCGCGTTCTGGCCGCGCAGGATTTCGACTAGGACCTGTCGCTACTCGGCCAGTTTCAGCAGCGCATCCAGATCCAGATGCCGTTCCAGATGATCCGCCAGTGCATCCAGCGTCTGCTCGACCGTATCGTCATATCCGGCATTCCCTGCCGTTCCTCCCAGCCCCGTAAGATAAGCCGCGCGAAACCCGTCTGCGGTGAACAACCCGTGCATATAGCTGCCCATCACCCGTCTATCCGGTGACGCTGCCCCATCCATCCGCCCGTCAATATCCAGCCAGGCCCGCGCGCAATCCGGCCCCGTGGTAGCCCCAATATGGATTTCATAGCCCCGCACCATATCGCCGGTCGGCAAATAGGTGGCCGTCGCCTGTTCCAGCCGTTTTTGCGGCGACATTTCCGTCACCACATCCAGCAGGCCCAGCCCGTCGAATTCGCCCGCATGTCCTTCGATCCCGTCTTTATCGATAATCTTGCGCCCCAGCATCTGATAGCCGCCACACAGGCCCAGCACATGCCCGCCGCGCCGCAGATGCGCGGCAAGGTCGATGTCCCAACCCTGCGCGCGGAAATAGGCCAGATCGGCGATGGTGGATTTTGTGCCGGGGATCAGCACCAGATCGGCATCCCCGGGCAGGGGGCGGCCGGCGTCAATAATCTCGACCGTTACATCGGGTTCCGCGGCCAAGGGGTCCAGATCATCAAAATTGGCAATCCGTGACAGGCGCGGCACCGCGATTTTGAACGCCCCGCCCTTGCGCGAGGCAATGTCCATCACATCCTCGGCAGGCAGGCGCCACGCCTCGGCAAACCACGGCAGGGTGCCGATATCGGTCCAGCCGGTGCGCTGTGCGATCTCGCGTGTGCCTTCGGTAAACAGGCTGACATCGCCGCGGAATTTGTTGACGATGAACCCTTTGATCCGGTCGCGGTCCGTATCGGGCAACACCGCGTGCGTGCCCACCAGTTGCGCGATCACCCCGCCGCGATCAATGTCGCCGACCAGAACCACCGGCACATGCGCGGCCTCGGCAAAGCCCATGTTGGCAATGTCGCCGTGCCGCAGATTGATTTCCGCAGGACTGCCCGCGCCCTCGACCAGAACCAGATCGACGCCATCCGCAAGCCGTCGGAAACTTTCCAGCACCTCGGGCATCAAAGTGGCCTTCATCGCGGAATAGTCGCGGGCCTTTAGCGTGGCAATTCGCTGCCCCTGAACCACCACCTGTGCGCCGATATCGCTTTCGGGTTTCAGCAACACGGGGTTCATATCCGTCACCGGATCCACCCCCGCCGCCCGCGCCTGCAAGGCCTGCGCGCGGCCGATCTCGCCGCCATCCACCGTCACGGCGGCATTGTTCGACATGTTCTGCGGTTTGAACGGGCGCACTGACAGCCCGCGCCGCACATAGGCCCGCGCCAAACCGGCAACCAGCATCGACTTGCCGACATTCGAGCCTGCGCCCTGTATCATAAGTGATTTTGCCATTGCGCCCTTTATCCCTATGCTTGGGTCAGGAAACAAGCAGGAAACGCGACTTGAACACACCATCGCATATGTTGCTGGGTGCTGCCGTCTTTGGCCGCGCAAACCACGCCAATATAACAGCAGCAGCCCTGCTGGGCGGGTTGGCGCCGGACATTTCGCTCTATGTGATGGCGGGCTGGGCGCTGTTTGTGCAGAATATCCCGCCGGATGTGGTGTTCGGGCAGTACTACTTTTCCCGCGAATGGATGCAGGTCTTTGCCTATGACAACAGTTTCATTCTGTGGGGTGCATTTCTGGGGTTCGGCCTGTGGCGCAGGAAACCTTTGGTGATCGCCTTTGCCGGTGCGGCGATCCTGCATCTGGTCACGGATTTCCTGTTGCACCACGATGACGCCCGCCCGCATTTCTGGCCGCTGAGTGATTGGGTCTTCCAAAGTCCGGTCAGTTATTGGGACAGCCGCTATTACGGCAGGATCATTGCGCCGCTGGAACTGCTGATGGATTTCATCCTGTGCTTTATCCTGTGGCAGCGCCATCGCGGGCGTTGGGCAAGATATGTGGTTGGCGGCACCACAGCGGTGTTATTCGTGCCGCTTGTCCTGTGGGGCGTTGCAATGATGGGTGGCAACGGGCACTGGCATTAGGCGGGGCGCTGCATGCTGAACTGGGTGACAGCGGTTGACCCATAGGCATGGCCCGCCGCACTAACCGCCAGATACCAGCCCCACATCCGTCTGAACCGTTCGTCAAACCCCAGCGCCTTGATTTCATCCCAGCGGGTGTTGAACGCGTGGCCCCACTCTCGCAGGGTTCTGGAATAGCTTTCGGTTAGATCGAATTCTTCGATCAAAGCCATTCCGGCATTGCGGATGTTATCCTTGATTGCCTTTGGGCAGGGCAACATACCGCCCGGAAAGATATGTTTGCGCACGAAATCTATGTTGCGCCGGTATAGCGGGAACAGGGCATCCTCGATGGTGATTGCCTGCACCGTGGCCTTGCCGCCCGGTTTCAGGCACCGGTTGACCATGCTGAAATAGGCGGGCCAGAATTTTTCGCCCACATGTTCGATCATCTCGATCGAGCCTATGGCGTCATAGCGGCCGGTTTCATCGCGGTAGTCCCGCATCACAATTTTCACCCTGTCCGAGACCCCTTCGCGTTTCATCAATGCGGTGCAGTAATCATAGTGATCCTTGCTGATCGTCAGCCCCGTCACCTGCGCCCCGCGACGGGCAGCGAACAGGGCAAATCCGCCCCAGCCGCAACCGATGTCCAGCAGATGATCGCCTTCTTTCAGCTCCAGCGAGTCACACATCAATGCCAGTTTCTGCAGTTGAGCGGTTTTCAGGTCTTCTTTGCCGGTGATGTAACGGGCGGCGGAATAGGACATGGTTTCATCCAGCCATTTGCTGAAAAATGCTTCGCCCAGATCGTAATGCTGGTGGATGTTTTTAACCGCCTGTCGCTTGGTGTTGCTGCGCAGCCGGTGGCGCAGTTGCTCGATTATACGAACAACGGATGACCCCGGTGCGTTTTGCGCCACCACATCCTGATTGGCCGCCAGAACACCCAGCAGGGATTGCAGATCGGGGGTGCTCCACCAGCCATCCAGATAGGCCTCGGCAAAGCCCAGATTTCCTTCGCGCAACAGGCGGGTGAACACATCCCCGTTGTGAATCTCCATTTGCCCCGAAGGGCCGGTATGTTGCCCTTCGGCCTGAAACAGTCGTCCATCCGGCAGGGTGACCGACAAACGGCCGGTATGGATTTGTGACAGTTTGCGGTAAACCGGCGCGAAATAGCGCGGCAAGTCGTTCTGGCCTTTAATCGTCGTCAGGACATTCATCTTGTGTGCCCCCTTGCAAAGATTTTCATCAAATTCGCAAGAAGTATGCCCAGAGGCGGGGAAAAAGGCAAATTTACAGATCTGCTGACACCGGACACAAAAAAACGCACCCCGAAATCGAGATGCGTTTGTTGGTTTGCTATCCGGTCAGATCAGGCGGCTTCTGCCTGCTGGCGACGCTCGGATTCCTCACGCGACAGCGCGACCGAGGTGCGCACACCCTTGCCGACAAATTCCATCAGACCGCTGACAACCCGCTCGTTGGGGTCGATGCCGGCACAGGACAGAACCTCGCGGCCATCGCGGGAACGGGCCCAGCGGGCAATCTGCTCGGGGCCATTGCCGTATTTTTTGTCATCTGCAATAGCATCATCCAGCGCAGCCAGAACGACTGCGGCAAACAGTTTCCGCGAGCGGTTGCCCTGCTCGTGGTTGAATGCTGTACCATCTACGAAATCTCGCATTACCGATCCTTTTTGCTCTTGCTCTTTGCGGCGTAACGCTCCTTATGACCGATCTTAAGTGATTCGACCACCGTGATAATGCATGGCAGGCATGCGCTGGGCGCATGGCTGGCGGTGGCAAATCCGGTATATAGGCGTCTTGCCCCTGTGGGATCACCAATATATAGGTGCTGGCAAATTCCCTTCAACCTTTTGCTAAGGTTTTATCAATGCCTAAAATCAACGGAAACGAAATTCGCCCCGGCAACGTGCTGGAACATAACGACCAACTGTGGGTGGCTGTCAAAGTCGGCCATGTGAAACCCGGCAAGGGCGGCGCATTCGCACAGGTTGAAATGAAAAACCTGCGCAACGGCAGCAAACTGAACGAACGGTTCCGCGCGGCCGACAAGGTGGAGCGCGTGCGGCTGGAGCAGAAAGACCAGCAATTCCTGTATGAAACCAACGGGATGCTGGTGTTCATGGACATGGACACCTACGAGCAGATCGAACTGCCCGCCGATATTCTGGGCGACCGCCGCCCGTTCCTGCAGGACGGTATGACCGTGGTGATCGAGTATCACGAGGACGAGGCCCTGAACGCCACCCTGCCGCAAAAGGTGACCTGCAAGGTGGTCGAGACCGAGCCGGTGGTGAAGGGCCAGACCGCCGCCAAATCCTTCAAGCCGGCGCTGCTGGACAACGGGGTGCGGGTGATGGTGCCGCCGTTCATCGGGCAGGACGAGGAGATCATCGTCGATACGGTGTCGATGGAATACTCGGAACGCGCCTAGGGCGGATTGCCGCAGCGCCCGCTGCCGGAAAATAAAATGCAACATTTCGGCCCCGTTTTGCGGACGGGGCTGTAACGATCGGTAAATCGCACAAAGGGTACATTTGCCCCGCTGAAATGTACGATTCCGTTTTTCGGATCGTCGGGTTTGATAACGGGAGTGCGCCTATGGAATTTGTCACAAACACAGAATTGCGCAAGACGCTGGGGCAGCATCTGTCACAGGTCAGGTTCGGCGGCAAACGGTTCCTGATCTACCGCCACAAAACCGAGGTGGCGGCGCTGGTCTCGGTCCGCGATCTGGACCGTCTGGAAGAGTTCGATCGCAAATCGGTGCGGCAGAAGGAGCTGGAATACCTGATGCGGGCGGACGCCTGGGAGAGGGCCAAGCGCGGGGAGCCGGGGATGGTGAGGCGGGGTTATTGACACCTATGAGCCCTTTTGTATCCACTACCAGAACGGCGTCCATAATTGGATGGGCGAACTTAGCCCTTGCGTCAGATTGGGGCATGACAGACCATACATTATTTACTTTAGGAGGGGAACATGCCGTCAATTTTTTGGGTAGGCGTGGCACAGAGCGCAATAGGGTCCACCTTAGGATTCGTGCTCGGCATAATCGCATTCCACTATCAACAGCAACGCCAGTTTTCCAAGAAAGAGAAAGACGATTGGAGGGCCTCGCTCGGTGCGCTCAATCAGCTAACAATTGTTGCTGGCGCGAACATCGAAGCACTCGCGAACGCCAAGCTTCAGTTCATAAATAACCTTAGACCCGAAGCGGAAAAGATGAAAGCCGCAAATACGAAGGCTTATGGCACGCCTTTAGATGAAAGAGAAAAGGAAATCTTAGACATAGTCACCTTGTCAAATTCGATGCGCTATTTCTACCTTAGCTTTCCGCGGAATTCCATCATGTTGCCACCTGAAGTTAGGGAGTATTCATCGCTCAGTAAGGACACGCCGGCACTACCAATGTTTGTTCACCGCGCAATGGGTATGATGCAGGAAATAAATGAACGGATAGAGTCCAGAAACGTACTTATCGCTGAGTTTGCTCGCGAAAGTGGGGCGGATACAGACATGAGCTCCCAACGCGTCTTGTATTATTCAAGCATGTTGTCGGGCGAAGGCGAAGCAATTTGTGAGCATACAGATTTCGCGCTGAACTTTTGGCGTCTCGTTCTCGATCAAATCAAGGCTTACATGAAAGTGAAGGGCGCAGGAGAACACTTCCTTGAATTTCAGCTAGTGCCCAAGGCGAATGAAGCCATGCCCAAAGATGAGTTGTTTCCTCTAATGCGTAAACAACTAAAGACATCTTTTGATTAGGTTTCTCATTTTGCCCCCGTCATTTTGCAAAAATGACAGCCCCCGACCGCCCCATGGCGGGGGCTTTTGCGGCGTTGCGACTGTTTGCTGGCTCATCGGTGAATGATGGCGTCGAATTTGTGCAAACCGATGGCGCAGGCCCCCACCCGGTCGGGGGCTGACATTTTTGCAAAATATGTTGCGCTATATTGAGGGGGTGATTGTGGCGTCACCGGCCACCAGCGCCCCCTTCGCCCGATCAAACCGCAGATAGGCGATGGCCTGCCCCCCTGCCTGCGTGAACAGGGTTCCAGCGGGTTTGCCGTCTGATGTGATCGGGGTGCCGACGGGGGCCGCGCCGTCTATCGCCACCGTTACATAGCCCTTTTTCAACGTGGTTTTATGCTTCATTCGGGCGATGATTTCCTGTCCGACATAGCAGCCCTTTTTGAAATCGACTCCGTTCAGGCGTTCGAATCCGGCCTCGAGGATGTAGGTTTCATTCGGGATCAGCTCGACCCCTGTTTCGGGGATGCAATGGGGAACGCGGATGGCGTCCCAGTCGGTGGCGTCATCGCCCGTTTCGGTGCCGTAGAGCCGCCAGCCGAGCGCCTCGTGCCGCGGGTCGGGCTGGGCGCCGTCGGGCATCGGGCCGGTGCCGCGTTTGACGCGGGTATCGGAGGGGGTGATTTGCACATCAGCGCGCAGTTTGAACATGGTCAGGCGGCGGATCAGGTCGGGGGCGGTCACGTCCGGGGCGTCCAGAAGCAGGTGGTCGCCAAGGTCCAGCAGAAAGAAATCGGACAGGAATTTTCCCTGCGGGGTCAGCAGGGCGGCGTAGAGCAGGCCGTCTTTGGCCTTGGTCACGTCATTGGTGATCAGCCCTTGCAGAAAGGTGGTGCGGTCTGTTCCGGTGATGTCAAATAGCTGGCGTTTCATATTTTGCGGCTCCCCATATGCGTTCGGACGTAATATAGGGGGGATAGGGGACGGGAACCAGAGGGCATGGATGCGCGCACCGTTAAGCATAATCATTCCGACGCTGAACGCCGAAGCGGGGCTGCCGGTGACCTTGCGGGCTTTGGTCGAGGGGCTGGAATGCGGGTTGATCCGCGAGCTGGTGGTGTCGGATGGCGGCTCAACCGATGCGACCTGCGCGCTGGCCGAGGCGGCGGGGGCCGAGGTGGTGCGCGGGGCGGCGGGGCGTGGCGGGCAGTTGCGGCGCGGGGCGGATGTGGCGGCTGGCGAATGGTTGCTGTTTTTGCATGCGGATACGGAGTTGTCGGCGGGCTGGGCGTCGGTTGTGCAGGCGCATATCCGTGGCGGGCAGGGGGCGGGGTATTTCCGGCTGGCGTTTGACGTTGGTGGGTTTGCGCCGCGCTGGGTGGCTGGCTGGGCCAATCTGCGGGCGCGGATGTTCGGTTTGCCCTATGGCGATCAGGGGTTGCTGGTCTCGCGCGCGTTATACGATGCGGTGGGGGGCTATGCGGATATGCCGCTGATGGAGGACGTGGCGATGGCGCGGGCCTTGCGGGGGCAGTTGCGCATGTTGCCGGTGGTGGCCCGCACCAGTGCGGCACGATACCGGCAGGCCGGATGGCTGCGGCAGGGGGCGCGCAACCTGTGGCGGCTGGTGCGGTATCTGGCGGGGGTTGATCCGGCG
>Ga0256839_1006633_pt1 | contig 10060 bp, 6 predicted proteins | sample 354166metaG_FD_185968 | JGI IMG/M metagenome (GOLD analysis project Ga0256839, IMG submission 185968) | Hydrothermal vent microbial communities from Mid Atlantic Ridge, Atlantic Ocean - 354-166 | ecosystem: Environmental > Aquatic > Marine > Hydrothermal vents | place: Atlantic Ocean: Mid... | reverse complement strand
AATAAATAACACACATATTAAATTGGCTCTTTTTCGTCTACTCTTCACCAATAAATGGGTCACTTATCTCGATAAGCTCCCCATTTATTGACTCGATTAGACAAAAAATAGACGGCGTTTAATATAGGAATAACTTAGTTCTTCAGCCACTAGGAATGCAGTTATCAACAATGAGAGAAATAGAAAATTTTTCCGAAATTATGGATTTAGGATAGATATCCAGGCTACTATAACCATCAAGTAGTTTTAGGTAGCCACACCTATCTGCTCAACAAAAAAAGCATAATGAGGTAAATCGGCCACACCTGCCGGCCCCCATTGTAAGGGATAGTCATTTTTTAGCCGCCAATAATCAGCGACGATATCTGCCTGTTGTTCTAGGTTAAAATCAGTTAATCGTCCATTTTTTAAAGCCCAGGCCACTATTTTGGGTGCACCACCATAGTTATATCCTTCTTTTGACCGCTGAGCAGCCAATGCCTGTGGGATGTAGATGCTGCCCATTTGCTGAAATTGCCAAATATGCACCATTTCATGAATAAGTAGTGCATCATTCATTTGCCCCCATGAATTGATGGTGTAAAAACTGACGTAACAAAACTGTTTTTGCTTAGGGCCCAGTAAAGCCGTTTCATCAATACGAACGCGATTATAATCGATATTTTTTCCGAAAATGGGCGTAAGAAGGGCTATTTCTCTAGTGTTTAATGGTCTTGTTTTCCATTTGAATAGATCAATAATGGTTTCATATACCTCTGGTATTCCCAGCAGGTCTAATAGTAGGTATATTAATTCCAGCCACCAATTGGGGTTTAACCAGCAAAATGAAAAAAAGTGTTTTCTTAGGCGTTTTATACGAATGGGAAACATCTTTGGGATGTCTTTGATGCGTAGATGAAAGCCTTGTATTTTGTAGCTTGCCACTATTTATTAAATTATTGTTCTTCCTGTTGCTTTCGCTTTATTTCTTTTATAAACAAAGCCTTCTTTTTAGGATCACGAGTCGTTTTATTGACCCATTCCAATGCTTTTTCGTATTCTCCAAGGTTAAAATGAGCAAAAGAAAGATTAAATAGGCCAATTTCGAATTTTCCATTAATAGCGATGGCTTCTTCTAAGATGGGAATGGCATCCCTGTATTTTTTTACCTGAACAAGCGTGGATGCATAATTGTTGAGTACATGAAAATTATAAGGATTGGTGTGGTAGGCATCGGCAAACCTGCTCTCAGCAGATTCATAGTCTTTTTCAAAATAATAACCTAAGCCTTCATACCATTTAATAGGAAGGGTGAGCGGATCTATAGAATACCAATAAATAGGGATTTTATTACAGACGGTGTACAGCTTTTTAGAATCTTTTTGATCCTTTGCTATAAATAAATTTTTGGTATAATAATCACCCAATAGCCTGGCATAGCCAACAGGAATATTAGGAAGCCAACATAAGAAAAGAAAGCCAATGAGTATTGTTTTTCTATTTTTTGATAATAAAACAGAAGGCCATTTTTTTTGCCAAACTTGTTTCCTTCCAACAATGGATGCCGCTAAAATGAGTGCTAAAAAAACCTGATGTTCAATTCTTTCTTTTGGAAAATCAAAAAAAGCAATGACCATATACCCTAAAAGTGTTGCTGTTAACCACAATTGTTCGGTGTTTTTTTCTTTGTTTTGTAGATAAAAAACAAGCATTCCTATAGGTGCTAAAAACAGAAGCAGATAAAGCAACAGCCCCAGGCTTCCTACTTCAGCCCATACTTCTAAAAAATCATTATGTACACGTGTAAAAACAACATCTTTTTGCTGTAGTCGATAGCCGCCTTCAATGCCTTTACTAGGGAATAATACTTTCCAGTTGCCACTACCACAACCCAGAATAGGATTATCTTTTATCAAAACCCGTGTTTTGTACCACACAAAAAGCCGTTCATTAGCAGATGCACTTTGCGAGTAGGTAGCAGGATTGAGGTATGTAAGATAGTGTTGACCAATAGTAGTGGTGGAAGCAATAAATGCACCCCCTGTTCCTAAAATAAAAAGAGCAGGAAGTATCTTATTAAAGAGTGATTTTCGATACTTCGTATTAGTCCATAAATAATACGTACCACCAATTAATAAAAACACAGCAAGCCCCAAATACACGGCTCTACTCCTGAAAACAAGGATGATAATAAGCTGCCAGGCTAGTGTAAAAAAGAGTAAACCTTTGTATTTTACATAAGATGCCTTCGCTATTAAATAACAAAAAAGGAGAAAAATATAAGAAGCAACCAAATTTTTATGACCCGCCCAGCCGATTAACTGATAAATATTATCGCCATCAATACCTGTGTCCATCAATACCTGATAAAGCTGGATGCTCGTGATTAATAAAACAAACAAACTTGTTGCTAAAATCATAAGAGTGATCCAAATTTCAGCTTCTTTGAATTTTTCCAAAATAAGTCTAAAAATAAAATAACTTAAGAATAGAAGTAAGCCCTTTTGTGCTGTGAAAATAGCTTCTGCAAAATTAAAAGACCATGATATAGAAAACAGATGTAAAGCATAAAAGGCAAATACCAAGGCATCAAACAAATGTAGCCGGATATTTTTTATTGTAGGAACAATCCAAAGCAGGGCAAAGAGGTTGAGCAGACTGACAAAAACAAAACGACTGATATGGAATTGGTCGATCAACAGAGACGTATGCACCATATAAGTGCCTAACAAAATGGCACTTAAATAAACTCTGACACGGGTGGGTAATGACATTTTTAATACATCTTTTGATGCTACAATGTAAGAATTAAAAACGAATCCTTATCTTGACCCTTTTAACAGCATCCAAATACCTTATAAACTACGTAAGGCTTTATGCGTACAGATTAAGCCCATAACCAATGAAAGAGCAACGTACAGGAATATCGCCTACACTTGTCACCCCTCCTTTTGACAGGCTGGCATCGCTTTTTTATTTCCAAATTTTTTCTCATCCTCTTACCTTTTATGAATTGCATCTTTTTTCGCAGTCTGCTGTTAAAGATGTTGCTGATTTTAAACTTTCCTTGGAACAAATGGTCAATGATGGTCTGCTTTTCAAAAAAGGCAACTATTATCTTTTAGAAGATAATCAGGAATGGATTGACCAGCGGATAGAAAACGAACAACGTGCCAGTCTTTATCTTAAAAAGACAGAAAAAATTGTCCATCTAATGAGGCGTTTTCCTTTTGTTGAAGCCATCTTTTTGTCAGGGTCGGCTTCTAAAGGGGTGGTTTCGGAAGGAGGAGATATTGATTATTTCATCATTACCCAACCAGAACGCTTGTGGATTACACGTACTTTACTTATTTTGTTTAAAAAAATATTCCTATTCAATTCTCACCGTTATTTTTGTATCAATTACCTGATTGATACCGATCATTTAGAGATTGAAGAAAAAAACCGTTTTACAGCTACAGAAATCATAACGCTTTTGCCTGTTTTTCAAACACCTTATTATGAGGCGTTTTTAGAAGCCAATAACTGGACTAAAGCTTATTATCCCAATTCAAAAACTAAAAACTCGCTTATTCCACAGATTATGCCTAAGAGTAAAATTAAAGCTTTTGCAGAATATATGCTCAATGGAAAAACAGGAGAGTGGCTGGATATTTGGACAATGAAATTGAGTATAAAACATTGGAAGAAAAAATTTAACGCCATGGAGCTTAAACACTTTAATGTTGCGCTGAAATCACGGCCTTATGTATCTAAGCATCATCCTCAAAATTTTCAGAAAAAAGTCATGGAAGGGTTCAAGAAAAATATGGCTTCTTTTGAAAAAAAGCATGGGTTTAAATTTGACAACAAGGATTTACATAAAGGATAATGACGAAAAATGTGTTATTGACAAATGCTTACTTCTATCGTTTCGATGCTAAGCAATGGGAAAATCAACGCCCCTATCCGCCTTATGGTACGATTTATACCGCAAGTTTACTACGTAAAGATGCTTATAATGTGACGCTTTTTGATACCAATCTGCGGAAAGATCCTACGGAAATTATCCCCTTCCTAGAAAAGAAAACGGACTATCTTGTTATTTACGATGACGGCTTCAATTATTTGAGCAAAATGTGCCTCAGCCGTATGCGAGAGGCTGCTTTTGAGCTAATAAGGCTGGCAAAAGACAAAGTAGAACGCATTATTATTTGTAGCTCGGACTCTACGGATCATCCTGCAAAATACCTGGAAGCAGGCGCAGATTATATCATCCTTGGCGAAGGAGAATTGACTTTACAGGAATTACTCCATCAATTATCAAAACAAAACTTCGACGCATCCAATATTCTGGGCATTGCTTATCAGGATGGCGAACAGCTCATCCGCAACCCCAAAAGACCCGTCTTAAAAGAACTTGACAGCCTGCCTGATCCTGCCTGGGATATGATTGATATCGATGCTTATCGCAAAATATGGATGGATAATCATGGTTATTTTGCCCTCAATATTGCGACAACAAGAGGTTGTCCTTACAAATGCAATTGGTGCGCAAAACCCATCTATGGCCAGCGTTATAATTCTCGTTCCCCTAAGCGGGTAGCGGCAGAAATTGCCATACAAATTAATAAAAATAAAGCCGATTATTTTTGGGTTTGTGATGACATTTTTGGTTTAAAACCTGGTTGGGTACAAGCATTTCAAAAGGAGTTGGCCGCCTTAAATGTTTCACCGCGATTCATGATTCAGTCGCGCGTAGATTTGTTGCTAAAAGAAGATAATATTGAAGCTTTAGCCGCTGCTGGCCTCGATGAAGTGTGGGTAGGAGCAGAATCGGGCTCGCAAAAAATCCTCGATGCCATGGATAAAGGCACGCAGGTGGAGCAAATTTATACGGCCACAAAATTATTAAAATCAAAAGGTATTCGCGTCGCTTTTTTTCTCCAATTTGGCTACCTCGACGAACAATGGACAGACATACAAAAAACTATCCAGATGTTGATGGATTTAATACCCGATGATATTGGTATTTCTGTTTCTTATCCTTTGCCTGAAACCAAATTTTACGATATGGTTAAGGAGCAACTCAAGGAGAAACAAAACTGGACAGATTCTGATGATTTGGATATGATGTACCAGGCAAGCTTCAGTCCTGAGTTTTACAAACGCCTGCATCGCTATGTTCATAAACGGTTTCGGTTGAAGCAGGGCTGGGTCTTTTTCAGGCAGTTACTTAGTGCGCCGTCTAGCATTTCTTTGTCCAAACTTCGGCTGATTGCCGCGATGGGGTATTATTTGCCTGCCGCTGCTTTGGATTGGGTGAGCTTGTATAGGATGAGGAGGTAATGAGCCTTAGATGACGTGACAGCAAGCTGTAACTCATCAATTCATCAATTTCCAACCAAACTCAATTCAACTTTTTTCATAAAAGCCCATTGTTTTACATCTATCCTCGCTTTGAATAAAAACACATACTATTAATAATTATTTATTAACAAATGATAGTATTTAAACACATAGATACGACCTGCTCCGCAGAATTGCGGAATAGGCCACATAGGGTTTTGCCAAAAGTTTAATATTAGGAACAACTTAGTTCTTAAGCCACTATCATTCTCTTACTTCTTCTTATTCAAAGCCAAACTAAGCTCATCCAATTGCTCAGTAGCGACAGGAGAAGGGGCATCAATCATCATATCGCGGCCTTGATTATTTTTAGGGAAAGCGATGAAGTCCCGGATAGAACTTTGCCCGTTCATAACCGCACAGAGACGATCAAAACCAAAGGCAATACCACCGTGTGGAGGTGCGCCATATTCAAAAGCCCCCATCAAAAAGCCAAACTGCGCTTCTGCTTCTTCTTTTGTGAAACCAAGAAGTTCGAAGTTGCGTTCCTGTAAAGCTCTATCGTGAATACGAATAGAACCGCCACCGATTTCAGAACCATTGATCACCAAATCATACGCATCAGCACGAAGGCTTTTCATCGTTTCATGATCGCCTGTGAGCATCCGCTCCATATCTTCTTTTTTAGGACTGGTGAATGGGTGGTGCATAGCGTGGAAGCGTTCCGTATCTTCATCCCATTCCAATAGAGGAAAATCAACCACCCATAAAGGTTTGAAATCGCCTGTTTTCATTAAATGAAGATTTCGGCCTAATTCAAGGCGCAATTCGCCCATTTGCTTCCGTGTTTTTTCATCTTCACCACTTAGTATCAAGATGAGGTCGCCAGCTTCTGCATTCATGGTTTTAGCCCATGCTGCGAGATCTTCCTGGCTATAAAATTTGTCAACAGAAGATTTAAAACTACCATCTTCATTGCATTTGCAATACACCATACCTTTAGCACCAATTTGCGGGCGTTTCACCCAATTGGTCAAAGCGTCCAATTGTTTACGGCTATAGCCAGCTTGTCCTTTGGCACAAATACCGACAACCAGTTCAGCACTATCAAAAATGCCGAATCCTTTATGTTGAGCAACAGCATTAAGGTCAGTCAATTCCATTCCGAAACGAACATCTGGCTTATCAGAACCATAGCGTCTCATTGCTTCATCATAATTCATACGAGGAAAATCAGGAAGATCAATATCCAGTGTATGTTTGAAAAGATGCTTGGTTAAACCCTCGAAATTAGCTAATATTTCGTCCTGGGTAACGAAAGCCATTTCACAATCTATTTGTGTAAACTCTGGTTGGCGATCCGCACGTAAATCTTCATCTCTAAAGCATTTTACAATCTGGAAATAGCGATCAAAACCACCGACCATCAAAATTTGCTTGAATGTTTGTGGACTTTGTGGCAAAGCATAAAACTGACCAGGATTCATACGACTGGGAACGACAAAATCACGTGCGCCCTCTGGTGTACTCTTAATTAAACAGGGCGTTTCTACCTCTACGAAATTTTGAGCATCCAAATATTTACGTGTTTCCAAAGCCAGTTTGCTACGAAAGATGATATTTTGCTGAAGTGGTGCGCGACGCAAATCAAGGTATCGATATTTCATACGCAAATCATCCCCACCGTCTGTTTCTGTTTCGATGGTAAAAGGAGGCGTTTTAGAAATATTCAAAACAGTCAATGCTTTTACCTCTATTTCAACATCGCCTGTAGCACGATTAGGGTTTTTATTGGTACGTTCGCGAACAATCCCCCGAGCCATAATTACAAATTCACGACCCAATTTACGTGCCTGCGCACTTAAATCTGCATTGTCTTCACTATCAAAAACCAATTGAGTGATACCATAACGGTCACGCAGGTCAACAAATGTTAACGCACCAAAGTCGCGTCCTACTTGTACCCATCCACTTAAAGTAACTTCTTTTCCTTGATCCGAGAGGCGTAATTCGCCGCAATTATGTGTTCTGTACATATCTATTTGTTTTGAAGACAATTCTTTTCGCAAAATCGGCTGCAAAAGTACGGAATAAAGTCTATTCTTTACTTACCTTTGTGCCGGCTTTTAAAAAAAACTGCCTTTAAGCAGCCTGCTTTTCAAAAGAAAAAATTTAATCGTATGATTACGAGAACGGAAATCGCGAAAATTCTACAAACGCCACCTCTTGATAGAGAGGTTACAGTAATGGGATGGGTGAGAGCTTATCGCGGCCGTCGATTTATTGCCCTTTTTGATGGTTCTACTTCTGAAACATTGCAAGTAGTAATGGATTTTGAAAATTTTCCTGAAGAGCTGATTCAAAAAATCAAATTTCATGCCTGCATTAAAGTTACCGGCCAGGTTATAGAAAGCCAGGGTGCAGGACAAGACGTAGAAGTTTTGGCACATGAAGTAGAGATTCTAGGAGAAACCAATCTGGATGAATACCCAATGCAGGCAAAAAAGCAGTCGATGGAGTTCCTCCGTGAAAAAGCACATTTTAGAATGCGCACAAGGACTTTTAGCTCTGTTTTTCGTATCCGCCATGCGGTAGCTTATGCGATCCATAAATATTTTAATGATAGAGGGTATTACTATTTACATACACCTATTATTACAGGGAGTGATGCCGAGGGAGCTGGTGAAATGTTTAGGGTGACAACCTTGGATGCCGAAAAACCTGCTCTTGCAGAAGACGGACAAGTAGATTGGTCTGAAGATTTTTTTGGCAAGGCAACAAACCTAACCGTATCCGGTCAGTTACAAGGAGAAATTGGTGCATTAGCACTAGGGAAAATATATACCTTTGGCCCTACTTTTCGGGCGGAAAATTCCAATACAACCCGTCATTTATCTGAATTTTGGATGGTGGAACCAGAGGCTGCTTTCTTTGATTTGGAAAACAATATGGCTTTAGCCGAAGATTTTGTTAAATACCTGATCAATTACGTACTCGATCATTTTTCAGGAGACCTGGAATTACTAGACGAACGCATCAAACAGGCGGAGAAAAATATGCCTAAAAACGATCGCCGCCCTATGGGATTGATCGAGATGTTACGCTTTGTGGTTGATAATGATTTTGAACGTATTACTTATACACAAGCAGTCGATTTATTGCGCAGAAGCAAGCCATTCAAGAAAGGAAAATTTGAATTCCAACCCGAATGGGGTGCTGATTTACACGCAGAACATGAGCGTTATCTCGTAGAAAAGCATTTCAAAAAACCAGTTATTGTTATTGATTACCCCAAAGATATCAAGGCTTTTTATATGCGCCTTAATGAAGATGGTAAGACCGTTGCCGCAATGGATGTACTTTTCCCATATATCGGAGAAATGATTGGAGGAGCACAACGAGAGGAAAGGCTAGACCTGCTCTCCGCAAGAATGAAGGCGATGGATATTGATGAAGAAGAGCTTTCATGGTACCTTGATTTACGTAAATATGGTGGTGCGCCTCATGCTGGTTTTGGTCTTGGCTTTGCCAGGATGGTACAATTTATCACAGGTATGTCAAATATCCGTGATGTGATTCCTTTCCCACGCACGCCCAAGAATGCGGAGTTTTAGAGATTCTATTTAAGAGCTTGTTGGGAAATTAAATCTGGCCTAAAGATGATCTATTTTTATCACGAAATAAAATTTCCCAACAAGCTCTTATAGGCTCAACGTAATTACTCAAATTAAATTAGTGCATAAAACAAGATTAAACTCATCCCTGCCAACTCGTACTCGTATTCTTTTTGTCTTTTTTTGCCTAAGCATTTCTTTACAACTTCTAGCAGGCGGCGGTAAAGAAGCCTTTCGTAATTACTATTTGGGGTCTTATTATTTTGCAGAAGGTGTTTACGACCGAGCGGCCAATCACCTGAAAAAAGCCTATCGTTTAGACCCCGAGCAGTATCAGTTTGCGTTGGCTTACGCGCTTTCCCTTGGCCAACAGGAAAAGACGGATGATGCCATTACCATCTTGAATAAAGGCAAAAATTTATTGCGTACTACCCATCCTAATTATAAGCATTTACTCAGTTTACAATATTTTGTCGCAGGTATGATTAACGTCTATGGCCAACGCTATGGTCGGGCTTTGTCTCCTCTAAAAAGGGCTGTCGAATTACAGAAAGAACTCTCTTTTCCTGAAGAAAAATCAGTTATACTCAATACATTGGGCTATGCACAGATGATGGATCAGGGCAAAGGTACGGGCAGACATGGTGGTTTGGGCAAGCATTTTCATGTACATAAAAGGGATTTAGAGCGCAGTTTAAATTATTTCAGAAGTGCTTATCAGGCCGATGTGCAAAATAAAACTGCCGCTGAAAACTATCATTTATTGATGGATACCCTCCGTTTAGAGCCAGAGCAAATTGTTGAAGATCATGTTGATCGTTCTGATGAAAAACAGATAAATACCTATAAATACAATAATTTACCTGCTAATATGCAGCCCTTGATTGAGTTTACTCAATATGATGAAGTTGTTCTATTGCTAGACATTTCAGGCAGTATGGTAATGGAGCAGGTGAGTTGTATTGGTAGTGATCGTTTTGATGTCATGCGGGAAACGGCATTGCTCCTACTTGAAAATTTTCCCGACTCGACCAAAGTAGGCATTGGTACCATTGGTGGTGATTGTGGTACAGTCCCTAAATTATGGTATACGGTAGGGGAACGAAGTCGTTATGATTTACGTTATGATCTACAATTCC
>Ga0256839_1006632_pt1 | contig 10060 bp, 11 predicted proteins | sample 354166metaG_FD_185968 | JGI IMG/M metagenome (GOLD analysis project Ga0256839, IMG submission 185968) | Hydrothermal vent microbial communities from Mid Atlantic Ridge, Atlantic Ocean - 354-166 | ecosystem: Environmental > Aquatic > Marine > Hydrothermal vents | place: Atlantic Ocean: Mid... | reverse complement strand
CTGAAATAGCATCGGTGATGATCGCCTTGTGCATTCCGCAAAGAGTTTGGATAACCAAACCAAGATTCATTTCAGTTTCAGCGGTTTCTTCCGGTGTACCGTGATCCTTGAAGATCGCACGGGCGGCTTCATAGCTGGCACGGGCACGTTCCAGATATTCGCTTGAATTGCCGGGAACGGCCTGCAAAGCGGTAGCCATTCGCGCTTCAATTCGGGCATGCAGCAAAAATTGCTCTGCTGGACATTGAGCAAGAGACTTTTCGTACAATTCGACTGCGCTTAAAATTTGTTCGGCATTTTTTGGTTTCGCCTGGATACCCATGGCGATTTCCATTAGCATTTCAGCTTTTTCTGCTCGTGTCGCGTCTTCATTCTCAACCGCGCTGATAGCAGCACGAATTTCTTCGTCTACACGATTTGCCATGCATATACCCTCCCGGTTAATGCTGGATTCTGCCAATAATTCAAACTAGCGGGGAGAATTGATCCATGTCAAGCAAATAATCTATATGTATACTTACTTTGCAGGGTTAAATAAATTATTGGCTTTCAGCGCGGCCATGTCCATATCCCATATGACTTTGATATCTCTCTCTAAAAAATCATCGAGGCCGCGATCACGAAAAAAGTCCATAGCATTTATTATCCGATCTCCAGCGGGATTGCGGAGTTTCAATAGATAACCGCCACCACTCGTGTTGCGCACCGGCATGATAAAAAGATGGCTATCACGATCGAGTAAAATGACGGCATCCAGCCCGGCAAAATATGTTTCATAAGTTTTTGCAGTGAGGTATAGGCTGCCGCGTTTCAAGATGACCGATACGGATGCAACAACATCATTCGGCATGGCTTGCTATCCTGTCGGAAATTCTTTCAGCCACAATTGTCGCTGCTTCCAGCGCTTCCTTGGAAAGTTCGAGACCCAGATCAATGCTTTTGGCTTCAATCAGGAATACCTGCACATCATCAGGAAATTCATCCTTAAAAATCTTTCGGCCTGCATAAAGTGCATGGTCCCAGCGAAAATCGTGCAGACTATAACTGTCCGGTGGCTTACCTTCCAGCTCATGACCGGGAACTTCAAAAATTGCACCTGGGTCTGAACCTGTGGTGCTGGCATCGACTATGATCAATGATTTTGATCCGCGTGCCTGAAACATGACACCCATTCCATCAGTACCCGCATCGAATATCTGCGTATCTTCTGGCGGTTGCCCGGTGTATTTTTCCAACAGCATTCGGGCAACAATTACACCAACGCCATCGTCGCTTCGATTAAGATTACCGCACCCGATTATAGTCAGCATAAGTTACTAAATCCGCCACAAATTACAGGACCATTCGGCCTCAACCGGTAAATCAAGCTCCGGCAACTCACAATATCGCCGATGGACAAGATAGTACATGCAAGTCTCGCATGCCTGTTCAATTTCTTCATACTCGACAGGTTCAAGAGTGAACCCGCCAATAATCAACCTTTGTTCAAGACTACCGTCACTGGCTTTAAGAGCATCGGTGATTTTGATGACCATATTCTGATCATCTGCCCGCGGATATACTGCGGTTTTCAACCCGCCCTTGAGAAGTGATTCAGCTTCATTCCGAATTATATCGTCTGAATCCGCCATGAAATAAACCCTATGCTTTAAAAAGTTCCTAGATTTTCCATAACCTGCACCACCACTCAGGCTCTACCGGAACGGCAAGTTCGGGAAGATCGCACCACTTTCGGTGGACCAGAAAATAGATACATTCCTGACACCGCATTTCATCGGGTCCATACGGCTTATCGGTGAAACCACCAATAACCAAACGGCCTTTCAAATCATCTGGTTCAAGCGCCCGCAACTCGTCAAGAACACGTGCGAAATCCACTGCTGTTTCAGGAAATGGCTCGGTTTGTGTTTCCAGGCCACCTTCCAACATTTCCGCAATCTCTTTCAAGACCGCTTCTGAATCTTTGCCTTGTATAGCGCCCATTGCAACTCCCTTCATAACCGGTGAACGGGGCGCAATACATAAATGCACTGCGCCCGGATCCAATGATCAGCATTGATCTTCCAACTTAAAGAACAATACCGGTTACGCGGTGCGGAACCGGGCAAGCTCTTTACCGGTTTTGGCATCATGCGCATGAACAGTACATACCAAACATGAATCATAGGAGCGGCATACATGGCCAACTTCCACAGGATCACTTGGATCCGCAATTGGTGTTCCAATCAGGGCCTCCTCAATTGGGCCACGAACATCATCATCGGTACGAGGGCCAACATTCCAAGTCGTTGGCGCAATGATCTGGTAATTCTTGATCTTGCCACCTTCTACTTCAATCCAATGACACAGAGCACCACGGATCGCTTCGGTTGCGCCCCAGCCCTGACCGTCCTGTTCCGTTGGTTTATTATACCATTCTTCGTTCAAACGGAATTCCCGCAGGATACGTTCCATCTCACGATAAATTTTCACACCTTCGTGCATGCGCGCAAAGTGACGGAGCATAACACTTGCCCCACCCATTTTCTTGTACATGTCAAGAACGAGAGGGTCAGTATGCTGCCAATCTTCACCATGTGTGCCACCGGCGACCAACTCGCGGGCAATCGCACCGGCTTCAAGACGACCATTTTCATCGTGATGCACAGCAGTTGACCAGGAATATTTACCATCATGATCCATGGTGTTGTTCTGGGTTGGATTGGTTGTCCGGTCAAAAGGATGCTGACCCGATGGTTCGTCATACCATGCGTGTTTTATATCTTCTCGCGTGTGGGTGTGGTGCATCAGTTTATGAGTGTCGGTGTTGCCATCATACACACCACTTTTCATAATCATCGAAGCATTGCGGCTTTCAATGGTTGGCTTGTTGTATTTATCTTCGTGCGGCAGGTAACCCCAAGTGATAAACTTCTCAACACCCTTGCCATATTTATCAAGCCCAATGTCTTTCGCCATGCGCCAGAACATGCCCAGATCAGAATTGGCATGATCCGGACTTTCGTCCAGCCAGGCCATGAAATCATCATAGGATTTGATTTCTTCATAGCGGTCCAACGAGCAACCAAGCCACATGGATTCCAGCCAGTTTTGTTTAAAATGCTCAAGAATTGACCAGGCACGGGTAACATCCGTCAAAGTTGGCGCGCACATAACACCACCCGGCACCATATAGCTGGAATGGGGCCATTGGCCGCCCAGCAGCGCATAAATTTCAACCGGACGGCCGGAAATTGTAACACCGACTTCATAGTTGGTGCCGGTAAATGGCGCCCAGCGTTTGACCGCCTCTTCATAAAACTGGCTTTTCTGATAGTTTTTGTTGACCATATCAATCATGAACAGGCCATAATGGTGACGTGGCAGACTTTGCAGACTTTCCGCCAATTGCCCCATATTCCGGGCAAGAATTGCATTGCGAGGTACTTCTGTACCCCATGCGGTGTCCAGCGCCCAGGCAGCGCAAGTCAAGTGCGACGCGCCGCAAATACCGCAGGCGCGCGGCGTTACCACCAACCCGGCCTGCGGGTCTTTGTCTTTGAGGATTACTTCAAATCCGCGAAATAACTCAGCGCTTGTCCAAGCGTTGACAACGACACCATCTTGAATATCGACGCGGACGTCGAGGTCACCTTCCACCCGGCCAACCGGCGAGATATCAAGGGTTTGTACAGCAGCTTCTGCCATTTTCTTTATCCTTTCAAGGAATTACTATGTCGAAATTAAACGACGAACATGTCTTGCTCAGCCCATTCCGGTGACGCGGCTTTTGCAGCGCCCGTGAGCTTGATGTAGCCTTTCTTGTCGACACCAGTCGGCAGATCCTTGGGCACACCCATAACAGTTTGGGTTTTAAACAAGGTCCCCGGCTCAAGGTCGAAGAATGGGAATTCCGGCTCCGTACAACCCAGGCATGGCATTCCGGCACGGGTTTTCGAAGACTGACGGTTCCACAAGATGCGGTTACAAGGCGAATGGGTCATTGGACCGCGACAACCGAGGTCATAGAACAAGCAGCCTTTTCGCTGACCAAATTCAGTAGCTGACACCTTATAGGCAAAGTGCATATTTCGGGTGCAACCGGTTTGGGTGAAGCTTGAAAAGAAGGTTTTTGGCCGTTGGAACTCATCCAGTGTCAAATCGCCAGCGCGACCGGAAACAACGGCCACCAGTATCTGCGTGACCCAGTCGGGATGAGCCGGGCAACCGGGAATATTGATTACCGGCAAGCCTGCTTTGGAGGTAAAGTCCGTGCCTAAAAATCCGCCATGCTTCCGCTTGAGGAATTGCATACCTTCCGATTCAGAAGGATTAGGCGACATTGCCGGAATGCCGCCATAGGTGGCGCAATCGCCGATGGCCACAACAAACTGGGCAACATCGGAAAGGGCTTGCACCCATTCCTTCATTGGCTTTCCGGCAAAACGGTTCCATTCACCCGTACCATCGGGCGCATTGACCACCGAACCTTCGAAAACAAATACATCAAGTGGAGTTTCACCTGATACACATGATTCAAGCATAGCTTGTAAATTATCGCCCATTTCCATTCCAAGCGATGGATGCCATAAAATGTTAATTCCAAAATCCGTTACCAAATCAACGGCACTTGGTTCTTCCGCATTCAAGAACGACATCGTATTTCCTGAACATGCTCCGCCTTGAAGCCACAATAGATTGGCCATGTATTCCTCCCAAGTTAGTTTAACGACCTGTCGCGTTAATCTTACCGAAGCAAGAGATGTGCCAGATTCTATTGAATTGTTTTTACCATGTTAAATCAATGGCTTGATTTTGCCGCGCGAATAAAATCCGGCCCAGGTTAATGAACTGTAAACTAACTTTAATTGGCTGCTGCAAAGCAAGTATGCGCAATTTCAACCTTGCCGATTACCGCATTTCGGGCACTCAACCTCGAGTAAAAACCCAAACCAAATACCTTTGCAACGGGAGCACCAGTGACCCGATTGCTGCTCTTTTGCAGCACCAAAGGTTTCCGCCATTCTTCCCATTCCAAGGGTTTTATATCCATCAGCGGATGATTTTGGCGAAACGCGCGATTGCGGAAAGGTGATAATATCAGCATTGACTGCTGCTGACTTGCCGGATTTTCCATCGTCACTATTATTCATGATACTCTCAATGAAGATTTTGCAGATCGTATCTCTTTATCTTATTGGCAAGTCCAACCCGTGACAATCCCAACTCCCGGGCAACCTCACTCTGATTCCAGCGAAGGCGCTTTAAGGCCTCGCTCACCAGTATCTTTTCAAGTGATTCTACTTTTTCCTTAAGCGAATTTCCATCGATTGCCAAGTTGCGCTGAATATCGTCTTTTGAATATTTCGGGGTTGCCGATGCAATTTCTTTGGAGAGGTGACGGCTGTTTAGATATTCCCCATCTTTTGCCAAGGCGACCAAACGACGAATTTCGTTTTCCAGCTCTCGAACATTTCCCGGAAAATCATAATGTTGGAGCTGGTCCAGTACATTATTGGATATTCCAAGCAGTTTTACATTCATGGTTTCGCTGTATTTTTGAACAAAGAACTCCGCCAATACGGAAATATCATCCCGGCGCTCACGTAAAGGCGGGACCACGAGTTCGAACCCTTTAAGGCGAAAGTACAAATCCTGCCGAAACTCACCTGCCTCCACCATTTTTTCAAGCCGGCGATTGGAAGCACACAAAATGCGAACATTGCAATGGGAAACATGGTCGGAGCCTAGCGGCTTAATTTCACCTTCCTGGACAAAGCGCAACAGGGAGACTTGAAACGATGCAGATACCTCTGAAATCTCATCTAGAAATACGGTTCCCCCATCTGCTGCCCGAAACAACCCCAAACGATCGCTGATTGCACCGGTAAAGGCACCTCGCTTGTGACCAAACAACTCGGAATGTAAAAATTCATCCGACATTCCACCGCAGTTTTGAACCAGCAATGGACTATCTGTTCGATCACTGTTGAAATGGATGGCCCGCGCCATCAGTTCTTTTCCGGTGCCGGTCTCGCCCTGAATAAGAATGGGTAAATCTGTACCGGCCGCCTGTTTGGCAATACTGCATAATTCGGCCATCGGCTCGGAAATATAAACCAGCTTTTCAAAATTACTGCATTTTGCGACGACTTTCCCCGCCGGCTCACTGGAAAACAAAGGGGAGTTTTCATTCAACTTCAGTTCTCTTGAAATCAGCCGGTGCCGCCTTGCCAATTCCGATGCCTCAAGCGCTCTTTTTACCACTAGGCCAATTTGTTCTTCATCTATCGGCTTGCGGATGAATTGATAAATTGCCCCCAATTCAGCTGCCTGATGGTAATTACCGTCATTGCCATTTGGCTCTTTAACCAGAATTCGCATCGCATTCGGGCACGAAACCCGGCATTGCTGAAGGACACCAATCGCGTCCTCACCATCCAGCACTGATTCACAAATTACCAGATCAACAATGGCCTCTTCGGTTGTATCCATTGCCTTTTTTATGGAATGTGCAACAAGCACCCGATAACCATATTCATTGGCCAGCAGTTTTCGGACGCCGGCCCATTCCGAACCACTGGCGATCACCAAAAGAATTGTGCTAGTATCAGCCATTCAATAAGAAACCTAATTGACATATTGCATACTTTCTTAGCATAAACATAATTCACGTGCAATCAGAATCCTCATTCCGGATAGAAACCATGCGCGGCAAATGTATGCGCCACACCTATTTCAAGGATGATTGACCGAGATCCATAAGTAATGGTTTAACCCGCGACAAAGCCAAGCTGCGGCCTGGTGCCTTTCAATTCAATATGCTGCGCCAAACACTACCCCGACAAGATTTCCGCCGCCATGACCGGTGAGACTTCTGAGCCGGTTGATATTGATGTTGCAGCCTCAGTAGACAAGACGCAAATTGTTCAATTGATCACCGATCTGCAAACACTTATCAAGTCAGTCTGACGAGCAATTTTCTGTCATGGTTGAGAGCGATTCATTTTTAGGTGGAATCGCTCTGGTTTGTTTTCGCTCACGGCCATTTGGGCTTTCCTACCGGCTCAAGTTTTGCGCTACGCGTTGTTCAACGTGCAACTTGAGCTTGCGCCCGGCCGCCGCTAGGGCGGCGCATAGGCATCGGGCCACAATTCGTGGCCTGACATGCTTCCATGTAAATGTGAAGCAGCCTAAAGGCATCGATTCCATCTTGACAAAATTCTATATATAGACTATACAGCAATAATAATCCTATTATGGAGCATTTAATATGGTTGCCCTGGCACAGGAATTACCCCTTGATCGCCGCCAGTTATCAGGCCCGGCATTACGAACCTTTTTCAACATTGCAGATAAATGGCAGCTTGGCCCGGATGAGCAAATGAAGCTGCTTGGAGTAACGGCTCGTTCCACCTTCTACAAATGGAAAAAGGATGCAGAGGTTGCCTTGCCGCGTGATACGCTGGAGCGGATTTCCTATATTTTCGGGATTTACAAAGCGCTGCAGGTTTTATTCCCCAATGAAGCTGCCGATGCCTGGGTTAAAAAGGCAAACAGTGCCAAACTCTTCACCGGACGCTCCGCGCTTGAGCGCATGTTGTCAGGCAATGTGGCTGATCTCTATGTGGTGCGCCAATATCTCGACGCGCAAAGGGGCGGCTGGGCTTGAGCGTTTCGAAAACTCTTGTTGAATGGAAACCCTGCTGGCGCATTATTCCAAGTCGTTTCCCGCCCATACAGCTGTTTGAGAGTGTCGCCGACCCAGATGATCTGGAGGCGGTGTTTGAGATTGAAGCGATGACCAATGACCGGCTGCGTGATGAAGTGGGCGAGTTGCAACTGGTTCCAGCGCAGGATCGCATTTCTGGGCCAGGCACAAGTTACATCATGGCGGCGTTCACCCATCTCAATCCCGATGGCAGTCGTTTCAGCGATGGCAGTTGGGGTGTTTATTACGCAGGCAATGATCTTGATACAGCCATTGCTGAAACCCGTTTTCACCGCTCAGCCTTTCTAAATGCCACCAGTGAAGCAGCGATGGAGCTGGACATGCGGGTTCTGGTCACGGATGTTGAAGGCGAGTTGCATGATATTCGTGGTCAGCAGGGCAAACGACCGGAACTCTATGACCCGGATGCCTATGGCGCATCCCAAGCCTTCGCCCGCACACTCCGCGATGACAATTCAAACGGCATTGTCTACAACAGCGTTCGCCACCAGCCGGGCCAGTGCATCGCCATATTCCGCCCTCCACTTCTGTCCCACTGCCGCCACGAGCGGCATTTGTGTTATGTGTGGAACGGGAGCGAGATTTCAGATGTTTATGAGAAGCGGTTGTATGGCTAGAAATAATTCGGGAGAGTGAGGTGGCAGAACGCCGGAACTGGTCAGAAAATGAAGTGCGTCACGCACTGGCGCTCTATCTGGTGACCGATTTTGGCCGCTTTCATAGTCGCAATCCCGATATTATTGATTTGGCCTCTCGTATTGGCCGCACGCCGAGCGCCGTCGCATTGAAACTTTCAAACCTCGCCGCTCTTGATGAAAGTCTGCCGCAAAAAGGTATGGCCAATGCCAGCAATATGGACAGGCAGGTGTGGGCAGAGTTTATGGGTGACCCTGATGGTGTACTCAAAGCCTGGGAACATCAAACCATGCCACCGCCTGCAACTGCAAGCCAATCCAATCCATTTCCGGGCATGAACGAGCCAGCCGCAGAATTTGATTTCACCGGTGCAGGTGAGCGCCGGGTTGAAACAACGCAAAGAATTGGCCAAGGTTTCTTTCGCAAAATCATTCTGACTTCCTATCGCGAGCGCTGTGCATTAACCGGAATTGAAGATACCCGCCTGTTAAATGCCAGCCACATCGTCGCCTGGAAAGACGATCCGCAAAACCGCATTAACCCCTCCAACGGGATCTGCCTGAATGCTCTACACGACCGTGCCTTCGACCGGCATTTGATTACATTTGATGAAGACTACAAAATGAAAATAGCCGACCATGTACCAGCAGTAGCGCGGCGCGAACTGGAGCGAGTGGAAACAGGCAAGCTGGAATTGCCTAATCGGTTTTTGCCGGATCAGGTGTTTTTGGAGAGGCATAGAAGGGTGTTTTATGGGAAGGTGCAGAGGCCATGAATGTCATCAATGAGGTGTCATTGTTTCTGGTGCACATAAAGTTTTACAGAAAACACTTATCGAGTGCCTTGGATAACACCGGAACCGTTAGAAATATCTCAGTCTTCCCAGTCTTCATCGAAATTCATTTCATCAAGCCCAGGCACGCCGTAAAATGCTTGTCGGTGTAGGTGTATATTTACGCGAGCAGCAACATTTTTTTGCGGCGTATCAATCCCAATTTCCTCATTAATTGAGGTTTGGTAGATCATTTCTTCACCCCAGATATTCAAGTTTCCGTCCCAAATGGCGGTATTCTCAACTAACTCTTCGGCTGCAGACTCAAAATCCCATTCTTCATCCTTATTGCGCACTATATACCATGAGTTTTCTGTTGGATAGTCGATCCGATCTAAGGGCCGATTTGCAAATCCACCAGGTTCCCTTGGACGTGTACTTCCCCAGTCCCCATAAATCACGGTATTTCGGTTGGAGTTGCGTGAAATCTGTTCTACAAGTTGACGGTTGTTGAATGGTACTTGCGTAATACCACTGAAAGCTGAAAACATCTTCGGCATGGATGTGCATGATAGAATAACTGGAACGTTGGCATCTATATTCTGCAAACCTTCTGCAATTACTCCCGAAAACCAAACCGCCAAACTAAGTGGATCACGGGTCCACCCACCTTCCAATATGATTACGAAGTCGGCTGCGCCACCTGCAGAAAACGCCGAAACGATTTCATTAAAATTATTGGGAAACCGATCCCGTACTATTCGCATGCAGTAGGGTCGTTCCATTTTCTGAAACGCAGTGATCTGCTGGCGTATTCCGCCTTCAGATTGGCTGCGTGACTGGATGCAGGGCCATACCCTGTCATGCTGCTTGACAAAATCTATCCAGTTTGAAAAAGCATTTGCCGGGTCTAGCAAACGAGCCAGTTCCTGTTGTGACTG
>Ga0256839_1006631_pt1 | contig 10060 bp, 7 predicted proteins | sample 354166metaG_FD_185968 | JGI IMG/M metagenome (GOLD analysis project Ga0256839, IMG submission 185968) | Hydrothermal vent microbial communities from Mid Atlantic Ridge, Atlantic Ocean - 354-166 | ecosystem: Environmental > Aquatic > Marine > Hydrothermal vents | place: Atlantic Ocean: Mid... | reverse complement strand
CGAATAATCATGTTGGAACAGACACCGATCGGCAAAACCGGAATATCCGCGGGCAAACCTTTCATGAAAGCCGCTAAATCGGCCATATGTGCCGGTTGGAACAAAACCTCCGCAGGGCCGCCAGTTCGCAACCAGCTTAATCCGTCCATAGCCCGGTTTTCAGTATACTTGCCCTCAACCTTTGGCAATCGGGACAGCAGGTCACCCATTCGCAAGTTCCGCTGGCAGTTCATTCGCCCAAGCCGAAATCGTTCCGGCCCCCAAGCAAATCACCATATCGCCGGGCAGCGCGTGTTTGCGCACAAATCCGGCAAGATTGGTTTCGCCTTCAAGCGCAATGGCATTTCGGTGGCCGTGATTAACCAAGCCCGCAACCAGCGCGTTGCCGTCTGCCCCCTCGATATGTTCTTCGCCTGCGGCATACACATCCGTGATCCCGACAATATCGGCATCATTAAAGCACCCGCAAAATTCATCGAACAAATCCCGAAGCCGCGTATATCGGTGCGGTTGGTGGATTGCGATCACGCGCCCGTCACTTGATTGGCGCGCGGCTTTCAGCACTGCCGCAATTTCGACAGGATGGTGCGCATAATCATCAATGATCGTCACACCATTCCATTCGCCAACACGGGTAAAGCGGCGGTTCACACCACGGAACGCCGCCACCGCAGCCTTAATATTGTCAGCACTAACCCCCAAATGTCTGGCAACCGCAATCGCGGCCAGTAAATTCGTCACATTGTGATCACCGGGCATTGGCAAACATAACCCGTCAATCCGCGTACCTTCGGATTTCAGCTCAACATCAAAACAGGCCGAACCCTTTTCGTAGCGCAGATTTTCCGCCCGAACGTCAGCTTGCTGATTGAACCCGTAAGTCACGACACGTCGATCATTGATCCGCCCGACAAGGCTTTGCACCTCGGGGTGGTCAGTGCAGCAAATTGCAACGCCATAAAACGGGATATTTGAAACAAACGTATAGAAGGCCTCGCGCAGCGCGTCGAAACTACCGTAATGGTCCATATGCTCCGCGTCGATGTTGGTGACGATGGCAATCGTTGCGGGTAAGCGGTTGAATGTGCCGTCACTTTCGTCCGCTTCAACCACCATCCAGTCACTTTTACCCATCCGCGCGTTGGACCCGTAGGCATGAATAATCCCGCCATTAATCACGGTCGGGTCAATCCCGCCGCCATCCAGCAACGCCGCCACCATTGACGTTGTCGTCGTCTTACCGTGCGTTCCTGCCACCGCGATGTTAGATTTTAACCGCATCAATTCAGCCAGCATTTCAGCGCGCCGCACCACCGGCAATCCTTGCGCACGCGCGGCGTCCAGCTCGGTGTTCCCCGGCTTAATCGCGCTGGAAATTACGATCACCTCTGCACCCTCAAGGTTCTCGGCTTTTTGGCCGACAAACACCTTCGCGCCCTTTTCCTTAAGCCGCTTGGTGATATCGCTACTTTTCAGGTCAGACCCTTGCACAGTATAACCATGGCTAAGCAGAACCTCGGCGATGCCGGACATACCAATGCCACCGATGCCAACAAAATGGATCGGTCCAATGTCTTGTGGAAGGCGGGTTTCTGTATTCAACGCATTAATCCTTTTTCAGTCTTTCAACCAAGTCGGCCAAGGCTTGCGTCGCATCAGGTTTCCCCTGCGCCGCCGCGGCTTGCGCCATCGCAATTGCCCCCTCGGCATCGGACAGTATCGCTTTGATATGCCCTGAAAGTTCTTCGGGTGTTAGCTCGGCTTCAGGTATCAAAAACGCACCACCAGATTCAACCAAGGCCCGCGCATTTGCCGTTTGTTCATCCCGCACGGCAATCGCCAATGGTATCAGGATGGAGGGTCGACCGATCACTGTCAAATCCGCAATCGAACTGGCCCCCGCCCGTGACACAACAAGCTGCGCCGCATCAATACGCACCGGAACGTCATCAAAAAACGGCTGAACATCGGCGTTTACACCCATCACTTCATAAGCGGCAACGACAATATCCTGATCCGCCGCCCGCGCCTGATGAGACACATTCAAGTGCGCTTTCAGTTCATCTGGCAACATCGCAATAGCCTTGGGAACAACGTTTGAAAGAATGCTCGCCCCTTGGGACCCACCAATGACCAACAGGTTCATCGGATAATCACCCGGAACATGATAAGGGGCCGCCGCATGTTCCAAAACCACACCACGAACCGGATTCCCTGTATGAACCGCTTTGGTATTTGCCGGCAACTCCGTTGGCCAAACGCTGCACGCAACGACATTAACCCGCTTCGCAAACAAGCCGTTCACCCGCCCTAGCACGCCGTTTTGTTCGTGGATCATGCGCGGTAAACTCAGCAGGCGCGCCGCCGTCATCGCCGGAATTGCTGGGTAACCACCAAACCCCACAACCACTGTTGGGCGATCCGCTTTCATACTGCGCCACGCTGAAAACACGCCACTGGCAATACGAAACGGCATGGCCAGTTTTGCCAATGGTCCGCCGCGCGACGGGGTGGCCGAAGATACAACCTCGCGTTTCACTTCATCGGGGAAACCACCGGAATATCGGTTGCCGCGTGCATCGGTTGAAAGCTTCACCCGCCAACCACGCAGCAGCATTTCTTCGGCCAAGGCTTGCGCGGGGAACATATGTCCGCCCGTTCCGCCTGCAGCTATGATCAACAACGGGGCCATTACTGCGCCCTCGTCAGAATTTCGCTCATTTCATCTTGAGGCCGCCGGCGCGTCAGGGCCAGCAACATACCCAGCATCATGCCCGCCGCTATCAAGGACGATCCGCCATAACTAACGAACGGTAACGTCATGCCTTTGGCCGGCAACAACCGCACCGCAACACCAAGATTGATTATCGCCTGCATGGCCAACAAGGACGTAAGGCCAACACCTGCAATTCGAACAAAAGGATCACGTTCACGCACGAGGCGCAAAAGCGAGCGGATGGTGATAATCATAAACAGGCTGATGATGAATAAGCTGAAAATCAACCCGTACTCCTCGGCTGCGACCGCAATAATGAAATCAGTATGCGCATCAGGCAAAGACCACTTAACCGAGCCTTCGCCAACGCCAACGCCAAAAACTCCACCCTCTTGAATGGCATTACTGGCGAAACCCATCTGCGACGTCGGGTCAATATCCGGGTTCAAAAACCCGTCGATCCGCTTCGCAACGTGCGGAGAATTGTTATATGCGAAAGCCGAGGCGCCCGCGACTCCGACAGCCAATAGCACCAGAAGCAGCATCGGGGCGCCTGCGATGAAATACATCAAAATCCAGCTTGCCAGAACCAATACCGCTTGTCCAAAATCTGGCTGCAACGCCAGCAAAAGCGTTAACGCCACGGCCACAAAGAACGACATCAATCGCCCCGGTGGTCCATCAAGATCAACGCTCGCAGACATTAACCATGCGGAAAACAACACAAACGTCGGTTTCACAAATTCGGAAGGTTGCAACGAAATAAACCCGAGCGAGTACCACCGCACCGCGCCTTTACCATAATCCGTACCCAAAAACGGCAGCATAACCAGCGCGAAAAACACGGCGATAAACCCGACCACAGCCAAACGGCGGACCGTCGTTGGTGATTGCATGGACAGAAAAATCATACCCGACAGCGCAACTGTGCCAAAAACCATCTGGCGGTTCACATAGTAAAATGCGCCTAGCCCGTTTCGTTCAGCCAACGGGGGGGACGCGGCCAAGCCCAACAGCACGCCAATCGCGAACAGCAACAAGACTGCGAACAGCGAAACACGGTCAACCGTGCGCCACCAATGTGAAAAAATCGGCTCGCCCGACTTGGCTGAGACCGCTCCGAATACCATTTCTGTCATGAGAGACTGCTCCTGCTCATGTATACGCCTGTAATTCGGCTTATTGTCCGTTTACGGATCTTGCCGATATTATGGTCAGTATAGCGCGTAACATGTCATCTTGCCAGAAATTTTCCGGATATTTGCAGGATTGGCGCAAGCCCGCCGACCATCTTTATTTTCGAACCAAGGCTTCGAACGCTTCACCACGCTTTTCGAAGTTTTCGAATTGGTCGAAACTGGCGCAAGCCGGGGCTAGCAAGACTGTATCGCCAGCCTCTGCCTCGGCTTTGGCGGCTTCGACGGCAGCCTCCAATGTTTCGGAAATTTCATATGGAGTGTCACCTAATTGATTAGCAAACATCGCGGCAGCTTCACCGATCAAATATGCCTTAGCAACCTTGTGAAATAACGGTGCAAGTTCGGCGATCCCGCCTTCCTTAGCCTGCCCGCCCGCAATCCAGCGAATACGCGCAAATGCACCCAACGCCTTGCCCGCAGCATCGGCATTCGTGGCCTTACTGTCATTAACAAACTTCACACCATCGGTATTGGCCACCGCTTGGCAGCGATGCCGCATACCGTGATAATCCCGAATAGCCGGTTCAATCTGTTTGGGCGCCATTCCAAGAGAACGGCAAACCGCATAAGCCGCGCAAGCATTCTGGTGGTTATGCGCACCGGGCAATCCCGCCACATCCCGCAAATCAATCGCCGCCACCTGACGACCTTTGCGCCATTCCACAAGGAAACCTTTGCGCGCAAACACGCTCCACCCTTTGCCCTTCAACTGGCGCGTGGTCGAGACGGAAATTACAGGGTCCGCAGCGCCCGCACCTTCGCGCATGACACTGGCCAAAAACTGCCCTTCGGGTTGGTCAACACCAATCACCGAGCGTTCCGGCCCACCTTGCGTAAACAACCGTTTCTTGGCCGCAAAGTATCCACCGATACCACCATGCCGGTCCAGATGGTCCGGTGACAGGTTAAGGAACACCGCAATATCCGGCTGTAACGCCCGCGCCAATTCAATTTGATAGGACGACAATTCCAGCACGACGACCTCGCCATCACGCGCAGGCTCAAGACCAAGCGCGCCAATGCCGATGTTACCACCCAATTGCGTGGGCATCCCCGCCTCTTCCAGAATGTGATGCAATAACGCCGAGGTTGTCGATTTGCCGTTTGATCCTGTGATGCACACCACACGAGGGTAGCGTTCAAAACTGTCCCATTCCTGCTGCGCAAATGATTGAAAAAACAACCCGACATCGTTATCAACCACGACGCCATGCTCCCAAGCCTTAACAATCGCGGCGTGCGGTGCAGGGTATAAATGCGGAATGCCCGGCGATACGATCAACGCAGCCAAATCCTCAAAAGTGCGGTCCTTTGTCAGGTCCGAAATCTCGTACCCAGCCTCTTGCGCCTTGGCACATGCAGCTTCGTTATCATCCCAACAAACCGGCATAGCCCCGCCCGCTTGCAAAGCTGCCGCTGTCGCCAGACCAGAGACACCAAGCCCCAAAACTCCGACGCGCGCGCCTACATATCCACGAACAGGTATCACCTGATTTTCAACGTTGCTAAGCCGACCAACGCCAGAATAAGTGAAACGATCCAGAACCGGATCACGATCTGGCTTTCCCCCCAACCGGCTTTCTCAAAGTGATGGTGAATGGGGGCCATCAAGAATATCCGTTTGCCGGTTTTCTTGTAGTACAATACCTGAATTACAACGCTCAACAGCTCCACCACAAACAATCCACCGATGATCGACAATACGATTTCGTGCTTTGTCGCAACCGCAATCGCACCCAACGCGCCGCCAAGGGCAAGCGATCCGGTATCGCCCATAAACACCGCCGCAGGGGGGGCGTTGTACCAAAGAAATCCAAGCCCGCCGCCCATTAATGCGGCCACGAAAATCGTCAACTCTCCGGTACCAGCCACATAGTGAACGTCCAGATACTCAGTGAAATCGACGCGGCCAACCAGATAGGCAATAATCCCGAAGGATCCCGCCGCAATCATCACGGGCATAATCGCCAAGCCATCCAGCCCGTCCGTAAAATTCACCGCATTCGCCGTGCCAACGATCACGATCATGACGAATGGAATATAGAAGAACCCAAGGTTCAACAGCGTGTCTTTCAAAATCGGAAACGCCAGATATCCTGACAGATCTTCGCTTTGCATAGACATCACCCAAACACCGGCAATCAACGCAACGATAAAGCCTAGGCCAAGTCGTATTTTTCCCGAAACGCCCTTGTGGTTCTGTTTGGAAACCTTCTGATAATCATCCGCAAAACCAATCAGGCCAAAGCTGTAAGTGACAAAAAGTACCATCCAGACATATCCGTTATCCCAACGCGCCCAAAGCAACGTGGACACCAAAATCGCGCCCAAAATCAGCACACCACCCATCGTTGGTGTGCCTGCTTTGGCCAAAATATGCCCCTGCGGGCCATCCTCGCGGATTGGTTGACCCTTGCCTTGCTTGCGGCGCAACAGGTTAATAAGGGGCCGCCCGAACACAAACCCGAAGATCAGCGCTGTAAAAAAGGCTCCACCGGCGCGAAAGGTGATATAGCGAAAGAGGTTAAAAAAGCCTCCTACATCAGATATTTCGTTCAACAGATAGAGCATTAAGCCGTGCCTCCGGTTTCATTCAAAGGACGTGCATCGCCCAAATTCTTGATCGCGTCAACAATCAACCCCATTTTAGCCCCGAGCGAGCCTTTTACCATCACAACATCCCCGCCCGTTAACAGTTTCTCAACTTTTGCGGCCATTTCGCTAGACGTCGAAAACCATTCCCCGCGTTTACTATTTGGTAAGGCCTGATGAAGGTTCTTCATCAACGGGCCAACGCAGTGAATTTTTTCGATATCTTTCAGGTTTTGATCTTGCGCAACGGCACGGTGCAACGCGGCCTCGTCTGCGCCAAGTTCCAACATATCGCCCAGTATCGCAATTTTTCGCCCCGTACTGCGCGCCAAAACATCCAGCGCGGCGGCAACCGAAAGCGGGTTCGCATTATAACTGTCGTCAATCAAATTTATATTGCCAACAACCCATCGTTCGCCACGCCCCATCGGTGGTCGCCAACTTGCAAGCGCAGTGGCAGCGGTCGTAACATCCGCCCCAACAGCATGAACCGCGGCCAAAACAGCCAGCGCATTCATCGCCAAATGTCGGCCTGCCGCGCCGATGGTGAAGGACATATCCTCGCCCAAAACAGTCGCTTGAACTTTCGTTTCAAAAGCCCCGACTGAAACGTCGCGCAATTTGAAATCTGCCGCATTCTCGCCAAACCAAAGCACCTGTGTATCCTTGGCAACCTCGGCCAAAACACCAGCTGTTTCCGTGTCTGCATTCAAAACCGCAACACCGCCAGACAGCCCTTCGATAATCGACGCCTTTTCACGTGCGATCTCTTCGACATTCGCGAACGCCGCCATATGAACCGCGGCAACATTCGTTACAACTGCCACATCCGGCTTAGTCAGGCGCGACAATGGCGCGATCTCACCAGCATGGTTCATACCGATTTCAATCACGGTATAAGCCGTATCCACCGGCATCCGCGCCAAGGTTAGCGGCACGCCCCAATGGTTATTATAGCTCTTCTCGGCAGCGTGAACCTTTCCCTGATTCGACAGTGCCACACGCAACATCTCTTTCGTGCCGGTCTTGCCAACCGACCCGGTCACGGCAATCACCTTGGCATTCGTGCGCGCCCGCGCGGCTGTGGCCAAAGCCTCCAACCCTTGCAGAACGTCACCTACAATCAACAACGGTGCATCCGGTGAGACCCCTTTGGGAACCCGCGAAACCATCGCAGCAGCTGCACCATTTTCCAATGCTTGCGCGACGAAATCATGCCCGTCACGCACGTCCTGCAAGGCTATGAAAATGTCACCCTTTTGCAGGCTGCGCGTATCAATCGAAACGCCCGATGCACGCCAATCCACATGACTGCGCCCACCCGTGGCCACGACGGCTTCGGTCCTTGTCCAAAGCGCACTCATCTTGACATTTCCTCTAAGGCCGCAACTGCAATGCTGGCCTGCTCTGCATCATTGAATTCCAGAACATCCGTACCAACAATCTGCCCCGTTTCATGCCCCTTGCCTGCGATCAACAACGCATCACCCGGTTGAAGGGCATCAATCGCTGTTAAAATAGCCTCGGCCCGATCACCAATTTCATTTGCATTCGGACAGGCAGCCATAATCGCCGCGCGAATTTCTGTAGGGCTTTCGGTCCGTGGGTTGTCATCCGTTACATAAACCACATCGGCGTATTTCACAGCCGCCTCGCCCATCAACGGGCGCTTACCCTGATCACGATCACCACCAGCACCGAACACCACCAACAAACGCCCCATCACATGTGGTCGCATGGCCTGCAATGCGGTTTCGAGCGCGTCGGGTGTATGGGCGAAATCAACAAAAACCATCGCACCATTGCCGCGCGTCGCCACCAGTTCCATACGCCCACGCACCGTTTGTAACTTGGGCAATACGTCGAACACGCTGGCCGCATCCGCACCACAGGCAATCACCAGCCCCGCCGCCAGCATCACGTTATCTGCCTGAAAACCACCGATCAAATCGAGCGGCACCATATGGGTTTCACCCCCATAAGACACCAGCACATCCAGCCCATCCGCGCGATATCGCGTGTCTTTGATGCAGATGTCAGCATCGCCATGTCCGACGGTTAATACCTTGTCCAGTTCCTGCGCCAAACCAGCGCCGCGTTCATCGTCGATATTAATCACCGCCGTTGCCCCATCGGGTAGAACTCGACGGAAAAGTCCGGCCTTGGCGTTAAAGTAATCTTCAAAACCGTCGTGATAATCCAGATGGTCGCGGCTTAGGTTTGTAAACCCTGCCGCTGTCAGGCGAACACCGTCCAAGCGACGTTGCTCCAACCCATGCGAGGAGGCCTCCATTGCGGCGTGTGTGACACCTTGTGCAGCCAAATCCGCCAATAATGCGTGCAAAGTCAATGGTTCCGGCGTGGTGTGGGATAAGGGCGCCGACACAGCCCCCTCAACCCCGACCGTGCCGAAATTCACAGCCGCAAGTCCCAGTTCTTCCCAAATCTGGCGGGTGAAATTGGCCACGGAGGTTTTGCCATTGGTCCCCGTGATCGCCACCATCATTTCGGGCTGTTCACCAAACCACGCGGCTGCGGCCTTCGACAATGCCATGCGCGGATCGTCTGAAATCAGGAACGGCACATCGTAGCCACCCTCGGTTTGCGTGATTTCATACCCCGCCGCATCAGTCAGTACGGCGCCGGCCCCCATCCTAACCGCAAATTTCACAAATTCGGCGCCATGCACATTACTGCCCGGCATCGCGGCAAACAAATGCCCTAGTTTGGTCTGTCGGCTATCAACGGAAATGCCTGTGATTTCGGCAGGTAATTCGCCAACCAGCCGGTATTCCAGCCCTAGCGAGTCGATTGTTTTGGAAAGGTTTGTCATGGCCCCTCTTGGCCCCTCGTCAATTCCGCGTCAAGGTCAACGCGTTTGGCGTGACCTTATCATCGAAATATTCGGGCCGCATACCCATCAACGGCGCTATCCGGCGAATAATTTCAGCGGCGACAGGCACAGCCGTCCAACCGGCAGTACGACGCGGCTCACCGCTGGACATTTCTTCGGGTTCGTCAAGGCTTACGATCAACACATATTTCGGATCATCCGTCGGGAAAACACTGGCAAAAGTCGCCAAAACTTTTCCCTCGTAGTATCCACCCTTAGGGTCTGGCTTATCGGCCGTACCGGTTTTCCCACCGATCTGGTACCCTTCAACATCGCCAAGGGATGCGGTGCCACGCACGACCACTTGGCGCAACATATCGCGCATTGCATCGGATGTTTCACGCGAAATCACACGATCATTTTCGTCAGGCAAATCGCCGCCCTTCAACAATGTCGGCGTTACCAGTAAACCGCCATTGGTCATCGCCGCGTAAGCCGCAGCCAAGTGCATTGATGTCGTGGCTAACCCGTGGCCATAAGAAATCGTCATCGCTGACAGTTCCGACCAGTTTTTCGGCACCAAAGGCTTGCTATGTTGCGCTTCTTTCAGTTCCAATGACAAGGGCTCAAAAAATCCGAGACTGCGCAAGAAATCTTGTTGCGCCTCGGCCCCGAATTCTATCGCCAAGTTGGCCGAACCAATGTTCGACGATTTCACAA
>Ga0256839_1006630_pt1 | contig 10061 bp, 4 predicted proteins | sample 354166metaG_FD_185968 | JGI IMG/M metagenome (GOLD analysis project Ga0256839, IMG submission 185968) | Hydrothermal vent microbial communities from Mid Atlantic Ridge, Atlantic Ocean - 354-166 | ecosystem: Environmental > Aquatic > Marine > Hydrothermal vents | place: Atlantic Ocean: Mid... | reverse complement strand
GCGTTTGTTCTTGCACCGGAATCTCTACGGCGGATACTGAAAGTCCGGCAAGCAAGTTCTGCATCCTGAACCAGGAGGCCTTTTGGGTGAGCAAGCTACCGCTACGTCTTTGCCGCCGCCTGCTGCTGCACGTGCTGGTGTTGGCCGGCTTGTGTGTTGCCCTGGCAGTGGAGCAAGCCTCGGGCCAGGACTGGCCGCAGATTCTGGGCCCCCAGCGAAACGGCATCGCCCCGCCGGGGCCAGAGCTGGCCACCTCCTGGCCCGCCGACGGCCCCCCGCGACGCTGGCAAGTGCCGGCCGGAGAAGGCGTGGCCGGGGTGGCCGTGGTGGGCCGGCGCGTGGTGTTGTTCCATCGCCTGGACGGGGAGGAAGTGGTGGATTGCCTCGAAGCGGCCACCGGCAAACGCCTCTGGCGGCGGCGATTTCCCACTCGCTACCAGAGCACTATCCTGGACGACAGCGGCCCACGCTGCGTGCCCTTGGTGGCCGATGGTCGAGTTTACCTCTATGGGGCCGATCGCGGACTGCGCTGCCTGCGGCTGGAGGACGGCCAGGTGCTCTGGCAGCACGAGCTGCGGCAGTGGATCACCCCGGTGGAAGAAGGCTACTTCGGCGCAGGCAGCTCGCCCATCCTGGTCCAAGGACGCCTGCTGGTAAACCTGGGAGCGGCTTCCCGCAGGGCAGGAATCGTAGCCTTCGACGCCCGAACGGGGCGCGTGCTCTGGCAACAGACGCGCCACCGGGCCAGCTACTCCTCCCCGGTGCAAGCCACCCTGGCCGGCGTGCCCCAGGTGGTGTTCGTCACCCGGTTGGTGACGCTGGGTCTGGACCCCGCCACGGGCCGCGTGCTGTGGCAAGTGCCTTTCGGCCGCCGGGGGCCGACGGTCAACGCAGCCAATCCTGTGGTGCTGCCGGGTAACCGGGTGTTTCTTACGGCCAGCTACGGGATCGGAGCGCGGCTGCTGGAAGTGGGCAAAGACTCCGCCGGCGTGCTGTGGCAACGGGACGATGTGCTTTCGGCCCAGTTCACCACCCCGGTGCTGGTGGACGGGGCACTCTACGGCATTCACGGTCGGGAGGATGTGGGCGTGGCCGAGCTTCGCTGCGTGGACCCCGTGCAAGGGAAGGTGCTCTGGCGCCAGGCCGGGTTCGGCAAGGCCACGCTGATTGCGGCCGGGAAACTCCTCCTGGCCCAAAAGACCGACGGCACGTTGGTGTTGCTGCGGGCCGATCCGCGGCGTTACCAGCCGCTGGCCCAGGCCCGGCTTGCCCAAGGCCGCGTGCTGGCCCTGCCCGCCCTGGCCGCCGGGCACCTCTACCTTCGCAGCCCGAACCACCTGAGCTGCTACGATCTGCGAAAGTAAAAGGCCCCCCGGCATGGCCCGCCTCAACAAATGTCTCACACGCTGCGGCACGCTACCCGCAGCACTCCGTTCCCCAACCGGGCAAGAATCCGCGAACCTTGCGCAGCCCCACCGCTGGCAAAACCGCCACTGGAGAGCAATTCACCCTGCCCCTAATGCAACCCCTTACCAGATAACAAGTTGGAGGATAGGGGACTCGAACCCCTGACCTTCTGGCTGCCAGCCAGACGCTCTCCCAGCTGAGCTAATCCCCCAAAGTTGCTGCGTTTCCACTGGCCTTGCCCACCTCCGGTTGCATAGGCTACAAGGAGCCTCCGCTGGTGTCAAGCAACCTTTGGTACGGGTGGGAGAAGAGCCAAGTTGAAACGCTACTTGGTGTTACTGCTGAAAATCGCCATCTCGGCAGGGCTGCTTGCGTATCTTATTATCGGCGCAAGCGAGGCGTTTGACAACCTGCGGCAGTACGAAAAAGACTGGCCGCTGGCGGGCCTGGCCGTGGCTCTGTGCCTGACGATGGTCCTTATCACGTTCGCCCGCTGGTGGCTGCTGGTACGGGTGCTGGATGTGCCTTTCCGCATGGCGGATGCTGTTAGACTGGGATTTTTGGGGTATTTGTTCAATTTCGTGTCTTTGGGCAATGTGGGCGGGGACCTGTTCAAGGCCATCTTCATCGCCCGCGAACAACCCGGCCGGCGCACGCTGGCCGTGGCCTCGGTGGTGGTGGATCGCATCATCGGCCTGTATGCCCTGTTTCTGGTAGCTGCCGCCACGGTGCTTTGGACGGGGGCCTACGCTTCGGTGGAGCCGGAAATCCGCTCGATCAGCGCTGCGGCCCTGATCGCCGCCGCTGGAAGCACCGCGGGGTTGCTGCTGGTGCTCACCCCGGGCGTGACCCAAGGGCGGTTCGCCCGCTGGGTGGCCTCCTGGCCGGGTGTGGGCCCGGTGGCGGCTCGTGTGCTGGGGGCTTTGGCCATCTACCGTCGCCGCTGGCCGGCGCTGGTGCTGGCCACGGGGATGAGCTTCGGCGTGCATAGCTGCTCGACGCTGTGTATTTTTGCCCTGTCGCGGGCATTGCCGGGCCAAGCGCCCAGTCTGGGCGAGCATTTCTTGATCGTGCCGCTTTCCATCCTGGCCGGGGCGCTGCCGCTGCCGCTGAGCGGCCTGGGAGCGATGGAGGCGGTGATGGAGTTTCTCTACCTACAGTCGCCGGGGGTGGTGCGGGGGACGGGGCTGGTGGTTTGCCTGGCGTTTCGCGCGGTGACGCTGGTGGTGGCTGCCGTGGGATTGATCTATTACGTGGTCAACCGCGCTCGGGTGGCCGCGCTGCTGAAGGCCAGTGCCCAGGAGGAGCCACTCCTGCAGGAAGAGTCCAAGCCGCCGGAGAGCCAAGAGCCCCTTTCTTCCGCGACCCGGTAGCCTCCAGGGCCAAAACGCGGCACAATGGCCACTTTATGCATGTGGCTAGTGATCCCTGTTGCGCCTGGAGAAAAGGGAGGCTCGATGGGCACGTTCGTCACCCACCTGGAAGCAGCTATCGACGGCACCCGCTTGCCCAAGGACCAGTTGCTCACCATGCACCAAGACCGCCCGCTGTGGGTGCGGTACGACTTGGAGGCGGTGCGGCAAGCAGCCAGCCCGGAACAATGGTCGCGGCGCGAGGCCACCATGTGGCGCTATGACGAGCTGCTGCCGGTGCCCCGGCCCCAGGAGCGGGTGAGCCTGGGCGAGGGGATCACGCCGCTTTTGCCCTGTCCTCGCCTGGGCCGGGAGCTGGGACTGGAGCAGTTGTGGGTGAAGGACGAATCGCATCTTCCCACGGGCAGTTTCAAGAGCCGCGGGCAAGCGATGGCCATTTCGATGGCCCGGCACTTCGGCGTGCAGCGGGTGGCCATTCCCACGGCGGGCAACGCCGGGGGGGCGATGGCTGCCTACGCGGCCCGGGCCGGCATGGAAGCCTGGGTGTTCATGCCCGAGGACACCCCCCAGGTGAACGTGGCCGAGGCGGTGCTGGCCGGGGCGCGGGTGTTCCTGGTGCGCGGGGTGATCACCGACTGCGGTCGCCTGGTCCGCCAGGGGATGGAGCCGATGCAGTGGTTCGACGTCTCCACGCTCAAGGAGCCGTATCGCCTGGAGGGGAAAAAGACGATGGGCCTGGAGCTGGCCGAGCAGTTCCAGTGGCAGTTGCCCGATGTGATCCTCTACCCCACCGGCGGCGGCACGGGACTGATTGGCATGTGGAAAGCCTTCCAGGAGCTACGTGCCTTGGGGTTCCTGCGCAGCCAGCGTATGCCGCGGATGGTAGCCGTGCAGTCGGCCGGGTGTGCCCCGGTGGTGCGGGCGTTCGAGCGGGGCGAGCGGTTTGCCGAACCGTTCCCCAATCCGCACACGGTGGCCAGCGGCATCCGCGTACCGGCGGCCGTGGGCGACTTCATGATGCTGGACGTGCTGCGGGAAAGCCAGGGCACGGCCGTGGCGGTGCCGGATGAGGAGATTCTGCTCTGGACGGCTCGGGCCACGGCGGCCGAGGGCATCTCGTTTTGCCCCGAGGCCGGCGCGTGCGTGGCGGCGCTGAAACACCTGGTGGATCGAGGCTGGATCGGCCGGGAAGAACAAGTGGTGGTGTTCAACACGGCCGGTTCGCAGAAGTACGGGCACCTGGTTCCCCTGGACCAGCTGCCGCGGCTGGACCCGGACCAGCAGGTGGACTGGGACCGCCTGGCCGAAGCGTAGGGGAGGTTGAACGGGGTTCGCTCTTCGCTTGCGTAGGTGTTTCGCGTGCCGGGACGAGACGGAACGTTTTCAGATCAAAAGCAGGCAGATGCTCGCCCGGCCAGCCGCGGGCGTCAGCACGCGGTTGTTTGGAACCGTGTCGGTGGTTGTTTTATTCGGAGCAACCGTCGGCTGACGGTGCGCGGCTGGCCGGTTGGTGTTCGAGTCGGCGCTTATTGTGACTCGGCGAGCCCGGGCTTCAGTCCGGGGAGAGCCAAGAAAAAACGCACGTCGATCTTCTCCGCCGACTGAAGTCGGCGGCTCGCCGGTTGCAAGAATTGGCGTTTGTTCTCACTTCGGAGCGGAAGCTCCAGCGCAAGCCGATGCTGTCTCTCCCCGCACTGACGTGCGGAGCTCTGTGTTCAATATCCAAGACTACACGCGCCGTTCTCCTCCTGGAGCTGACGCTCCCGGCTCGCCGGCGGTGTATTGGTGCTGAACATCATGCCTGCCTGGAGCGGAAGCTCCCAGTGGCCGACGGCTTGGCGCCGTCCTCCTGCTAAAGCTGGCGGCTCGCCTTCAGCTGCGATGTGGCTGCTGGAGTAGTTTATGAGGACCTCCCTCACTGAAATCTGGGCGAAGGCCGGCGACGTCGGCCCTGGGGACCGGATGCCGGGGCTACGTCCCCTTCTGCAGCGCGAAGCCCCAAGCTCCTTCGACACGCCATTGCCCCTCTCGCCTGAGGATGGCTGCCGGGGCTATAATGGATTGCGGCCAACTGCCTTCCTGCCGCCTTTTGCCCCTGTGGTGCCCATGTCTCCCGAAACGCGTTTTTCCACCGTCGAGCAAGCCGTGGAGGCCATCGGCCAGGGCCGCGTGGTGATCGTGGTCGATGCCGAGGACCGGGAGAACGAAGGGGATTTTGTCTGCGCGGCCGAGAAGATCACCTGCGAGACGCTCAACTTCATGCTCAGCGGCCGGGGGCAGTTGTGCATGTCGATCCTGCCGGACGTGGCCGCCCGGCTGGAACTGGCCCCCATGGTGCAGACCAACACCGCCCCCTTGCGCACCAGCTTCACCGTGCCGGTGGACCACCGCACGGCCAAGACTGGCATCACCGTGCCGGAGCGCACCCGCACGATCAAGGCCATTCTCGATCCGGGTAGCAAGCCTTCGGACTTCGTACGCCCCGGCCACCTGTTCCCCATCGTGGCCAAAGAAGGCGGCGTGCTGCGGCGAGCCGGACACACCGAGGCGGCCGTGGATCTTGCCCGCATGGCCGGACTCAAGCCTGCCGGGGTGCTCTGCGAAATCCTGGACTCCAGCGGCAATCGGGCCGACCGGGAGTACCTGTTCCAGCTGGCCCAAAAGCACAACTTGCCCATCATCTCCATCGAGCAACTGATCCGCTACCGCCGCGTGCGGGAAAAGCTGGTGCACCGCCTGGCCGAAGCCCAACTGCCCACGCGTTACGGGATGGGGCGGATCATCGTCTATCAGGTGCAGTACGAGAACCAGAACCCCTTGGCGCTGGTCTTCGGCACCTTGAGCGAGGTGGACGCTCCGCTGGTGCGGCTGCACTCCTCCTGCTTCACCGGCGATTTGATCGACTCGCTGCGCTGCGACTGCGGCGACCAGTTGCACATGGCCCTGGCCCAGATCAGCCAGGAAGGGGCCGGCGTGCTGGTCTATCTGCCGCAGGAGGGCCGGGGGATCGGGCTGGTGGAGAAGATCAAGGCCTACCAGCTTCAGGACAACGGGCTGGACACGGTGGAAGCCAACCTCGCCTTGGGCCACCGGGCCGACATGCGCGATTACGGGATCGGGATTCAGATTCTTAAGGACCTGGGCCTGTCGCGGGTGCGGCTGCTGACCAACAACCCCAAAAAGACCGATGCCTTCATCTACGGCGGCTACGATCTGACGGTGGTCGATCAGGTGCCGATCATCGCCCCCAGCAACCAGTTCCGCGTGCAGTACCTGGCCACCAAGCGCGATAAGCTGGGCCATCGCCTGCCGGCCAATCTGGATTGACAGAGCCAGCGCAAGTTCCTTGGTTTGCGTCCGGCAGGGGCGGAGCGTAAGCTGGTGTTGCGCTGGCTTGCGGCTTGCGTCAGGTGCTTCCGCACCGGGCAAGCCCCGAGCTTCAGCTCGGGGAGGGCGTGGATGCTTGGCGAGCCGCCGGCGTAAGCCCGCGGAGAAAAATAACGCAATGCGCTTATTCGGCTCTCCCCGGGCTAAGTGCGTGTTTAGCGTGCCAGCACAAGACGAAGCGCCCCCAGAGCAAAAGAGTTGATTTTTATCCGGCGAGCCGCGTGCGTGAGCACGCGGTTGCTACCGTTTGTGGCCAATGCTACGCTGGCCAACCGCCGGCTTACGCCGGCGGCTCGCCGTTGCAAGAATTAAAGCAAGTCCACCAGGTACGTTGTTTTCCACAAAACACGCTTTTTCCTGCCCGGTGCGGAAGCACCAGTGGCGAGCCCCGGACTTCAGTCCGGGGAGAGCCAAGAAAAAACGCGTGTCGATTTTCTCCGCCGACTGAAGTCGGCGGCTCGCCACTTGCAAGAAAAAACGCTTATTCTCTCCTGGCATGGAAGCGCCAAACCAAGTGATGTGCCAGCTGGCCAACACGTACCTGGCTTCAGCCGGCGGAGAACGGCGAGCCGGGAGCGGAAGCTCCCGGAGGCGGCAGGGCCGCAGCTATTGGGAGCTTCCGCTCCAGAGCAAGAACAAGGGCTGGTCTTCCCCCCCGGCCGGCTGCTGTTTTTGTTACCACCCCGAAGGATCGAGTCCACGCCTTGTTCGGTCGAGGAGAACCCATGATGCAACGTGCCACTTGGCTTTTGGCCCTAGTGATGCTGCTTGGCCCAGCCAGAGCAACCTCCCCCGCCGAGGAGCCGGCCCGGCGCCCCAACATCCTGTTTGCCATCGCCGATGACTGGTCCTACGGGCACGCCAGCTGCCTGGGCTGCTCGTGGGTGCAGACTCCGGCGTTTGATCGCGTGGTGGAGCAAGGGGTGCTGTTCACTCGGGCCTATACGCCCAATCCCAAGTGCGCTCCTGCCCGCAGCATCATCCTCACCGGCCGTCACAGCTGGCAGCTGGAAGCGGCGGCCAACCACTGGCCTTACTTTCCGGCCAAGTTCAAGCTGTGGAGCGAAGTGCTGGCCGAACACGGCTACGCGGTGGGCTACACCGGCAAGGGCTGGGGTCCCGGCGTGGCCAAAACGGCCGACGGCAAGCCCCGGGCCATGACCGGCAAGCGGTTCCACAAGCGTTTTGCCCCGCCCCCGGCCAAGGGAATCAGCCGCATCGACTACGCGGCCAATTTCCGCGATTTTCTCGACTCGCTCCCCCAAGGGCGCCCTTGGTGTTTCTGGTACGGCGGCTACGAGCCGCACCGCCGTTACGAGTCCGGCTCCGGCCGCCGGGCCGGCAAACGCCCCGAGCAGATTCGCCGCGTGCCCGGCTACTGGCCCGATGTGCCCACCGTGCGCAACGACATGCTCGACTACGCCGTGGAAGTGGAGCACTTCGACCGCCACCTGGGCCGGATGCTTGCAGAGCTGGAGCGTCGCGGGCTGCTGGACAACACGGTGGTGATCGTCACTTCGGACCACGGGATGCCGTTTCCCCGGGTCAAGGGCCAATGCTACGAGGACGGCATCCACGTGCCGCTGGCGGTGATGTGGCCGGCGGGGATCAAGCACCCGGGCCGCAAGGTGAGCGACTTTGTGGACTTTACCGACCTGGCCCCCACCATCCTGGAGCTGGCCGGCATCTCCTGGCAAGAAAGCGGCATGGCCCCCATGGTCGGCCGCAGCTTGTTGCCGCTGTTGAAATCGGACCGACAAGGGCAAATCGACCCGGCACGCGACCACCTGTTGTTGGGCAAGGAGCGGCACGACCTGGGGCGCCCGCACGATCAGGGCTACCCGGTGCGGGGCATCCGCCGCGGCCCCTGGCTGCTGCTTGTCAACTACGAGCCGTCGCGGTGGCCGGTAGGCAACCCCGAGACCGGCTACCTGAACTGCGACGGCAGCCCCACCAAAACCGTGGTGCTCAATCTGCGCGATACGAAAAAGGGCCACCACCTCTGGGAGCTTTGCTTCGGCAAACGCCCGCCGGTGGAGCTTTACAACGTGCAGGAAGACCCCGACTGCCTGCACAACCTGGCCGACAAACCGGAACATCGCGAGCTGGTGCGGAAGCTCCGCTCCGAGATGGAGACAAAGCTACGCCGCCAGGGCGATCCGCGGATGTTCGGCCGCGGCGAGGTGTTTGACCGCTACCCGCACGCCAACCCCCGGGGAAGGTTCTTCTACGAGCGGTTTTTACGAGGGGAGGACGTGCGGGCCGGTTGGGTCAATCCCAGCGACATCCAGATCAACCCGGAAAACCCCCAGGCCCGACGGCGCGCTCCGCTGCCGGGCCCGAAGAAGAAAAAATAGCCGCTTGGTCTAGCCTTGCTGGCTGGGCAGTTGGTTGACAAACGAGCTGAGCCGGGCGGCCCGGGTGGGGTGTTGCAGCTTCTTGACCGCCTTGGCCTCGATCTGCCGCACGCGCTCCCGGGTCACCGAGAAGATCTTGCCCACTTCTTCAAGCGTGTAGCTGTAGCCGTCGGCCAGGCCGAAGCGGAGGCGGATGATCTCCCGCTCCCGGTAGGAGAGCGTGTGCAGGGCGTCTTCGATCCGCTCCCGCAGCGTCTGGTAGGTCATGTCCCGCAGCGGGTCGTCCTCGCGGTAGTCTTCCAGGAACTCGCCGAAGTAGGCGTCTTCCTGGTCTCCCACGGGCTGATCCAGGGAGACCGGCTGACGGGTCATTTTGAACACACAGCGGGCCTCTTCCAGCGGCAGCTCGGCCGCCTGGGCGATTTCTTCCAGCGTGGGCTCGCGGCCCAACTCCTGCAACAACTGCCGGTGCACGGCCCGCACCCGGCTCATCGTATCCAGCATGTGCACCGGCAGCCGGATGGTGCGGCTCTGGTCGGCGATGGCCCGCGTAATGGCCTGGCGAATCCACCACGTGGCGTAGGTGGAGAACTTGTAGCCGCGGGCATACTCGAACTTGTCCACCGCCCGCATCAAGCCGGTATTCCCTTCCTGGATCAGGTCCAGGAAGCTCAGTCCCCGGTTGCGGTAGCGCTTGGCGATGGAGACCACTAGCCGCAGGTTGCCGGCCGAAAGCACCCGCTTGGCCGCATCGTAGGCTTCCTGCCAGCGGAGCGTCTTTTCCACGCGGCGGCGCAGCCCCTCGGGCGTATCTTCCACCAGCACCAGCAGCCGCACCAGCTCGCGTCGCAGTTGGGCGTACTCGGCCTGGCGTTTGTTCAGCCGGGCCATTTGCTCGCGCAGCTCCAGGACGCGCTGCTTGACCTTTTGCAGGTCTTCCAGCAGGGGGAACAGCCGCTGGGTGCGCAGGCCCAGCTCCTCCACCAGCCGGATGGCCCGACGCTTGCGCCGCGCCACCCGCTTCAGCAACCGGCGTCGCAGGGGCTTGGGCGTGCTGCGCCGCATGGCCCGGCGGAAATCGCGGCGATTGCTCCGCAGGATTTTTTCCAGCGTGGCCAGGTGGGCCGGCAGGCAGTTGGAGATTTTGCGTTTGAGCTTCAGATCGGTGACCGACACATCCACCGTGCGATCCAGGCGAAGTTTGCCCTCGTGAACCTGCCGCAGCATGTGCACCGCGCCGCGGAGAATCCAGGCGCTGGTCATCATGCCGTAGCGGAACAGCGTGCGGGTGCGTTCGATCTGTTTGGCCGCTTCGATTTCCTCCTGGCGGCTCAGCAGGGGAATCTGGCCCATCTGCATCAGATACACGCGCACCGGATCGTCGGTGGGGGAACGCAAGCCCGTGCCGCCAGGCTCCACGTCCAGCTCCTCCAGACCTTCTTCCTCCAGTTCGTCCAGCTCGGGCTCCAGAGTTTCTTCCTCCAGCACGTCGAGCAGCTCGGCCTCGTGGTCGGCGGTCTTGGGCCGGGGGGTGTGG
>Ga0256839_1006629_pt1 | contig 10061 bp, 11 predicted proteins | sample 354166metaG_FD_185968 | JGI IMG/M metagenome (GOLD analysis project Ga0256839, IMG submission 185968) | Hydrothermal vent microbial communities from Mid Atlantic Ridge, Atlantic Ocean - 354-166 | ecosystem: Environmental > Aquatic > Marine > Hydrothermal vents | place: Atlantic Ocean: Mid... | reverse complement strand
TCTCTGTTTGCTGCCAATTTAGGTATCGCTACCGCTGCTAATATTCCGATAATTACAATTACAAAGATCAATTCGATCATTGTGAATCCGCGTCTCATGTTATTCATGATTAACTCCTGTTAAAATGTTTTTAGTATCGATTCAATAACCGACCTGTGAAAGTATAGCATAATAAATGTCACAAAAATGTCATTTTTTCAAAAATAATGCAAATTTATGCTTTAAAGTCCATCTAGTGTTTCTATGAGAAGCTCTATTTCATCTTCGTACGAAGTGGCTTGTTTGGCTAGTTTTAGGTACGCTTTAAGCAGTTTGTCTGGCTTGTTATCGGTGTTTAGGTTTACCCCTGCTTCTTGCAAATCTCTGTTCACAAAGTCTGCAAAGTCATCTTCTAGTTTTATCTCATAGCGGTTACCTGAGATTGTGAGTGCTACATTTTTCATTCTTTTCCCTTATATAGTGTAAGCACTAAGCCAATAAAGACTCAACCTGTGAGATGATTTTTTCTATCTCTACATCTTTTTCATCTAGCTCAGCTTGTAGTCTTTGCACTGTGGCTTCGAGTGTCTCACACTGTTTTGCTTTTGCTTCTACTTCGACAAGCAGTGTTTCATTTGCTCTTTGTGCTTCAGACGCACCTAATAGTTGACTTTTAAGCTCCGCATTTTGTCGTTTAAGCTCTTCGTGGTCTTGTCTCCACTGTTCTATTTTTTCTTGCAACTTCTGTAATGCACTCATATTCTTCTCCACTTAGATAATTTTATTAAAATGCTTATTTTAATCTTTTCGTTATAATAGCAGAAGAAGTAAAAATTAAAAATTAAAAATTAAAAATTCAATACACATTTTAGGATTTTAGGATGCAAAAAAATAATGTCTTACATACAAACAGTTATGCTTTTGCTATAAGGGCTGTCAATTTATCACAATATTTAACCAAAGAGAAAAAAGAATACATACTAAGTAAACAAATCTTACGTTCAGGTACTTCCATTGGTGCTTTGGTTAGTGAGTCTGAATTTGCACAATCTCATGCAGATTTCATCAATAAACTTATGATAGAACTTAAAGAAGCAAATGAAACAAAGTATTGGATAAATTTACTACATGATACACACTTTATTTCCCAAAGTATGTTTCAAAGTCTTATAGAAGATATTAAAGAAATTATTCGTATTTTGGTTAGTATCATCAAAAAACTCAAAAGCACACAAAATAATGATAACACTCCCTTTTAATTTTTACTTTTTAATTTTTAATTTTCAGGATAACCAGTGCCCAATTTCGCAGTAAACTCCAACTACCAACCCGCAGGTGACCAACCAAACGCCATAGAAGAACTCTCTGCGTCTATAGAAGCAGGTAAGCAGTACCAAACCCTGCTCGGTGTTACAGGTTCGGGTAAAACCTACACCATGGCAAAGGTCATCGAGCGTACTAAAAAACCAACCCTCATCATGACACACAACAAAACACTCGCAGCCCAGCTCTACTCAGAGTTTAAAAGCTTTTTTCCTAACAACCATGTAGAGTACTTCATAAGCTACTATGACTACTACCAACCTGAAGCCTATTTACCAAGGCAAGATTTGTTCATAGAAAAAGACTCTTCTGTCAACCAAGAGTTGGAGCGTATGCGTTTGAGTACGACTGCTTCACTGCTTCACCATGATGATGTGATTGTCATCGCGTCAGTCTCTGCCAACTATGGGTTGGGAAGTCCTGAAGACTATAGAAGCATTGTCCAAAAGCTCATAGTGGGTGAGGAGTACAACCAAAAAGAGTTACTGCTTAGACTTGTAGATATGGGCTATAAGCGTAATGATGCGTTCTTTGACCGTGGTGACTTTAGGGTCAATGGTGAAGTCATAGACATCTACCCTGCTTACGCTGAAGAGTTTGCTTGGCGTGTAGAGTTTTTTGGTGATGAGATAGAAACCGTGTATCAGTTTAACGCCCTTACAGGAGAAAAAGAACCATCGGTGCAAGAAGCGGTGATTTACTCTGCCAACCAGTTTATCGTAAGCAAAGAAAAACTAGCCCTTGCGGTTAAAAGCATAGAAGAAGAGTTAGGTGAACGACTCAACTACTACCAAGAACACGACCGTATGATAGAGTACAACCGTCTCAAACAAAGAACAGAGTTTGATTTAGAGATGATAGAAGGCACAGGGATGTGCAAAGGGATAGAAAACTACTCACGACACCTCACAGGCAAAGCCCCTGGAGAGACACCCTACTCCATGATGGACTACTTTGAAGCCATGCATGATGACTATCTCGTCATCGTCGATGAGTCTCATGTAAGTTTACCACAGTTTAGAGGGATGTATGCAGGTGACAGAAGCCGTAAAGAGGTGCTGGTAGACCATGGGTTTAGACTGCCCTCTGCTCTTGACAATAGACCACTTCGTTTTGAAGAATACATAGACAAGGCTCCTCATTATCTTTTTGTCTCTGCTACACCCAATGAGTTAGAAACGGAACTCTCTTCGGTAGTAGCTGAACAGGTGGTACGTCCTACAGGACTGCTTGACCCTCCCATAGAAGTCATAGACTCTACCTACCAAGTAGAAAACCTACATGATCGCATGAAGCCTGTCATCGCTAAAGGCGAACGTGTACTCATCACCGTGCTTACCAAAAAAATGGCAGAGGAGCTTAGTACCTACTACAATGACTTAGGACTAAAATGTCGCCATATGCACTCAGACATGGACGCCATAGAACGTAACCAAACCATACGCTCTTTGCGTTTAGGCGAATTTGACATCCTCATAGGGATAAACTTGCTTAGAGAAGGACTTGATCTACCTGAAGTAAGTTTAGTTGCCATACTTGATGCGGACAAAGAAGGCTTTTTGCGTTCTAAAACAGCACTCATACAGACAGCTGGACGTGCAGCACGTAATGCCAATGGGCAAGTACTCATGTATGCCAAACGCATCACAGACTCCATGAAGTTTACCATCGAAACCACACAAGCCAGACGTGAAAAACAGATGGCATACAACAAAAAGCATGGCATCACACCCAAAACAACCTTGCGTGACCTCGACAAAGACTTAAAAGTTGAAGATGCAGGAGAGTTGTACAACAAAACATCCAAACTAGACAAAATGCCAAAAGCCCAACGTCAACAACTTGTCAAAGAACTCAAAGCCAAGATGCTCGCAGCGGCAAAAAATCTTGACTTTGAAGATGCAGCAAGACTACGTGATGAGATAGCCAAAGTGAAAAAGTTGTAACCATTTTGTTGTAGTTTTTGCTATAATACGCATAATTCAACCTCGTTACACCTCTCCGGGGAACGAGACTTTAAAGGTACAAAATGTCACTTGACTTAGATTCATCTCAACTCTATTTTAACCGTGAACTTTCATGGCTTCAGTTTAACTCTCGTGTACTCGCTCAAGCCTTAGACTCTAAACTTCCCCCTTTAGAGCGTCTAAAATTTTTAGCTATTTATGGGACGAATTTAGATGAGTTTTACATGATACGTGTCGCAGGACTTAGAGCCTTGTACAAAGCTCGCATCCAAGAAACAGGTGCTGCAAAGCTCACCCCAAGTGCCCAGCTTAAAGCCATACATGACTACCTCCATGAAGAACACAAAGTGTTGGAGTCTTGTTACACGTCTATCATCTCTGAGCTTCACAACAGTGGGGTACACATCAAAAACTATGACAACTTAGAAGAAGATGAAAAAGCTACCATAAGAAAAATGTTTTTTAACGAGATTTACCCTGTCATCATCCCCATAGCAGTAGATGCCACGCACCCTTTCCCTCACCTAAACAACCTTAGTTTTGGGCTGGCAGTCACACTTACAGATGACTCTAAGAACATCAAACATGGGCTGATACGCATACCTCGTATCTTACCTCGTTTTTTACAGATAGAGAAAACCTTTGTCCCCATAGAGTCTGTGGTTGAACACTTCTCTTCAGACCTTTTTCCTGGGTTTAAACCTTTGGCATCTACACCATTTAGAGTAACCCGTAATGCCGACATAGAGATAGAAGAGGAAGAAGCAGATGACTTTTTACAGCTTCTTCAAGAAGGTCTACGTTCAAGAAATAAAGGCTCACTCATACGCCTAGAGCTGATGAAAGGTGCTGATAAAAAGCTTACGAAGTTTCTACTTTCTAACCTAAACCTTGATGACAAAGACATCTACAACTACAAAACCTTACCTCTAAATCTTGGTGGGTTTTGGCAGATAGTAGGAGATAAGGCTCTGTCTCACCTTGTGTTGCCTACCTTTAACCCAAAGATACTCCCTCCATTTGACTCTGAAAACATCTTTGATGCTATAGACAAGCAAGATGTACTTCTCTACCACCCTTTTGACTCCTTTGAGCCTGTGATACAGTTCATCAAGCAAGCAGCGTCTGACCATGAAACCATAGCCATACGTATGACACTCTACCGTGCAGGGCAAAAGTCTCCCATCGTTAAAGCACTCATAGATGCGGCACAAGATGGTAAACAAATCATGGTACTCGTAGAACTCAAAGCACGTTTTGATGAAGAAAACAACATGCGTTGGGCCAAAGCACTTGAAGATGCAGGAGTGCATGTCGTTTATGGTATCCCTGGACTTAAAGTACATGCTAAAGTAGCACAGGTTATCAAAAGAAAAGCCAACAAACTGCAAAGCTACGTACATCTAGCTACAGGAAACTACAACGCAGGTACGGCAAAAGTCTACACAGACATGTCTTACTTCACATCTAAAGAAGCTTTTAGTACAGATGCCACACACTTTTTTCACTTTTTGACAGGGTTTTCTACACACACAAAACTTGACACACTGTTCATGTCTCCAAAGCAGATAAAACCAAAACTCATCAGGCTCATAGAAAAAGAAGCGAAGTTTGGAAACCAAGGTCATATCATACTCAAAGCCAACTCACTCGTAGACACAGATGTCATCAAAGCTCTCTACAAAGCTTCGCAAGAGGGGTGTAAGATAGACCTCATCATTCGTGGTATTTGCTGTTTGAAACCTCAGGTTAAAGGTGTCTCTGAGAACATTACCGTCTCTTCTATCATAGGGAAGTATTTGGAACATGCTCGTGTGTACTTCTTTAAACATGACAAAGTCAAGTGCTACATCGCTTCTGCTGATCTCATGCCTCGTAACCTTGTACGTCGGGTGGAGCTTATGACCCCTATACTCGAAGAGACCCTTACACAAAAGATAGAGCAAATCCTCATGCTACAACTTGCAGATAACTCCCTACGTTGGGAACTACAAAGTGATGGAAACTACACAAAAGTACCTCAGCTGAGTAAAGAAGTCAACAACCATTGTGTCTTAGAAGAGTATGTCTCCAAAATACACGATAAAGCTAAAAAAGAGACCCCTGATTATGTCAGTCGTTTAGCCAACAAAATACTTAAGGACAACTAATGATTTTACCTTTCCAAAAATGGACACCAAAACTTGGGAAAAATGCATGGGTAGCCCAAGGAGCTTCTGTGATAGGACGTACCGTGATGGGTGAAGACTCTGCTGTATGGTTTGGTTGTGTCGTGCGTGGAGATGTGCATCACATCACCATAGGCGACAGAAGCAACATACAAGATCTTAGCATGATACATGTAACACACCATAAAAAACCAGATGAAAGCGACGGACACCCAACTATCATAGGAAATGATGTCACCGTAGGACACCGTGTCATGCTACACGGCTGTACCATAGAAGATGCCTGCCTCATAGGCATGTCTGCCACCATACTCGATGGTGCAGTCATAGGAAAAGAGTCTATTGTTGGAGCATCTTCATTGGTAACAAAAGGCAAAAAGTTTCCCCCACGAAGTCTCATCATGGGAAGCCCCGCTAAAGTAGTACGAGAACTCACAGACGAAGAAGTAACAGAGCTGTATGCATCTGCTAAACGTTATGTAGTATTTAAAAACGAATACATCAACTAATATACAAAGTAGTATCCAAAATAAATTTGCAGTCGCGATAGTAGTTACGCTTTTTTCTTTTTGGTTACTTTTTCTCTTTTGTCGTAGTACAAAAAAGAAAAAGTGACAAACAACATCTAAACAAAAAGGAAATAAAGACCAAAGAATAAAGGCTAAAACATGACACAAGTCATAGGTAAAAGTTTCAAAGACATCTTCTCAAGCACCGTCTTACTTTTTGTACTAAAAGTCACCCTCATATCTCTAGCTATTACAGTAGCTCTTCTTTGGGGAGTCAAAGACAGCCTCAACGGCTTCATAGTCTCTTACCTCTCATGGATACCATGGGAATGGCTACAAACCACAGGTGCATCAGTCGCTTCCATCGCACTTAGTTACATGGTGTTCATCGTTATGATTTCTGTGGTGACCTCTTTTATGGTCGAACCTCTACTCATCGAACTAGCCAAAAGACATTACCCTGAAGTAGAGGTAGTAGGCACAGCAAACATCAGTACTTCTATACTGCTAAGCCTAAAGGCTGCGATGATATTTTTTCTCATCTTTATCTTTACATTTCCTGTGATGTTTATACCTCTTGTGGGAGCGGTGTATATGTTATGGCTTTGGTCCATCTTGCTCAAATCCCCTACGATGTATGATGTGAGTTCGTTGTTTATAGCCGATAAAAAAGAGATGAAGAAAAAAACAAAAAAAACAACAATGCTCTCTATGATAGCTGCTGGGTTTAACTACATCCCTGTACTTAACGTATTTGCTGCAGTATTTGCACAGATACTTTTTTTACACCATATCTTAGGAAAAGAAGAAGTTTAATTCTCTTCTTTTTTGAGTCTGCGTTCTTTTTTAGATGACTTAGAAAACTGTAACAACTCATCTGCTGTACACACATACTCAGGTAAGGTTTCTAAACTCTTTTCCATGACTTTCGCTGCACACACTGCATCTGAGTAAGCTCTGTGGTGCGTGGCAGTTTCTATGCCTAAAAAGTCTATGAGATAAGCTAAACCATATCGCTCACTCTCAAAAGTACGACGTGCAAGCTCTATGGTACAAAGTTTTGGGTTGCCAATGTTTCCTAGTCCAAAACGTTCAAAAGAGGCATTTAAAAAGCCATAGTCAAAGTCTGCATTGTGTGCGACAAAAACAGCATCTTGCATAAAATGACGCAAACCTATGAGTGCTTCTTTTCTTGTGGGGGCATCTATGAGGTCTTCGAGTTCTATGCCTGTTATTTTAGTAATGTACTCTGGTAAAAATGTACATGCTACAAAAGTCTCATACCTGTCTATCACCTCACCATTTTGAATCATGATAGCCCCTATCTCTATGACCTGAGAAGTACATGGTTTTGAGCCATTGGTTTCTATGTCTATGACACAGTACTTCTGTGTATCATGTGTCGTAAAACATGTTTCCAGTTTATACACATTATCTTCTTGAGAGATAGGATAACCAGAAGCCTGTAAAAGTATGAAAATCGTGTCACTGTCTTCAAGGAGCGTTGTGTGCTTAGTCACTATGTGTGCATACTGCTCTTGACTCAACACACCACCATGCTTACGAAACGCTTGCGTAAGTTCGTTAAAGACTTTTTGCATTTGCTATAAACTGTTTCACTTTCTTAGGGTCTTTTTTACCTTTCACTGACTCTACCCCAGAACTGACATCTACCCCATAAAAACCAAGTTGTTTTATCTGTGCAACATTCTCAGGCGTTAGACCCCCTGCTAAGATGATTTTGGAACAGTCTAATCCGTTGAACCATTCTAAGTTTAGGCGTTGTCCTGAACCACCATACCCTTCTGTATGAGCATCTACTAAACGGTAATGGTCTTTAAACTGTAGTAAATCTTCTGGACTTTTTGCCCGTATAACAGGTAGTGTCTGTAACCCTATGGCATCAAGAGACTCTTCGTCTACATCAAAATGTACCTGAGCCCGCGAGATGTCACAATACTTACAGACCGTGTCTATGGTTTCTATGCCTTCGTTGACAAACAGTCCTACACGTTCTACAAAAGGTGGCAGTTTGTCTATAATTCGTTTTGCATCTTTAGGTGTAATGTAACGAGGAGACTGTTTATAAAAAACAAAACCCAAAGCATCTGCTCCAGACTCTACAGCCTGAAGGGCATCTCTAAGGTTAGTAATCCCACAAATTTTGACTCTCATAATAATTGTCTCCTTAAAGTAGAGCAAAGCTCTACTTTAATTCCTCTCACTGAAGTTCGTCTTCGACTCATGGTGTATTTTTTCATTTCAATGCCTCTATAGCCATAGCTACACCTTCTGGATGTTTATAGACAAATGAACCAGCCACTACCACATCAACACCAGCATCTTTAAGTTGCTGTATATTTTTGTCACTCACCCCACCATCTACTTCTATGAGACACTCTGGATTTCGTTTTTCTATGAGTGTTTTGAGACGTTTAGCACGTTCTAGAACCGTACTTATGAACTTTTGACCACCAAACCCAGGGTTTACCGACATGAGCAACACCATATCTAAGTCTTCTAGTAAAAATTCTATCGCTTCTGGTGGCGTATGTGGGTTTAAGGTAATGGCAGGACGTATACCGTAAGAGCGTATCTTTTGTATGAGTCTATGAGGGTGTTTTTCTTCTTCTATATGAAAAGAGATATACTCTGGCTTTAACGGAGCAAACAATTCAACAAAAAAACTATTGTTTTCTACCATGAGGTGTATGTCTAGTGGTTTTGTAGCAGCCTTTGCTACAGCAGAAACCACGACTGGACCTATGGTAAGGTTTGGCACAAAGTGTCCGTCCATCACATCTACATGCACAAGGTCACAACCACCTTCACATATTGCTTTGACATCTTCTGCCAAATTTCCAAAATCAGCTGAGAGTATACTTGGGGCTATTAACATCAGAGTCCTATATATAGAAATATTTCAATAATTATAGCATATAACGAATTGTTCTATGATTAAGCAAATATTATGTAAAAATCCTCTATAATCCCACAAATTATTCGCTATTTTAACTTAATAGTGACACACACAAGGAAATATTATGTCAAGAAGATGTGCAATCACAGGCAAAGGCCCACTCACAGGAAACAACGTTTCTCACGCAAATAACAAAACAAAAAGAAGACAACTTCCAAACTTAAGATCTGTAAAAATTACGCTTGAAGATGGAAGCACTAAAAGAGTAAGAGTAGCAGCATCTACACTTAGAACTATGAAGAAAAAAGCGGCACTTGCTGCTGCAGCAAACTAGTATTTGCTCACTCTTTTAAGATAAGAGAGGATATACTCTCTTATCATGACTTTTATCCAAAAATTTAAAAAATTTCTCGGTTGGAGAAGTACCCCAAAACCACATATCACACTAAATGACGAGTATTATGGACATTTAGTACCTTTTAGACTCCCCTTCATACTTACCGTACTTATCATGCTTATTGGTACATTAGGCTATATGGTCATTGATGGCTTTCCTTTAATGGATGCTATTTACCAAACAGGTATTACTTTTACCACTGTTGGTTTTGGTGAAATACAGCCTATTTCTCATTTAGGTCGTATCTTTACGATTACACTCATTATCTTCGGATTTGTTGTGTTTTCTATCGCTGTAGGTATCATCGCGGAAGTGGTAAAAAAGGGTGAATTTCAAAAAACTCTCAAGGAGCGTAAAATGCTTTACGAAATTGCTAGGCTTAAACATCACTTTGTGGTCTGTTACCATAACGAATTTACCATCCAAGTCACCAAACAACTCCGTGCAAACCACATACCCTTTGTGGTGGTAGACCCACGTGAAAACATGGAAGAGATAGCAAAGAAATACCACTATCCCTACTTTGTAACCGCAGAACCACACACAGAAGAGGGCATACTTAAGTCCCATCTTTCTTCAGCAAAAGGTGTCATCACCCTAGCAGATAACGTTGCAGACAACATCGCCACCATCGCGTCAGCCAGACTCTATGAAAAAGAGATAGGACGCACAAGAAAATACCTTGTCATAGCCAATGCGAAGAGCAATGAAGATGACCAAAAATTGCTTAAACTAGGAGCAAATAAAGTAGTCACTGCTACCAAACTCATGGCAGAACGTATCAACGCTATGGCAGCA
>Ga0256839_1006628_pt1 | contig 10065 bp, 5 predicted proteins | sample 354166metaG_FD_185968 | JGI IMG/M metagenome (GOLD analysis project Ga0256839, IMG submission 185968) | Hydrothermal vent microbial communities from Mid Atlantic Ridge, Atlantic Ocean - 354-166 | ecosystem: Environmental > Aquatic > Marine > Hydrothermal vents | place: Atlantic Ocean: Mid... | reverse complement strand
GCCAGCTCTTTGCTCTGACGCACCGCCTCGGTCATGGCACCGTGCACCAGGTTATTGAGTACCGTGCGAATATCACGCTCATGGTCCGCGTCCGGCTTCAAGCTGTCCACCAATTCGTTTCCCAGCCGGAACACCGCGAGCTGCTTCGCCTGAATGGGTGGCACGTCGGCGAGAGCCTCCGCGTGCTCTGGGGGAAGCGAGGCGAGAGCCGTTCGAGCCTCGATCTGGATGCGGAGAATGTGCCACAATCGGTTTCGCAACTGATCGAGCTGTTCGAATTGTTCGACGGCCTGCTGCTGAGGCGCCAGAAGCTGCACGCGATGCCAGGGAGTCGCCGTCTGTTGCGGCTGGTAGGTCCGCCCGAAACGGCGCCCGTCGACGGCAACCGCCCGCACCAGGACGGCGCCGCCCGGTTCGAGCCGAAGGAACTCCAGTGGAATCGAAGCGGAAAGAGAAGCCTGCCGATCCCCTGCCAGCTCATCCCAGCTCTTGGCGACTCGCACGTCGCCGCCACCGCTTTCTCCGCCGGGTTTGACCTCGATGCGAACCGAAGCGAGGCCGTGGTCGTCACCCGCTCGCAAGGCGACGGTGAGCGGCGCCGAGAAGGCCAGACTGCTCTCGCCGGCCGGTTTGGTCAATTGCACCGCGGGGGGCCGATCGGGCTGGACGCGAACCTGATTGACGCGCGGCGCCGATTCGGTGTGGCCGGCTTTGCTGAAAAGGTGGACGGTGTAGCTCGCGTTTTCCTCGAGGAACATGCGGACCTTCAAGGAGCGTCCGTCCTCGCCGACCGCTCCGGGTAGTTGCTTCCCGTTGATCTCGATGTAGCCTCGCGACAGCGGCGTCGCGGAGCGGAACACGACGTGAGCCGTCGTGAACTGAGGAGCCTCGAGGTCGCCGTGTTCCTGCTGAACGGTCGCCGTCTTCATCTGCAGGTACCGAGGAAACACGTAGCGGACCGAGACCGATTCGATGACCGGTCTGGCGACGGTCTTGATATCGAACAGCGGAGACTCGGAATCTCCCACTTCGACGCGATATCGGAAGTTCTCCAGTATTGTGGGAATTGCCGCCACATAGACGGTGTTGTCGGAGTTGGAGACCATCGCCAATGTCTCTTTGCTGCCGTTGGGTCTCTCCAGCCGCAGCGAGGCGCGGTGCCGCCGGCCTCGAGGATTGTCGATCGTGACACGGATTTCGAGCCCGCTGCCGAGGACGACTTGAGCATCTCCCGGTGTCACTTCGCGGATGACGACCGATCCGACCATCGGCACATCGGACCAGGGATGCAGCAGCCGCGAGGTTGCCGAAGACCAGCGCGGGACGAAGCTGGTAAGGCCGTAGGCGACTGCGAGGACAACCAGGAACGCCGCCAGGCATTCCAGCACATCCCGGCTGGTTTGCAGCCCATGCCGGAAACGCCCCCAGCGAGTCTCACACGTAGCGGTCGGACTCAACCTCACTTCGGCCAGGCGCCGGAGTGCTTGGCCAACGGCAGCGTAATAGAATCTCGATCTCGTCCGCTCAGCCTCGCGAGACAACTGCACGACATTGATCAGGTCGTTGCCGAGTTGCGGCGCCGCCTGTTCGAGTCGCCGAGCCGCGGCATCGACATTTCTGGGCCCGCGAACCGCACTGGCGACGACCCAGGCCACCAGGCCGACCACCGACGCGGCCCATCCGGCAAGCAACAACCAGAGACCGCTTCCGGGAAGCCGGAACACGACATCGAGCAGAACGGCCGCCTGCAGCAGCGCGAGTGCCGTCGTCAATGCGATGACAACTCGCGCCAAAAAGGAAAACAGCCACCAGGCCTGAGAAACACTTTCCAGGCGTTCGATCGTCCGCTCTGCACTGCTCATGACCGCGTTCCCATCTTTGGCACCCAATCGGGCTCGCGCGCTGCCTCACCACGACCGTCTGCCTCGTCCGCGCCTCCCGAACGACCATCGGCCGTCACGGCCGTCTCCGTGGCCGCGATTCCCACGCCGAAGGCTTCTCTCTAGTGGGTCACCGCGTAAACCAACAAATTGGTTCCCAATTCGAGGGCGTCCTGGTCGCCGTAACCGTAGCTATAGGGATGCGGGAATTGTTCCCAACCGTTCCCTAAATCGAAACGGCTGTAAACCACAGCCAGTTTTCCGTCGATCGAGATCGCTTCCAAACTGGGAGCACTGAGTTGGCCGAAGTCCTCACGAGTCCGAGGCGTATATTCGACCTGATTCTTGTCGAAATGCAGATGATAGATCGGATGATCGGCCGGCAGCGTTTCCAACTGGCTCCCCGGAAGCACTTTGGAAATCTCCCGCCGGAAGGCCGTGTCGAAGGCCAGCCGACCACAGCACGCATCGGCAATCAGCATGCCGCCCGCCTGCAGATATTTCCGTAGCCGAGTCGCTTCTTCTTCGTCCCAGCGGAACTCATCATGCCCCGTCATGTACAGCAGCGGGTACCCGGCGGCACGGGGATCCTTCAACTGCACGTGGACTCGCTTGAACTTGACTTCCAACGTCGAGTGGTCACGAACAAATTTGAGCAGATTGTGGACGGCGCTCGGGTCCGGGTCCCAGTCCCCTTCGTGCGTCAACTGAGCGAACACGAAATCGTCGCGAGTGGGCGCTTGCGCTTCGTGGTAGATCTTGGTGGTGCTGAGAAATCGGCCGAGTTGGAAGTTGCCGAGCAGGTAAGTGATGTAGTTGGCTCCGATCTGCCGAGCCTGATCGACGACGACTCGCGTGCCCCGGGGATGATCGTGGCCATCCCAACCGCACGTCAAATCGACCGGCGAATAGACCACCCCCAACCGGCACCCGATGGTGATCCCTTCCAAACAAGGCTCCTCCACGTATCTCCGCCCATCGGCCGCTTGGTATTGAAAATCTCCCAACTTGTAATACGAGGCGAATAGCGGATCGTCGGGTGTGAGTTTTCTCAGCGGTCTCCCCGGAAAGACCGCCTCCATTTCGCGGCGGAAAGCCTCGTCGAAGTCCTTCCATCCGCAGCAGGCATCTCCAATGATCGTGCCGCCGTCGAGTACGTAACGAGCCAGCTTCTGACGCACTTCGTCACCCAGCGAAAACAAATTGTGGCCGGCAAACAGCAAAGCCGGAAGTTCGCGAGGATCATACGAGAAATGCTCGAAATCGGATTCCACACTGCGGTAGTGAATCCCCAGTTTTTGATTGGTCCACTCGAGCAACGTGCGCACGTCCGACGGATCACTCATCCAATCGCGGTATTGCACCCGCTTGCCGCCTCGAGTGATCCAGCGGATCGGCCCCATCGCCATCTTGCCGACCAGGGCGGGAGGGGCGGGTGGACGCTTCTTTTCCGTGCGCCGAAGAGGAGTGACCGGCAAAGGGAGCGGCGGAAACGATTCCCCTCCGGTGCGATGTTGGGGCTTCGCCTTGGGTGGCGGCCCACAGTCGATCGGCCCCGAGTTCCGATCGGCGGCCAGCAGTGAGGGTAGCCCCCAGCCGGAACCGACAGCCGAACCGGCAGCCAAGCCGGCGGACATGCAGCGACCAAACTGACGGCGGGACAACTCGTTTCCGGCTCGCTCGCGACGTGACCCAGACATGTTGACACCTCCCAGCCCCCGCAACTTCGTCGAACCCGCGCCCTCCCATTATAAACTATTGAGACACGATTGGGTATCCGTGGAATGGCGAATCGCCTCATTCCACTCGGCTGGCCGCCAAAAACTCGACTCCAAACTTCCCACCCGGTTCGTTATGAAGAATAATGGAACGGTAGGCGGGAAACGGGGACTTCTTCGGGACGGTCCAAACCGGACATCCGAGGTGCACAATGGTGCAAGCCATGCGATCGGCGAACGTGGCAACGATCATCGGACTGGTCGCGCTGCTGCGACCCGTCGGCCGAGCCGACGAGCCCCCCGCCCTCAATCCCTTCGGTGCGAGACCTGCCCAGCGCGAAGATGCGGAACCCGGCTATGTCGAGTTGTCCGACGGCTCGATCCTCGCCGGGTCGATCTATCTGACTCGGGATGCCCGACTGCGCATCTACGACTCGCAATTGAAACGGAACCGCGATGTACCGCTCCGAGTGATTGAGCGAATCGAGTGCCACGTCGAGAAAGAGTGGCTGGAGAAGGAGTGGCGGTTCCGAGAGGCTGCCAACGATCGCAAGGTCTACACAGGCAGAAGTTATCCGGCGCGGATTTACGTCCACACGATCACGCTCCGAGACGGACGCACCATTCGGGGTCCGTTGTCGGCTCCCATCTACGTCCAGTCGGATCCTCACAAAAAAGCTGCGCGTTTCATCTTGCACAAGCGCGACAAGGGACCTGTCGGCACATCGCTGAAGGAACTGGTCTACGTACGCAAGGTGGAGTTGGGGTATCGGGCTTTGCAGGAGGCGAAAGCGAAGGAGAGGCAGAAGGAGCCGACCCAAACGGACGGTTCACCTTCATGATCGACATCACGTTGCAACACGGTTATCACGTGGTGACGCTGTTCGCCGTGCTGACCGTGGCGTGGTTGCTCGTCGCTCTGGCCTATCGGCGAGCCTGGAAACATATTCCGCGACGGCAGGCGAGGATCTTACTGGGACTGCGAGTGATTGCCGTTTTGCTGGTAGTGCTATTGCTGTTTCGCCCTCTGCTCCGTGTGCAGCGTTGGACCCACCAGCGGAAAACCGTGGTGTTTCTGGTCGATGCCTCTTCCTCGATGAGTGTGGTCGACGATGCATCCAACACCAGCCGATACGATCAGGCACGGCGGCACCTGATCCGATGGTGGGGAACGCTGCGGGACGACTTCGACCTGCGGCTGGTCGAGTTCTCCGACACGGCGACGGCGGTCGAAAGCCCCGAGGCGCTGAGCCGCAAACCGGAAGGACGGGCCACTTCGCTGACCGTGGCCATCGACTCGGCTACCCGGCAGGCCGAGCGTGCTCGGATCGAAGCGGTCGTGCTGGTTTCCGACGGCGTCCACAACTCGGCCGGCGCACCGCACGAGACCGCGGCCAAGGCGGGAACCACCATCTTCACCGTCGGAACGGGAAGCAGCCTGCACAACAGCGCCACGTTTCGGGATATCCGCGTGAGCCAGTTCGAGTGTCCGGAACAACTCACCAAGTCGAACCGAGTCCGCATTACGGCGGGAATCGATGCCGCCGGACTGGCCGGGCATGTCGTCGACGTCGTACTGGAGGAAGACGGCAAGCCTGTGGCGTCTCAGTCCGTCACGCTCGACGGCGCCGCGGGACCACAAACCGTGGCCCTGGAATTCGTGCCGCAAGAAAAGGGCGTCCACACCTACACGGTGCGCGTCCCCGTCGCCAAAGGGGAGAAGATCGCTCAGAACAACCGGAGGCAAGCCACGTCGCTGGTGGTCGATGCGCGGATTCGCGTGCTCTATGTCGAGGGAACGTTGCGGCCGGAATACGGAGCGATTACCGGCATGTTCTTGGCCAAGGATCCGAATATCGAGTACTGCGCGCTGGTGCAGACCCGCCCCAACGTCTTTACGCAAAGATCCAACATCGAAGGGATGAGCTTGTCGGGCATTCCCTCGGATAGGGAGACGTTTCGCAAGTTCGACGTCTTTTTGATGGGAGACCTCGATCGTAGTTATCTGTCGGACCGGCAGCTCGAGCAAATCCGGCAGCGGGTTTCCGAAGGCGCAGGCCTGCTGATGATGGGGGGCTACCACTCGCTGGGCCCGGGAGGCTATGGCGGTTCGGCCATGGAAGATCTGCTGCCGGTAATGGTCGGGAATCGTGAAATCGGCCAGGTGACGGATCGGTTTGTGCCACGTTTGACCGACGAAGGGCTACGGCATCCTATCTTCGCCAACATCACGCGTTTCTTTCCTTCGGGCACGGAAAAGGAGGCGGAACAGACGCTGCCACCCTTGCGCGGTTGCGTGCGGGTCCGCGGCCCGAAACCGGGGGCCTCCGTCCTGGCGGTGTGCTCTTTGGAAAAGGACGACCGCGGCAACGACATGCCGGTGCTGGCGGTACAGTCGTTCGGGAAGGGGCGAACCGCCGTCTTTACCGGCGACACGACGCGCGTCTGGCATCAGGCACTCCGTGCGCTGGACCAGGATTCACCATTCTTGCGATTCTGGGGACAGACCGTGCGCTGGCTGGCGGGGCGCGCCGCTCCCGTCGATACGGCCGCCAGTCTGACGGTCCATACGGACAAGACCTACTACGAGCCGGGAACACCGGTTGTCCTTTCGGCGCTGGTCCGCAATGACAAGGGTGAAGGAAGCAACCAGGCCAACGTTTCCGCCCGCATCCCGCTCTCCAAAGTCCGCTCGAAACGAGTATCCCTCGCGCTGGTCCCCGGACCGGCCGGCCACTACCAGTACTCGTTCGATACGTTGCCGGCCGGCCGTTACGAGATTCGCGTTTTCGCCGAACTGGAACAGAAACGGCTGGAAGCCGAGCCGGTGACGATTGAAGTGGGAAGACCCAACCTCGAGTTCGATCGCGTCGACCTGGATGAAAAAACACTGGCAGCGATTGCAACAGCATCCGGTGGACGATACAGCCACATCGCCACCGCCGACCGGCTCATGGACGGCCTGCGGCGTCGCCAGCGCAAACGGCTGGTCACGCTCGAGTTGCCTCTTTTTTCGCCATCGCTGTTCTGGCTGTTGTTCGTGGCCGTCGTCACGGCCGAGTGGGTGCTGCGCCGGAGGTATCAACTGCGATGAGCGGATCGACTCGATCGAAACGGTCGTACGGTTATCGGTTTCTCGAGCCGGCAGCGCTGGCTCGAGTCCGCAACATGACGTTGGTGGCTCGCGGCGTCGTCGAAGGGTTCATTACCGGCTTGCACGCCAGTCCCTACAAGGGATTCAGCGTCGAGTTCGCCGATCACCGAGAGTATTCGCCGGGCGACAATCCACGGCACCTCGACTGGCGCACGCTCGCCCGCACCGATCGTCTTTACATCCGCCAGTACGAAGAGGAAACCAATCTGCGCGCCCGTGTCCTGCTCGACGCTTCCGGTTCGATGAACTACCGCACCGATGCCGGCATCTCGAAATTCGAATACGGCGCCTATCTCACGGCCATCTTGTCGTACCTGATGACTCGCCAACAGGACGCTGTCGGCCTGACCGTGTTCGACTCCCAGGTCCGGATCGACATGCCTGCCCGCTCGTCCGCGCGGCACCTGGGCGAGTTGATGAGGCAACTCGAAGGCCTGACTCATTCCGACCGCCATCGCCCCAACCGACCGGGCGAAGGGACCCGGATCGCCGACACTCTGCACCGGCTGGCCGACCGCTACAAGAAGCGGTCGCTGATCGTGCTGATCAGTGACTTGTACGACGATCCCGAGGGGATCCTGCGAGCACTGCACCATTTCCGGCATCGCCATCACGAACTGATCCTGTTTCACGTGTTCGACAAGGCGGAGCTCGAGTTTCCGTTTCGCGAGACCGTTCGTTTCCAGGATCTGGAAACCGGGGAGTTGCTGCAGGTCGATCCGGCCTATGTGCGAGACGAGTACCGCCGGCAGATCGAAGAGTTCGTCGAGATCTTTCGTAAGGGGTGTGCCGATGTGGGTGCCGAATATGTGATGACCGATACATCGGTGCCGTACGACTACATGCTGTCCCGGCATTTGGCCAAGCGGAGTCGACTATGACGTTCGTCGCCCCCTTATTCCTGCTCGCCACCGTGGCTGCGGCCATTCCCGTGCTGCTGCACATGATCAACCGCCAGCAGGCCGATGTGGTGCCGTTCGGGTCGCTCCGTTTCCTGCAAGTGAGCGTGCAGCGGACTCGCAAACGCAAGTACATTCATGATCTGCTCCTGTTGCTGCTGCGCGTCGCCGTGTTCACTCTGATCGCCGTCGGCCTATCGCGTCCGATCTTGCATCGTTCGGCACTCCCGTTCGGCTCGACGACTCGAAAGGCGATCGTGATTGTGCTGGACAACTCGGCCAGCATGGGTACCATCATCGAATCGGTATCGCGGTTCGACCGCGCGACGCAGTTCGCGGAACAACTGCTGGGCGAACTCGAATCCGGAGACGCCGTGGCTCTCATCGCCACCGGGGGGCCGCAACTCGGTATCGACGAGACTCTCTACACCAACCATGAAGTGATCCTGCAAGCGTTGGGGGAATGCAGCGTCAGTTGGGAACGAGCGGACTTGCGGGCGGCACTCGATCGTGCTCACCGTATCCTCGAGAAGTCCCGGCTCCCCAACAAAGAGATCTACCTCCTTACTGACATGCAAGCCGCGTCCTGGAACACGGCAGACGATGCGGCGAACGAACAAGAGAAGACTCGGTCCAGCGACGTTCCCATCATCGTGGTCGACGTCCACACGGCGGTCGTGCCCAACGTCGCCGTTCGAGGGTGGACCTTGGAAAAGACGGCGAACGCGGTCGGGCTGCCGATGAAGGTGACCGCGGAGGTGGTCAACACCTCGACGGTCAAACAGGTGCGGCACGTGGAGCTCTATTTGGACAACGTGAGACAAGCCACCAGCCCTATTCTCCAACTGGATCCCGGGGCGACGACGCGCCATCCGTTTGTCTTCACCCTGCGCTCTGCCGGAGTTCATCGCGGTGAACTGAGGCTTATCCCCGGCGACGCGCAGGCCTTCGATGACCGCCGCTATTTCGCTTTGGTGCTGGCCAAGAGCATTCGCGTGGCCGTCGTCCAGAAAGAACGTCAGGAAGTTCCCTACCTGGCCGACAGCTTTTATTTGGAAGAGGCGCTGGAGGTAGCCTCGAGCGGATGGGCATTGGACGTGGACGTCGTGACCATCGATGCCTTGACTCGCAAATCGCTGAGTGACTATGCAATCGTGTTCTGCGTCAACTTGCCCGCCGATTCGATCCGGTCGGTGGGTCCGCTTCGCGATTATGTGCAACAAGGGGGCCACATCTTCTGGATCGCCGGCGACTCGATCGTGCCGGAAGCCTACAACAACATGGACGAGCAAGCCGGTGGCGGTCTCCTTCCGGCTCCTCTGGACGCCGCTCGTGAGCAGCCGGGAGAAGCTCAGGATGTGCCGACGATCGGTTGGCTCGACCAAGACCATCCGGCGCTGGCACCGCTCACCGATCCCCCATCTCTCTACCGGTCGGTGCTACTCCGCCGATACTTGCCGCTGCGAGAGCCGGCCCAGCACGGAGCTCGCGTACTGGCTCGCGTGGGTGAAGATGCCCTGATCGCCCAGCGGCCGGTCGGTTCCGGTTCGGTCGTCTGGTTCGGTACGACGATGCACATGGATTGGACCAACTTGCCGGTGAAACCGATCTTCCTGCCGCTCGTCGCTCAGTTCACGTTTCATCTGGCGGGGACCGGCACGTCGCAGAACGATGGGACGGCCGGGACGCCGTGGCCGATGCCGGTTCGCGCTACCAGGCCAACAGCTCGCTCTCAGATGCGCCTCCCCGACGGGCAGCGTATCGACTTGCCGCACGCTGACCGGGCCAAGCAGCCGCAGTACGAGCAGACTCACGAAGTCGGCGTCTATCACTTGCGTGTCACGGATGCGGGAACGACTCACGATTTCGCCTTCAGTATCAACCCCGACTCCGGCGAATCCGTGTTTCGGCTGCTCACTCCGGAAGAACTCACACGGCGCATCGGACAGAACCATGTCACCGTCGTGTCCCATACGACGGACATACTGGCATCGCTTCGGCAAGCGCAGCAGGTGGGTGACCTCTGGGAATTCTTCCTGGCCTGCGTACTGGTGGCTCTGGTCGTCGAGTCTTTCGTTTCCAATCGGCAAAGTGCCAAGGCAGCGGAAGGAGACGCCTCTCATGCCTTGGCGGATTCCTCGTAGGTCGGTTCCGGGACCGTTTCCAAGAGCCGATCGATAACCTGATCGACGTGGACGCCTTCCGCATCGGCGTTGAAGTTGGTGAAGATGCGATGGCGCAGCACAGCGTGGGCCAGTGCCCGTACGTCGTCGCAGCCGGCCGCGAATCGGCCATGCAACACGGCTCGCGATTTGGCTCCGAGAACCAGGTACTGAGCCGCGCGAGGACCGGCCCCCCAGGCCAGCCAGTTTTGCACGAAGTCGAGGGCTCCCGGTTCGTTGGGGCGAGTCGCC
>Ga0256839_1006627_pt1 | contig 10065 bp, 7 predicted proteins | sample 354166metaG_FD_185968 | JGI IMG/M metagenome (GOLD analysis project Ga0256839, IMG submission 185968) | Hydrothermal vent microbial communities from Mid Atlantic Ridge, Atlantic Ocean - 354-166 | ecosystem: Environmental > Aquatic > Marine > Hydrothermal vents | place: Atlantic Ocean: Mid... | reverse complement strand
CCACCGCCTTCCGAAGACGCGACCGCGTCTGGCCCTTTTCCAGGTCCTCCAGCAGCGCCTCCATACTCGCATACCGCTGCGACGGCTCCACCGAAAGCCCGCGTTCGATCACCCGCCGCAACCACGTGGGGACCGTTCGGATCCCCGGCGGCCGGCGCACCTTCCCCGACAACACGTTGAACGCGACCGACGCCGGCGTCTCGCCCGCGAACGGACGTTCGCCGAACAACCCCTCCCACAACGACACGCAAAACGCGAACTGGTCCGCCGCGGGCCCCACGTCTTCGCCCAAGAACTGCTCTGGCGCCATGTACGCCGGCGTCCCCACCACCACCGGATCCCACGCCTGCGGTCCCACCCCGGCCGGTCGCTCCGCGCCCGCAGGCGCTTCCCCGCACGATCCGCCGCCATCCTCCGGCCCCACGCCCGCCGCCGGTCCGGCGCCAGTGCCCGACGCCGCCACCGATGGCTCTCGGTCCGCCCGGCCATCGGTCTGCAGTTGGATCCCTGCGACGTCGCCCCTTACCCCCTTCCGCCCCGCGCCCACCCCTGTGACCTGCGCCCGCGCCAATCCGAAGTCGAGCACCCGCACGCGCCCATCGTTGCCGATCACCAGGTTCTCCGGCTTGACGTCCCGGTGCACGATCCCTTGCTTGTGCGCCGCCGCGAGGCCCCGCCCCGCCGCCAGATAGACCCGCAGCACCTCCCGCCACCCGCGCGCCTTCGCCCGCGCCCACGCCCCGAGCGTCTGCCCCTCCACGAACTCCATCGCCAGATAGACCCGCCCGTCGTGCTCGCCCACGTCGTGGACGGCCACCACGTTCGGGTGCGACAGCTTCGCCAGCGCCTTCGCTTCCTGCAACAGCCGCTCGTGCGCGCTCGTCCGGGTTCGCGTCCCCGCCCGCGTGCCCACCTCGGCCGCGCGCAAGAGCTTGAGCGCCACCTTCCGGTCGAGGTCCGGGTCGTACGCCGCGTAAACCACCCCCATCCCGCCGGCTCCGAGTTTCTGCAACACCACGTACCGCCCCATGAGCGCCCCTGGCTCCAGCCTCGTCGGCCCCACGCCCCTTGGCCCCTCCGATGGCGACACACCGGCATCCCGCGTCTCCTCCAGCGACGGCACCCCCTTCCCAGCCTCGTTCCGTCCGGGCCCGACGGCAGACCCGCCCCGACGCTGCGGTGCCCCTGCCTTCTCCCTCCGGCCCGGTGGGCGGTCGGTCCCGTCACTGGACATCGTTTTCGTTGTAACATATCCCACCCTCGCAACCGCGCCTTCCAGACTCCCCTCCGGCGAGGACGTCGTCCCCGGGAGAACGAACCGCCGCACGGACCCATGGGGGGATCGAGGCCGGGCCGTCCCGAGTGCCCCGACGGTCCGCACGGCCGGGCCCACACGCTCGCCGGGACGGCCCGAACGGGACGCTCGTGGGACGGGACCAGGCCTAGAAGCGCAGCAGGGCGGGCCCCGCGGGGGACCGCGGCAAGGTGGCGGGGATCGTGCCCAGCTCCGGCTGCTCGCCGCCCCCCGAGCGCCGCGCGAGCAGCACACCCAGCACCACGGCACCGGCGACCACGGCCGCCCCGGCAACGCCCAGCCCGACGCCGAGCGCGACCTTGCGCCGGCGCGCGCGGTCGTCTTCCTGGCGCTTCTTGCGAACCGGCTCGAGCTCCGCCTCGCGCAGCTTCTCGTCGATGCGCTCGATCTCCTTGAGGGCGTCCGTGGCCGCCTGCGCGTCCCCGAAGTCACGCGCGCGCACGAAGCTTACGTAGTTACGAAACAGCGCCCGGGCCTTGCGCAGCTTCTGTGGATCGGGCTCGACGTCGTACCACCGCGCGTAGGCCTGCCCGAGGTTGAACAGCAGCTCCGGCGCCGCCACGAGATCGTAGCTCGCCTCGAACTTCTTCACCGCCTCCTCGTACTTTCCGAGCGCGTAGGCCTTCGCCCCCGCCTCGAACAGCGCCTTGGCCCGCGCCTCGGCCTCGGCCTCCCCCCCCTCGGCCCCGGCCCCAGGTCCGCACGCCGCCGCCAGCGCCGCCCGCGGCGGCGGCGGCGCGGCCCACCCCGGCCGGGCCGCCACGAGCACCATGAGCGCAGCGCTCCAAGCCACCATCACGCGCCACCTTCGCTTGGTAGGAAAGAGCCCTATTCGCACGTGTAGTCCCCCTGGTCCGTATAGGAGCAGCCATTGTAGCAGGTTCCCACGACCAGCTTGCCGTTTACACACAGGTGAAGGCTTTCGGGGTTCATGCCCTGGCACCCATTGTCGGCCGACGTACACGCAACATCCGTCTGACATGCGCATGCCCACATCTTGCCCTGCGTCAAGCACCCGGCCAGCGTGCGCCCCACCTGACATTCCCCCATACACGCCACGTCCAGATTCGCAGGCACCCAGTTCTGGCCATCGCAGTCATACAGCGTACCGAGCCCCGTGGACGGATCCACCTCACACAGATAAGCGTTACGCCCCACGTTACACGCCCCCGGCCCACTCGTACCGGTCGTGCCGGTGTTCCCGGCCGTCCCGGTTCCCGTACCCGTCCCGGTGTCCGTCCCCGTCCCGGTGTCCGTCCCCGTCCCCGTCCCCGTGCCCGTGCCGGTCGTTCCCGTCGTTCCGGTCCCCGTCCCCGTCCCCGTCGTCCCCGTCCCCGTACACCCTTGCGCCCCGAGGTCCACTGCCTTGCCGAGCTTGGGAAGCGGGACGTCCTCGTAGCGCGCAGTTTGTTCCATTCCGGACGAAAAATGCCAGACCAGGGTGGCGTCGAACTGCGCCACCGCATCACCGGGCACGTAGAAGACCGTGGCGTAGCCGTCGTCGAAGGCCCCCTCCGGCACGTCGAAGCTGCGCACGATGGGGTCGCCGACCCGGACACCGGCGGCATCCTCGGCCACCAGCTCGAGGTCCACGCGCTGTGGTCGCGCCACCGCCATCGGGTCGCAAAGCCCGAGACGCAACACCACGTAGTCCACCGACGGTTTACAGCCGACGACACCAGCCAGGGCCACGAAGACGATCGCACGCCGCGCACGAACGGTGGAGTGGATCGGCGCCCCCATGGCTCGGCACTTTAGCAGCCCACGGGGGCATGGGAAGCCCCCGCGGCCCGGTCCTACGGCCACGGCAGCGGCGCGTCCACGACGGTCAGGCGGTCGCGCCCCTCCGACTTGGACACGTACAAGGCCTTGTCCGCCGCCTTGACCAGGCGTTTGGCCATGGCCTCGATCCGCGCGCTCGGGTCGGCCGGCCCCACCGCGGCGGCCAGCCCCAACGACATCGTAAACGCCCGCCGCTGCTTCGTGGGCGTCCTGATCTGCGCGGCGCGCAGCGCGGCCAGGAGCTTTTCACCCACCACCTTCCCGCCCGAAAGCGGCGTGTCCGGCAGCACGATGCCGAACTCCTCGCCGCCGACCCGCGCCACGAAGTCCGTCTGCCGCAGGGACTGCCCGACGACCACGGCGACGGTGCGAAGGACCTCGTCGCCGAAGTCGTGGCCCCAGGTATCGTTGACCTTCTTGAAGTGGTCGATGTCCCCGTACAAGACGCACACTTCACCGCCGCTACGGGCCACCCGAGCGACCTCGTAGGACAGCCGTCCCGAGAACGCGCGGCGGTTCGGCAGGCCCGTGAGCGGGTCGGTGATCGAGAGCTGCTCGAGGTCTCGGTTGCGTTGCTCGAGCTCGCGGGCGAGCCGTTCCTTTTCGGCGATCGTCCGCTCGAGCTCGGCCACGAGTTCCTCGTAGGACAGGTTCATCTCCACGAGCCCGCGGTTGGCCTCACGCAGGATCTGCTCGAGGGTGGGCTGCGCCCCCACCTCCATGCCCAGGGCGCTGGCGGTGCGCTCGACCTCGGCACCCAGCGCACCGATGAGGTCGTCCGCGCCCCCCGCGCACGTCTCGCACACGAGCGCGAGAAGCTGCCGGGCCCGCTCCAGGGCCCGCCGCGGGTCGTCGCTGGACAGCACCGCCGCGAGGGCCTCGCCGACGTTCGCCGTCAGCGCCAAGGTCCCGAAGCGCGGCGGTGCACCGGCAGGATCGTGGTGGTACCGCATCGCCCCGGCAACCTCGTCGGGCAGGTGCCAGGCACGCGCGAGTTCCTCGGCGAGGGCATCGTGGGTGGTGCCGAACAGGGTGCGTTCGAGCGCACGGCGTTCGTCCGGCTGGTCGCCACGGTGCTCGCTCCAGCGCGCCGCCGCGTCGGGGTTCGACCGCGCCAGGACGAGCACCCCGACGTCCTGCAGCAACCCGAGCGTAAAGGCCGTCTCCTGCACCGGCATGCCGAGCCCCATACGGCCGGCCACCAGGCGGTTCGCCACCGCCCGCCGCAGGCTGTCCTCCCAGAACGCGGCCAGGTCCAGCCCCCCGAGGCTCTCGGCCGGCACGCAGGCCCGCGCCACCGCGCAAAGCAGCATGTTCCGCAGGCTGCGCATCCCGAGCAGCCCCACGGCCCGGTGCACGCTCGTCACCGGTTGTCCGCGGTAGTACGCCGGCGCGTTGCTAAGGCGCAGCACCTCCACGGCGATCGCGGGATCGTTCCCACAGAGCTTCGCAATTTGGGCGACCGAGGCATGCTCACCCCGGGCGGTCTCCTGCAACAGAGCCGCGAGGACGGACGGCAACGAGGGAAGCTCGACCTCGAAGGCCGAGGGGGCGTCGGTACGGGCGGTTACGGCGGTCATGGCGGGTCCGCGGGGGAGGACTTCATCCCCTCCCCCCTTCCACCTCGCCCATCGGCCGCACCTTCCTAAGTTGCGTCTTAGTTTGGGCGCACTCGGCCCGGTCTGCCCCTCCGCCCTTCCCAACCGGCACGAATTGGGACGGCCCATACGCCCGACGCAGGCGACTCGGGGCCCTGGCACCCCGCCCCGGGGGCAAAAGACCGGGCGATCGGTCGGCGACTTCCCGCGTCGGCTTCGGGGCCGATCCCCGACCGAACGGCGCGATTCCCCGGCCGCCGCCCCTCACACGCGATCCGACGTGCGGGGGACATGCGGTCGCGGCGGCAGGGCCGCGCAGCCGCCGACGGGGCACCGGCCCGGGCGAGGCGCCTCACCCGCTCGGCGCATCGGCAGGCTCCGGGGCCGCGGCCGGGGCCGTCTCGCCCAGGGGTACGACGAGCAGGAGGTCGTCCACCGTGCGGACGCCCTTGCCGTCGAGCCGCAGGCGGCGCACGGCCAGCACCGGCCCCTCGGGACTCGTCCGGGCCGCCACGTCGTACGTCCCGGGTGGGAGCACGGCCGACAGCGAGAAGCGGCCCTGGGCGTCCGTGCGGGCCCGGGCGACCGTGCGGCCGAACCCCGCCGCCCGCACCGGGTCGTCCACCACGTGCACCGTGACGACGATCCCCTCCAGACCGGGGCCGGTGCCTGCCATGGGCGAAGCCGCCTCCACCCGCCCGGAAAGGCGCGTGGCCCCGGCCCCCACCGCGTCCTCGTAGCTGCAACGCCGTACGTCCGGCGACCCCGCGACGCCCACCGGGGCCTCGGGGCACAAGGGCGAGCGTCCGGCCGCGGGCTGGGTCGGAAACACGGCCGCCGTACCGCGCGCCTTGCAGCCCAGCGCAGACAGCGCCGCAAGGAGCGCCCACCGCGACACGGGTTCGAGACGTCGGCGCACGGCGCGATTGTGCCGTGCCCGGCCCCCGTCCGCGACCGTGCGCAAGTCCCGCAGCCCGGTTGACCGGTGGGGGCTCCGTGGCCACACTGCCTGCATGTTCCAAGGATCGCCCCACGTCTCGACGACCGCCTCGACGCGCCCGCGCCTGCACGACGGCGCCGCGTCCTTCATGACCGGCGTCTACGCGTGGATGGCCGCCGGCCTCGGCGTCTCGGCGGCGGTCGCCTACGCCCTGTCGCACTCCCTTGCAGCCATCCAGTTCCTCTACGGCAGCGGCTTCGGGATGATCGTGCTGCTCGCGCCGCTGGCGATGGCCTGGTTCCTCCCCTCTCGGATGCAACGGATGACCCCCGTGGGCGCGGCCGGATGGTTCCTGGTGTTCTCGGCCACCATGGGCGCGGGCATGACCTACCTGCCGCTGATGGCCGCCGCCTCCCCGGGCTTCATGACGGTCGTGGTCCAGGCATTCGTGACGACGGTGGCGGTCTTCGGTTCCATGGCCGTCTTCGGCTTCGTCACGAAGAAGGACCTGTCGGGCATCGCGCAGTTCCTCGTGATGGCGATCCTGGGCGCCATCGTGGCCTCGCTGCTCAACATGTTCCTGCTGCGCAGCGCGGGCCTGGGCATCGGGGTCAGCGCCGTGGTGGCCCTCGCGGCGGCGGGGCTGACCGCCTACCACACGCAGGCGATCAAACAGATGTACCGGGTCGGCGGCGGGGCGGGGAACCTCGCCATCGTCGGCGCCCTGGCCCTGTACGTGGACTTCGTGAACCTGTTCCTGTCCCTCGTGCGCCTGTTCGCCGCGAGCCGAGACTGACGCGCCCCGGCGAGCGCCTCTCCAGCGGCGCCCCGTCCTGGCGATCGGTCCCGCTTGCCGCCCGCCGCGCCCTGGTCGGCGCGGCGTCCTTGCGTCCCGGCTCGGGCCGAGATCGGTGCACGGACCACGGCGCGGCTCGTACGTGGCGCGCACCACCCTGCCGCCGGGGTGCCTCCTCGATGCAGCCATTCATCGGCTGGCGTCCGACCGGCAGGCCGCCGGCGCGCCCGTGTCCCCCTCGTCGGCCAGGGCGACGAACCGCCGGCGGGCCGCCTGGACGAGACGGCGGACCGCGGGCGACGGCGGAGCCCCCGCGCGCCGGTAGATCCCGGCCACGAGCGGCGCGGGCTCGGTCCGCAGCGGACGCACGGCCACGCGCTCGGGGAGGAACGACAGGCGAAACCGGCTGACCAGGCCCACCCCGAGCCCACGGGCGACCATCTCCACGAGCCGCGGGGTGGATCCCGTCTCGAACGCATACGTCGGCACCACCGGTCCGCCCGGAGCGGACGCGAACCAACGGTCCACGTGGGCGCGCGCAGGCCCCGAGGTCAGCACCACCAGGGGGATGTCGGCCAGGTCGTCCACGTCCAGCACGGGCGGAAACCGCGCCACCCAGCCCGCCGGCACGATGGCCGCCCACCCGAGGCTGCCGAGTCGCTCGAAGCGCAGGTGGGCCGGGGTCTCGCTGCGCCGCGTGCCGAAGGCCAGGTCCACCGCACCGGCCGCGAGGGCGGACAGCAGCCGGTCTTCGGGCAGCTCGCGCACCGTGTAGCGCAGCTCGGCCCCCTCCGGGCCGCCGACCCCGCCCGCGAACAGGTCCACCAGCAAATCGAAGGAGCCGGCGAGGGTCCCCACGCGCACCCGCCCCGGGCGCGCCACGGCGTCCCGCAGCGCCGTCGTCGAACGGCGCCAGTGCTCGAGCAGGATCCGCGCCCGCCTCGCCACCTCGTGCCCCTCGGCCGTCAGGAGCTGGCGCCGGCGCCCGGGGCGCCGCTCGAACAGGGGCGGCGCACCCAGCGCCTGCTCCAGCTCCGCGAGACGGCGCTGGATCGTCGTGCGGGACAGCCCCGTGCGGCGCGCCGCCCCCTGGACCGACCCCGCCTCCACGACGGCCAGGAAGGTTTCGAGATCCTTCCGCCGAAGCGCGCACGACATGCACACATTATAGATCATTTTATGTGCGTTTGATGCACCATCTTGTAGACATATCAGCCCCCTGCTACCCCAGGGGTATGAAGCTCGAAGGACGCATCCTGTGGCTCGCCGACGACCCGGACCTCGTCCGCCGCCAGATCGAGGGGGAGGACCTGGACGTCTCGCCGGCCGCGCCCCCCGAGCTGCACTACGGGGTCAACACGGACCTGATGATCAGCGGGGCGGCGTGCACCCTCGGCTACACGCCCGAGATCCTCGGCCCGCACTTCCTCGAGAACTTCAAGGAAGTCGTCCCGCAAGGGGGCGTCCAGCGCGGCGGGTTCCAGGTGGTCGTCGGCGGGGACGCCTACGGTTCGGGGTCGAGCCGCGAGGTGGCCGTCGTGGCCCACCAGGGCGCCGGCATCGAACTGGTGGTCGCCCGTAGCTTCCAGCGGATCTTCCAGGAGAACATGGTCTACAGCGGCCTGCCGTTCACCACGGACTTTCGCGTGCTCGAACGGCTCGCGGCCGGCGAGGACGTGGACGTCGCCGGCCTGTTCGAGGACCTGCCGGCGCTGTTTCGCGCCGTGGCCGAAAGCGGGGGCCTTTTGCCCTATGCCACGCGCCTGCTCGACGGGTCGGTGCGGCCGCCGCACCCGGCCCGTGAGCCGGGCCCCATGACCTGCGTCGAGAAGATCGTCGCCGCGCGCACCTTCGTGGGCGAGGACGCCCCGCTGGGAGTGCCGCGCGTGGCCCCCGGGGACCAGGTGCTCGCCCGCACCGGCTTTCGCGGGATGCACGAGTACACCGGCGGCATGGTGATGGATCTCTACCGCCGGGCCTTCGGCGACGCCCCGCTGGCCGACCCGGACACCGTCGCCGCCTTCGAGGACCACTTCGTCTTGCTCGATCGCCCCACGGTCCCCGAGCGCGTGCGCCTGGCCCGGCTCGACCCCGCCCGGCGCCTGCGGGACGAGATGGTCCAGGCATGTACGGAAGCGGGCATTCGCGTCCACGGCCCGGGCTCGCCCCACGAGGCGGGCGTGTGCCACCGGATCGTCGTGGAGCAATACGCGGTCCCGGGTGAGATCGTGGTGCTGACGGACTCCCACACCCCCACCGCGGGGGTCCTCAACGCCTTCGCCTTCGGCGTGGGCTCCTCCGCGATGACCTTTGCCCTGCGCACGAACCTGGTGCCGGTGACGGTGCCGAAGACCGTCCGGGTCTGGGTGGAGGGATCGCCCCAGGGGGTGCTGTCGCCCAAGGATCTCATCTTGCACCTCATCGGCGACCCGTACTTCCGCGAGGAGCACTGGCGGACCTCCCCCACCGACACCTGCGTGGTGCAGTTCGGCGGGCCGGGTCTCGACGCCTGGACCGTGGACGAGCTTTCGGTCCTGACGAACATGACGGTCGAAGGCGGCCTCATGACGGGGATCGTCGAGCCCTGCGAGCCGGTGGCCCGCTTCCTGCGGGAACGCCGGGGGCGCGGCTTCGACGACGCCTTCGTCGCCCCGGACGAGGGGGCGACGTACGTTCGGACGATCCGCGTGGACCTGGCGCAGGTGCCGCTGACGGTGGCGACCCCAGGGGACTCGCGCAACCGCAAGCCCCTATCGGAGGTGGGCCCGGTCCCGATCCACAACGTGGTGATCGCCTCCTGCACCGGTGGGTCCCTGGCCGACCTGCAGGCCGCCGCCCGGATCCTGCGCGACCATCCCAAGCGCGACGACGTGCGCCTTACGGTCACGCCGTCGTCGGCGGCCGTGGCCGAGGCGGCCGAGCGCGAGGGGTTGCTCGCGCTGTTTCGCGACCGCGGCGCCGACGTGACGCCCCCCGGCTGCGGCTCGTGCATCGGCAACGGCCCCGGCGTGCCGCGCGAGGGGGAGACCACCGCCAGCACGACGAACCGCAACTTCGACCGCCGCATGGGCGCCCCCGGCCCCGTCTACCTGGTCAGCCCCGCCGTCGCGGCCGCCAGCGCCGTGACGGGCCGATTGTGCGACCCGCGCGAGCTGCTCGCGCGCTGAGAGCGCGACCACGGCACCGGCGCGGCGTGGCGGCCAGGTGCTATGTTCTACGGTGCATCGTGCCGCTTTTCGCACTCTGGGTCGCGCTCGCCGCCGGCGCCGTCTCCGCGCCGGACGCCCCGCCGCACCCGATCGCGGACCTCAAGGACCCCTTCGAGGCGACGGCGTCGGACGCGCGACCACGGACGCGGTTCGTCCCCACGAGGGTCAAGGATCTTCGCGATCCGTTCGACGTGCGCCGCGAGGGACGGCGACCGCCGGCACGCCGCGTCGCCTACACCCCCCTGGCGGACCTCAAGGACCCGTTTGCACCGCCGGCTCCCACCTGTGACGGCACCGCGGCGAACACGGTGATCGTGGCCGGCCGCCCGGTCCCGGTGCAGCGCCCCGGCAAGGCCCCGCCCCCGTGCCGGCGCTCGCGGGCGCGCCCGTCCACGGCGCTCGACCTGCGCGACCCATTCCGCGCC
>Ga0256839_1006626_pt1 | contig 10066 bp, 7 predicted proteins | sample 354166metaG_FD_185968 | JGI IMG/M metagenome (GOLD analysis project Ga0256839, IMG submission 185968) | Hydrothermal vent microbial communities from Mid Atlantic Ridge, Atlantic Ocean - 354-166 | ecosystem: Environmental > Aquatic > Marine > Hydrothermal vents | place: Atlantic Ocean: Mid... | reverse complement strand
GCCGGCTGCGGTGGCCACCCCGCGTCCGCCCCGAAAGCCGAGCCAGAGCGGAAAACAGTGGCCGAGCACGGCGCCCAGGGCACTGGCCAATGCCGCCTGTTGGCCCCAGAAGGCGAGGGCGAGGGCTGCGGGCAGATAGCCCTTGAGGAGGTCGGCGGCCAGGGTCAGGGCCGCGAGCCCCTTGCGTCCGGTGCGCAGCACGTTGGTGGCGCCGATGTTGCCGGAGCCGATGCGGCGCACATCACCGAGCCCGGCAAGACGCGTGAACAGCAGACCGGAGGGCACCGTGCCCGCCAGATACCCCAACAAAAGCGCGAGCGCGAGCGTGATGGGATCGGATGCGCTCACCTCTCCGCCACCCCGTCCATAGCCCGCCCCGAGTCTGCCGCCTCGGCGGCGGATCCGACAAGAGCCTCGCCGCTCATGTCCCGACGCCCCGCGATCCCATGGCCGCCCTGACCTCGCGCGGGTCGAAGGCGCCGAACAGCGGCGCGCACACCGCATAGGCCAGAGCTCCCGTTCCAACCAGCACCGCCAGGCGGACGAGCGGGCTCCAGGAGGCGGTGGCGGTGAGGAGCGGCCACAACACCGCCGCCATCGCCAGGGCGGCGAGCGCGATGCCGAACAGGCGGCGCACGAGCCGTCGATCGACGCCGAGCGCCGCGCGCCGCGCGAGCAAAAGGGCGAGCAGGCCGGCGTTGACCCAGTTGGCGAGGGCGGTGGCGAGGGCGATGCCGACATGGGCGAGCGGGCCGATCAGCGCCAGGATCAAAAGCACGTTGACCACCAGGCAGAGCGCCGCCACCAGCACCGGCGTGCGGGTGTCCTCGCGGGCGAAGAAGGCGGCGGCGAAGATCTTGACCAGCACGTAGGCCGGCAGGCCGAGGGCGAAGGCCTTGAGCGCGGCGGCGGTGGCGCGGCTCGCCTCGGCGTCGAAGGCGCCGCGCTCGAACAGACCCTGCACCACCGGCAGGGCGAGCAGGTGCAGGCCCAAGGCGGCCGGAAGCGCCAACAGCAGACCGAACTCCACCGCCCGCGCCTGCAAGGCCCGCGCCTCCGCGCCCGCCCCGGCCCTGAGACTGCGGGCGAGCGCCGGCAACAGCGCGGTGCCGAGGGCGACCCCCACCACCCCGAGCGGCAGCTGGGTGAGGCGGTCGGCGTAGAACAGATAGGAGACGGCGCCCGCCGGCAGCAGCGAGGCGAACCAGGTATCGATCAGGAGATTGACCTGGTACACCCCGGCCCCGAACAGGCCCGGCAGCATGAGCCGGAACAGTTTGCGGATCTCGGGGCCGAGCCCGGGGCGGGCCGGCCGCAGCACGAGACCCGCCCGCCGCACCGCCCGGGCCAGGAGCAGAAGCTGCGCGAGGCCCGCCACCAGCACCCCCCAGGCGAGGGCGTAGGGCGGCCGGGCCAGTCCCAGCACAGCCAGCCCCAGCATGAAAAGCAGGCTCACGTTGAGCAGCACCGGGGCGAAGGCGGCGGCGGCGAAGCGGCCGAGCCCGTTCAGCACCCCGGCCAGCAGGGCGGTGAGGGAGATGAAGAACAGGTAGGGAAAGGTGATGCGGGCGAGGTCCACCGCGAGCCGGTAGCGGGGTCCGTCGGGGGCGAAACCGGTCGCCACCGCCCGCACCACCCAGGGCATGAAGGCCTCCACCACCGCCACCACCAGGAGCAGCGCCAGCGCCATGAGCGCCAGCGCCTCGGCGGCGAAGCGGGCGGCGCGCTGCCGGCCGCCCTCCTCGAGCAGCCGGGTGAACAGCGGCACGAAGGCGGCCTGGAAGGCTCCTTCCGCGAACAGCCGGCGCAAGAGGTTGGCGAGCTTGAAGGCGACGAAGAAGGCGTCGGCGGCGATTCCCGCCCCGAGCACGGCGGCGATCGCCACGTCCCGCAGAAATCCCAACAGCCGCGAGACCAGCGTCCAGGCGCCGACGGTGGCGGCGGCGCGCAACAGCCGCACCGGCCTCACCCGCCCTCGAGCGCCTGCAGCAGGTCGCGCTCGAGCCGCTGCAGCCGCGTGCCGCCGGAGAGTTTCAGGCCATAGACGTCCTTGACGTAGAACACGTCCACCGCCCGTTCGCCGTAGGTGGCGATGTGGGCGCTCTTGACCACGATGCCGTGGCGCCACAGCACGCGGGTGAGCGCGTAGAGGAGACCGGGCCGGTCGCGGCCCTCCACCTCCACCACGCTGTGGGTGCGGCTCGCCCGATTGTCGATGATCACCTTGGGCGGCACCCGGAACACCTCGGTGCGGGCGGGCAGGCGGCGGCATTGGGCGAGTTCCGCGGCGAGGTCCTCGTCCCCTTCCACCACCGCCTCGAGCCGGGCGCGGATGCGGTCGAGCCAGCCGGGATCCTCCACCGCCTGGCGGGTGCGGGGGTCCTGGAAGCCGATCACGTCGAACGCCATGCCGTCGCGGGTGGTGTAGACCCGGGCGTCGAGGATGCTCACCCCGGACAGCGCCAGGGCGCCGGCCAGCCGGCTGATGAGCCCGGGCTGATCGGGGAGGAAGGCGATGAGCTCGGTGCGGGCCTCGAAGCGGTCGACCCGGAAGGCGAACAAGCGCCCGCCGCCCTTCTCCTCCAGGCTGCGCACCGCCCGCGCGTGCCGTTCCAGCTCCTCCACCCTGAAGGCGCTGAAATACCCGTCCTCGTGCCGCTCCAGCCAATGCGCCACCGCCTCCTCGGGCCAGGGTGCACCGCCGCCCCCGAGCCGCTCGGCCAGCGCGATGCGGGCCGCCTGGGCGCGGGCGCGCCTGCGGCCCGATGCGTCGCCCATGGTCATGGCCGCCAGCGCCTCGTGGTAGAGGTCGCGCAGCAGCTGCCCCTTCCACCCGTTCCACACATTGGGCCCGACCGCCCGGATGTCGGCCACGGTGAGCAGCAACAACAGCCTAAGGCGCTCCGGCGACTGCACCTTGGCGACGAAGTCGCTGATGGTCTGCGGATCCTCGAGATTGTAGCGGAAGGCGGTCTCGCTCATGAGCAGGTGATGGCGCACCAGCCACACCACCGTCTCGGTGGCCTCCGCACCGAGCCCGAGGCGGGGGCACAGCAGCCGGGCGATGCGCGCGCCCACCTCGCTGTGGGGGCGCTGGCGGCCCTTGCCGATGTCGTGCAGGAACAGGGCCACGTAGAGCTCGGTGCGGGAGCGGATGTGGGGGAAGATCTCGGTGGACAGCGGATGGTCCTCGGCCAGCTCGCCGCGTTCGATCCGGTGCAGCACCTCGATGGCGCGGATGGTGTGCTCGTCGGTGGTGTAGATGTGGTAGAGGGTATGCTGGCGCTGGGCCACCACCCGCGCGAAGGCGGGGATGAAGCGCCCCAAGAGCCCCGCCTCGTTCATGCGGGTGAGCGCGAGGGCCGGGTTCTTGTGCGAGGTGAGGATGGCGAGGAACAGCCGGTTCGCCTCCGGATCCGCGCGCAGCCGGGCGTCCACCCGCCGGAGGTTGCGCACCACCGCCTTGAGGGCGTCGGGATGGACGTCGAGGTCGCGTTCCTGGGCGAGATGGAAGAGTTCCAGCATCGCCCGCGGGCGGCGGGCGAACAGGTCGGCATCCGCCAGCGCGAGCCGGTTGCCGATCACCCGAAACGGACCCAGGCGCCGGCCCCCGAAGCCGAAGCGAAACCGCAGCCTGGGCCTGCGCTTGTGCTGTTCCTCGAGCGCCGCGCACACGATGCGGGTGAGGTTGCCGACCTGGCGGGCGGTCAGATAGTAGTCCTTCATGAAGCGCTCGACGGCGCGGATGCGGCCCTTGTCCCGGTAGCCCAGGCGCGCCGCCACCTCGCCCTGGAGGTCGAAGGTGAGCCGTTCCTCGGCGCGGCCGGTGGCATAGTGCAGATGGCAGCGCACCCGCCAGAGGAAGCGGCGGGCGCCGAGGAACACCGCCAGATCCTCCTCGCTCAGCATCCCTGCCCGCACGAGATCGGCCGGGGTGCGGGCGCGATAGAGAAAACGGCCGAGCCACATGAGGGTGTGGAGATCGCGCAGGCCGCCCTTGCCCTCCTTGAGGTTGGGCTCGAGCAGATAGCGGCTGTCGCCGAGCCTTTCGTGGCGGGCGTCCCGTTCGGCGAGCTTGGCCTCCACGAACTCCCCGGCCCAGGCCGCCGCCGTCTCCCGCCACAGCCGGCGCTCGAAGGCGTCGAACAGGGACCGCGAGCCCCACAGAAGCCGGGTCTCGAGCAGGCTCGTGAACACCTGCAGATCATGCCGTCCAAGACGCAGGCATTCCTCGAGCGAGCGGGTGGCGTGGCCCACCTTGAGCCCCGCGTCCCACAGCTTGAGCAGCAGGAACTCGGCCAGCTGTTCGACCAGCGGCGGCCGCTTGTAGGGATGCAGGAACAACAGATCCACATCCGAGGCCGGGGCGAGCTCGCCGCGCCCGAACCCGCCCACCGCCACCAGGGCGAAGGCCTCGCCGGCGGTGGGGTTGGGGGTCGGATAGCGGTGCCGCACCGCATAGGCGACAAGCCCCCGGATGGCCGCATCCACGAGCCGGCTGCGTTCCACATGCACCCGCTCGGCGTCGCCGTCGGCCAGGAAGCGCGCCCGGATCGCCTCCTGCCCGTCTCGTAACAGTTGCTTGAGCAGCGCCAGATAGGCGCCGTCGGCGAGCGGGCCCTCGCGGGCGCGGGCGAGCGCGGATTCCACCCGTTCCGGGGCAAGGGGCGGGGGGGCGAGCGCCGCCTCCATGACTTTTGGTCGCTCCCGCTTCGGCTTGCTATCGCACAAGGCCGCACCATACATGACGGGCGGCCCCGGCCCTCTCGGTCTTCTCTAGGGAGGCCAGGGGGCGAGAACAAGCGGCTTGGGCCCGGGGACGAGGGATGGGCGAGTGGTTCGCCATGGACGGCTACGGGCCGTATGTGTGGAGCGCCTACGGCCTGAGCCTGTTGATCCTGCTGCTGCTGCTCTGGCAGAGCTGGCGGCTCGCCCGCAACCGGGAGCGCCAGCTGGAGGAACTCCGGGGCCGGCTCCGGGGCCAGGGCGGCGCGCCGGCCAAGCGGCTTTGGCCGGTGCGGACGGGGCCTGCGGCCGGCGGCGGCGCGCCGGGAGGGGAGGGAGGATGAAGCATCTGCGCAAGCGCCAGCGGGCGATGCTGCTTGCGGTGGCGCTGTTGCTGGTGGGCGGGGCCACCGCGCTGGTGCTCGCCGCGCTCGGCGAGAGCATTTCCTTTTTCGTCACCCCGAGCGAGATCGCCCAAGGGCAGATCGATCCCGAAAAACGCTTCCGCATCGGCGGGCTTGTGCGCGAGGGCAGCGTGGAACGGCGGCCGGACGGAACGGTGCGCTTCATCGTCACGGATACGGTCAACGAGGTTCAGGTGGTCTATCGCGGGGTGCTGCCGGATCTGTTCCGGGAGGGGCAGGGGGTGGTGGCGCTCGGCACCCTGGACGAGAGCGGCGTGTTCCGGGCCAGCGAGGTGCTGGCCAAGCACGACGAGCGCTACATGCCGCGGGAGGTGGTGGACGCCCTGGAGCAGGCCGGGGTGTGGAAGGACGGAGCGGAGGAGCAGCGGTGATCGAATACGGACATTTCGCGCTCGCCTTGGCCTTCGCGGTGGCCTTGGTGCAGGGGACGGTGCCGCTGTGGGGAGCGGCGCGGGGCGACGTGCTGGCCATGCGGCTGGCGCCGCAGGCGGCGATCGTCCAGTTCCTGCTGCTGCTCTTCGCCTTCGCCACCCTGATGCATGCCTATATCGTGAACGACTTCTCGGTGGTGAACGTCTTCGAGAACTCGAGCACCCTCAAGCCGCTCTTCTACAAGATCACCGGCGTGTGGGGCAATCACGAGGGCTCCTTGGTGTTGTGGGTGCTGATCCTGGCCCTGTTCGGGGCGGCGGTGGCGGTGTTCGGGCGCCATCTGCCGCAGAGGTTCCTCGCCCGGGTGCTGGCGGTGCAGGGGCTGATCGGGGTCGGCTTCCTGTCCTTCATGCTGTTCACCTCCAACGCCTTCCTGCGCATGGATCCGCCGCCGCTCGAGGGGCAGGGGCTCAATCCGTTGCTGCAGGATCCCGGCATCGCCCTCCATCCGCCGATGCTCTATCTCGGCTATGTGGGCTTCTCCACCGCCTATTCCTTCGCCATGGCGGCGTTGCTCGAGGGGCGGGTGGATCCCAGCTGGGCGCGCTGGCTGCGGCCCTGGGTCTTGGCCGCCTGGCTGTTTTTGACCCTCGGCATCGCCTTCGGCAGCTGGTGGGCCTACTACGAGCTCGGCTGGGGCGGCTGGTGGTTCTGGGATCCGGTGGAGAACGCCAGCTTCATGCCCTGGCTGGCGGGAACCGCGCTGCTCCATTCGGCGATCGTGCTGGAGAAGCGCAACACCCTCAAGAACTGGACCATTCTCTTGGCCATCCTGACCTTCGCCCTCTCCCTGCTCGGCACCTTCCTGGTGCGCTCGGGGGTGCTCACCTCGGTGCACGCCTTCGCCACCGATCCGGCGCGCGGGGTGTACATCCTGGCGCTGTTGGTGATCGCGGTGGGAGGCTCGCTCCTGGTCTACGCCTGGCGGGCGCCGGCCATGCAGGGGGGTGCCGCCTTCGCCCCCATCTCGCGGGAGGGGGCGTTGGTGCTCAACAATCTCCTGCTCGCCACCGCCTGCGCCACGGTGCTGCTCGGCACCCTCTATCCGCTCATCCTCGAGGCGCTCACCGGCGACAAGATCTCGGTGGGGCCGCCCTTCTTCAACCGCACCTTCCTGCCGCTCATGGTGCCGCTCATGGTGGTGCTGCCGGTGGGGGCGATGATGGCCTGGAAGCGGGGCGACGTGCTGGGCGTGCTGCAGCGGCTCAAGGCGGCGGTGGCGGCGACGCTGGCGGTGATCGGCGGCTATCTGGCGCTCGTCGATCCGCGCGCGCTGGGCGCCGCCCTCGGCTTCGGTGTGGCGGCCTGGGTGATGGTGGGGGCGCTCGTCGAATACGCCGAGCGCATCGCCCTGTTCCGGGTGCCGCTCGCCCGCAGCTGGCAGCGCTTCAAGGGGCTGCCGCGCTCGGCCACCGCGATGATGCTCGCCCATCTCGGCCTCGGCGTCATCATCCTCGGCATCACCGGATCCTCCGCCGGCCAGGTGGAACGCATCCTGGTGATGCAGGCCGGGGATACGGTGGAGCTGGCCGGCTATCAGGTGCGGTTTGAGGGGGTGGAGGAGGTGCGCGGGCCCAACTATGTGGCCCAGCGGGGCGGCTTCACCGTCTTCGCGGACGGTCGGGTGGAGGCGGTGATCCATTCGGAGAAGCGCTTCTACCTGATCGAGCGCCAGACCACCACCGAAGCCGGCATCAAGAGCGGGATCCTGCGCGATCTCTACTTCGTCCTCGGCGATCAGAGCGGGGAGGGGTGGACGGTCCGGCTCTACTACAATCCGCTCGTGTTCTGGATCTGGGGCGGCGCCGGCCTGATGGCGATCGGCGGCATGATCTCGCTGACCGACCGCAGGCTCAGGGTCGGTGCGCCCAAGCCGGCGTCGTCCCGTCGCGGGCTTGCAACCCAGGGAGCAGTGTGATGGCGACCCAGTCCCTCGACCGACCGGAGCCGCGCCGTCGTTCGGCGCTGATCTACGTGCTGCCGGCGCTGGCCTTCGTGATCATCGCCGCGGCGCTCGGCTGGGGGCTCACCCGCAACTCCCAGGTGCTGCCCTCGGCGCTTTTGGACAAGCCGGCGCCGGAATTCAGCCTGCCGCCGATCCCGGGGCGGGACGACCACGGCTTTTCGCGCGCCGATCTCGGCGGCGAACCCATGGTGGTGAACGTGTGGGCCTCCTGGTGCGTGCCCTGCCGGGCGGAACATCCCCTCATCACCCGGCTCGCCGAGGAGGAGGGGTTCAAGGTGCACGGCATCAATTACAAGGACCGGCCGGAGGACGCGCTGGCCTGGCTGCAGGAGCTGGGCGATCCCTACACCTACATCGGCTCGGACCAGGACGGCCGGGCCGGCATCGAATGGGGGGTGTATGGGGTGCCGGAGACCTTCGTCATCGATTCCCGCGGGGTGATCGTGTTCAAGCAGGTGGGACAGCTCACCCCCAGGGTGCTGGAGGAGAAGATCCTGCCGCTGTTGCGCCGGCTGCGGGAGGAATCCTCGTGAGATGGGGCTCGGCCGGGGTGCTTGGACGCGCGGGAGAGGAGGAGCGATGGCGCTGAGCCGTGTGCTGTTGGGCCTGCTTGCTGTGTTGATGTGGGCCGTCGCAGCGGAGGCGGGGGTGAAGCCGGACGAGGTGCTGGACGATCCCGTGCTCGAGGCGCGCGCCCGGGCGCTCGGCCAGCAGCTGCGCTGTCTCGTCTGCCAGAACCAGAGCATCGACGATTCCGACGCGCCGCTCGCCGCCGACATCCGCCGGCTGGTGCGCGAACAGCTGCTCGCCGGCAAGAGCGACCAGGAGATCAAGGACTATCTGGTGGCCCGCTTCGGCGAGTTCATCCTGCTCAAGCCGCCCTTCACGCCGCGCACCTGGATCCTGTGGTTCGGCCCCTTCGTGGTGTTCGCCCTGGGCGGGCTTCTGGTCTATGTGTATCTGCGGCGCAGCCGCGAACGGGATCTGGATGCCGCGGACGGGGAATCCTTGAGCCCGGAGGAGCTCGAGAAGCTCGCCCGGCTGCTCGGCGAGGAGGGGGCCGCGCGCGGCCAGCCGCAGGCCGGCAGCAGTTGAGCCGGCGCCCGGGGTGGGCGCGCCCGGGCCGGGGAGGATGACATGGTGGAGCGGGTCGACCGGGCGGTGTGCCCCCACGACTGTCCGAGCGTGTGCGCCCTCGAGGTGCGCTGGCAAGCGGACGGGCGGCTCGGCCGGCTCGCCGGCAGCACCCGCAACCCCTACACCGCCGGGGTGATCTGCGCCAAGGTGGCCCGCTACGCCGAACGGCTCCATCATCCCGACCGCCTCACCCAGCCGCTCCTGCGCGCCGGGCCCAAGGGCAGCGGGCGGTTCCGGCCGGTGTCCTGGGAGGAGGCGCTGGACCGGGTGGCGGAGGCGTTCCTCGATGCGGAGCGGCGCTTTGGAACCGAATCGGTCTGGCCCTATTACTACGCGGGCACCATGGGCCTGGTGCAGCGCGACGGCATCAACCGCCTCACCCACGTCAAGCGCTACTCGCGGTTCGACGGCACCATCTGCGTGCGGCTCGCCGATGTCGGCTTCAAGGCCGGGGCCGGCAAGCGCTGGGGGACGCCGCCCGAGGAGATCGGCGAGCACAGCGAGCTGGTGGTGGTCTGGGGCTGCAATCCCGCCCACACCCACGTCAACCTCATGACCCACATCAAGCGGGCGCAGCGGCGGGGGGCGCGGCTCGTGGTGGTGGATCCCTACCGCACCGCCACCGCCAGAATGGCCGACCTCCACCTGCCGCTTCGGCCCGGCACCGACGGGGCGCTCGCCTGCGCGGTGATGCAGGTGCTGTTCGCCGAAGGCTATGCGGACTGGGACTATCTGCGCCGCTACACCGAGGGGGCCGAGGAGCTCGCGGCCCATCTCCAGACCCGCACCCCGGAATGGGCGGCGCCGATCACCGGGCTCTGTGCCGAGCAGATCCGCGCCTTCGCCCGCCTCTACGGAAAGACCCGGCGCGCCTATCTCCGCCTCGGCTACGGCTTCACCCGCAGCCGCAACGGCGCCGTCAACATGCACGCGGTCTCCTGCCTGCCGGCGGTGACCGGCGCCTGGCGCCATCCGGGCGGCGGCGCCTGCTACAGCCTCTCCGACCTCTACACCCTGGACACCACCCTCATCGAGGGGCTCGATGCCCGGGATCCCTCGGTGCGGCTGCTCGACCAGTCCCAGATCGGCCGGATTCTCACCGGCGATCCCGAGGCCCTCAAGGGCGGACCGCCGGTCAAGGCGATGCTGATCCAGAACACCAACCCGATGTGCGTGGCGCCGGAGCTCGGCCGGGTGCGGCGGGGATTCCTGCGCGAGGATCTGTTCCTGTGCGTGCACGAACAGTTCCTCACCGCCACCGCCCGCATGGCGGACGTGGTGCTGCCGGCCACCATGTTCCTCGAGCACGACGACATCTACACCGCATCCGCCCACGGCCGGCTCCAGATCAGCCGCAAGCTGTGCGAACCCCCGGGGGAGT
>Ga0256839_1006625_pt1 | contig 10066 bp, 8 predicted proteins | sample 354166metaG_FD_185968 | JGI IMG/M metagenome (GOLD analysis project Ga0256839, IMG submission 185968) | Hydrothermal vent microbial communities from Mid Atlantic Ridge, Atlantic Ocean - 354-166 | ecosystem: Environmental > Aquatic > Marine > Hydrothermal vents | place: Atlantic Ocean: Mid... | reverse complement strand
TGCCAGCTTCGCATAAAGCTCGTTTACCGTAAAACGCTGGCCGACAGCAATATTAAAGACTTCGTGCCGGCCTTCGGGCAATGCGGCCGTCAGGGCTTTCACATTGGCCTGCACGGCATTCTCCACATATGTAAAATCGCGCGACTGCATTCCGTCACCATCAATGACGGGCTGCTCGCCCGACAACATTTTGTACATAAACAGAGGTATCACCGCGGCATAGGCACCCTGCGGGTCCTGGCGGGGCCCGAAAATGTTGAAATAGCGAAGGCCGGCAATGCTCATACCGTAGCTGCCCGCAAATATCTCTCCGTACAGCTCATTTGCTTTCTTGCTCACCGCATAGGGCGAGAGGGGCCTTCCCACCCGTTCCTCGATTTTCGGAAGGGTGGGCTCATCGCCATACACCGAGGAGGAGGAAGCATAGACGACCCGCTTTATCCCCTCATCGCGTGCGGCCGTCAGTATGTTTACAAAACCGCCCACATTCACATCATTGGTGGCGGCAGGCTCCTTTAATGAACGCGGAACCGACCCCAGTGCCGCCTGGTGGCTGATGTGTGTCATTCCCTCACAGGCCTTCCGGCAGTCTTCCGCATTTCGGATATCCCCCCGAAAAAACTCGAAACGCGGGTCTTGCATAAAGTCCTTTATGTTGCGCTCAAAGCCCGTGGAAAGATTATCGATTATGCGCACTTTTTTTACCCCGTGTTGCAGCAGATAGTCCACCAGGTTGGAGCCAATAAATCCGGCCCCACCGGTCACCAGTACCTTAAAATCGGAGATATCGCAGAGATGAAAGGGCTTCGGGTAATTCACGTTATGATTTATCGGTTTTCATATTGTTGTTGATAGTAGTTTTGATATTCTCCCGAAGTGACATTTTTCAGCCAGGCTTCATTCTCAAGATACCAATCTACCGTTTTTTCCAATCCCTCCTCAAAAGTGATCGAGGGCACCCAGCCCAGCTCTTTTTTTATTTTGGAAGCATCGATGGCATATCGCCTGTCATGTCCGGCCCGGTCTTTGACATAGGTTAGCAGTTTCTCCGACTCCCCTTCTTCCCTGCCCAGTTTTTCATCCATGATCCGGCACAAGGAACGGATAAGGTCAATGTTCTGCCATTCGTTGAAGCCTCCCACATTGTAGGTCTCCCCGCTCTTCCCCTTGTGATAGATCAGATCAATGGCACGGGCATGGTCGTTTACCCAGAGCCAGTCGCGGGTTTGCCGCCCGTCACCGTACACGGGCAGCGGCCTTTTCTCTTTGATATTTCGTATGAAGAGCGGAATCAGCTTCTCGGGAAACTGATGCGAGCCGTAGTTGTTTGAGCAGTTGGATATGACCACATCCATGCCGTAGGTATTGCCATAGGCCCGTACAAAATGATCGGAGGATGCTTTCGAAGCAGAGTAGGGGCTGCGTGGATCGTAGGGCGTCTCTTCCGTAAAAAGACCCGTCTCGCCCAGCGAGCCGTACACCTCATCCGTAGAGACATGATAAAATCGATGGCGCGCATAGTCGTCCTTCCAAAAATCCCTGGCCACATTGAGCAGAATGACCGTGCCCAGCACATTGGTATGTACAAACTCAAGGGGATTGCTGATAGAGCGGTCCACATGCGACTCTGCCGCCAGATGGATCACTCCGTCAGGCCGGTATTGCTCAAAAATGGAACGGATGTGCGCTTCATCGTTGATATCGGCCTTCTCAAATACATAGTTCGGCTTCGATTCCACATCTCTCAGATTCTCGAGATTTCCCGCGTAGGTCAATTTATCCAGATTGATGATTTTGTAATCAGGATATTTATTGACCAGCAACCTGACCACATGAGAGCCGATAAATCCGGCTCCGCCAGTGACGACAATTGTTTTTTTCATTCTATTTTCCTTGTCCACGTCTGCTTTAATTTCTTTTCTACAAAGACCAGTAGTCCATATTTTTAATCTTGTCTTTCAATATCCCCTTCACATCCACCACCACACTTTTGCCGTTGGCCAAAGCCAACAAATCTTCCTCCCCCAGGTTGAGATATTCTTTGTGGTTCACTGCCACAACAATGGCATCGTAAGGGCCGGACGGCTCATCAAGCAGCTCCAGGCCGTATTCCGCACGCACCTCTTCCTTTTCCGCACAGGGGTCTACCACATCCACCGTTAGTGAGAAATTCTGAAGTTCCTTGACCAGTTCCGCCACTTTTGAGTTGCGGATATCGGATACATTTTCCTTAAACGTAATGCCCATCACGAGCACCCGGCCGCCCTTCAGCGACTTATCATTTGCGATCATCCTCTGTACGGTTTTCTTGGCAATGTAGGCTGCCATCTCGTCATTGATTCTCCGGCCGCTCAGTATCACCTCGGGTTCATAGCCCAGTTCGTTGGCCTTGTAGGTCAGGTAATAGGGGTCCACTCCGATGCAGTGCCCACCGACCAAACCCGGATAAAAGTTGAGGAAGTTCCACTTCGTTCCGGCCGCCTCCAGCACTTCGTATGTGTTGATACCCAAGCGGTCGAAGATGATGGAAAGCTCATTCATCAATGCGATATTGAGGTCTCGCTGGGTGTTTTCAATGATTTTGGCTGCCTCGGCCACCTTAATGGAAGAGGCCCTGTGTACACCGGCATCTACCACGATCTCATAGACTTTCGAAATATTTTCAAGGGCTTCGCCATCATTGCCCGATACCACTTTGATGATGCGGGAAAGCGTGTGTTCCCTGTCGCCCGGGTTAATCCTTTCTGGCGAAAAGCCGACTTTAAAATCCGGGCCCATCCTGAGACCGGATATTTTTTCGAGAAGCGGCACACATTCCTCCTCCGTACAGCCCGGATAGACGGTTGACTCATACACCACATAATCCCCTTCTTTCAGCACATTGGCCACAAATTCAGTGGCACTGAGCAGGGGCCTGAGATTGGGCACATTGTGTTCGTCAACCGGAGTAGGTACGGCCACTATGTAAAAATCGGCCCCTGACAAATCTCCGGGGTCGGCCGTAAATTCAATGTCACGGCCTTCAAAGGCTTCGGGTTCCAGTTCCTGGCTCGGGTCGATGCCTTGTTTCATGAGAGCCACTCGCTCTGCGCTGATATCAAAGCCCAGGACCGGAATTTTTTTGGCAAACTCCAATGCAATCGGCAGCCCGACATAGCCCAGTCCGATGACTGCCAGTTTCTTCTCTTTATTCAATAGTTTTTGGTACATAAAAGGGGATTTACACTTCTATTTTAATTACAAAATCATTTTCAAGTTTATATTTTTCACCGCTTTCGGGGCAAACGGCCCTGCCGTCCGCATCAAAGTCGAGGCGATGCCCGTATTCGCTCATCCAACCCGTTTGCCTGCCCGGATTCCCTACGATCAGGGCGTAGGGTTTCACATCGCGGGTAACCACGGCTCCGGCACCAATAAAGGCAAACGCACCGATATCATGACCGCAGATAATGGTGGCATTGGCACCAATGGAGGCTCCTCTTTTCACGGTTGTCCGGGCATATTGCCCCCTTCGGACAACTGCACTGCGCGGATTGATCACATTGGTAAATACCATAGACGGACCGAGGAACACATCGTCTTCGCAGATGACCCCGGTATAAATCGACACATTGTTCTGCACCTTCACATTGTCGCCCAGAATGACATCCGGAGAAACCACCACATTTTGGCCGAGGTTGCAATTGCGGCCAATCACGGCACCGGGCATAATGTGAGAAAAATGCCAGATACGGGTGCCGGCACCGATTTGGCACCCCTCGTCAATTACGGCTGTCTCATGTGCAAAGTAGTCTTTCATTTTTTTATGTATTCCTCAAAATTATTGTGCTCTGTTTTATAGAGGTCTTCCTGCGGAAGCGCTTTGAAATATTCATACGTCACTTTCAGTCCTTCGCTCCGCGACACCCGCGGCTCCCATCCGAGCCAATCCTTTGCCCTGCTGATATCGGGCTGACGCTGCATCGGGTCATCCACGGGCAGCGGCTTAAAAACCACCTTGCTCCGGGCACCCGTGAGTTCCTGAATCTCGCTGGCAAATTCCAGGATGCTCACTTCGTCCGGATTTCCCAGGTTCACCGGCTCGTGATAATCGCTCAGCAGCAGGCGGTAAATTCCTTCGACCAGGTCATCTACAAAACAAAAAGACCTTGTCTGTTTTCCATCGCCAAAAACAGTCAGGTCCTCTCCTCTGAGTGCCTGCCCGATAAATGCCGGCAAGACCCGCCCGTCATTGAGTCTCATCCTCGGGCCGTAGGTGTTGAAAATACGTGCAATCTTGGTATCCAGCCCATGATAGCGATGGTATGCCATGGTGATGGCTTCCTGAAAACGCTTGGCTTCGTCATATACCCCCCGCGGGCCGATGGGGTTGACATGCCCCCAATAGTCTTCCGACTGAGGATGAATCAGCGGATCGCCATACACCTCGGAGGTCGAAGCAACCAGTATGCAGGCCTTTTTTGCTTTGGCCAGGCCCAGCAGGTGATGGGTGCCGAGGGAACCGACTTTCAGCGTCTGTATCGGTATTTTCAGATAATCAATGGGGCTGGCGGGCGAGGCAAAATGAAGGATATAATCCAGCTCTTCGGGCACATATACAAAGCGGGTCACATCATGATGGTAAAAGGTGAATTCCTTCAGACGAAAGAGATGTTCAATATTCTCGATGCGCCCGGTGATGAGGTTGTCCATACCGATCACATGAAAACCCTCTTTCAGGAAACGCTCACATAAGTGAGAGCCCAAAAAGCCCGCAGCGCCCGTAATGAGAATCCGTTTCATTAATTTCCTACCGTTTTTCGGCCGATGCTTTTGTACGTAAAGCCTTTCTTCTGCATATCGGCTACATCATAAAGATTGCGGCCGTCAAAAATGAGTCTTTCGTTCATCAATGCTGCCATTTTTTCAAAATCGGGGCTCCGGAAGACCGACCATTCCGTAGCGATGAGAAGGGCATCCGCCCCCTGCAGTGCCTCGTACATATTGTCCGTAAATCGAACCTTATCCCCCAGTAATTTTTTCACATTTTCCATTGCCTCCGGGTCGAATGCCGTCACTTCTGCCCCTTCTTCCAGCAGTTTGTCGATGAGGTAAAGAGCAGGCGCCTCACGAATATCATCGGTTTCCGGCTTGAAGGCAAGTCCCCAAAGCGCTATTTTCTTACTTTTCAAATGACCTCCAAAATGCGCCTTCACACGCTCGGCCAACAGGGTTCGTTGCCGCTCATTGACTTCCAGCACTTTTTCAATGATACTGAAATTATAACCAAATTCATGGCCGCTCCTTGCCAGGGCCTGTACATCTTTGGGAAAGCAACTGCCACCGAAACCGATGCCGGCAAAGAGAAAGCGCTTCCCAATGCGCGAGTCGGAGCCAATGCCCATGCGCACCATATCCACATCGGCCCCCACTTTTTCGCAAAAATTAGCAATTTCATTCATGAAGGTAATCTTGGTCGCCAGAAAAGCATTGGCGGCATATTTGGTCAGCTCGGCCGAGCGCTCGTCCATGAAAAGAATCGGATTGCCCTGTCTGACAAAAGGCTTGTAGAGCTCCTGTAAGATAGCTCTTGCTCTTTCGGAGCGCGTCCCTATCACGATGCGCTCAGGCTTCATAAAGTCCTCTACGGCAAATCCTTCCCGCAGAAATTCCGGATTTGAAACCACATCAAAGTCAACCCTTGCGTTTTTTGCAATCGCGGCATGGACTTTTTCGGCCGTTCCCACCGGTACCGTACTCTTATCGATAATCACCTTGTAGCTGTCAATCAATTTCCCGATTTCTTCGGCCACACTCAGCACAGCCGAGAGATCGGCACTGCCATCGGCACCGGGAGGTGTTGGCAGTGCAAGAAAAACCACATCCGAATTGGCCAGCCCTTCGGCCAGCTCCGTAGTGAAAGTCAAGCGCCCCTGACGGACGTTGCGATCGAATATGGTTTCCAACTGAGGCTCATAAATGGGCACTTTCCCGCTCTTCATCATGGCCACCTTCGCTTCGTCAATATCTACGCAGATGACTTCATTGCCCGTATCGGCCAGGCAAGTGCCCGTTACCAATCCCACATAGCCTGTTCCTACAACTGATATTTTCATTTTCGGCTTTTAAAGAATTCTTTAATTTTTTCTGTTATAAAGTATTGTTGCTCTTCATCCAGTTCTGTGTGCATGGGCAGCGACAATACCTCTTTTGAAAGCTGCTCGGCCACCGGAAAATCCCCCTCGGCATAGCCGAATTTTGCATAGGCACTGCTGATGTGCAGGGGCACGGGATAATATACCATGGACGGAATGCCATGAGAAGCCAGAAACTCTTTCAGCGCATCGCGCTGCCGGCTGACCCTGAGTGTATACTGATGAAAGACATGCGTGGAGTACGGAAGCCGCAGAGGAGTTTGAACCTCGTGCACGTCTTTCAGCATCTCATCATAGCGGCCGGCCGCTTCCTGGCGGGCCCGGTTGTACGCTTTGAGGCGCTTTAGCTTGCTGCGAAGAACCACCGCCTGCAAGGCATCGAGGCGCGAATTCACTCCGATCTCATCGTAGTAATACTTGCGGTCCGAGCCATGATTGGCTATCAGCCGCATGCGCTGCGCCAAATGCGCATCGTTGCTCATCAGGGCACCTCCGTCACCATAAGCTCCCAGGTTCTTGGTCGGATAAAAGGAGGTCGTTCCAATGTCTCCGATCGTGCCGGTAAATTGCTTGCGTCCGTCCTTAAAGTGATATTCCGCCCCGATCGACTGGGCATTGTCTTCAATGACGGCTATTCCGCTATCCCCCAACAGCTCCAGCAAAGCTTCCATATGGACAGCCTGGCCGAAAAGATGCACCGGAATAACGGCACGGGTACGGGGACCGATGGCTTTGGCCACCTCTCCGATGTCCATATTGAAGGAGTCCTCTTCCACATCCACAAAAACCGGCTTCAATTTTAAAAGGGCAATCACCTCGGCTGTTGCCACAAAGGTGAAAGGAGTGGTTATGACTTCATCGCCCTCCTCCAAATCCAACGCCATAAGGGCAATTTGCAGGGCATCGGTTCCGTTGGCACAGGGAACCACGTGGCGAACATTCAGCCAGGTTTCCAGTTCCGTTACAAAATCCCTGACGGCCGGGCCTCCGATAAATGCACTTTTGTCAAAAACCGCTTTCATGCCCGAAGTGATTTCTTCTTCTATTTTTGCATATTGTGAAAGGATATCGACCATCTGAATTTTTCTCATGGAATCTTCTGTTTTCGAGCTGCAAATATATGGATAAATGGAGGGCCGGGAATAATTGAAACGGTTAAAAAGACTGCTTTAAAATACTATATCAAGACTAATGAAAAAGACCCTTACATTATTATTAGCCGCCCTGTTTTTTTGTATGCAAAGCGGCATGGCGCAACAGAATAAGGAGCACCCGAATCTTTGGATGTTTTCGGTAGATTTGGGAGCTGCCCTCCCTGGCGGCAAGCTGGCCGAGCGCTTTGGTGCCTTCGGCAAAGTGGGCCCCTCACTCTTATACCGTTTTCGCAACAATCTTTACATCGGTCTGTCAACAAGCTACCTTTTTAATTCAAATGTGAAAGAAGATACTCTGTTGCAATCGATCATGACACCGGACGGCCGCATCATCGGTAACGATGGACTACTTTATCTTCCCGAATTGCAGATGCAAGGCTGGCAAATAAGCTTCCGGATGGGAAAACTTTTCGAATCCCGGTCAAAACCGGGAAGCGGAATGTTAACGATGCTGGGAGCCGGATTTCTGCAACACCGCATCCGCTACTATTTGTCGGAAAGCGGTACCGTACCTCAAATCAGCGGAGAATACCTGAAAGGCTACGACCGGCTGAGCAACGGATTCGCCCTTTCGGAATATTTGGGCTATCACTATCTGAGCAGCAATCACCTGGTCAATTTCAACATCGGACTGGAAATGAGCCAGGCACTCACCCGCAACCGCAGAGGCTATGACTATGCTGGCAATACCATAGACCAGGCGCTGCGGCTGGATATGCTTTTTGCCTTCAAAGCCTCATGGATACTGCCCTTCTACAAAAGGCCGGAAGTCAGATTTCCAAACGAACCGTCCTTACGATGATTTCAAGAATCTGCTACCGGCTGGGCGTGGCAGCGTACCATGCTTCTATTTGCCTTGCGGCCCGCTTAGGTCACCGAAAGGCCGGACAATGGGTCCGGGGGCGAAAAAATCTTTTTGAGCACCTGGCCCGGATTATGGATGAAGACCAGCGGCCGCTTATCTGGATGCACTGTGCCTCGCTCGGAGAATTTGAGCAGGGCCGGCCTGTGCTTGAGTTGTTAAAAAAAAGACAACCCGGCTATTTTTATTTGCTCACCTTTTTTTCGCCTTCCGGCTACGAGGCGCGCAAGAATGAGCCCCTGGCCGATGGGGTGTCTTATCTGCCGCCCGACAATCCGGAGAACGCCAGGAAATTTGTCGAATTAACGCGTCCGAAACTGGCCCTTTTCGTTAAGTACGAATTCTGGATGCACTACCTGGAAGCGCTGAAAGAAGCTTCCGTGCCGTGCATCCTCTTCTCCGCTGTTTTTCGCCCGAATCAGATTTTTTTCAAAGCTTATGCCCCGGTCTTTCGCGATATCCTCCGCAGTTTCGACCTGCTGATTGTGCAGGATGCAGACTCGGAAACTCTTTTGAAAAAGATCGGGATAGAAAAAACAATGACGGCTCCGGACACCCGCTTTGACCGCGTCCGGCACATTGCTCAGAGCGCTTTCACACACAAAGGCTTCGAAAGCCCGGGACAGAGAAGAAAAATAATCCTGGCAGGCAGCATCTGGCCCAGCGACCTGCCCCTGCTCCGGAGACTGAATCCCGGTCAAATCACCTTGGTCATAGCACCCCACGAAATTGATGAGGGCAATATCCGTACGATTGCTGCGGCCTTTGACCGGGAAGTCGTAAGAAGCAGCCGATGGGAAGGCCCCTGGCCTGAGGAGGCGGTCATTATAATGGACCACATGGGCCAGCTGGCCGGGGCGTATCGCTATGCCGATCTGGCTATTATCGGTGGCGGATACGGGCGGGGGATTCACAATATCCTCGAAGCAGCCGTTTATGGTATTCCGCTGGCCTACGGACCGCGTCATCAGAAATTTATTGAAGCCCGCGAGCTCTTGCAGGCCGGTGCCGCCCTGAGTGATTCCCCCGAAAAACTGGCCCGTGCAATAAACGAATTGCTGAAAGATGAAAAAAGATTAAAAGAAATGGGGGCCATTTCAAAAAACTACGTGCACTCGCATCTCGGAGGAAGTGAGCAAATTGTCAAAGCGGCAGAGGGCTATCTTTAAGAATTCATAAATCGCCTTTTTACAAGGCGCAGCAACTTTTGAACCGCCTGGCCCTGTGTATTCATATCTATCTTTTCGCCCAAAAGCCGCAGGGCACTGTCGAGGTTGTCGGCCTGATCGAGCGATTTCAATAAATTCCCGAAAGCCGTAGCATCTCCTTCGAAGAGTTCGCTTACAAACCAAAACTTATCGTTCAGGTCGATCTCAAGCTGCAGATTGGCAATGGGTTGTTCCTTCAATTGATCAATCAAAACAGCCTGTTCGTCTTTAAAGCGGTCATTAAGCGAGGGCGATGCATCGCCCGCCTCTTCATTTTCGTCTTCTTCCTCCTCCTCCAAAAGAGCCATTTTTTTCCGGTTGGCTTCTTTGATGGCCTCCAGACTTTGGGCGATATCTTTAAAAGCAATCTCACTTTTTTCACGCTTTTTCCGCTCTTCATCCTGTGGATGCAGAAAACCAAAGACTTCTTCTTTCTCGGCTGCTTCTTCCTTTTCTTGCTCCGCTTTCGAGCCGGGGGGTTCGCTGCCGGAATTCTGTGCTGCCGGAGGCCTGTTTTCCTGCGGAGGCTTTCTTTTGACACCGGTATCCGCTTTTTGTGTGACGGAGGCTTCCTCTATGCGGCCATTTCCGGCAGCCGATGGCGTAGTTATCCGGCTTGCAGACAGTTCATTTTCAACGATTGAGACAATCTGCGAAGCATAGCGCCTGAGCAGACGTTTGTCCATGTCGGTCAAATTATCACCGGCC
>Ga0256839_1006624_pt1 | contig 10067 bp, 10 predicted proteins | sample 354166metaG_FD_185968 | JGI IMG/M metagenome (GOLD analysis project Ga0256839, IMG submission 185968) | Hydrothermal vent microbial communities from Mid Atlantic Ridge, Atlantic Ocean - 354-166 | ecosystem: Environmental > Aquatic > Marine > Hydrothermal vents | place: Atlantic Ocean: Mid... | reverse complement strand
GGCCACGGGATACGGATGGTAGCTGGCGCTGGAGGCGTTCTGCGCAGTGGCGGTAACGCCATGGCATTGCCACTGTGGCAGGCAGTCCAGCAACAGTTGCGCGGCAGCCGTGGCCAGGCTATGCAGGGCATCATGATAATCACACCCGTCCGCCAGGCTCAGCTTTTGTTGCGCGACCAGATCACCGGCATCGAACTGCGCCGACAGGCGGTGCACACTGACACCGAAGTCGGCGCCATCACGAAACTGCCAGAACAGCGGCTCCGGACCGCGGTATTTCGGCAGCAGCGAAGGATGCAGGTTGAAACCGCCGAGGCGGGTTTGCGCTGCCAGCGATGCACTGATCAACCCCGGATAGCAGGCCACGATCAACACATCGGCAGCGCAAGCCTGCATGGCATTGAATGCGGTGGCTTCGTCATCGAGCGCGATGACTTCGATGCCAGCCTGCATCGCCAGCAACTCGATGTCGTCACAGGTGATTGGAATCAGCGACTTCAGTCCACCATGCCTGCGCTGCGAGACAACCACGGCTCGCAAGCTGTGCCCGCTGTTTGTCAGATGATGGAACACCGTGCTGCTGAGCACGCTGTGGCTGCCCGCCAGCACGATGTTCATCGCTGTGGCACGCTTACAGGGTAATGACCTGGTCGGGCATATTGCCGGACAAGGCGGCGTACAGATTCGGGAAACAGCCGATGCAGGCGCCATCGACCAGCAGCTTGTCGATTTCGCGTTCGTAGGCGCACTGATCACAGGCCATCAGCAGCATACCGGTTTTTTTGGCGACTTTTGCCAGGCGTTCACCGATCGGGTTGCCCTGTTGCAGAACATAGGCATTGTCTTCGAAAAAGAACATGCCGACGACTTCGACGCCGTGTGCGTCCTCCTCGAGTTGCGGCAGTATCATTTTGCCGAGTTTGTAGGAAACGGAATGGCCCTGGGTGGAAAATATGTAGGCGACTTTCATGTTGTTACCCTCCTTCGGGTTGATGAAAAATGCGACAGCGAAGCCTCGTCATCGCTGTGAACGCTGGTCAGGATAAATTCGGTTGCGCGATCGATAGCGTGTTGCGCCTGCGCCTGGCGTTGCGGCGGGAGTCGGATACCCCCTGCGGCAATCATGCAGGCACAAAACACCGGCACCTGAATCACTCTATCGGGCAGATTCGGGACGGTGGCAGCAATGCGGCTGCCGCGCAGTGTGATCAGGCTGTGATGCTGGCAACGGGCCACGGGGGCACTTACAAGTGCACCACATCGAGACCGAGGTCGCCCTTCTCCTGCAGCGTGGCACTGTTGGTGATCAGCGCCACGCTGGCCTTGTCGGTTTGCAGGTAATTTGCAGCGACGCGTTGCAGGTCGTCCAGCGTGACAGCCAGCACCGCCTGACGGAAAGCGCGCAGTTTTTCCGGACTGCGGCCGTGCAGCATGTTGTGGAAGGCCTGTCTGGCCTCGCCGGCTGGCGAGGCAGGTTTGTCCAGCGCGCTGATCACACCGAGAATGGCTTCTTCGACCTGACGCCATTGGTGCGAGCCGTCCAGCACCCAGTCGATGGCCTTGTCGAAATCCGCCAGCGTTTCTTCCAGGCGCGGATCACGATAGGAGAAGAAACGGAACGCGGCGAGGTTGGGGTCGTGCCCGGCACCGCCGCCGTAGGCACCACCCTGCTCGCGGATCGCAGTGTGCAGATAGCCGTTGCGCATGAAACCGCCGAGCACGGACAATGCCGCCGCGTCGGGATGTTCCATGGTCACCGTGGCGTAGGCCTTGGCGCAGAAATTCACCTGGGTGTTGGCGATCCACATCTGTTTGATGGTTTCGTGGGTCTCGGGCAGATGCAGTTCGCTGTAATCCTGATCACCAGGCGAATTTCTCCACACACTCGCCATTTCCCCGATGCAGCTTTCAGTCTTGCCCGGTTCGGCCACCAGCATGTACTGGCGTGGCGCCTGCACCAGAGTTTGATGAATCGCGGCAAACTGCTGTGCCAGTTCGTCAATGCGGCCATCATCAGCCAGCGAATCGTCGAGCTGTTTCAGTGCCCGGATACCTTCGAGACCGCTGAAGCGGTGATTGAGGCGTGCAATCGGGCTCAGGCCGGCGCTGGCTGCGGTCATCGCCAGCGTGTGCCCGCTGCCGGTGACGCTGCGCTCGCGCGACGCGCGCTTCTGTGCGATCAGGTCACGGATGCGGTCGTGTTCATCGAAACGCACCTGCTCCAGCGTGGTCGCCATCAGTTCGGCCAGGGCGCCATTGTTGCGCTCCAGTGCCTTGCCGTTGAGCAGGAAATAACCGCTGGTCTGCTGCACATCATCGGTGTGGGAACGAATGCTGGCGCTGCCGTGAATGCCGCCACTGACCTGCGACTGCCAGTTCTGCATTTGCAGGTAATCCCGTTCGCCGGCGCCGACTTCGGTGAGACAGCTGGAATAATGCGGCAGCAGCATGAATTGCCCGTCATCGAGCTGCGGAAGTTGCATCACCACTTCATGGTAAACCAGACCGTTGGTGCCCTGCTCATAACACCAGGCTTTTGACTGGTGCAGCGTGCAGCGGCGTGCTTCGGGAATGCGGATTTCGTCGGGCACATCGTCGAGACCGACCTTGGGCAGAATTTCCGGATCATCATGCTGCAACTGGCGTTCAGCCAGTTGTTTCGCGGTGTCGATGATCGCCTGCTTGTCGGCATCGCTGAGTGACTGCTTGATGGCTTGCAGGCGCTGCTTCTCCGCCTGTTCCTTGCGCTGGCTGAGTCCGGTGTCGGGTTTCATGCTCAGCAGCACACGGTGCGGATTGTCGAGCAGTAACTCACGCACCAGCTGTTTGATGAAATCCGGCTGTCTGATCTGTTTGCGCAAATCGTCGATGACCGCATCCAGATCGAGCAAGGCAGCCGGGTCGCTGCGGTGGATAGCGGCGGTGAGGCCGTTCAGAATCAGTTGCAGGCCATAGGGGTAGCCGTCACCACCGATCTCGCGCTGGTGCAGTTCGAGCTGATGCAACACCGACTCCAGCTGTTCCTGCGGTACGCCGTTTTCGGCGACATCGTTGAGCACATCCAGCACCAGCTGCTCGAAAGCCTCGGCGTGTTGCGGGTCGCTGCCTTCCAGCCCGCACAGGAAACACATTTCGTAGTTGGAATCTTCCAGCCCGCACAAAGGCGACGGCGCCGAGCCCAGCTCGCTGGTTTCCAGTGCCTTGCGCAGCGGTGAGGCGCTGTTGTCGAGCAACACCTGTGACAGCAGATTGGCGCGCATCATGTCGTGCAGCGAGGTGCATTTTCCCAGCAGCCAGGCCATCACATGATGGGTCTTGTGCTCGCTGGTTTCGCCTTCAGCCAGATCGCAGGCATAATATTCCTCGATCCTGACAGGCGCCAGGTAGCGCTTTTCCGGTTCGACTGCAATGTGCACATCCAACCGCTCGAAATGTGACAAGGCCTTGTCTTCGAAACGCTGCTGCAATTCGGCTACGGGGATGTCACCGAAGGTCATGAACACGGCATTGCCGGGGTGGTAATGCGTGCGATAGAAATCCTTGAGCTGCTGGTAGCTGAGGTCGGGAATGTCCATCGGCTCGCCACCGCTGTTGTAATGGTAGGTCGAGGTCGGATACAGGTATTTGCTTACGGTTTGCCACAACACACTGGTGGTCGAACTCATCGCGCCTTTCATTTCGTTGAACACCACGCCCTTGTATTCCAGCGGGCTGTCGGCATTGTCCGGCTCGGCGAATTCGACGCGGTGACCTTCCTGCAGGAAATCCATTTCATCGAGCCGTGCGAAAAATGCCGCATCCAGGTAGACATCGAGCAGGTTGTAGAAGTCCTTGCGGTTCTGGCTGGCGAAAGGATAAGCCGTCCAGTCGCTGCTGGTGAAGGCGTTCATGAAAGTGTTCAGTGAGCGCCGGATCATCATGAAGAACGGGTCGCGCACCGGGTAGCGTTTGCTGCCGCACAATGCCGTGTGTTCGAGAATATGGGCGACGCCGGTGGAATCCATCGGCACCGTGCGGAAGGCCACCAGGAACACATTTTCCCGGTTGTCGGCGGCAATATGATAGTGCAAGGCACCGGTCTGCTTGTGCCGATACTCCTCGACGGTGACATTCAGCGAATCGATGTGCCGCGAACCCAGCCATTCGAATGCCGGATGATGCTCGGGGGTGGCGGATGAATGTTTGGCGTCAGGTTCGGGGGCAATCGATGTCGTCATAGTCGTGTCATAACCTTGTCAGTTTGTAGGCGGTTTCGCTCAGGGCGGTCAGACCACGCTGTTGAAAACGCGGTTCGTCCTGCAATGTGTTGCGTGCCGCCAGTTTGTCGATCCCAAAATTTTCAGCGTACAGTGCGTGCACTTCTTCCTCGTCGACCGAAAACGGCGGGCCGTCCATTTCCTGTTGCGGGTAAGTCATGGTCACCAGCAACATGCGGGTGCCCGGTGTCAGCAGTTCGGTCATTTTCCCGGCGTATTGCCTGCGCATGTCCGGCGGCAGCGCAATCAGGGCGGCGCGGTCGAACACATCGCTGACTTCACCGATCTGCTCACGGTCGAGGGTGAAAAAATCGCCCTGCAGGATGTCGATGCCATCGCCCTGATAATGGGTATGTTCACCGGCATAATCAACACTGTGCTGCAATTTCGATTCCTTGAAAAAATCCCGCACCGCGAGATCACACAACTCGTTGCCGACCACGCGGTAGCCGTTCTGCACTAGCCACAGCATGTCACGGCTTTTGCCACACAGCGGCACGAACACGCGCAGCGTGGCGCGTTTTTCCGCCGGTGCGCCTTTTTCGCCGTAGTAATAGGCCAGCCAGGGATTGATGGTTTCCTGATGAAAGCCGATTTCGTTGTTTTGCCAGCGCTGCTGCCAGAAATCGTGATCCATTGGCCTCAGCCCTGATCTGGCGTCCAGATGCCGAAAGCCTCCTCGGCCGGCTGTGGCGGCGCCATGTCGGCTTCCACCTGTTTGACCACATGCGCCATGAACTGGCCGATATCGTTCAGCACCGCCTGTTTGTCCATCGCCGGATTGGTCTGCTGCGCCAGTACGAAGGCGGCAATCGCGGCCATGTACTGCATGAAAATCATGTCGTCCTGCGCCTGCGTATCGTGTTTGACCAGCGCTTCACGGATTTCACCGATCATGTCGGAAGAAAGTTGAATACCACCACTCATTTTTTATATCCTGATTGCTGAATAAAGTGCAGATTCTAAGCCATTGCCAACGAACTTTCCCGCCTGTTTTGTGAGGTCAAGCCATGTATCAGCTGTGTTTTTATGTTCCCGAAGAGGCTGCCGAGGCGGTCAAGCAGGCGATTTTCGCCACCGGCTGCGGCCGCATCGGCAATTACGACCAGTGCTGCTGGCAAACCCCGGGCACGGGTCAGTTCCGCCCGCTGGCGGGCAGCGATCCCAGTATCGGCGAACACGGCCGGCTGGAATCCCTGAGCGAGCTGAAAGTGGAAATGGTGTGCGCCGATGCGCACATCGAGGCCGCCGTCGAGGCACTGAAACGGGCGCATCCCTATGAGGAAGTTGCCTACACGGTGGTGAAGCTGGATGAGAGGGCTGGCAGTTAGCAGTTGGCACGAATTCTACGCGTTGTATAACCAACATACCGCAAACATTCCGTTGCTATCGTATCCAGCCGCGTTCGGAGGATTCGATAAAATCGAACAGTTGCCTAACCTCGTCGAATTCAGCGGCCATTTCCTCGACCTGCTGCATCGCATTCTTGTGTGAGATCGGCGATTTGACCAGCAGTTTGAAAGCTTTTTGCAATGCCTTGATCGCCGCGCTGTCGAAGCCACGGCGTTTGAGACCTTCCTTGTTGATGCCGATAGCACGGGCGCGGTTGCCTGCCACGGTAAAATAAGGCGGAATGTCGCGATCCACCGCACTGGCAAAGCCGGAAAAACAGTGTGCGCCGATGCGGGTGAACTGATGCACCGTGGTGTAACCCCCGAGTATGGCATGGTCATCCACATGTACATGCCCCGCCAGCGCCACGGCATTGGCAAAGATGGTGTGGTTGCCGATAGTACAGTCGTGGGCCACATGACTGGAGGTCATGAACAGATTGTCGTCACCGATGGTTGTTACGCCACCGCCGTCCACGGTGCCGCGATTCAGCGTCACATACTCGCGTACCGTGTTGCGATCACCCAGCTGGAGGCGGGTCGGTTCACCTGCATATTTCAGATCCTGCGGCTGTTCACCTATGCTGGCGAACTGAAAAATCCGATTGTCCCTGCCGATGCGGGTCGGCCCCTTGATGACCACATGCGGGCCGATCTCGGTACCGCTGTCTATCTCGACGCCGGCTTCAATGATGCTGTAGGCGCCTATGCTGACATCCTCGGCCAGTTCAGCCGCCGGATCAATGATGGCGGTGGAATGAATCAAAGCTCGTCCTTGGGTTTGGCTGCGCAAAGCATATCTACCCTGGTGACGATTTCATCATCGACCGTGGCCTCGCAACTGAATTTCCAGATAACCTTCGAGCGGCGCTCGATGCGGGCCTTCAGCAACAGCTGATCACCGGGCACCACCTGACGCTTGAAACGCACATTGTCGACACCGACCAGCATGTAGAGCACATCCTCGCTGGGTTCTTCACTCATGGTGCGAAAGCCCAGCAGCCCGGTGGCCTGCGCCAGTGCCTCGATGATCAGCACGCCGGGCATGATGGGCTGCTCCGGAAAATGGCCGGTGAAAAACGGTTCGTTAACCGAAACATTCTTGATCGCCGTCAGGCTGTCGCCGGGTATGCATTCCAGCACGCGATCCACCAGCAAAAAAGGATAGCGGTGTGGCAGAAAACGGCGGATTTCATCGATGTACATTTCGCTCACATTGGGCTCCTGTCAGGGGTTGTGTCTGAGTGCGTCCAGTTGCTTTTCCAGTTCCTTGATGCGCCGCGCCATTTTATCAAGCTGACGGAAACGCGCGCTGTTTTTGCGCCAGTTGACGGTTTTGTCCATCGGCGTGCTCGATGAATACGATGCGCCGGACTCGGTAATCGAATGCGTGACCATGGTGCGTGCAGTGATCATCACATTGTCGGCAATCTCCAGATGTTCGCGGATACCGACCAGGCCACCGATCAGACAGTTTTTGCCGATACGCGTGCTGCCGGCGATGGCGCTGGCTGCCGAAATGATGGTGTTGTCGCCAATGTGGACACTGTGGGCAATCTGAATCTGGTTATCGAGTTTGACGCCATTGCCGATCACCGTGTCTTCCAGCGCGCCACGATCGATCGAGGTGCAGGCGCCGACCTCGACTTCGTCGCCCAGCACCACACGCCCAACCTGTGGAATCTTGATATTGTTGCCCTGCTCGTCGCGCACGAAGCCAAAGCCGTCGGCGCCGAGCACGCTGGCCGAATGCAGGATGCAGCGCCGCCCGACGATGCAGTCGTGGCCCACCGTGGCATTGGCATGAATCACGCTGCCGGCGCCGATTTGTGCGCCGTGCTCGATCACCGCGCCGGCACCGATGTGACAATGTTCGCCAATCTTCACCCCGGCGGCGATCACCGCGCCCGGATAAATGCTGGCCGTTGCCGCCACACTTGCCGAGTCATCCACGAAAGCCTGCCCGGAAACGCCCGCAGCATAGTGTTGCGGTGGAAACAGGATATTGGCAATTCTGGCATAGACCAGCCGCGGATCGTCCGCCACCAGCATGGGCAGCCTGCACGCATCGGCCAGTTCACGACTGACAATCAGTGCACTGGCCTTGGTGCTGTCGAGATATTTTTTATATTTGAGATCCGCAACGAAGGCAATCGCCCCGCTGCTGGCCCGGGCGATATCGGCAACGGTTTCAATCGTACAATCGCCGTCACCGCGCAACTCGGTGTCCGTCAGGCGGGCGAGCTCAGCCAGAGTGACTGCCATCGATGTTTATTTCTTGAAAGCCTTTTTCATTCGCTCGAGCACCTTGTCGGTGATATCCAGCTTGTCGCTGGTGTACACCACGCCGTCGCTCAGGATCAGATCGTATTCACCTTTTTTGGCGATGTCTTCGATGATACCGCGAATCTGCTGCTGCAGTTCAGCCAGCTTCTGGCTGCGCATGGTGGAAACTTCCTGGTTGAGCACAGCCTCTTTCTGTTTGAACTCCTGCAACTTGGCCAGCGCCTCTTTTTTGATTTCATCGAGCTTGTCCTGGGTCATCACCAATTCGTTGCGCTGATATTTTTCCTGCAATTTTTTGATGTCTTCCTCCAGTGCCTTGAGCTCGTCTTTTTTACCGCTGAAACGCTTCAGCATTTCCGCATTGACGGCTTCGACCTGTGGAGCTTCAGCCAGTATTTTTTCCACCTTGACGATACCGACTTTCACGCTGACCGCCTGCGCGGAAAACGCCAGCAGCATCATTGCACTGATGAGTAAACTTTTCACTTTGATTTCTCCTTAGAAGAATGAACCGATACTAAACTGGAAATTACGCAAATCATCACCCGGTACGGCATTCAATGCCCGCGCCCAGCTGAAACGCAGCGGCCCGATTGGCGCCAGCCAGACAAAGGACACACCCACCGAGGTTCTCAACTCACCACTGTCGAAGCCGGGAATGCTTGAATCGAAGGTGGGTGTACCGTCGAGGAACACATTGCCGATGTCATAAAACGCACTGAAACGCACCGTACTGGGCGGCTTGTCGGTGAATGGTACTGGAAATACGATGTCGGCGCCAGCGGTGACCCGCATGTTGCCGCCGATGGGCAGGCCGGTCAGACTGTCGCGCGGCCCCAGTGAATTGGTGTCGTAGCCGCGCACGGTGCGCAAACCGCCGGCAAAATAGCGCTCGAAAAACGGCAGTTCCTGTGTGTCTCCGAAGCCATCGCCATAGGCCAGATTGGAGCGCAGCAGCAGGGTCAGATCGTCGGTCATGCGGAAATAGAATTTGGTGTCATAGGTCAGCTTGTAATATTCCAGATCACTGCCCGGCACGGTGACATTGACACCGATGGTTTGTGCGCTGCCGCGTGTGGCGAACACCGTGCGGTTACGGGTGTCGTGCGTGAAACTGGCGTTGAGCGTGAAGGTGCCGAACTGGCTGCCGTTGCGTGCGATGAAACTGTTGACCGTGTCCGAGGCATTGGCGCCGGTCAGCAGTTCGATATTGCGGTAACCGTAACCCAGCCTCACTGTGTGGTATTCCGTCAGCGGGATGCCATAACTGACATTGGCGCCGAAAGTATTGGTCTGGAAACCGTTGATGTCCTGCTGCGCCGCATCGCGTTTGCGGTAGGAGGCGCTCAGCGTGCGGCTGATACCATCCAGGGTGTAATACGGATCGGTGAAGGAAACATTGTATATGGTATTGGCCTGATCGGTGTTGATGTCGAGTTGCAGGCGCTGGCCGGTGCCGAAAAGGTTTTCCTGTGTCAGACCGACATTGAACAAAAAGCCCTGGGTTTGTGAGAAACCGGCGCCGATATTGAAGCTGCCGGAAAGCCGCTCATCGACGCTGACATGGAGGTCAACCAGATTGTTGACGCCGGAAACCGGAACCGTATCGATTTTCACGCCTTCGATATAGCTCAGGCGTTGCAGTCGAATGCGAGAGCGTTCCAGCTTGTCGCTGGCCAGCACCGAGCCTTCCATCAGCCGCATTTCACGGCGCAGCACAATCTCGTGCGTGCGGTAATTGCCGCTGAAATGGATGCGTCGCACATAAACCTTGTTACCCGGTTTCAGCACATAACTCAAACTGATGGTTTTGCTCAGTTCGTCGATCTGCGGCAGGATTTCAACCTGGGAGAAATGGTAGCCGATCTTGCCCATGGCATCTTTCAGCGCTTTCTGGGTGGCGATCATCTGCTTGCGTGAAAACAGCTTGCCGGCTTCGGTCGTCACCATGGACTCGAACACGGCCTTGTCGAACACCATCTCGCCCTCGATAGTCACCTCACTGACATGGTATTGCTCACCTTCCTCGACATTGATGGTGATGTAGATGTCCTTTTTGTCCGGCGTAATCGAGACTTGCGTGGAGGTGACGGAAAATTTCAGATAACCACGGTCCAGATAATACGAGCGCAGG
>Ga0256839_1006623_pt1 | contig 10068 bp, 8 predicted proteins | sample 354166metaG_FD_185968 | JGI IMG/M metagenome (GOLD analysis project Ga0256839, IMG submission 185968) | Hydrothermal vent microbial communities from Mid Atlantic Ridge, Atlantic Ocean - 354-166 | ecosystem: Environmental > Aquatic > Marine > Hydrothermal vents | place: Atlantic Ocean: Mid... | reverse complement strand
GCTCTACGGCGAGTTTGCCATAGAGTTTATGGAAGCTCCTCATGACACCATGATTATGCACCACATACTCCTACCAGACCAGCCCAAATCCCTTGAGTTCTGCTCTTCCCTCTGGCTCTCCATTCCCGCATGGAAGTTTCTTTCAGAAACTTCCATCACTTACTACAACGCAATGGACTGCATAGCAACTCTGTTGCTATACAAGGTGCTGGAGGAAGAGCTGAAGAAGAGAAACTATTGGGAAGTGTATGATCGGCAGAAAAGGCAGGAAATCTTACCAGCTGTCTTCATGGGTTACTTGGGAGTCCGACTGGACTCCCAAGAACAAGAAAGACTTAGGGAGGAAGTCCGAAAGGAAATGTCCGAAGTTGAAGCCCAAATCCACCAGCTCTTTCCAGAAACAGCCTCCATCAATCTGAACTCCGAAAAACAGCTGAAACACTTACTCTACGAGAGGTGGAGGCTTCCAGTGAAGACTGAAAAAGGCAAGGTTACAACCAGAGAGTCCGCCCTGAAAGACCTCCTGAGATCCCTTCGGGATCTCAGACCGAAGGAGGCAAAGTTCATAGAACTCTACCTTAAATGGAAGTCCCTTTCCTCAGTCCTCAGTAAGGAGTTGAAGCTCCAGCCTCACCCGTGGACTCAAAGAGTCCACACTGCCTTCAACGTGGCTGGCACAGAGACAGCCAGATGGAGTAGCTCTGCGCCCGTTTTCTGTTCCTTCAGAGGAAAAACCATCGGAGGCACAAACCTCCAAAACAGAAGTAAGCCTTACCGAAGTCAGTTCCTTCCAGCCATTGAAGGCTGGATCTTCGTCTGTGCAGACTATTCGGGAGCAGAAGCCAGAATAGTGGCTTATCGCTGTAACGATGAACAGTCAAAGAGAGCCTTCCAAGCTGGTGAGGACATTCATGTCCTCACAGCCTCCCTTATGTTTGGGAAGTCTCCTGAAGAGATCTCCAAGGAGGAAAGGCGAATTGGAAAGACCATCAGACACGCTTCCAACTACGACATGGGTTGGAGAAAGCTCTCCCAAATCATGCAGATTTCAGCCAGCCAAGCCAAAGACCTACTTGAACGCTATCATTCCTCCTTTCCGAAAGTCCGTGCTGTTTTCCACAGGAAAACCGCAGAAATCCTTCAAAGGGAAAGGTGTCTTCTGGACGCATGGGGACTTCCAAGGTTTTTCACGGGACGCCTGAACGATCCCGATACCTTGAGGGAGGCTTATGCTTTCTACCCCCAGTCCACCTGCACCCACACTCTCAATAAAGCTCTCCTGAGGCTTTGGGACTTTTCCAAAGAAAAGTCTTGGTGTGCGCTTGCTCTGCAAGTCCACGATGAGATAGTTATGGTTTGCGAAGCAAACCATGAGGCAGTTCAGGAACTCCTACTTAGGATCAAAGAGGCGATGGAAATAGAGATTCCGATCTTCGACTTGGAAAGGGAAACGATAGAGCCTTTGGTTCTCCCAGTTGAGTTCAAGGTTGGCTGGAATCTGAGAGACCTTCACGAACTCAAGAGTCCTGAGGAATGGACTTCACTGAGCGAGGTAGTGTTGGATCGTCCAACATGAGCTTTCCAAAGGAAAGCTCATGGGAGGGAAAGATGGCTGAATTTGGAACTCCGTTGCACTCAGCGAAACCCTCATACTCCTATCTTCCCAAGTTCCTTCGCACCTACCTCCACTACGTAAAGGGAACTGAGCCTGCTCCAATCCACCACATTGCAACAGCCCTGACTCTTGCCTCTCAGGCAATCGGAGGTGCTTCCTACGTAAGGTATGGCTCAAAGGAAGTCTACATGAATCTCTACTGCGGACTCACAGCTCCCTCAGGCTTCCGAAAGACCGAAGCCATTCGCCTTGGAATGTCAGTCTACAATCTTGCCTCCGAACGCTTCGCTCCCCTCAAACAAGCCCTTCCCGACATAACCTCCAACACAGCCATACTCCAAGCCTCCGACAGCCGAACCTCGGACAGGGTAGTCACTGTAGTAACTCCCAGTGGCGAAGTCTCCTACACCTCCATCTTCATAGTAGCCTCCGAATTTGCCTCCTTCATCAGAGTCCGCGACCGTGACATGATCACTCTCCTAACTAACCTTTTTGATGGCGCAGTCTCCTCCGACACCTTCACCTACCGAACTCAGCTCGGAGGACATTTCAAGGTAGTCCGTCCCTACACAGTCATTCTCATGGCTTCCACCCCAGAGTGGTTCTCCGACCACCTTCCGAAAGGCGCAACCCAAGGCGGTTTCACAAATCGCTTCCTCTTCCTCTACTCCGAACAATACAGACCCCAACCCTTTCCTCAGTCCGAACAGGACATCACAGACCGCTACTCCCAAACAGTCTCCCAACTCATAGACATCGCCGAAAGAAACCTCGTGGTGTCTTGGACACCACAAGCCCAAGAACTGTTCAGCTCTTGGTATCAGGACACCCAAGGAGGACTTTCCCAAGAACCAGAGTCCCAACTCCACTCTTGGACTTCCAGACTTGCCATTCACCTGATCAAGCTGGCAGGAATTTCCTGCATCTCCGACTACAGAGTCCACATTGAACCCAAGGACTTAGAGTTCGCTTGGAATTTCATGATCTCCGCCAGAGCAGGCACTCTCCTTACCTTAAAGGCAGTTGGCTCTACAGTCCAAGGCTGGTTGGAACACAGAATTGCAAAAAGACTCCTTTCTACCTCTGAAGGACTCAGAGTCTCAAGGCTTTGCAGGGAACTTTCGGCAGAAGCCTCTGCGTCCGAAGTCCGAAAAACGATCAGAACCCTAAGCGAACTCGGGATTATAACTTACATTCCCCAGTCCGATCTCGTTAAGCCAAAAATCCCCGCAACTGCGGAATTTGTCTCCAATCCAAAGGAAGGCTGGGATTTGACATGGGACAATATCAGTCTCTAATCCCTTTTCCGAAATTTCGTGATGGCGAAAAATTCCCGAAAAAACCCATTGAGTCCCAACGGTTTCCGAAGCCAAAAATCGCAAACGAAGGGTTTACCCTTGGCGATTTCGCAAACCATTGAGCGCCAATGGGTTTTTTCGGAAAACCAAAATTGCCTTTGCTCTGGCAAAGGCAAAGGAGGTAAGTAGTCATGTGGATAACTTCTCCAACCGACCTGAGGAAGTGGCATTCGGAGCTGAAGCTTGGAGAGAGGCGTTACTTTGTGACGTCTGAACTGGACTGTCCGCACTGCACCCAGATCAAGCTCCACGTAAAAGTCTACTTTGTTCTGCATAAGCTAAGGGAACATCTTGGGAAGCCAGTCATAGTAACCTCAGGCTACCGCTGTCCAACTTACAACCAGAGAGTTGGCGGCGTGAAGAACTCTGCCCACACAAAGGGTTATGCTGTGGATATCAGGTGTGGAGACTCCAGAACAAGGCTGAAGGTGGTAAGGTTTCTGCTGGACTCTGTCTTCACTCTGCCTCAGGTAGAGGAAGTCTTCAGGGTGCAAAGGATTGGACTTGCGGAGGACTTCATTCACTTTGACTTGGATCCAGACAAGCCGAAAGGGGTGATCTGGGTTTACGGCAGTAGGAGACACATAGCATGAAAGTCATTCCAAGGGAATGGCTTGAAGACTACTTTGAGAGGACTGGAGATGAAGGACTTTGCGTGGAGAATCTGGTTGTGACGGAGTGGGGTTTTATGAGCTGGAGAGCCTCCGGCTCTCCAGCCTCCATCTTCATTGTGCAGATGTATGGCGATGGGAAGAAGTGGCTGAATTTCCTGAGGGAAGCTCAGGTGCGGAGAGTGGAGTTTTCGGTGAAAAGCCTGCGAAGAGCAAAGGCTGTGGAAAGGAAGTATGGAGCGAAGATCAAGGCTGTGATCCTTGAGCTGGAGATTGGGAGTCCTTGAAAAGGGATTCTTCAAGAGTGGCAGGATTGAGGGACTGGAGCTGGGTTTCGGAAAGGGTCGGAAGGGTGAGATCAAGGAAGTTCCAGATCAGATCGTCGTAAACCTTATACCAGTCAAGTATTTTCTGTGCGTCCTGATCTCCCAGCTGTGCATAGAAAAGGACATCAGCAAGGGAGTCATACATGTTTTCAGGACTTCTGAGTATACTTTGGATTCTGCCTTCCCTTAGGGAAAGGATTTCAGCTCTGATCTTCGTCCTGAGTTCTTGTAGATTGAACTGAGGCATGGGAGTGTTCCCTTGAGAAAGCCACTCTTGATATTCCTGCCAATCCTTATTCCTGTCGTCGGCAGGAATAAAAGCTCCGTCTGCAAGTCTTATTACTCCGCCTTCTGCAAGTTTATACATCGCTCAGCCTCCTTAAAGTTCTGCGTCTGCAGTAAGATTACTGACAGATATACCTGCCGAAGCCTGTATAGTTCCATAAAGTTGTAATCTTCTTGCTGTTGTGTAATTACCTGTTACGGAAAATCCACTTCCCACAGTGTAGCTAAGGGTAGGGGTAGCTCTCATTGGCACAGGGAAATCAACAATTAGAAATGCTGTTGGAGGAGTAGAGCTGGGGTAATAACATTGTGCGAAAACTGCGGAAGAGTGAGAATAGAAATACCTTAGACATCTTAAGAGTTGGACGTCAAAAGGTAGAACCTCAAAGTCTGTTTTCGTGTTTCCTTCTTCAAGCTGGACTCTGGCAATCTCCACGTAGTTTCCAACTGCAGAAGCCCAGTTGACTGAGTTGGCTGAGGTTGCATAGTTCCCACTTTGCCAAGTGTTGAGGTTAGAGATCTTCGTGAAAGCAAGTGAAGCAATATTGAGCATGAAGCCCAAATTGCTGTCGTTTGCTAAGGAAGTGAAAGCGTAATTGAGAGGAATGGTGACTGTGACTTCTTGGACAGAGTTGGCGGTGGGGTAAGTGAACTCGGTGACGTAACTTTCAGTAACAGTGCCTCCAGTTGCATTCCGAAGAGCAATGCTGAAGACTCCTGTGACGTTGGATCTGAAAAGGAAGGAGAGAGTAACGGATTTGGCTTGGTAGGCTAAGTCATAAAGATGACTGCCTTCAAAGCGATACTCAAAAGGAGAGAAGTAGTTTCCTGAGACTGTTAGGCTGGGAACTGTGTTGACTGTAACCTTGAAGGAGTTCCAGCCGTTCATGGCTGACTTTGCTAAGTTCATTGCTCCAGTGTTCATACGAACACTCCACCTGTCTGCTGTGTGGTAACCGCCTGCGGTTACTCCTGTTTTGGAAGTTCCTCTTTGCCAGACTGCAAAGTCGCCATTGATTATGCGGTTCCTGAATTGGGAAAGGAAGGAGGGACTGCCTTCTGAGAAAGTGCTGACAGTTCCGTCAGCCCAGAAGACTTTGATCTGTTTGGGAGTTAGACAGAGTTTGGCTCTGCCTGTTTCAGCAGGAGTTGAGAAGCTGGGAGACTGCTCTGCAAGCTCTATGTATTCGGAAGTGGGAGGAACTCCAAGGATTCTAAACATGCGACTTCCCTCCTTGGACTCTGCATGGCAGAGTCCATGTTGGATCATCTAACATAGCCTTTGCAATGCAAAGGCTATTGAGTGGAAAGGTATCTTTCCACCAAGTCCGCTTTGAGTTTATAAAGCTCTTCAACTTTTTCCTCCAAGGCATGCCAGTTCTCCTCCAGAACAACTCCACTGGAAGCCCTCTTCATAGCCCGCCTGTAATCCCTAAGCCACCCCCTTTCCAGTGCCTCCAATCTTCTCAGAGCAAACTCAGTATTCCACTGCGGATCAAATTTCATAACAGTCGGAGCCAAGGCATTCCAAATCATGTGAGCTCTGCCCACAGGCTCTCCATTGGGGTAAGTCCCAAAGTAGTTAGACCAGCCTATTATAGGATCAAACCAGCCCTCTTTTGCATTGAGCTGGAGAAAAGAACTCCAAGCCGAGCCTACGGGACTCAGAGTCCTGATGGCTAAGTCCAAAACACTGGGAGGCTTCAATCTCTCATATCCTCCTATCTTCCTTCCTACCGCAGGATCCACATGAGTCAGTAAGCCCGTTGCAAACCTTAGGATCGGGTTCTGTATGACGGAAGTCGCCAGCCAAACGGTAGCAGGATCTTTCCCGGGGACTGGACTAACGTGAGGAATGGAAAGAGGAATGTTCCATGGAATCCAGCCCGCATACATATAGCCTCCGGGAATTTCCACCTCTTGGTTTTCCAGCTGGAAAACCAAAGTTGGCGTCCTGATGAAGTCGGAAATGAAAGCTCCGGGACGAAAGTCCATGAACGCATACTTCACCAGATCCATACTTTCAAGTTCCATTCCCTCTTTCCACTTCTCACCATACAGCTCCCTAAAGGCAGTCCTCTGAATTCCTTCAAACATCAGAGCCACCGTTGCCAGCCTAACTGGGTTTCTGTAAAGAGCCGAGAAGACTTGCGGAATTACTCTCATCTGAAAGGAAATGAAAGGCATGACAGTGTCCCTAAGACTCCTGGCTATGACAGGCATATCACCGTAGTAACCGAACGCAAATGCTGCCTTCTTTGCAGCCTCCTCCGCCGAAACTCCCTCCAACCTAAGCATTCTGTAGAAACCGAACTTGAACAGAGCATCTATGTTTCCGAAGGAGAAGCCTTTGATTCCCCTCTGAATGACTGACTGAGTAAAGGCATAAACCTTCCAGCCCATCGCCTCCAACTTTCCAACATCACTGCTAAGGATCTTCCTCAGTTCAAGCATTTCCTCATCAAGAGTCTCATAGGCAATACCTGTTTTCAGCAGTCCGAATTTCTGAGCCTCCAACCTGAAAGCCTTGGAAGCCTTGTCCTTTGCCACCAAGCCGACAACCGCATGACTCAGAACGTCAAGAGGATTCTTTCCCTGAGCAAAGGAAATCAGCAGGTTCCCGAAAAAGGCATTTTCCCAAGACTTCAGAGCCAAGCCCAACCTCAAATTCTTCCAACCCCGATTCAACCAAGCCAAACCTCTTCCGATCACAGGAAATTTCGGAGGCAGGTATCTGTCCATCGCCATGTAAGCTTCAATGACTCTTCTGAGGTCAGGACTAACCCACTTCCCTGTGAGTGGTCCCCACTTCTTAAGCACAGGCGAAGACTGAACTCTGTCTCCCAATTTCACATAGCCCAAAGCCTTCCCTCTGGCAGGATCACTAATCACCTTCCCTGTCAACCTTCCAAGCTCATCAAGATACTTCAAGAAATGGAACTCCTTCAGGAGCCTGAGGTCTTGGGAAAGCTGGACGTAGAGAGACGCTGAGAGATCAAGGATTACGTCTTCGGACTCTGGTTTAACCGTCTCCGCCCACCAGACGGGTTTCTTTCCCTCTTTCAAAGGAGTATAGAGGAAGCGAACTCCCTGAAACTCAAAGTATTCTCCGATCTCAGGTTTCCTTCCGAACTTCCTTTCAAAAGCCTTCGTAATCTTAAGCCCCCTCTCCGACTTCGGATTAATTGAGATTCCCCTCCTTTTGGCTGTGGCAATGGTAGGCAAAGGACTTCGTGCTCCCTTTTCAAGAACCCTTTCCGCAACTGCCTCAATGAAGTCAACCCTGTCCTTCGGCTTTCTAAAGACGTGCTGAAAGAACCTTTTACTTCCGCCAAGGGAGGCAAGATAGTAGGGACTTGCTCCACCCAACTCCACCAATTTATCCGCAATGGAAAGGGAAACCTTCTGCCACTCCTCTATTGCGGAGCTCAGCTCCGCAATGGCTTGGTCTGTGAAGCCCTCTTCCTTCAGTGTCCTTCTCAATCTCTGAGCCAAAGTTACCTCTTCCAAAGGATCAAAAAGTTCAACTGCAAGCCTCCGACTCAAAGGCGTTCCGACTCTGATCCCATACTTGTGAAGAACAGTTGCAATCCTGTCCAGTTTCCACCTCAGCTCAGCCACTTGCATGTTGGCATGCCAAAGTCCTTCCTTCATCGGATCAACTGCAAGAACCTCAAGCCCTTCGTCTCCGATCTTCAGTTTCGGAAGCTGAAATCTGCCAGTCCACTTCATAGGCTCAAGCACAAGAACTCCGCCAGCCTTCCTCCCTTCCGAAAGCATGGAGACAACTTGCCTTGCCGAATAGTAGCCCCACAGTCCAAGTGGCGCAAGAGGTCTGGAGACGAGGTAGGCTGAGGCTGCCAAGGCGCTAATGCCCATAGGTTTGATGGACATCGCCTCTCCATCGTCGACTAAATAAGGCTCAAGAACCCACCCAGCAGTCAGTCCGAGAGAAAGTGCGTTGAAGCCAACCTTGAGTTCCTGTGGAACTCTAAACCTTGGACTCCGTGGACTCTGTGGAGCAGAGTCCACTTTTTTGGGAGGCTTGGAAATCCGAAAGGACTTCCAAATGTTGCCTGCTGAAAGGACAACCTCCGAAAGTCTTCGGCTGGACAAGGCAAGCTTTGGGTCTCCAGTCACCCCATAGGTAGCCAAGCCAACCCCGTAGCTGGCAATGTAAGTAAGCGCTCCTCTGAGAGCACCTGCTGCAAAGCCAGCCGCCACTCCGACTGGTCCAGCAGGAACTCCCGCAATTGCATGAGCAACCCCAGTCCCCACGGAAAACAGTGCAAGATCCCCAAGATCAATTGTTTGGACTTCCCTCAGAAGTTCCTCTTTTACTCCCATCACTTCTTCCTCCTACCTCCCTTACGCCTCCTCTTGGTAGCCTTCCTTGGTTGAACCTCAGGCTTGCCCACGGAAGGCTGAATGGGAGTGCTGGCTCTTCTCTTCGCCTCCTCGGAGATCTCCTTCATAGGTCCAGACTTCCCCCTTCCAAAGATCCATTTGAAGAACCTCTTAGCAGTAAAGGACGCTAACGCAGTTCCCATCATGCCAGCTCCAGCCCCCAGAAGAAGTTGGAAAAGGGAACTGCCCTCTTCGGTCTCCGTGGACTGGACTGTGTGATCAAAGAGTAAACCACCAGTGGCTTTCTCATAGGCACTTCCGAAGTAGGCTGAGTAGCCCGGTCCTACGTAGAGGCGAAGGTAGTTTTTGTAGTAGGTGTAGTTTCGTCTTGCCTTCTCAATAGCCTCAGCTGGTCTTTGTCCCGACTTGCTGTAAATGTCTGCCACGTCGGAGAAAGCAGTTGCCTCAGCGAACTGAATAAAAGCCTCGTCAACTTCCAGTTCGGAAAGAGCCTTGGCGTTGTCAATCTGGAGTGCTTTGATGAGACTTTGCTGTTCCTGCTGTTCCCGAGCCAAAGCCTCTGGCGCTCCGAAGAGAACAGGCTTCCCTTCCCTTGCTCCTTCGGTCAGTCTGTAGACGAAGCGCCTCTTTTGCTCCACCAGCTGGAATCTGGCAGCCAGAGCCGCCTTCTCCCTTGCGTCAAGGTCTTCCAGATCAGCCTTCCTAACCTCAGCCCCAACACTTGTTAGAATGGCTCTCTTCTGTGCCCTGATAGCCTCCAGCTCATTGTCCAGAGCCTCTATCTTGTCATCATAAAGGAGGGAGGCAAGCCTTTCGGTTTGCTGGGTTTCAAGGTTTCTGATCTGAGCCAGCTCCCTCATTTTCCTAAGCTCCAACTCCTCAAGCTGCCGCATTCTAAGTGCAACCTGCAGATCTGCCATTTCGGACTCTCTGAGTTGAAGGTAGACTGCAAAAGCCTCTTCTGGAGTGACTGCTCCCGACTCAAGCAAAGCTCCCAGAACTGCTCCGCTGGGACTGTCCAACGGAAAGCCGTTCTGCCTGAGAAGTTGGATCAGAACTTTGCCTGCGACTCTTCTTCTCCAGTCTCTCAGAAGAGCATAAGCCAGATTTGACTCACCTGCAAAAGCTGCGGCGGCTGCAGCCTCAAGGGTTAGGTCTGTCATCTTGAGCCTCCTCCCTGAAGAAGTAGGGTTCTCCAAGCCTCATCGTAATAACGCTTGGCTTCCACGAACATGTCAGCAAGGTCTTTCACTTCGGAAGGCTTCCCAGAAAGTCTTTCAAGGAGTCTTTCCTGTTGCTCTTTCAGAGCAAGGAGGGTTCGGTAAAAAGTCCAAGCCCTTTCCTTCTCAAACTCCAGTGCCTCTCTTTCAAGCTCAAGTCTTTCCTTTCCCAGCCGAAGACTTTCCCTTTCAAGTTCCACCGTCTGCCTGAGGCGTTCCTGCTGAACTTGCGCAGATAGGAGAGCTGCGCCTGCCTGCATGGCACTTCGCATAGAAGCCTCCCTC
>Ga0256839_1006622_pt1 | contig 10070 bp, 7 predicted proteins | sample 354166metaG_FD_185968 | JGI IMG/M metagenome (GOLD analysis project Ga0256839, IMG submission 185968) | Hydrothermal vent microbial communities from Mid Atlantic Ridge, Atlantic Ocean - 354-166 | ecosystem: Environmental > Aquatic > Marine > Hydrothermal vents | place: Atlantic Ocean: Mid... | reverse complement strand
CCAAACCCCTGTCCGAGGCCCTCGCCTCCGCCGACCCCGCCCTTCAGGTCGAAGGGTTCGTTTCTCCCGACGTGGCGCTTGTTCCCGCACCGCCCGCAGCGGCAGCGGCCGAAACTCCCGCCAACTGGATCGACCTTCTGGCCGAGCAAACCCTCTGGGCTGTAGCGGACAAAAGCGGCAAGGCGGCGGACCTCGAAGAATACCTGCGCCGCTTCCCCGATGGCATCTTCGCCACCACTGCCCGCGCCCGGTTAGAGGCCCTCGCCACCCCGCTGGAACCGACCCCCGAAGACATCGAGAAGGCCCTGCGCCTGACCCGTGCGGCGCGCAAGGATATCCAGCGCGACCTGACGGTTCTGGGCTACGATACCCGCGGAATCGACGGCCTTTTCGGTCGCGGATCACGCGGTGCCATTTCCAACTGGCAAGAGGATCAGGGACTGGAACACACAGGCTATCTCGACGCCGACCAGATCGCCAACCTCGCCGCGCAGGCCGATGCCCGCCGCGCAGCACTTGCACGGGACGACAATTTCTACTGGAACGCCACCGGCCTGTCGGGCCGCAAGTCCGATCTGGAGCTTTACCTCGACCGCTACCCTGACGGTCTGCATTCCGCCGAGGCCAAAGCCGCCCTTGCCGAAATCGTCGCGGCCGAGCGCGAGGCCGCCGATACCGAAGCATGGACTGCCGCCGTGGGCGCGAATACCGCCGACAGCTACCGCGCCTATCTGGCCGATTTCCCCGACGGTCTCTATGCCGATATCGCCCGTGCGCGGGTAGAGGCCCTCGATCCGACACCGGCCGAACCCGATCCGCTGGACACCGCCCGCGCGACCGAGGCCCGCCTCGGCCTCAATCCCGCCACCCGTCTGCTGATCGAAAGCCGGCTCAAGGGACTGGGGTTCAATCCGGGTATAGTCGACGGTAATTTCACCGCCACCACCCGCAACGCCATCCGCGCCTATCAGGGCAGCAAGGGGCTGAACCAGACCGGCTATGTCGATCCGGCAACGGTGCGGGCGCTGCTTATGGGGTAGCCAAAGAAAAAGCCGCGTAAAAACGCGGCCTTTCCGAATTCACAATGTCGGGGCAATCAGCCCTGACGCGCCTTGAAGCGGGGCTGTGTTTTGTTGATCACATAAACACGGCCTTTGCGGCGAACAACACGGCAATCGCGATGACGCGCCTTCAGGGAGCGAAGCGAGTTCTTGACTTTCATAGTCTCTCTCCTATCAGCGGCGCGGGTGTTGCGCCTGTTAATTCCGGTTCCATTCCTGCGGGGGGAATGGTGGGCGTAACTGGGATTGAACCAGTGACCCCTTCGATGTCAACGAAGTGCTCTCCCGCTGAGCTATACGCCCGAAAAGCAAACAAGCGCTGCCAAAGCACCGCTCGCGTGGGGTGTCTATAAAAGGAGTCGCCGCAGGGTTCAAGGGCTTTTGCAAAGAACTTATCCGGTCTATGCTGACAACGAAGCCCGATCGAGGAATTTTATGTCGCAACCGGCCTATACATTGCATCTGCCCGGGGATCCGCGCTCCTGCGTGGTGTTCAGCTCGCCCCACAGCGGCAACGAATACCCCGAGGACCTGCTGGCCATGACCCGCCTTGATTCGCAGGCCATCCGCAGTTCCGAAGACGCCTTCGTCGACCGCCTGTTCGCCCGCGCCCCCGATTTCGGTGCCCCTCTGCTCGCCGCCCGTTTCCCGCGTGCCTATGTGGATCTGAACCGTGCGGATACGGAACTCGACCCCGCCCTTGTGCGCGGTGTGCGCTACCACGGCATCAACCCGCGTATTGCCGCCGGTCTCGGGGTTATCCCCCGCGTCGTCGGCGGCCATCGCGCCATCCGCAGCGGCAAGATGAGCCTGCAAGAGGCCAACCGCCGTCTCAACCTCGCCTACCGCCCCTATCACGCCCGTCTTGCGGCGCTGTTGTCGGAACAGCACGCGCGGTTCGGTATTGCCATCCTCGTCGATTGCCACTCCATGCCGAACGAGGCGATCTCCCACCTCGAACGCGAAAACACCCCTTTTCCGGATGTCGTTATCGGCGACCGTTTCGGCACCTCCGCCAGCGCCTGGATTACCGAGGCCGTTATCGGCATTTTCAATGACGCCGGTTTCCGCGTTGCCCGCAACAAACCCTTCGCCGGCGGTTACATCACGCAGCACTACGGCCATCCGACCCGCAACCGTCACGCGGTGCAGGTGGAAATCAACCGCTCCGTCTATATGGACGAATATGCCATCCAGCCGCGCGATGACTTCGATGCCATTTGCGATACTCTGGCCGGGATCACCCGCCAGATTGCCGCTCTTGGCTCCGCCAGCGGCAGTATCGCGGCCGAATAGACAAAAAAAGAGCCGCACAAACGGCGGCTCAAGTTCAGGGAGGACGTATCCCGCAAACGGGATACACGATGAAGAACATCGCTTGATTCCCAGATATTGTTGCATCGCACAAAAGTCAATACCGCACCGCAACATTTTCCACCAAAGCCGTCGTGCCCGCGTTTCAGGACCGTTCCAGCGGCAATCCGGCCGCCCGCCACTCCGGCAACCCGTCCTCCATCCGTCTTGCCTTGATGCCGCGTTTACGCAGGGCGGCAACCGCCTCGAACGACAGCACGCAATAGGGGCCACGGCAATAGGCGATCACCTCCTGCGCCGGATTGACCTCGGACAGGCGGCTTTCCAGTTCCTCCAGCGGAATATTCACCGCCCCCGGCAGGTGGTCCATTTCGAATTCGTCTTTCGGGCGCACATCCAGCACCGTCACCAGTCCGTCGCGGCTGCGCTTCAGCAACTCCGCATGGCTGACCGCTTCCATGTCGTCGCGTTTGTGGAAATAGCCGCGCAACACCTTGTCCACTTCGGCAAGGTTGTTTTCGCCCACCTCGAACAGCGCGCCGAGCAGCGTCAGCACATTGTCCCCCTTCAACCGATAGAGAATATACTTCCCGTCGCGCCGCGATTCGACCAGACCGACCCTTTTGAGCAACTGCAAATGTTGCGAGGTATTGGCCGTCGAAAGCCCGACCTTGGCCGCCAGCGCATCCACTCCGCGCTCGCCCTGTCCAAGGTGTTCAAGTATATCAATGCGATGCGCATTACCGAGCGCCCGCGCAATGGCGGCGAACTCCTCATAGAGCTTCAGTTTCGGACTGGTTGACATCGGGCATACCCACACATTATATTATTCAATAGATTACTTGATCGTAACATCGGGAGCTACTCCGAACAAGGACCATACAAGATGACTGACCTGCTTTTATCAAACGAGGGCACTATCCGGCTAGCGATATTCCTCGGAATCCTGATCGCCATGGCCATATGGGAGGTCGCCGCCCCCCGTCGGCGCATCGAAATCCCCCGCGTGATCCGCTGGACCAACAACCTCGGCGTAGTGATCGTCGATACCATCCTCGTGCGCCTGACCTTCCCGATCGTTGCCGTCGGCCTTGCGCTGATGGCGCAGGACAAAGGCTGGGGCCTGTTCAACATCATCGAGGCCCCGACATGGCTGGCGATCATCGTCTCCATCGTCGTGCTCGATTTTGCCATCTACCTGCAACATGTGCTGTTCCACGCCGTCCCCGCGCTGTGGCGCCTGCACCGGATGCACCATGCCGATCAGGCCATCGACGTGACCACCGGCCTGCGCTTCCATCCGATCGAGATCGTTCTGTCCATGGTCATCAAACTGGCCGTGGTCGCCGCCCTCGGCCCGCCCGCCGTGGCCGTGCTGATCTTCGAGGTGCTGTTGAACGCCACCGCCATGTTCAACCATTCCAACATCCGCCTGCCGCAAGGGGTGGACCGCGTGTTGCGCCTGTTTGTGGTGACACCCGACATGCACCGTGTCCATCACTCGATCGACCCGAAGGAAACCGACAGCAATTTCGGCTTCAACCTGCCCTGGTGGGATCGGCTGCTGGGCACCTATATCGCCCAGCCTGCCAAGGGGCATGACGACATGACCATTGGCTTTGAGCAATTTCGCCGCGTGCGCGAACAATGGCTCGACAAGATGCTGACCCAGCCGTTTCGCGGCCCGGCCAGCGGCCCCGATCCGCGCGACCAGAAGGAGACGGACAATGCGTAAATCTCTCCTCCCGCGCTTGGCTTTGCTGGCACTGGTGGCCGTGGCCATCGCCCTCGTCACCCTGAACCGCGACCGGCTGAACCCCGAGGCGCTCGACGCATGGCTGTCCGGCTTCGGCCTCTGGGCACCGGTGATCTATGTGGGTCTCTATGCGCTCGGCACCGTGGTCTTCGCCCCCGGCTCGCTGTTCGCCTTCGCGGGCGGCGCGATGTTCGGGCCGGTGCTGGGCACGTTCCTCAACCTTCTGGGGGCCACCATCGGTGCCTCCATCGCCTTCCTGATCGCGCGTTATCTGGCCGGTGACTGGGTGGCACAAAAAACCGGAGGCCGCCTGAAACGCATGATCACCGGTGTCGAGAACGAGGGCTGGCGCTTCGTCGCCTTCGTGCGCCTCGTGCCGGTATTCCCCTTCAACCTCAGCAACTACGCCTTCGGCCTGACGCGCATCCCGTTTGTGTCCTATGTGGTCACATCCTTCATAACCATGGCCCCCGGCGCGCTGGCCTACACATGGCTCGGCTATGCGGGGCGCGAGGCGCTGGGCGGCAACGCCTCGGCCATCCGCTACGGCCTGCTGGCGCTCGGCCTGCTGGCGGCCATCGCCTTCGTTCCGCGGATTGTCAAACGTATGCGCGGCGACGATACCGCATGGATCGACGCCCCGACGACACAGGCGCGCCTGTCCGCCACCCCGCCCGTGACGATCCTCGACGTGCGCGGCGCCGACGAATTCACCGGCCCGCACGGCCACATCCCCGGCGCCCTGAACATCCCGCTGGAGGAACTGGAGGCACGGCTGGAACAGGTCGCGACAAGCCTGACCGGCGAGGTCATCACCGTCTGCCGCACCGACCGCCGCTCCGCCAGCGCCGCGCGCCTGTTGCGCGAAGCGGGCCACAGCAGCGTGGTTGTCCTCAAGGGCGGCATGGTCGAATGGAATGCTCGCGGTTTTGCAACCGACTCCCGCGCCAGCGCGGCATAGGGGGCGCTACTTTCCCGGCAGCCCGCGCCCCTTTTTGATCACCTGCGCCCCGAATTTCGCCCGTATCCGGTCCGTGGCCCGCTCCACGGCGGCGCGTTTCGGGGCGTCGGGGTCCAGCAGGTCATGCGCGAAATCCGCCTGTGCCGCATCGACCAGATCGCTGATCCCGACCCCGAGCAACCGGAACGGCCCCTGCGGCAGCTCGCGCTCCAGCAAGGGTCGCGCGGTGTGGTAGATCGTATCCGCCAGCTGCGTCGGCTGCTCCAGCGTCACCCGCCGCGTCAGCGCCCTGAATTTTGCGGTCTTCAGCTTCAGCGTCACCACCCGCCCGGCCAGATCCCGTGCCTTGGCCCGATCCGCGACCTTCTCGCTCAACCGCCAGAGCCGCGCATCCAGCACCGCGATATCGGCGGTATCGACGGAAAAGGTGATCTCGTTGGAAATGCTCTTGACCGGCGCGTGCGAGGACACCCGCCGCCGGTCCTCGCCACGGGCCAGAAAATACAGCCGCTCGCCCATGCTGCCATAACGTGCGGACATTTCCTTGCGGTCGTAGCGCAGCAAATCCGAAACCTTGCGAATCCCGTCCCGCTCCAGCGTCTGTCGCATCGCCGCCCCGACGCCCCAGATAATCCCCACCGGCTTGTCGTGCAAAAACGCCTGTGTCTCCGTTCGCCCGATCACCGACATCCCGCGCGGTTTGTCGAGGTCCGAGGCAATCTTGGCCAGAAACTTGTTATGCGACAACCCGACCGATCCGCTGATCCCCAGTTCCGCCTCCATCCGTTTTACCAGCCGCGCCATCTGCGCCACCGGCGGCTCGCCGTGCAACTCGGTGGTGCCGGTCAGATCCAGAAACGCCTCGTCCAGCGACAGCGGTTCGATCTCCGGCGTCATCTCCTGCATCATGGCGCGGATGGCGCGGCTGACCTCGACGTAGACCTCCATGCGCGGCCGGACCACCACCGCCTCGGGGCAGAGCTTGCGCGCCTGAAACATCGGCATGGCCGAGCGCACCCCCTTGATCCGCGCGATATAGCACGCCGTCGTCACCACCCCGCGCGTGCCGCCGCCGACAATCAGCGGCTTGTCCCGCAGATCGGGGTTGTCCCGTTTCTCGACCGAGGCATAAAACGCATCGCAATCCATATGCGCGATCGACAAATCGTAAAGCTCGGGATGCGAAACCACCCGTGGCGAGTGGCACGCCGGGCAGCGCGTTCCGGCCCCGAACAGGGTCAGGCAATCACGGCAGAGGCTTCGGGGTAGGCGATCCATGACCGGAGTCTCGCAAGTTGGCAGGGCGGCGTAAAGGGGGGCTACGCCCCGCTCACAAATATACTGCCAACCGGTAGGCCTCCAGCAAAGCGGCATGGATTGTGCGCGACGTCACCGCATCCCCGATACGGTGCAGGCTGTAGCCTTGCGCATCGCTGTCGGGCTGTGCCGACCAGCCGGCCATTGCAACCACATCGGTGATACCCTTGTTCGCGGCCCCTTCCTGCAGTTCGAGGAACACCTCGTCAAGCGGAGCAGTGCCGGTTTCCAGCACCACCTGATCCGTCACGATTTCCCGCGTTTGTCCGGTCAGTTCGTGCGCCAGTGTCGCCACCAGACGGTTGCCGTCCTTGCGCACCGAGCGGAGCTTCAGATAAGCGAGCGTTTCGACCCCCTGCATGGCAAGCCGTTTGTGAAAAACGATCCGGTCGGTATAGCCCATTTCGGTTGCGGACTGGGCATCGATGGTGGCAAGGGTCACGCGATGGCCTTCGGCTGACAGCCAGTCGGCAACCGCGACCGGCTCGTAGCGGCCGGTATGGTCGCACACCAGAACCTCCTGTCCGGCCCGCACATCCCCCGACAACAGGTCCCAGCTGGTTACCACCAGTCCGGCACCGGCTATGTCCGGCGTGTCCGGCATGCCGCCGGTGGCCACGAACACATGGTCCGGCGCCTCTGCCAGAACATCGGCGGCCTCGGCATAGACATTGCAGCGCACATCGACCCCCAGCCTGTCCAGCTCGCTCTCGCGCCAGTCGACAATCTGGATCAGGTCCTTGCGCCAGGTGGTCTTTGCGGCCAGCTGTATCTGCCCGCCCAGCTTCGCGGCGGCCTCGAACAGAACCACGTTGTGCCCGCGCAGCGCAGCCACCCGCGCGGCCTCCATCCCGGCAGGGCCGCCGCCGACCACAACCACTTTCCTGCCCGGCGTTTCGCTAACCGGCACCTCCATCGGCAGCAGCGTTTCGCGGCCCGAGGCGGGGTTGTGGATGCAATGGGGCTTTTTGTAGATGCAGTGCGAGGCCCCGATGCAGGGGCGGATGCGCTCCTCTTCGCCGCGCGCGATCTTGTTGACGATCTGCGGATCGGCAATATGGGCGCGGGTCATGGCAACCATGTCCAGCACGCCTTCGCGAATCGCATGGCGCGCGTTGGCAACATCCGTTACCCGCGCGGCATGGAAAACCGGAACGCCGGTCTCGCGCCGGAAAGCCCCGACCGTTTCCAGATACGGCGCCAGCGGGCGGTTCATTCCGGGCATGTTTTCCTCGACCAGCGTGATTTCGGTGTCCATCCGCCCGACCATGCAGTTGAAGAAATCGACCGCCCCCTCGCGCTTGAGGATTTCGGCGATTTGCAGAACCTCGTCAAAACGCGCTCCGCCCGGCCCCTCGTCCAGCGTCAGGCGCATGCCGACGACGAAATCGTCCCCGACCTGCCGGCGTATTTCCTCATGCACCATCAGCGCAAAGCGGGTGCGGTTCTCGACGCTGCCGCCGAAACCGTCACTGCGCAGATTGGTCATCGGAGACAGGAACTGCCCGATCAGATGACCGCCCGCGAGCGTTTCCAGCCCGTCCAGCCCGCCTTCCTTGCAGCGCCGCGCGGCCTGACCGAAATCGCGGACCACACGTTCGATGTCATGCCGGTCCATTTCACGCGGAAAATTCCGGTGCAGATCCTCGCGCACTGCCGAGGGCGCAATCGTCGGCAGCCACTCTCCGGCCTGCGCATCGCCACGCCGCCCCAGATGGGTAATCTGGCACATGAGCGCCGCGCCATGCCGGTGGATACGGTCCGAGAATTCCTGAAAACGCGGAATGATCGCATCGGTTCCCACATCGAGCTGGCGAAAAACCGACGGTGAATCCGGCGAGACATTGGAAGACCCGCCAAACATCGTCAGCGACAACCCGCCCTTGGCCTTTTCCTCGTGATAGCGCTGGTAGCGCAGGCCGGGCATATTGTCGTCATCCATCGCCGAGGCATGCGAGGTGTTCATCACCCGGTTCTTCAGGGTCAGCCCGCGAATGGTCAGCGGTTGCAACAGGGGGTCTCTGGATTTGTTTTGACTGGCGGGCATATCATTCACACGTGGTTGTCCGGAAAACCGGTAGCCGGCTTTCATACATTTTGCCGAGGCAATCCTGCAAGGAATGAGGACAGCTTTCAGGGCCGATTGTCAATGTAGAACCCCGAATGACAAAATATGGAATATGGATGGTCTACGCCCTACCGATCCGGCGTTTTTCCGGCTGCTATGGCTTTGCGCAGGTGGCCGCCCGATGCGTCTATGCCAGCGGCGGCATCCACGGCATCCATCCCGGTTTTTCCGACCAGAATGGCGGCTTTTATGTCCCAGTCCGTGGCTTCAAGAACTTTCAGGGCGACGTCTTTGCTGCATGGTGTCAGTTCCTCGACGAAGTTGATAGCGCGTGCTTTCAGCTTTTCGTTACTGGCGTTCAGGTCCACCATCCGGTTGCCGTAGCATTTGCCGATTCTGACCATCGCACCGGTAGAGATCATGTTCAGGATCTGCTTTTGTGCCGTGCCGGACTTGAGGCGGGTAGAGCCGGACAGGATTTCGGGGCCGACAATCGGCGTGATGGCAATATCGCAAAGCCGTGCGAGAGGACTGTGCGCGTTGCATGAAATTCCGGCTGTTCCGGCACCGGCAGCTTGCGCCTTGCGGATAGCCCCGAGCACATAGGGAGTCCGCCCCGATGCGGCCAGCCCGACAACAAAATCGCGGGAATCCACATTTATCGAGGCCAGATCGGCGGCGCCGCGTGCGGGGTCGTCCTCGACGCCTTCCTGCGCGTTGAACATGGCGGCTTTGCCGCCGGCAATCAGGCCGATGACCATTTCGGGCGGAGCGGAAAACGTGGGCGGAATCTCCGCTGCATCCAGCACGCCGAGGCGGCCGCTTGTGCCTGCCCCGATATAAATAATCCGGCCACCGGTACGAAGCGCCGATGCGGCCGCATCGATGGCCGCGCCGACCTCGGGCAACACACGTTCCACAGCGCGGGCGACCTTGTGATCCTCGGCATTCATATATACGGCCATGTGCGCCGCTGTGCGCAGACTGGTGCGGGAACTCGATGTGCCCGTTAGGGAGGCGCTGGCAATGGCAACGGCCGTGCCGGCATCCCTGATCGGTCAGGACGAACACTTCGGCCGTCTGGCACCGGGGAGACGGGTAAATGTTATCCATCTGGACCGGGGTTTCGGTGCTGTTTCGTTTTTGGATGCCTGTTCCTAGGTCTACGCCCTAGGGCGTAGACTCATAAATACCAAATGACGATTGCGGCGAGGTGAGCGGCTGCGAGGAAGGTTTCGGGGCATCGGAAGGTTCGCAACGACAACGAGCGCCAGTCTTTGAGACGGTTGAAGCAACGCTCGACCAGATTGCGGTTTTTGTAGAGCGTTTTTGAATAGCGGTACTGTTTCTTGCGGTTTTTGCGCGGCGGAATGCAGGCTATGGCTTTGCATTTTCGCAACCAGTCACGCAGGTGGTCCGCGTCATATCCACGATCCGCGATGACGGTTGCCCCTTTCCGGACAACCGGTTCAAGGCATTGTCTGGCATGGGAAATATCGGCCTCGTTCCCGCCGGCAACGGTGATGCGAACCGGCCGGCCGGCACCATCGCAGACCAGGTTCAGCTTGCTGTTCAGCCCGCCTTTCGTGCGCC
>Ga0256839_1006621_pt1 | contig 10071 bp, 10 predicted proteins | sample 354166metaG_FD_185968 | JGI IMG/M metagenome (GOLD analysis project Ga0256839, IMG submission 185968) | Hydrothermal vent microbial communities from Mid Atlantic Ridge, Atlantic Ocean - 354-166 | ecosystem: Environmental > Aquatic > Marine > Hydrothermal vents | place: Atlantic Ocean: Mid... | reverse complement strand
CGGCGCGTTCAAAGGCTTCGAATTCTTCTTCCGAATTACCCAGCACATTTTTAAGCACATCACGATCAATGCGCGATTGCACTTTAAGGCCCGTGCCGACAACATTGGTCACTACCGTATTAATCGCGCCCGTTGCCAGCGGGGCGTTACGGATGAGATCGCGGGAACGCTCGCGCAATTCCGGCAGATCGGGCAAGGTCACCTGATCGGCGCTGCCATCCACCGTTTGCCACGCCTTGGTCTGGTTGCGATCCTTGCGTGCGCCCGTATAACCACCATAAAGCGCCATCACGGTTTTGGCCTTAAGACGGCGCACACCTGCTTCGGGCGAAACCCAGCCTACGAACCGATCCAGCGTTGTTGGTTTTGGCAATGATATGCGCCTGCGGCTCATAGCGGTACTCCCGCGCGGACACGGATCCCGCCACGGCTTTTGCGGGCAAGGCGCACCTCCAGATATTTCTCACGGTCATAGAGCGTTTTAAGGTCTCCCTTGGTCACCGCACGCCCTTCGTATGACACGCTTTGTCCGCCTGTCTCGATGGCGGCAATGGCGCTTTGCACGCGGGTTAATTTGTCTTCCAGTGTTTCGCTCATAATTTAATGCCTTTGCTTCTTGCGCGCCGTCCCTTCGGTTTAGGCGGCGCAGGTTTTGGTTTCTCATTCTTTGTTGGCGCAGTTGAATTAACAGGATCATCAACGCCCAGCGAGCGCTCCATCTCCCGCCAGTGACGATCTCCGAAACGATCCAGCCCCTCGACCGCCGCCGCCGCGCGCGCATAAACGTAGCAATCCAGCGCTTCATTGCGTTCTCTGGTTTTTTGCCACTCACGCACAGCATAACCACGGCGGTTTTTGGAGGTAATCAGTTGCTCCGAACAGAGCTGTTTTAAATATTCTTCATCGACTTGCGGCAGGTGAACATAGCCCGCAGGATACGCCTCACCGCTTTCCTTGGTCGGCGGAACTTTGCGCAAATTATTGAACAATTCCAGTTTGGCAATGCCGCCCGCAACAGGCCGCACCCGCAAACCGCGCTTTAATTTCTTACCTCCCGCCGTAATTTCCACAGCACTTGGCAAACCCACCAGAGCCGCCCCGCGCGCCACGCCTTTAATCGCCATGACCAGCGATTGGCTTTGCTTGCGTGCCCAGGCATAAACTTCTTGCGTGGCATAACCGCTATCCACCGCCAATCTGCGCAAGGGCAGATCAAAGCCGTTTTCATGCTCCCATGTTTCGCCAAGAAAAACCGTCAACTTGTTCCAAACCGCCTCGCGCCCTGTGTCACCTTCCAAAATCCGATGATCAATCAGCCAGCTTTCCTTACCCCGCCCCCAAGCCCAAATCGAAATCTCGATCCGGTCTTTTTGGACATCCGCGCCAGCGGTAATAAACATACCGCCTGCCGGAACATGGCCAATTTTGTAGGCCTCACGCCGTTCATAAAGCCGTTGCCAGTCAGGCGCTTCGCCAGTTTCCACGTATGTCTCGCCCAATTCTGTGTTCTTAAAAGATTTTATCGCAGCAAACGATCCTTGTGCATCCACCCAAGCCCGCGCAATTTGCGCCCATGACCGCCAGCCATAGGGCGAATAAAGCGAAGACAAATGAAACCCAGCCGTGCGCGCGTTTCCTTCCGCTTGCGCCTCCCAAGAACCACCCGCCAGCATCCAAGTTTTATGGTGCTCCTCAATCTTGTGTTCGCAATGTTCGCATTCATATAAAGCCTCTTCCGGCGCGCCCTTTGGCCATTTTAACTGCTCGAATTTCAGCCATTGAAGCCCGCCGCATTCAGGGCATGGCACCATATATTTACGCTGATCGCTTAGCTCATATTCCCGCTCAATCCGCGAGGTGCCGCGAATAGTCGGCGTGCTGACAATAAAGATTTTACGCCGCGCAAAAGTCCGCGTCCGCGCCTCGGCCAGAGCCACCGGATCGCCCTCACCATCGACATCACCGGGATAGGCATCAACCTCATCCAAAAACAGATACCGAACAGGCATGGAGCGCAATCCCGCCGCGCTGTTAGCGCCAGTCAGAACAAGAACGCCGCCCTGAAAATCTTTCTGCAAAATCGTATTACCGCTGTCACGCGCACGGGCAGGACGCACGAGCTTACGGATAACATCGCTCTCCTCAATCAGCGGCTCAAGCCGTTGTTTAGAGTTACGCTTGGCCATTTCCACCGTCGGCAAAATCGCCAGCATCGGCCCCGGCGCATGATGGATCACATAGCCAATCCAGTTATTCCCCGCCTCAGTCCCGCCGATTTGCGCGCCCTTCATAAAGACCACGCGCTGAATGGGCGAGCTGGAGGACAGGCAATCCATAATCTCGCGTAAATACGGCGTGCGCTCTGTGCGCCATGGCCCCGGTTCAGACGCCGCCTTACCCGAAAGCCGCCTGTGCTCGTCCGCCCATTGCGAAACGCTCAAAATAGGATCGGGCCGCAGCGCACGTAATACGCTCGCCACCACGCTTTTCTCTGTTATGTCTTGCATTCATTCTATAAAATGGGCGGTAATTCAGAGAAATAAAGATCATTAAGAAACAACAGGAACAGAGTCTTTCGAGATTTTTTTATTATCCGATAGGTTTGTAATTTCTGAAACCAGATGAGATAAAGTTACAGCTAGGGTATAAGCCAGAGTTTCACTCCTAAAATCTTGTCGGTCTATATCGGCATGAAGTTCATTTGAATTATCAGGGTTTTCATCATCATTTATTGGCGTAGGGATAATATTGAAACTACGTTTTCCTGCTCTCATTTTTTTGACTTGAATAACAGCCCATCCCTTAAAAGGTTTATCCATTCTTTTCTTTGCAAGAGGTAACAAGTAAAGAAGACTACCACGATCAATATTTTTATTGCCAATCCTATCAACAGACAAGTTTTCATCTAATCGACTGTCGTAAAACTGTTGCCATTTTATAAAGCCGCGATCACAAAAAACTTCACTATCTTTCTTGCCGTGCAAAGAACGGCCTATTAGCTCAGTGTCTTTAACTTCTTGTGTATCTGTAGCTTTAGGCACGGGAATTTATGCCTTTCTAAAATTACTAATTTTTTCGACTAACTTTTGGAATTCATCGGGAGTATTATCAAAATCGCCCCATTCCATATCATTCCCTCTAGAGATAACTAAGGTATTTCTTCTACCATGAATAATAGTTGCTCTCATATCATCCAAAACAAGATCAAAGGTAATTGTATCTTCTGGTGAAGGATAACAAACAATATCGTCACTAATTTTAATCAAATCAGACGCCAACGATAATGCAGATAACGCTGTTTTTTCGGTAATACTATAATCATCTTCACTGTGTGTAAGGCTTTCACAAATACGATTATAAATATGAGTTGAAATATTATTTTCTTTGGGTTGTCTTGCAAAAAGCATTTGTCGTAAAAGTGCATTTGATTGTGAAATAATATTATCAATACCCTCACGAAAATCTTCTGCACCTCTTTGATCAAATCGTGCGTCAGCAACAAGCGTAGAGCCTGCTTTTCGAATAGGTCGTATTCTAACACTTGTAGCGCTAGTTCCTATTCCCCACTGAAAGGCCCTTTCTGCTGCTAATGCTGACATTATTTAATATCCTTTATGATTCCAAAAGTTTCTCGTGTTTTCTGTGTGACATAGCTTTCAAAAATAGCTCTATTTTGTGTGCTAGCATCACTGAACCATTGTACAATATCATCTTTACCAATTGGTAAACTTTCCAATTTTTTAGTAATTCTGCTTTCAACTATGATTGCTTCCTGATCTTTATGTGTTCCTTTGCCAACTTTTAGCGATGCTTGGCTACCCTTGAGAGTTTTCAAATCAAAAATAAACTCCGAAACAGACAAAACTTCATCGCCCTCAACATGCCCCTCAATGAGGGCCTCAGGTAAAGCAACATTGAATTCCAAACCATCTTTTAAAAACTGTCTCTGGTTTTCGTATCCATGTTCTTTACCGAAAACATTTATGTAGACAAGGCGTAAGGCTTTCGGTTTCAAGTGTTTTTCGGCACTTGGAAACGATGAAAACAACAATTCAATACCGTCCGTTAATGTTGGGGTAAAAGATTTCCACCCTTCATATTCAGGTTTGTCACTACAAGGTGTTATATTTGCTGTAAAAATACCAGGACCAAGCTGATAAAGAGGCCATTGATCTTTTTGTTTTCTAATACGAAACACTGGTTTATGTGCTAGCATTTCAATGGGAACCTGAGAGGGAACAATACGCTCCACGACACCAAAGGCATTTTTTTTTGCTTCTTCAAAAAATGTTTCTGACAATAAATCGAGGAAAGGATCATATGCTAAATCAGCACCCAAAATGGGCTTCAATTCCCACAAAACTTCAGCAATCACCTCAACAACAGGCGCTTTCTTGTACACATAATCTTTATTTTGAGGGGCAGAAGTCATAGGCAAATCAATCACTTTCTTGTTAAGAATAGGTTTTTAACCTAAATAGATCAAGACTATTTCAAATATCTTTCTTATTTTTACATTTATTTTGACACAAAAATCAATTTCATAACACAAAGATCCTAGTTCTCACTTTTTATCAAAAGGCTGACCTGTCTCTGCATGAATCGCTTTTTTGCCATTAGCGTCCTCCCAACGTTTCACAATCACGTCCACATATTTAGGATCCAGCTCACTTGTCCGGCATTGCCGTCCCAGCCGTTCACAGGCAATGAGGGTGGAGCCGGAGCCGCCGAAGGGATCGAGCACGATATCCTTGCTCTTGCTGGAATTCTTGATGGCGCGTTCCACCAGTTCCACGGGCTTCATGGTGGGGTGGAGATCATTGACGCGCGGTTTGTTCACAAACCAGACATCGCCCTGATCGCGCGCCCCGCACCAATAACGGTCATTGCCTTCTTTCCAACCATAAAGGATCGGCTCGTACTGGCGCTGATAATCTGCGCGCCCCAGCGTGAATGTATTTTTCGCCCAGACAATAAAAGTCGACCATTTTCCGCCAGCCGTGATGAACGCTCTTTGTAGTGTGTGCAGCTCTGACGAGGACATGCAAATATAAAGGCTGCCCCCAATATCTTTTCGGGTCACCATCAGCATATTGCTGATGGCATCGTATAAAAATTGCTCAAACGCCTCGCCGAGATTATCATTCATAATCGTGCGCCCAGCGTTTTTGCCCCCACGACCTTTTGAAGCTTTGCGCTGTTTGTCTTTGGCGGTGTTGCCGTAATCAACATTATAAGGCGGGTCGGTAAAAACCATATCGGCGAGCTGCCCGTTCATCAATTTTTCAATATCCGTAACAACCGTCGCATCGCCGCACAGAACGCGGTGATCGCCGCAAATCCACACATCGCCGGGCTTGCTGATCGGCTCCTCCGGCAATTCGGGAATGTCTTCTTCATCCTCTTCGGCGTCATCTTCGCCAAAGAGCAAGTCATCAATTTCCGCCGGATCAAAACCGAGGAGTTCCAGATCAAAATCATCCATCTGCAAAGATTCCAGCTCCAGCTTTAACAGCTCTTCATCCCAACCCGCATTGAGCGCAATCCGGTTATCCGCAATGATGAGCGCCTTGCGCTGCGTCTCGCTTAAATGCGCGAGCTGGATCGTCGGCACTTCGCTCATGCCCAAATTCCGCGCCGCCAGCAATCGCCCATGCCCGGCGATAATAACACCGCCTTCATCAAGCAAGATCGGATTCACAAACCCAAACTCCGCAATGGAAGCCGCAATCTCGGCAATCTGTTCATCCGAATGCGTGCGCGCATTATTGGCATATGGGATCAACCCGTCCAGCGGGCGGTATTCAACTTTCAAGTTTTTCATGATTTTTTGTCTGTGGTTATAGAGGGATAAAATTTATTGGAAAATCATAGCCTTTTGAATAATCTTCTTATAGAATGCAGAAAAAGTTTATTTTGGAATAGTCATGAAAAAGATAATTTTAGTTTTGGTAGTCCTTTTAAGTATCACTGCATGTGATATCCAACCGCGTATTGATGCTTCAAGTGAAGAAGGTATGCAAAAAAGCATAGCCAAAGTCATGAAGGAACTCGACCTAGACGAACAGGAAAAGTTTCAAGAGGCGTTGAAAATCATCATGTTTAGTGGTGTAAGCAACTTGATGGACTTGGCTGCTATGGGCCAAAATATGGAAGTTACCAAAGGTGCTTTTCAAGCTAAAGTTGATGGCAAATCTGTAACAGAAATTATTCAGATTGCAGAGGAAATAAGAAAGAAAAAAGAAAGCGGAAATTACAGAGGTACTGAAAACAATTTCACAAATAACGAAAATTTAGTTGATAAACTTGCGGAAGAAGGAAAGTCGCAAACACATCAAAAATTATTGAATGAAGCTGTAAAGGTATCCCTTAAATCAATTAAAGCCGTACAGGGTGACTACAGTCAAAAGTATGTTCAAGTCTCTATTGCATTCGATAATGTGTCCGATAAAGACATAAGGGGCGTAAAAGGAATAGCCGTATTTGATGATATTTTCGGGGATACAATTAAGACTGTGCGATTATCTTCAGATGAACCCATTTTGAAAGGAAACACTTACTTATATGAAGGTAGCATTGATATAAATCAGTTTTCCGACGAAGACCTTAAACTCGCTAGAACACCTAAAGAAAAAATACAGTTTTCTTTTCAAGTCGAGACTATTCTCTATGCTGATAATAAAAAGAATTTTTCAAAAGATGTCAGCGGCGTTCCTGTTTCAGCTGAAGATTTTATAGGTGATAAAGATAGTCAAACCAAAAATAATACAAAAGATGCTGGTGTGCCTTTATCCGCAGATGATTTTTTGAAAAGTAGATAAATTTAAGGCCAAGCTCAATTCCGCCCGCCCCTGAGCACAGGGACAGCACTGTTTTGGAATGACAATCCACACTTAACTTCGCTTTTTCAAAACAGGTTTTGTGGCATCATCTAGAATGCGGACGATTTCGTTATAGAGAAGTTTGTGCGTGTTATGGCGGTCTTGCGAGGCGGTTAGCTCTGCGGATAGGCGGTCGGGGATGGTGAGTAGATTATCCCTGATTGGGCGCAGGCGTTTAAATATTATTGCTTCGGCTTCGTGACGGTCTATGTATTTCCCGCCCTCGACCTTGGCTTTGATCTCTAGCAGTTTGGCTTTTTCCGTTTCGCTTTTGATACGGGTTTTTAGTAGTAATGTCGGCAGCTCGGCAACGCTGATCGTTCTGCGCGCTGGTGCGTATGTTTCTTGCGGGGCGGTGGGCTGTTTTTCCGCAACTGTTTTCTTGGCTGGCTCGCGGTAGGCATCCATAATCGGATCGGCAATGGCGGGGTCAAGTAAACTATCTTTTGTTTTTTGCAATATTCCCTTTTTAACAAGCTGCCCGATATATTGCTTTGTAACGCCCCTGTGCTTTGCGTAAGCGGTATTTGACATGTGGTTTTTTGGCAATATTTTTCCTCAGATGGGGGTAAACTACGGCGCAGGGGTAAACAAGATTTTTTCCCTGACGCTAAAAAAGTCCCGCGCGTTCCTCGCCCCTATAGGTTTTGCGCCTCACAGTACCTTATGTTTTCTGTAGTCAAGTTGATTGAGCGGAGAAGCACTGGTTTTCAGCGCGTAATTCCTCAGCCTAGAAAAATCATACCCCAAAACAGCAAAAAGTGTTTCAAGGAATGTGTTGAGACGGTGTTGCAACAGCGTTTCAAATGCTCTGCACACCTTAGAAACGCTGGAGTTTTTCTTGGTAGGTGCCATCGGGATCATTGTTATTGAGGATGCCTGCGAGCCGCCCAGTGCCGATGCTCATGTGCCGCCAGAGCGTTGATTTGCTGCTTTTAAAGTCGTGCTCAATGATTTTCCACGGGATGTTGTTGGCGCGCGCCCAGATCACGCGCTGCTCGATCACATTGAGCCACCGCAGCCAGCGCATGACTTCCTCCATAAAATCAACCTGCTTCGGCAGCGCATAGTGACGGCGGCGGCGGGCGTGCAGCATGTCGTAGTAGCGCTCCCAATCATCTTTGAGCGTGTCCGGCCACACGGAATGATAGCCGGGGACTTTGACTTCGGGGATACATTTGTGGATCTCGGCGGCCTCTTCCATGTAGGCCATCACGATTTTGTCTGTCCAATATGGCTCGGGTGGTTTGGTGATTATTCGCATTTGCATTCCTTTCTCTGGCCGTAGAGTTTCTCGGCGATTTGTTTGATGAGTTCTTTCTCCGGCCATGTCAGGCGGCTGTCAGAGGGCGTGACATTGAGCACACCTTGCTTAGCCCATGCAGCGCGGCGCATTAGCTCCAGTTCTTCTTCATTTTTTGGTGATTGCCCGGCAGCAGTACCGAGGGGACAACGGTAATTTTCCATTGTGATTTCCTTTCTTTTTTCGAGATGGTTTTTTGGGAGGTGTTGAGAGTGCTGAGCTTTCCACCCTTGTTGGGTGAAGCTCAGCATTACTCCGTAGGAGTAAGGGGAATCTTGCCGACTTGCCGACTGCGTCAAACCCTTGTAGAGCTTGAGTTATAGCCAGTTGGCAAGTCGGCAAATGCAGTGGGCAATTTCCTACTGGATTTTTACAAAAAAGCCTTATTTTCTGCGATGTCTGAACCAAACCAGTCGGAAAGCAGTTGGCAGTCAGTCGGCAGTAGGCAATAAAAATGGGGGCAGTTGGCAAAGCTAAAATATGCATGATTATAAACCCTCCCCATGGACTGAAATCCATTTTTGAGGGTCATCAACGGGAAGCACATCGCTTGTTTGCGGATGCTTGAAATGGGTGGGGTAAATGCGCATGCCATTGCCCAGCACCATGTCTTCCACGCAGATATATCCTTGGCGGCTACGTTGCGGTGCTGGAAGGTTGTAACTCTCCGCATCTTTGAAAAACTTTACATGACCTTTGGCACTTAAAACATTGAGCCGATTGCGCAAAGAACGAGAGCTACCAAAGCCTGATTTATTTTCAAAATTTTCTGCAAATTGGTTGGCTGTATAAACACGTCCTTGCAAAGCCTCGCTGTAAATGAGGCGTATAACGCTATCCTTCTTACGTAGCCACTGAGCATCTATTTTTGTATCCTGTGAGCGCATAGCAAGGCGTTCGGCATCACTATCAACCTCATGCCATCCAGCGCTTCTGCGCAAGACTGTCTTTTGCGGTATCTCCGGCCCATTACGCAACTCGAAAATCAAGGAACGCTCGGGGCGGGTTTCATCCGGGCGATGCAATATAATGCCGGAGGTGTAATAAGAGCGCAGAGAACCAGCGCCGCTCAACGCTTGAAACGGGTCTTCCTCCACATGCTTTTTGGAGACCTTCTTTGTATGGTGGGCAAGAATAAGCCCGGCATTGGGATTAATTTGCTCCCGTAGAGCCTCCACCCGCTGCGAGAGGAAAAACATCATCGCATCATTGTCATTTTCTCCACCAATCCCGCCGCCATCAAAGACATTGCGAATGGGATCAACGGCGATAATATCTGGGGGCTTGTCACCAAAATATTCTTTAACAGACCTCACAATTTGGTTAATGCCATCCTCATTCAGGATCAGGCGAACCTGTGGCGTTATGACGAAGTTTTGCATGAGGTTGGCGCGAACGTCATTAGGAAGGCTCAAACGTTGGATACGTTCACGCAAATATGGCAGTTGAACCTCCATTTGCAGGTAAAATACGCGCAAAGGACGTGAGGGTCGCAGGGTCAAAAAAGGCTCGCCCACAGCCATATGAGCAAGCATTGCAATTAAAAAGTCACTCTTACCAACTTTTGGCGCGCCGCCAAAAACCAACATTCCGCCGGGTGTAAGTACGCGCGGCGAAATTAAATCATCCGGCATCGGAGATTTGTCTTTTATCAAATCATCAAATGTAAAATATGGGATAGTGGATTGAGATTGAGATTTAGATTTTGGCGCGTCCGCTTTCATGGTGGATCGCTCTGCAGATGCTATAAAATCATGTACATGAAGCCCCTCAGCCACGGCATCGGCGGCGTCCCATTTGGGCGGTTTATCGGGCGGGACTTTGAGAATTTCAACATGAGCAGCCCCGGCGCGTGCGGCGGCACTGGCAGCCTTGCGCGCATAGCTT
>Ga0256839_1006620_pt1 | contig 10074 bp, 9 predicted proteins | sample 354166metaG_FD_185968 | JGI IMG/M metagenome (GOLD analysis project Ga0256839, IMG submission 185968) | Hydrothermal vent microbial communities from Mid Atlantic Ridge, Atlantic Ocean - 354-166 | ecosystem: Environmental > Aquatic > Marine > Hydrothermal vents | place: Atlantic Ocean: Mid... | reverse complement strand
TATCAAGGTTGCTATCCTCAAGGTCTTCTTCGGTGAGGGCTTCCTTGATGCTGGCACGGGCCGCCTTAATGGCCGTGGTGCGCTCTTGCTTGTCGGTGTTGCCAAAAGCAGCGCGCATAGTGGCTTCGCCAGCGGTTTTTACTTTGGCATAAAGCTCCGCATAATCAGGGGCTTGGAAGTCAAACGGCTCTTTTGCCGCTTCACCGGCCATGTCCACGATCATGTCGATCACGGGCTGCATCTGGGCGTGGCCAAATTCAACAGCGCCCAGCACTTCAGCCTCAGACAGCTCATATACTTCGGATTCAACCATCATCACGGCGTCTTTGGTGCCCGCTACGATCAGGTCAAGCCGCTGCTCGGGGTTGTTGCGCAGGTCCTGCATGTCATCAACCGATGGGTTGAGCACATAAGAGCCATCGGTGAAACCAACGCGCGCACAGCCAATAGGGCCACGGAACGGCGCGCCGGAAAGCGTAAGCGCAGCAGAGGCGGCGATCATGGCAACCACATCTGGGTCGTTCTCAAGATCGTGGCTCAGCACGGTGCAAATCACTTGGGTTTCGTGCTTGAAGCCCGGCACAAACAGCGGGCGAATGGGGCGGTCGATCAAACGGCTGGTCAGGGTTTCTTTTTCGGAAGGCCGCGCCTCGCGCTTAAAGAACCCACCGGGGATTTTGCCCGCAGCGTAATATTTCTCTTGGTAATGAACCGTAAGAGGGAAAAAATCAAAACCGGCTTTTGGTTTCTTTTCAAACACAACGGCAGCAAGCACGGAGGTTTCGCCATAAGTGGCAATAACAGCCGCATCGGCTTGGCGCGCAACTTTTCCGGTTTCGAGGGTCAGCGTATCATGCCCCCACTCGATGGACTTTTTTACAACATTAAACATGTTTTTCCTTTATCTACGGGCCGTGCCCCCTGGCACTCCCGCTGACCCCGGTTTCAATTTCATCCTATCACTATGCGTGGGGCCACGGGCACAGCGGACAACATCCGGTGGTAACTTTCAGGCCCCACCAAAGCCCTTACATGCAAAAACGCGCCCGATTGGGCGCGTTTGAGCGAATTTCTAGCGGCGAATGCCGAGGCGCTTGATCAAGTCTTGGTAGCGCGGCTCGTCTTTGCCTTTAACATAGTCGAGCAATTTGCGGCGCAGGGCCACCATCTTCAGCAAGCCACGGCGGGAGTGATTGTCCTTTTTGTGGGTCTTGAAGTGCTCGGTCAGCGTAGCGATACGGCTGCTCAGGATCGCGATTTGCACGTCCGGCGAACCGGTGTCACCCTCGCAGGTGGCATAGTCTTTGATAAGCTTGGCTTTAAGCTCTGGTGTAATCGACATCGGTATATCCTTTATTTTTAAGGTTCAAATGCCTATTTGCGCACGGCCACTGCCAAGATGTCGTCTAGCAGGGTCAAACACAAAAGGGCCGCCAAAGAGAATCCCCTTTAGCGACACCGCAGCATATAGGCCGTTTACGCCAAAATTGAAAGCAGAATATACAATTCCAAATTGTCCAAATATCCCGGGGTGAATTGAGCGAAGCGAAAGAGGAGCAACGCCCCTTAAAAGCGGTGCGGGCTAAGCGCCTGCACAACCCCCGCCTCCAGAACGGGCGCACGCCCCAGCACCAAATCCGCCACCAACCTGCTAGCCGCAGGTGCGCTCTGAAAGCCATAGCCCCCTTGCCCCGCCAGCCAGAAAAACGTTGGCACAGCCTTATCAGCCCCCACCACCAGCGTATTATCCGGCGCAAAGCTGCGCAGGCCCGCCCATGAGCTTTGCAGCCGCACCACCGATTCCGTCACCATTTCCTCATAGCGCGCCAGCCCTTCAGCCAGCACCATATCATCGGCCCACGTGTCATGCGGCTCCATTAGCTCAGCGTCGGCGGGCGACACAAGCCAGCTTCCGGCATCGGGCTTGGCATACCAGCGCTCGCCCACGCTAATCACAAAAGGCCAGTGCCGCACATCATGCCCGTTCGGTGCCGGCAGCCGCGCCATGGAGCGGCGGTAGGGCTGGATACCAATCGGCGCCACCCCCGCCAGCTTGGCCACATCATCTGCCCACGCCCCTGCGGCATTGATGAGGATTTCCGCTTTGTAAGCAGCGCCACCTGCATCCACCTTCCAGCCGTTGCCAGCCCGAGAAATTGCGTTCACCTTTGCAGTGCACTCAATCTTGGCCCCCTGCTTACGGGCCGCGCGGGCATAGCTTTGCAGCAGCAAATCTGTATCTAGATCAAATACATCTTCGCGGTGGGCGGCATAGGCCAATTGGCTTGGGTCCAGAATAGGCAAGCGCTCAATCGCCTCCGCAACACTAACCTGAGCCATTCCAAAACCGGAATATTCCGCCGTAAACGCTGTCGCATCTTCCGCGCGCCCAACCAATAGCATACCCCGAGGGGTCAGGACTTTTTGCAGGTCTTTATAAGACGCCCGATTGAGCGCCTGCACCACAGGGTTGCCATAATCGGCCAGAAACATGGCTGCTGACCGCCCAGAAGCTTGGGTGCCAATGGCGGATTCCGCCTCCAGCAGCGTGACCCGTGCATAGGGTGCCAGCGCCGCCGCCGCAGACACGCCCGCAATACCACCGCCGATGATGAGAATATCTGTCATAGAACCGCAGCCTAACCAGAACGGCCTGCATGTAAAGGCGAATATCTTGAAATTGCACAGTGACTACTCTCCTAGGATAGTAGTCACTGTGACTGTCGCAAATATTTCCTATAAACAACCGATTAGGCGAATTATGTCGCTAAAGTTCTACAGAGCTTTCTCTTCACTCAGCGTTGACAATATCGAGAAAAACCGCTCCGAAACGCTCGGTCTTTTTTTCGCCCATTCCTGAGATGCGCGCCAAAGCCTCAAGGCTTTCCGGCCTTTGCGCTGCGATTTTTGCCAAGGTGGTGCTGGCGCAAAACAGATAGGTATCCATGCCGCTTTCCCCTCGCACCAGCTCCAGCTGCACCGCTTGTAGTTGGTCAAACAACGGCCCGGCATCCCGCCCGGCCAATTTGCGCCGCGCAGGGTGAACCTCGGGTGGTTTTTCCTGGTTTATTACCTCTAGAAACAACGCGCCGTAGCGCTCCAGTTTCATGCGGCCCACACCGGAGATATGGGCGAATTCATCAAGGTTGGCGGGCTGCTGCCGCGCCATTTCCGAGAGCGCCTTATCGGCAAACACCACATAAGGTGGCACTTTGGCCTCGGTGGAAATTTTGGTGCGCAAGGCGCGCAGCGCCGAAAAAAGCGCTTCGTCTTCCTCGGGCACAATGGCGGCGGGCCTGTGCACCGGCCCCGCTGCTGCTGCTTTGGCGATCGTATCGCGGCGCAAATCAATGCTTTCTTCACCTCGCAAAATCGCCCGCGCGCTTTCCATCATCCTGAGCGCGCCATAGCGCTCCATATCCGGCCTTACCAAATCCCGCCCTGTCATCTGCCGAAAAATCGCCTGCCATTCGGCCTTGGAATACTCAGTGCCAATGCCAAAGGTTTGCAGGTTATGGTGCCCGTGTTGGGTGATTTTGGGTGTTTTTTTCCCCAGCAAAATATCAATTAAATGGTTGGCCCCAAAGCGCTCCTCGGTGCGCAGCATGGCGGAAAGTGCCTTGCGCACTGCCGTGGTGCCGTCAAAGGTTTCTGGCGGGGTTTCGCAAAGGTCACAGTTTCCGCAGGGCTTTTCCATGACCTCGCCAAAATACGCCAGCAGCTTCTGGCGGCGGCATTTCAGCGCCTCCGCCAAGCCCAATAGCGCATTCAACCGCCCGTGGTCGGCCTCTTTGCGCTCTCTCGGTGCCATGCCCTCATCAATTTGGGCGCGGCGCAGGCGAATATCATCAGCCCCATAAAACGTCAGCGTATCGGCGGGTGCGCCATCACGCCCCGCGCGGCCCACTTCTTGGTAATAAGCCTCCACCGATTTGGGCAGGTCCGCATGCACCACAAAGCGAATGTCGGGTTTATCGACCCCCATGCCAAAGGCCACGGTGGCGCACATCACCAGCCCATCGGCGCTTTTGAAGCGGGCCTCGGCGGCGCGGCGGTCGTCCGGCAGCATGCCCGCATGGTAATATTGCGCTTGGTGGCCCGCGCGCCCCAGCGCCATGGCCAGTTGCTCGGTTTTATTGCGGGACGAGCAATAAATAATGCCGGGCTGGCCTTTGCGTGCTGCCACAAAAGCCAGCACTTGGTCGCGTGGTTTGTTTTTTGGCTCAAACGCTAGCCGCAGGTTGGGCCTGTCAAACCCGCCGATAAACACGTTCGGCGGCGCCTCAAACAGCTTGGCGATAATCTCGGCTTGGGTGTCTTCATCGGCCGTCGCCGTTAGCGCAATGGTTTGCACCCCGCCAAGTTGCTGCCGCAATGCCCCGATCTTCAAATAGTCGGGCCGGAAATCATGGCCCCATTGTGATACACAATGGGCTTCATCGACGGCAAGAAGCCCAACATTCAGCCGCTGTAACAGGCTCAGGCTGCCGACATTGGCCAGCCGCTCGGGGGCCATGTAAAGCAGCTTTAGCGTGCCGGCATCAATGTGTTGAAAGACCTCTTCGGTCTCTTCTTCGGTGTTTAGCGAAGTCAGCGCCCCGGCTGTCACGCCTGCCTGCTGGAGGCTCGCCACTTGGTCTCGCATCAGGGCGATCAGCGGCGAAATGACCACCGTTACCCCCTCGCGCATCAGCGCAGGAAGCTGGAAACAAAGGGATTTCCCAGCGCCGGTGGGCAGGATAGCAAGCACATCATCGCCTGCTTCTACCGCCGTCACAATCTCTTGCTGCCCGGGCCGGAAGCCCGAGAAGCCAAAAACAGTATCGAGAATCTGGCCCGTGCGATTCACAGGCTAGCTGTCATCATCTTCCTTGGCGACATCGGCAATCTCTTCGAGATTTACCGTTTCGTCGTCGTCATCATCCAATAGGTCATCACCCGTGGCCTTAACGTCGTCATCATCGTCAAGCACGACGTCGGCTTCATCCACCACCGGATCTTTCACCTTGGCTTCCTTGGCAGCGGCCACACGGCTTTTGCCGCTGTCCATCAAGCTATCGACGGTGAATTCCGCGCCGCAAGACGGGCAGGTCATCGGATCATTTTGCAGGTCATAAAAACGCACGGCACATTTGGGGCAAGCGCGCTTTACACCCCATTCTTCGTTGGGCATGAGATTCCCCCGGTCATAAATTGCAATTCATCCGCCAACTGACACACCTGACGGGGTGTTGTCAAAGGGTTTGCGGCACTTTGCGCATGCTGCACCTGCGAAATAAGCTTGATGCGGTGCAAAATCGGCGCTAGCGTCTGCACAAAGGGGAGACATATGCTCTATCACACCTATGAAATGACCCACGCCGCCTTGGCCCCCATGCGCCAAATGGCCCGCTTTAGCCGCGAGGCGCTGAGCAACTCGGCGAATCCTTTGGCGGCCAGTTATGGCGCGCGGGTGGGCGCGGCAAGTTTGGATATGTTTATCAAAGCCACCAAACGCTATGATAAGCCCGAGTTTGGCCTTGATAGCACCGTGGTTGATGGCGTTGACGTGGCCATTACAGAGGAGGTGGCCTTGCGCCTACCCTTCTGTAACCTGTTGCATTTTAAACGCGAAACCAAGGCTGATGCCCCCAAGCTCCTGATTGTGGCCCCGCTGTCCGGCCACTACGCCACGCTCCTACGTGGCACGGTGAAAGAAATGCTGCCCGACCACGATGTTTACATCACCGATTGGACCGATGCCCGCGATGTGCCGCTTTCGGCAGGTGATTTTGACCTCGATGATTATACCGACTATTTGATTCAATTTTGCGAGGTGCTTGGCCCGCGCCCCGCGGTGCTTGCCGTGTGCCAGCCCGGCGTGCCGATGCTGGTGGCAGCAGCCCTTATGGCCGAGCGTGGGGATGATTTCCGCCCTAGCTCGATGACCCTGATGGGCGCGCCGGTGGATACCGCCTTAAACCCGCAAACGCCAAATGAGCTGGCCACGACCAAGCCTTTAAGCTGGTTCAAGCAAAATGTGATCAAAAAAGTGCCGTGGCCCAATGCGGGCTTTATGCGCAGTGTATATCCGGGGTTTTTGCAGCTTTCCGGCTTTATGTCGATGAATATGGAGCGCCATGTGGACGCCCATAAAGACCATTTCCAGAACCTCATCAAAGGCGATGGGGATAGCACTGACGCCCACCGGAAATTCTATGATGAATACATGGCGGTGATGGATCTTTCAGCGGGCTATTACCTGCAAACCATCGAGCGGGTTTTTCAAAAACGATTGCTGGCCGAGGGCGCGTATTATTACCGTGATCAGCTTGTGGATCCGTCCAAAATTACCGATATAGCTTTGCTGACGGTCGAGGGTGAAAAGGACGATATTACGGGGCTGGGCCAAACCGAAGCCGCGCATAAGCTGCTGAAATCACCTAAGAAAATGCGCGAGCACTATGTGCAGGAAGGTGTGGGCCATTACGGGGTTTTCAACGGCTCGCGCTGGCGCAGCACGATTGCGCCCAAGGTTAAGGCCTTTATCGCCAAACATGGCTGAACGCCTGACCATAGGCACCCCGCCGATCACGGTTGAACTGCGCCGAAACGCCCGCGCCAAGCGCATGACCCTGCGGGTGAGCGCCGTGGATGGCGTGGTGCGGCTCAGCCTGCCAAAACGAGGGAGCTTAAGGGCAGCAACGCGCTTTTTATTGGATCAAGAGGGATGGCTACGAAACCATATTGGCAAAACCCCCGAGCGAGTTCGCATCACGGAGGGCCTCTCCATTTCGCTGCACGGCGAATCGTTTATGTTGCAAACCCACAGCAAATCACGGGTCACTTTAGCCCCTGACACGCTGTTTTTGCCTAAAAACCGCCCTATGGGGCAGGCTTTGGAGCGCTTTATTAAGACACGCGCCAAAAATGTGATCACAAAACTGGCGGAGGCGGATTCCGCCACGCTGGGCAAGCCCTTTCACAAGATCAGCTTGCGCGACCCGCGCTCGCGCTGGGGCTCTTGCAATTCAGATGGTAACCTTATGTTTTCATGGCGTCTAATGCTGGCTCCGCCCGAGGTTTTGCGCTATGTCGTGGCCCATGAAGTGGCGCATTTACGCGAGATGAACCACTCCAAAGCCTTTTGGGCCGAAGTGGCAGGGCTAATGCCGGAATACACCCCGCCGCGCCGTTGGCTACAGCAAAATGGGGCCGCGCTGCACAGGTTTGATTTCAAAACCCCTTGACCTAGCGGCGCATTTGTGATCACAAATACCCATGGCTGATAAACCAACACCCGACCTGCCGCCCGCGCATGAGCAAGTCTACCGCCGCTTGCGGGGTGAAATCATGAATGGCTCGATGAAGCCCGGCACGGCGCTGACTTTGCGCGGGGTCGCCAAAGATTTTGGCTTTTCCATCACCCCCGTGCGCGAGGCCGTGCGGCGGCTTTGTGCCGAAGGCGCGCTCAGCTTTTCCCCCTCGGGCCGCGTAAGCACACCTGAATTGACCAATGATCGCATTGAAGAACTTGCCGCCCTGCGCGCGCTGCTTGAGCCTGAGCTTGCCAGCCGTGCCTTGCCGCGCGCCCATACGGTGCTGATTGACCGGATGGAGGTTCTGAACGATACCATCGACCAAGCCATCATCCGGCAGGATGCCGCGGGTTATGTTCGCCTCAATCTCGAATTCCATCGTAGCCTTTATTTGCGTGCCCAAGCCCCCGCGATGCTGGCGATGGTTGAGACGGTTTGGCTGCAATCCGGCCCCACGATGCGGCAATTATATGGTAAAAAGCAGCGGCAATCGGCCTCGATCAACCACCGCAAAATTCTTGCGGCTTTGCGGGCGGGCGATGAGCCAAGCCTGCGCCTTGCGGTGCGCCAAGACGTGCTGAACGGGTTGCGGATGTTAGTAGAGTAGCAGCTATTCTGCGCGCACAAGCTTGGCAAAACGGTCATAAATCGGCTCGGCAGCGGCAATAACCTCGCCGGATTCCAACGGGTTATCCCCCGTGGTCACGCCATCAAGCATCCCGCCAGCTTCTTTAACCAAAAGCAGCCCCGCCGCCATATCCCATGGCTTTAGGCCGCGCTCCCAAAAGCCGTCATAGCGGCCCGCCGCCACATAGGCGAGGTCCAGCGCGGCGGAGCCCCAGCGGCGCACACCGGCGCAAACGGGCAGAATGCGGCCAAGGTCGGCAATGGTTTCCGGCAGGTCGGCGCGGCCACCAAAGGGCAGGCCGGTGGCAAATATCGTCTCGATCATTGTAGTGCGGCCAGACACCCGCAACCGCCGATCATTCACCCAGGCGCCGGCCCCTTTTTCGGCGGCAAACAGCTCGTCTTTAAGCGGGTCGTAAACCACCGCCGCCACAATCTCGCCCTTAAACTCCAGCGCAATCGAAATCGCCCAATGAGGCAGCCCGTGCAAAAAATTGGTGGTGCCGTCTAGCGGGTCCACGATCCAGCGGCGGGTTGGGTCTTTGCCCTTCAGCTCGGGGAATTCCTCACCCAAGAACCCGTAATTTGGTCGCGTCTCCATCAGGATCTCGCGAATCGTTTCCTCGGCCATTTTATCGGCCCGAGATACAAAATCCCCCGGCCCTTTGGAGGAGACCTGAAGGTTTTCAACTTCGTTAAAGTCGCGAATCAGCTTGCGAGAGGCCACACGGGCGGCCTTGATCATCAGGTTCAAATTGGCAGAGGCTTGGGACATCGGATTCACCTAATTGGGTTGTAAGCGCATCCTATAGGGGGTTTTGTAGCAAAGGCCAAGGGGGCGATTGCTTGCACGCGGTCGCGGGGCTAGGGTTGGTGTATGAAGCGGAGTGTTCAAATTTTAGTTTTGATATGGCTGGCGGGCAATGTAGCGGCGCAAGACCGCATTGCGCAAATCGGTGTGCTGGCCTACCGAGGCGTGGAATCTACCGTGGTTGAATGGCAACCTTTGGCGGATTATCTATCAGCCGAGGTCGAGGGCTGGCAATTTGAAATCACTCCGGTGACACTGGTTTCCGCCCCCGAGGCGCTGAAATCTGGTCGGATCATTGGTTTGGTTACGAATCCTGGCCACTATGTGGCGTTGGCACAAGAGTTTGGCCTTAGCCCGCTGGCAACGCGGGAAAAAAGCGGCGGGCTGATGCGCTTTGGCGTTGCGATTATTGTGCGCGCAGATAGCGGCATTGGCACGCTGGGTGATTTGCGCGGCAAACAGGTAGCGGCGGTTAGCCCCGAGGCCTTTGGGGGCTTTCAACTGGGGTGGCATGCGCTTATTTCCCAAGGCATAGACCCGTTTATTGACCTTAAGCCTATGCAGTATATGGGGTTTCCCCATGATGAAATTATAGAGGCTGTCCGCGCTGGCACGGTGGATGCCGGCATAATTCGTGGCGGATTGCTAGAGAAGCTTGCGGCAGAGGGCCGGTTTTCGATGGATGAATTTGTGGTGCTGAGCAGCAATAGCCAAATGGAGTTTCCGTATTTGGTGAGCGGCGAGCTGATGCCGGAATGGCCGTTTACGGTTGTGCCGGGGGTGGAAAAGAGCCTGCGGGAGGCCATTAGTTTGGCGCTATTGAATACCCAATCAGGCAAGAGCGGGTTGCAAGATATTTGGTCTGCGCCCCTTTCTTATGAGCGGGTAAGGCAGCTGAATGCGGCATTTAGGGCGCGAGATAATGGCCAAAATATTTGGACATATGTTTTTGCAGGCATCGCCGCGCTGGCCCTTGGTGTAGGTTTGGTTTTGCAGCGGGGGCATGTGCGTGCGCAAGCGCCTGAAGCTGTGCCGAAACCGGACCCTGAAGCCGCACGCACCATTGCTTTATTTGAAAAGTTAACCAAGCGCGAGCGAGAGGTTTTGACACTGATTTGCGAGGGGAAGCCCTCAAAAGATATTGCTGAAAAATTCGGTGTGAGCTTAAAGACCATTGAATATCACCGCGCGAACCTTTTACAGAAAACCAAAGCGGGGACGTCTGCCCATTTGGTGCAACTGGCCACCCGCTTTGGCTATGACCTAGGGGATACCCTAGGAAAATAACTCAATAAACACGGGTATATCCGAGTTTCCCCCTGCGACATATTGTGTAAC
>Ga0256839_1006619_pt1 | contig 10074 bp, 8 predicted proteins | sample 354166metaG_FD_185968 | JGI IMG/M metagenome (GOLD analysis project Ga0256839, IMG submission 185968) | Hydrothermal vent microbial communities from Mid Atlantic Ridge, Atlantic Ocean - 354-166 | ecosystem: Environmental > Aquatic > Marine > Hydrothermal vents | place: Atlantic Ocean: Mid... | reverse complement strand
CCTTGAGCCCATGCTGCCTGAAGATGCCGTTCATTTGCTTCTGGAAACTTCTTCGGACGGAAGCCGCAAACTAACAATTCAATAAAACCAAGATGGGAGAGCAAAAAAAACCGATTATAACGGGAATATCCTCACAGTTTACTCTGAGTCCGGCCGAATCACCGGCCCTGCTGGGAAAGAAAAATTCGAGCATGCACATTGGCATACCGAAAAGCGAGAAAAGCGGAGAAATGCGCGTCCCGCTGACGCCCACCGGTGTGGCAGCCCTTGTATACAACGGCCATCAGGTGAGCATCGAAAGCAATGCAGGCCGGGGAGCTCGCTTTAGCGATCATGACTACTCGGAAGCCGGTGCGGTGATCGCCTATGACAAAGAACAGGTCTATGGGGCGCAAATCATCCTTAAAATGGAGCCTCCCTTCGATACCGAGCTGAATCTCCTGAAACCGGGGCACATATTGATTTCGCCCATACAACTATCCACGCTAAAACCCGAAATAGTAAAAGACCTGATCCAAAAAAAAGTGATTGCCCTGGCATTTGAATATATCAAAGACGATTCGGGGAATTTCCCTTTTGTTCGTTCGATGAGTGAAATTGCCGGAGATACGGCCATTCTGATTGCCTCTGAATATTTGAGCCAGGAACATGGCGGACAAGGGATCCTTCTTGGCGGAATATCGGGTGTAGCGCCTGCCAAAGTGGTAATACTCGGTGCCGGTGTGGTCGGTGAGTTTGCTGCCCGAACAGCCCTCGGCCTCGGTGCCGATGTACGCATATTTGACAACAACATCTACAAACTCATGCGCCTGCAAAACAACATTGGCAGCCGGGTTTTCACTTCAATTCTCAATCAGGAAGTCCTCTTCAATGAGATCACTACGGCCGATGTGGCGGTGGGGGCCATTCACAGCGATTCAGGTCGTTCGCCCGTGATTGTCACCGAAGAAATGGTCTCAAAAATGAAAGCCGGATCCGTGATTGTAGATGTCAGCATCGATCAGGGCGGAGTTTTTGAAACTTCAGCGGTTACGACACACCGCGAGCCGGTGTTTCGCCTGCACGATGTCATTCATTACTGCGTTCCCAATATTCCTTCACGTGTGGCGGGCACCGCCAGCCGGGCCATCAGCAACATCCTCTCTCCCCTGCTGATGAAAGCAGGTGACCTGGGCGGCATCGACCCCTTGATGCACCTTTCCCCTTTCTTCCGTCATGGGGTCTACATTTACAAAGGCTGCCTTTGCAATCGCTACATCAGCGAACGCTTCGGACTGAAGTATACCGAACTCGATCTTCTTTTCACAAGCGGACTCTAATTCCTTCTGACTTCTATGGGATTCGATGTAGCCACATTGCTCCACAATTGGACTCTGTCTTTCAGGCGAACCGAGAATATCTCTATGGCAACCGGGAAGGAGAAAATCTCACCTTCACGAATACCCGTCATCGAATTGCAAATAATCCGTAAATTGCAGTCCCTCCCTCGATACTCCGGTACTTGCAAATCACTTGAAATCGTCATTCTCAACGAGATATACGGTAACAAGTGTTAGCAAAAGCAGTAAATGTTTCCCAAAACCTTAAGAATTGTTAGCAAAGGGTTTTCTGCCCTTACTATGTTTTAATTTTGATATTCAATAAAGTTCATCCAGCAATGAAGAAAGCAAGCATCTTCCTCCTTTTCGGCATCCTCTTCCTTGCCTCCTGCAAGGAGCCCGAAGCGAAAAAGAGCAGCGGGGGCATATTTCCATATGAGCTCGTAAGCGATTCTCTTGACAATGGTCTCCAACTGGTCACCGTGCCCTACGACAGCCCGGGACTGGTATCCTTTTACATCATTGTGCGGGTAGGCTCACGCAATGAGGTAGAGCCCGGGAAAACCGGCTTTGCCCACTTTTTCGAGCATATGATGTTTCGAGGCACCGACAAATATCCGCCTGAGAAATACGGCAAGGTGCTGAAGCAAATTGGCGCATCGGCCAATGCCAACACTTGGCTCGACCGGACGGTGTATCACATGACCGGCAATGCCGCCATGCTCGACAAGATGTTTGAAATCGAAGCCGACCGCTTTCAGCATCTCAACTACAGCGAGGCCGACTTTAAAGTGGAAGCCGGTGCCGTGAAAGGCGAATACACAAAGAACTTTGCCAACCAATTCCGGCAGATCAACGAACTCCTGAGCGATTCGGCATTTAACGAGCATACTTATGAGCACACCACCATGGGCTTTTACAAAGACATTGTGGACATGCCGAATCAATATGACTATTCCAAACTCTTTTACGACCGTTTCTACCGGCCCGAGTATACGACCGTTCTCGTGGTGGGCGATGCCAAACCCGCGGAGGTCAAAGCGTTGGCAGAAAAATACTTCGGCAACTGGAAACGGGGGCATTACAAACCTGAGATCAAAGCCGAGCCGAAACAGACCGGGCCCCGCTACGCCCACATCCGGAATCCGAATTTCACACCGGTTCTCTCCCTCAATTACAAGTCTCCTGCATTTGATCCGGAAAGCAAAGAGGTGGCGAGCCTCGACCTGATTTCGACCATTGCATTTTCCGAACGCAGCGAACTGTACAAGCGCCTCGTGATCGAAGAACAGAAGGCTTATAACCTGATGGGATACTACTATTACACAGTCGACCCGTATCTCTTTCAGATCATGGCCATGGTGATTGATGAAAACGACCTTCAGTATGTGAAGGATGTCGTTACGGAAAAGCTGGATGAACTGAAAAATAAGCCGGTGAATGAAGAACTGCTCGAACAGACCAAGTCCAGAAACAAATATCAACTCCTGATGGAACTTGACGACCCGAGCAACATTGCCGAGGTGCTGAGTTACTTTATATGGGTGAGCAACGACCCGCAGTCGATCAATAAATATTACAACACACTTATGTCGGTAACACCTGAAGACCTCATGAATACGGCCCGGAAATATTTCACTCCCGAAGGGCTTACCGTAGTCACTGTTTCATCCAAAGAAGAAGGAGGTGTAAAATGAAATCATTGATCAAAGGAATTCTGCTGACCTTTCTCACGCTGGCAACCCTCTCGGCTTACTCGCAGGAGCTGGTCGAACTGCCGCTGAAGCAAAGTAAAAAAATCATTGTACGACTCATGTTCAAAACCGGCTCCATATGCGATCCGCAAGGCAAAGAAGGCCTTAGCTACATGACGGCCAATGCCATCGCAGACGGCAGCACCCGGGAGATGAGCAAGAGCGACATCGAGGAATTTATTTATCCCATGGCGGCCGACTACGGAGTTACGGTTGACAAAGAAGCAACGGTTTTTTACTTTGAATTTCCCGGCGATTTTGAAGAAGACTTCTACCCCATCATCTACGGACTCCTGCGCGAGCCGGCTTTCGCGGAGAAAGATTTTGACAGGGTCAAATCGAGGCAGGAGAATTTTATCGGCAGGATTATCAAAAACAGGAGCGATGAAGATTACAGCAAAGCGATTCTGGAAGAGTTTCTTTTCGAAGGAAGCAACTATGCACATCCCGTTCAGGGATATGCCCATTCGGTAAAGTCCATCACCCTTGATGAGGTGAAAGCGCATTTCCGCAAGTACTTTACCCGCGACAATCTCATTGTAGGCATTGCCGGAAATTACAGCAATGAATTCAGAGACCGCCTTATGGACGACATGAAAACATTGCCGGCCCTCGAAACGGAGCTGCCCGCTCCGGGCAAAGCCCGCATGCCCAAAGGCTACGAAGTGAAGATCGTCACCAAGCCCGATGCCTTCGGCTCGGCCATCTTCATGGGTTATCCGCTCGATATCACCCGTGCGGATGATGATTTTACCGCCCTGATGGTGGCCAACAGCTACCTGGGCGAGCATCGCAAGTCATATGGCAAACTGTATCAGAAGATTCGCAAGACCCGCTCCATGAACTACGGAGACTACAGCTACATCGAGTGGTATCCCATGGGCAGCAACTATCAGCTCCCGATTGCCGGATTTCCACGCAGCAGCAACTATTTTTCCATCTGGATCAGGCCGGTTCAAACCGGTGAAAAACTGCGAGCCGCCTACCCCGAGCTGAAAAACATCGAACTCGGGCACGCCTACTTTGCCATGCGCACCGCCATTCGCGAATATGATGCAATGGTAAAAAACGGGCTCAGTCAGGAGGATTTCGAGTTGACACGCGACTTTCTGAGAAGCTATATCAAGTTGTACGTCAAATCCCCGGCTCAGCGCCTCGGCTATTTGATGGACTCCCGTTTTTACGGTCGCAAGGACTGGATCAATGAAGCCGACCGGCTGCTTGAGCAACTCAGTGCGGAAGATGTGAACAGAGCCATGAAAAAATATTTCAAAACCGGTGACTTTGCCATTGCCGTGGTGACCTCCGATGACGAAGGCCGGGTGCTGGCACGCTATATGAGAGAAGGGCTTCCTTCGCCCATGGCGTACAACAATACCGTAAAAGAAGGCTTGCCCGAGGAAGTGCTTGCCGAAGACCGGGAGATCATGGTATATCCTGTGAAAGCCTCTTACATCGAGATACAGCCCTCCACGGAAATCTTTAAGTAAAAGGATGAACGGGAGAACAATTATTTGCTCGTTCCTTTTATATTTGGACTATTAGTTATATGGAAACACCGGATTTTCAATAACTTAAAAGAATAAACGGAGCAAGAATGCCCCGGGGATATCACCTCATGGCTGTCGGGCCTGGTGATTGTTATTCGATCACTAAGAAAGGTATTTCTATACCATTTGGAAGTTGAATCGAAGTGGCAATAGGCACACCAAATCCCGGCAGCCTCTTTTTTACTTCCCGTTCAAAAATTCTTCTACCTGCCTCAGCAGCCATTCCGGGTCGTCATACATGATGTAGTGATTTGCGTGCCCGTTGTATCTGAAGGTTTTATGCTTCAATCCGCGGTATTGCCGTTTCCAGATTTTCAGGGCCTCGTCTTTCTCGTATCCGTTTGCAATCAGCAGGAGCACCGGGCACGCAATCGAACTCATCTCCTGGCGCAGGTCGAGGTTGATAAACTCTCCGTAGACATAGCCATAGGCATACGGATCGGAATTCATGGCCCATGCAACGATATAGGGTACTTTGCTTTGGTCATTTACCATGCTTTCAGCCGATTCGGTAATCAGAGTTTCAAATTGCTCGCCTGCGATGGCTTTGTATAGGCGGGCGGTTGATTCCGGATTGACACCCGTTGTTTTTTCATTGACCCCGGGATCGTTGGCGGCTGCCAGAAACGGCAGTGCATCGACCACTACGATTTTGGAAAAAGTGCCCGGATAGGCCGCTTCGAGATAAAGCGCCAGATGGCCGCCCATGCTGTGGCCGATTGCCACTGCATTTCGGATTTGTTTCGTTTCCAGATAAAAGTGCAGATCCTGCATTATTTTTTGATACATGGGTTCTTCAACAGCCGGCACACCGTTGAAGCCCGGCAGGGTAATCAAATGGCAGCGGTAGCGGTCTTCCAGTTTCCGGGCTATTTCGTGCCATTGCTCTCCGCTGCATCCGAATCCCGGAAGAAAAATAAGGTCCTGATCTCCGTCACCCATCACCCGGGCCCGCAGGGCATAATCCTGAGGATATACCGAGAGGGCTATAAAAATCAGAACAAAGACAAGATTGAGTTTCATCATCATGCGTTAAATGTATTTTTCAATATCCGGGAAATCTTGATAAAAACAGCTTCAAATGGTAAGCAAAATTTAAAAATAAAAGGTTTCCTCATTATCCTATTCCTGAAATACGGGTTCATATCTCCGGCCAAGGTCTATTTTTGCGTTTTATTTCCGGGCAATGAAGCAGCTACAGGATTACCGAACACATATAAGAAAGACCACGCACATCGCCCTGCCCATCATGCTGGGGCATCTGGGGCATGTGTTCACCGGCATTGCCGACACGGCCATGGTGGGCCAAGTCGGTGCCACGGCTCTGGCCGGTGCGGCCCTGGGAAACAGTGCCATTGCCATCTTTCTCACATTCGGACTGGGGATATCCATGGCCATCACACCCATGGTGGCCTCTGACTTTGGCAGCGGCCGCAAACGGGAAATAGCAAGCTGGCTCCGCAATGGCTTTTTTCTCGGTATTTTCAACGGCCTGGCCCTGCTGGCGATCTCCCTGCTTTTACTTCCCATCCTTGATCTCCTCGATCAGCCGGCCGATGCAGTGGCTGTGGGCAAGCCCTATTTTGTACTCCTTGCCCTTTCTCTCGTACCCCTGATGATTTACCAGCATTTCAAACAATTTGCCGAAGGTCTTTCGCTGACGCGCTTTGCCATGTTTGTAAGTGTGGGCGGCAATTTGCTGAATGTGCTGCTGAATTACCTGCTCATCTTCGGCAAAGGGGGTTTCCCGCGTCTGGAGCTGGCCGGAGCCGGATATGCCACGCTCATTGCCCGCCTCGTGATGGCATTGCTCATGTTCTTCTATGTCTTTCGCAGCGCAAATTTCAAGGCCTATCACAGCGGCTTTCTCCTCAAGCGCTACCGGATGGATAAAATCCGCAAACTTTGGAACCTCGGGTATCCCATCGGTCTTCAGTATGTCTTTGAGGCGGGGGCCTTTGTGATGGCGGCCTTTATGATCGGCTGGATCGGAAAAATACAATTGGCGGCACATCAGGTGGCCCTCACCCTTGCTTCGGCCACCTACATGGCAGCCAGCGGACTGTCAAGTGCTGCCACCGTCCGGGTGGGCAACTTCATCGGCAGCCGCGATCCTGCCAATTTGAAACGGGCTGCCACCACTGCTTATCTGCTCGTGGCGCTCTTTATGGCTTCCACCGCCCTCTTCTTTATCCTCTTCCGGCATCCGCTTCCCCGCTTCTTTTCCAATGACCCCCAAGTGCAGCGTGTCGCCTCCGACCTGCTCATCATTGCAGCCTTCTTTCAGCTTTCTGACGGTGTACAGGTAGTAGGGCTCGGCATACTGCGGGGAATGAAAGACGTACGAATCCCCACGCTCATCGCACTCTTTTCCTTCTGGTTGATCGGATTGCCCGCAGGCTATGCCCTGGCTTTCCATCTTGGCATGCAGGTCAACGGCATCTGGGTAGGCCTGGCCATCGGACTTTCCCTTTCTGCCATGCTCATGTACAGGCGATACCTGCACAAATTGCAGCTTTTTGAAAAATATACGCTTGCGGGCCGCTGAGGTCTTTTTTTATGCGCAGAAAGTACACCCTTAGCGATCCCTCTTTTCCCGAGCCCGGGTAGTCCCCTATTCCTTTCCGAAGAATGCCTCTCTTGCATTACTTTTGCGTCTCAATTAAACGGACAATAAAAATCATTATGAAAAAAGAAATCAGCTTAGTTCTTCTCGCGCTGCTGAGTGTCGCGAGTACTTTGACGGCCCAGCAAAAGCCGGCCTACCGCATTTTTGACGGCAAAGGCAAAAAGGTGAAATACAGCAAGATGCTGAAAGAACTCGGCAAAGCCGATGTGGTGCTCTTCGGTGAATATCATGACAATCCCATCGCACACTGGCTCGAACTGGAGCTGACAAAAGACCTTGACGCACAGCATGACCTGGTACTCGGGGCCGAAATGCTGGAACGCGACAACCAGGGTGAACTCGGGAAATATCTTTCGGAGGAAATTGACCAGGCGGGATTGGATACCCTCGCCCGGCTCTGGCCCAATTACAAAACCGACTATGCCCCGCTCATTGACTATGCACGCACACACGGCCTTCCTTTTATTGCCACCAACATTCCTCGCAGATATGCCAATCTCGTATATCGCAAAGATTTTGCCGCGCTCGACACGCTCTCAGAGGAAGAAAAATCGTGGATGGCACCCCTGCCCATCCCCTTTGACAGCACCCTTCCCACCTATCGAAAAATCATTAAAATGATGGGCGACCACGGCAGTCCGCGCCTCGTAAAAGCCCAGGCCATGAAAGATGCCACCATGGCGTGGTCGATTGTAAACAACCTTCCCGCGGGTCATCTCTTTCTCCATTTCAACGGAGCCTTTCACTCCGACTACCACGAAGGCATCGGGTGGTATCTGAAGCAGTACAAGCCCTCATTGAGGGTAAAAACCATCAGCACCGTTTCGCAAAGCGATTTGAAAAAACTGGACGAGGAAAACCTTGGAAAGGCCGATTTTATTATCGTGGTGGACGAGGACATGACAAGCACGTATTAAGCGTCAGGCAAAAGAAAAAAAGCCCGGAAAGTTCCGGGCTTTTTTTTGCGGGTGACCGATGGGGATTGAACCCACGACCACCAGAACCACAATCTGGCGCTCTACCAACTGAGCTACGGCCACCGTTTTGCCGAATCTGCCCAAGGCAGGTACAGCGCTGCAAAATTAAGAATTATTCCATTTCTTTTGATGAATTCTTAACGGGAGAAGACGGAATTTTTTAAATGCACTTTTTCCGGCAAATCCGGGCCACCCCGGTCTTCCTCTCATCCTTGCAGTCCCTCCGTGCGGCATTATTTAAAATGATGCTTTCCGTGCCAACAATGCAACCTCCGTTCCACCTTCTGCTCCCGCCCATTCCTTATCTTAGTCGCTGATTGCCCGGGAGCCCGGACTGTGTAAAATCACACAAAAGAATGCTATGCTTAAAAACGGCTGGAAGATGCTGAGAGAGGATATGCGGAAAAATCCCCGCATCATCCGGCATACCATGGCACTTTTTGCCGCACAGATAGCCGTGATTCTTACCGGTTTTCTGATTAAAGGCATACAAACCAGGGCCCTGGGCCCCGAAACTTACGGCCTGTATGCTTTTTTCGGAACGGTCACCGGCATTCTGGCCATAGTCTTTCGCTTTGGCCACTACAATTCCATCAAAGTACTGCTGGCCGAAAACAAAGACCCCGAAAAAGAAAAACAGTTCTTCGGCCTGGGGCTGCTCACGGCCATAGCCATCGGCTTTCTCTATGCCTTGGCCATTTTTCTTCTGAGTTTTCTCATTGACTATCGTTTCGGGCCCGAGTACGGTCGGATATTCCGCTTATTTGCTGCCTTTACCATCGTGTATCCCATGCAATTTATGATCAGCGACCTGTCGGTGGGCAGCAACCGCATTTATCCATCGGCCCTCATGGAGGTTGGCTCAAAGTTGCTCTACCTCATTCCACTCTATATCCTTTTCAGCCGCAGTTCGCTTGACTTGTATCAGGTGATATTCCTTAATTTGATCACCGGCCTCCTGGCTGTCATTGCCGTTTTCATCTGGCTCAGGCCCTCCTTCCGGCATCTCGATCGTCTCTACGCCATACTGAAGCAAAAAAACAAGGAGTACGGCTGGCACTTCTATCTCGGCATCGTCAGCAATCAAACGACCTATCGCCTTGATGAAGTCTTTATCGCCACCCTTATCAACACCACACAACTGGGTTTCTATTCATTGGCCGGTGTCATCTGCTCGCCCATGGTAATGCTCAGCCGGGCATTTTCACAAGCGATGTTCAAACGTTTTGCGCACAGCCCCAGGATTCCGGCAAAGCTCTTCATCTACAATACCCTGTGGCTACTTTTTTCCATAGCTGTCGTTTATCTGCTGGCCGGGCCGGTGGTCCGTTTTCTTTTTGGCGAGGCTTTTGCTCCCGTGGCCGATTATGCTTTCTGGCTTTCTTTTGCCTATTTTTTCCAGGGCGCTTACCAGCCTTTCACTTTTCTGTCGGCCAAGTCGCAGGGCAAAGAGCTGCGCAACGTGGCCTTTGCCGAAGCAGCCGTCAATGTGCTGGGCAACCTCATCCTTATCTGGTTTTATGGAATCTACGGGGTCATTGCCGCAAGCATCCTGGCCCGTTTCGTTCAATTTTCAGGATTGTTTTATTATTACAGGAAATATCTAAGAACACACTTAAAGCAAGGATAAGCGGAATGGCCAAAGCCCACATATGCATGCTCACCCTTGAGCACGCCCCGAATGACGACCGCATTTTCGAGAAAGAGGCACGCAGTCTGCGGGCTGCGGGATATCAGGTATCTATTCTCTGCAAAGCCGATGCGGACGGGCGCATACGCAGCTTTGTGGGGCGGCAGGTGATCAATCCCGATGGCGCTTTGGATTTCGAGCTGGACGGCATCCCC
>Ga0256839_1006618_pt1 | contig 10079 bp, 8 predicted proteins | sample 354166metaG_FD_185968 | JGI IMG/M metagenome (GOLD analysis project Ga0256839, IMG submission 185968) | Hydrothermal vent microbial communities from Mid Atlantic Ridge, Atlantic Ocean - 354-166 | ecosystem: Environmental > Aquatic > Marine > Hydrothermal vents | place: Atlantic Ocean: Mid... | reverse complement strand
GCATTGTCGCCCTCATCACGCAGAGGGATTTGTTCCTCAATCGTCAGTTCCATATGAGTGTTTTCATCGGGCAGACGAAACAGTCTGAGCTTGCGGCCAAGCTTGCCGGCATCAAACTCAATGTCCTCAAAACCTATATCGGAAATATTGATGCTTTCTGAAACCACAGGCGTGTTAATTTTTACAGCTCCCGCCTCCCCATCCTCAAGCCAGGCGTCAAATCCACCATAATTTCCCGTGGTAAGCGCCTTCCATTGCAGCGCATTCTCGCCTGCCAGATCCAGTGTTTTGTCCTTGTTGAAAAAATTTATGCCCGAGACCCTGGACACCCGATTGCCACTAAACTCCGCTCCCCCGTCCCAGATCACCTGGCGGAAGCGGCCGCGATATTCCGCCCCTTCCCAGATCACCCGGATGCGTTTTCCCAACTCGTCTGAGGTGTAGGGGCGGTGGGTCGACACATGTTCAAGACCATTGAAAATGTCAACCCGCTCGATTGGAGCCGATCCGGTGACATGAACCCGCAGTGACACACCGCCTGCCGGCAGATGCACGATATCCCCCATCATCGCTTCGCGCGCGGGGCGACCTTGCGCCTCTCCAAGGGCTGGATCCTCATGAAAAAGCTCGCCGCCTTCTTCAAACTGCGCATTAACATCAAGAATCATACGGTTGCCGGTGGTGCCGTAATGATGGCGTTTGCGGTAACAGTCGAAAATTGCTTCCCGCGTCAACTTGGATGTAAGGAAACAGGTCAGCCCGCCAATGGCACCGAATTTGGCTGATCCGGGATAGCTTGCCCCGGGCCTGCCCTTGTGGCCATCGGAATTACAGACAACCCCCATGCGATACCCCATCTCAAGGGCGTCATGCAAAATCCATTCAAAAGTCCCCCACGAGGAATGCACTTCAACGGCAGTCTCGACGCGACCGTCATGCGCCACCTTCACATCGGCATAGCGACCGCCGCAATGGGCAAGGCATACAGCATTCTCACCATTTTCAATCAGCTTTTCAAACAGTTCGCCCGCAGTACCGCAATCAGTATCGGCATCACTGAGATCATTGATGAGCGCATGCGATGACCGGTAGATTGGTCTGTCCTCGGTCATGTAGAAAACATTGCGGTCACCGCCAAGGAATGTGTTCCCCGACCACTCATAACCCGGCAGGGTAACGAAACTGCCCGGTGCGTTGAACTCGCCGATCAGGCCGTTGAGCTCGGCCCAGAATTCTTTTGTGATCTGAAAATCATTGCCCTGATGACCGGTGACATCAACAAACGCCTTGTCGCGGGCAAATTCGAGATATTCACGCGCACTGCCGGTGCCGATGGTCTCCTCGCTCTGGCCATGCACATCACCCCAGAAATGCAGCAATTGGTTCGGTTCCTGCTCAACAATACGAATGGGGTTGCATGTGGTTAGGATGCCGCCATCCTCATCCAGCACTTCAATAGTGTATATTCCTGGCTCATCCGCACACACTCCCTCGATGATTTGCGCAAATTCGCCCGGGCAAAAAGAGACACTTTGCGGCAGGCCCGGCAAAGCGGGTGTGCTACGCAATTTTACCGTTGTTTTGATCTTGTCGCTCGGATTACCCCATTTATCCTCAGCCTTCAGGCAAAGGCGGAAAGGCCGGCCTGCCGGATGCATCGTAGGTGCAATCGCACGCCAGGTCTCCGGTGGTCCCGATACGATAGAGATTTCCGGCTGCTCAGGCACAGGAACATACGTATAGGTGGCAATGGCATCAACGAGAACGCGAAACTCAAAAGTATCCTCACAGAATGTCTGCAATCGCATGCCCGGCGATCCACCGCTGCGCTCACCAAATACGACGGTGATCGTATCGCCTTCTTTCATGAAGCCGTTGACGATCTTGATATAGAGGGTTCTGTCCCAGGGACGCACATTGCCCTTGGGGTCATAGCGTACCTCAAGCTTGGCATTGTTGCTGGCTGTGACGGTGGTATAGCCCGGCGCCCTGGGATCATCGAACTGGGGATTGGTTTGATCAGAAGCAAAACGCGACACAATTTTGAGGCTGCCGCTATCATCGATGCCGTAAAAACCAGCTGTATAGACTAATGTGAATGTTGCCCATGAACCCGCTTCGATCTCACCCGATGGCTCTATGGTTGCGGTTCCTGAAAGTTCCAGCGGAACATTTCCTGAAAGATTACCCAGAAACTGGTTTTGGCTTGCCTCCAACTCACTCTCCTGTAGTTTGCCTGCCCGGTTCAGGCGCACATACGGCTGCCGGACAAATTAATTCATCACCTGGTTAAAACAGATTTCCCTCAAACCTGCGCCACTCAGGCCGCAGCAGCCTGCCTTAGTGCGACACCTTTGATTGTGGTGCGATGCATGGTCCGCTCATATGCAGAAAAATCGTAGGGCGTAGCACAGTGCATCGTAGTGCGGTTATCCCACATCACAATGTCACCGGCCTGCCATTTGTGGGCATAGATAAACTCAGGCTGAACACAATGGGCATAAAGCCGTGCCAGCAGAGCCTCGCTTTCAGCAGGTTCCATGCCCTTGACAGAAACCGTAAAACCTTCATTAACGAACAATGCCTTGCGTCCGCTTTCAGGATGAGTGAGCACAATTGCATGCTCAGTGTCACGCCACTGGGCCAGTTGCTCCGCCGTTGGCGCAGCACGTTTTCCACCTTCGGCCATTTTCATATAGCGGTGACGGTAGGAATGAATGGCAGTCCGCCCTTTGATTAACGCCTTGGTTTCATCGTCCAACGCCTCATACGCTGCGTACATATCGGCATAAAGCGTATCCCCGCCTTCAGGTGGCACCACAAGACCATACAGTATTGACCCCATTGGCGGCACAAGTTCATAGGTCATATCGGAATGCCAATATGCGCCACCGTTATCCAGTGGCTTGACCCCGCCGCGCCCGCGATTGGACAGTACGAGTATTTCAGGGTGAGCAGGTAACAGCCAATCCTTTACGGTATGATCCTGCAAGTCACCAAAATGGCAGGAAAAGGCGACATGCTGATCCTCAGTGATGTTTTGCCCTCGCAGCACCAGGATTGAATGATCCCACCACGCCTGACGGATCACTGCAATTGTCTCTGCACCCAATGGCTTGGACAAATCGACACCCTCGATTTCAGCAACAAAAGTCTTACCTATCTTTGTCAACGACACTGTCATTATATCCTCCTAACGCTGCATGCCCCACCGGTTGACGGTGCGGCGCTCAATATTGCGAAAGACGATGTTCTCAACGAAAAACCCGATTAATATGACCATGAAAAGACCGGCAAACACCCCGTCTGTATCAATGTTCTGGCTCGACTCGAATATGTACCAGCCCAGCCCGCCGCTGCCGGATGAGGCGCCAAACACCAGTTCAGCACCAATCAGCGTACGCCAGGCAAAGGCCCAGCCGATTTTCATGCCGGCCAGAATCGAGGGAAGCGCTGCGGGAACGAGAATTTTCCAGACATAGCCAAACCCCTTCAATCCGTAATTTCGCCCGATCATCCGCAAAGTCTGGCTCACACCTTCAAATCCGCTGTGGGTGCTGAGGGCTACCGCCCATAATACCGAGTGGATGAGAACGAAGACCAGGCTTGCAGTGCCAAGGCCAAACCACAGCATCGCCAATGGCAACAGGGCAATGGCCGGCAAAGGATTAAACATGGCAGTTGACATGGAAATAAAGTCACTGCCAAACCGCGAAACCGTCGCCCACAAAATCAGGATGGCAGCCAGGAACAATCCGGCACTGTAGCCGATGATCAGCACCTTAATTGAAAACCAGACTTTCCAGATCAGATCGCTATAGAACAGGTCCCTGATCAGTGTCGAAAAAGACAACCAAAAACTTGGCAGCATTAAAGGCTCTACATCAAACCCAACCGTATAGGCCTGCCAGACAACAATCAGACTGAGCAGAATGACAAACTTGCGAACACCGTCGATATTCCAGACGCGCTCGAGCGTTGAGAGTTTGCGCGCAACTTCACTGGTTTGCGCCTGCTCAATACCTGATACTTCAAATTCCGGGCGGAAGACCAGTTGCGGGATTGAGTTTTTATTATTTTTTACCGGAGTGTTCATCGTGCCTGCATCCCCCATTTGCGGACCGTAAGGCTCTCGATTTTGTTAAAGACGACGGTTTCAACCACAACGCCCACTAAAATGACCATGAACAATCCGGCAAATACATAAGCGATGCGCAAGTCCATCTGGCTGGCAAAAATGAACCAGCCAAGGCCACCGGACGCCCCTTCGCTGGTATCCGAGATTGATCCACCAAAGACCAGTTCGGCTGCAATCAGCGTGCGCCATGCATAGGACCAGCCGATTTTAAGCCCCATGAGAATTTGCGGAAAAGCGGCAGGAATAAGAAGTTTCACCACATAGACAATACCACGCAAACCATAGTTGCGCCCAACCATGCGCTGGGTGTCACTGACACTCATAAAGCCCACATGGGCATTGAGGGCGACCGGCCAGATAACCGAATGCAGCAGCGTAAAGATAATAGCATCGGCACCAAGCCCGAACCACAACAGAGCCAGCGGCAAAAGAGCGATAGCGGGCAATGGATTGAGCATTGCAGTTAGCGTGGAAAGAATGTCGCTGCCAAAGCGTGTTGTCGCTGCCGCTGTGGTCAGCAGGGTTGCAATGACGATACCTATCGCATACCCCGTTATCAGTACGGTGATAGAATTCCATACCATATAAAGAAGTTTTTCACTGAACACGGCATCGACCAGTGCCCACGCGGTTGCCGAGAATTTCGGCAAGACCAACTCGGAAACTCCGCTCACTTGCGAATAAATTTCCCATGCGACAATCACGATCACCAGGATGGAAAGCTTGCGTACGGAATTCATATCCGATATGCGCTCCATCAACGTCAGTTTGCGCGCAACATCCGCCGTACTGGCCTTGCCAATATCGCTGGCCTCGAATTCCGGGCGAACAAGAACGTCAGGAATTTTACTCATCAGCCCTTGTCCCCGGCTTGAATTTCATCTTCCAGAACTCTGTCTGCGAAAAGCATGTCATGGATGCGTTGCTGTACCCTGACAAATTCTTTACTGCCGACATTTTCGTGGTTGAGATCAAAGGCGTTGAGCTCAGCCTTGACCTGCCCCGGATGAGGGGACAGCACGAGAATTCTGCTACCCACAATGAGAGCTTCCTCAATGGAGTGGGTTACAAACAACACTGTAAAGTGGGTGTCCTCCCACAGTTGCAGCAGTTCTTTTTGCATTTGCAACCGCGTCAGCGCGTCCAGCGCTGCAAAAGGCTCATCCATAAGCAACACATCAGGTTCCATCGCCATACCGCGAGCAATCGCGACACGCTGTTTCATCCCGCCCGAAAGCATATGGGGATAAGTATCTTCAAAACCACTCAGCTTGACCTTCTGAATATATTCCATGGCGATGTCGTTGGCCTCAGCGGCACTGCTGGATTTTCCGCCATTTTGAAGCGCGAAAGTGATATTTTGCTTGACCGTCTTCCACGGCAGCAACTGATCAAATTCCTGAAACACCATGACCCGGTCGGGTCCGGGATCGGAGATTTCACGTCCCTTGAGGCGAATGGCACCCTCCACCGGCTTCATATAACCGGCAATACCTTTAAGCAACGTCGACTTGCCGCAACCCGAAGGACCAAGCAGAACAAACCTGTCCGCCGGATAAACATCAAAACCGACACGATACGTCGCTGTAATCAGATGTTCCTTGGTCTTATACTGGAGCGTAACCCCGTCGACCTCAAGAATTGGTTTGGTGTCAGCTGCAGCGGGCGTGGAGCCCGCTGCAGTCGAATTTTTCGTATCCATGGATCAACTACCATCCTGATCGTAATTATTTTCCCAGTAGTAGTCTTTCCAACTGGTTGGCATATTCTTGATGGAGCCAATGGAATTCATGAACTTGGCAAACTCCATAGTACGCTCCGGTGTGTACGAATACAGTATCTCGTTGGGGTCACTGAGCATATTTTCCACATCAGCAAGTGCCAGCTTGGACTTGGTGAAACGGACATAGAGCGCGGCTGCCTCTTTCTTGTTGCCGTTGATCCAGTCAATCGCGGTACGGTATGAACTGGCAACGCAGTCATAAAGTTTGGGGTTGGCTTTTTTCCACTTCTCCTTGTTGTACATGGCAACAGTGGAATGGCGTCCGCCGAGCACATCATAGGAGGTGAGAACCGTACGTATTTTATCGTTTTTGAGCTCCATGAAGGACGTCGGCAAAGTTGCAAAATGACTTTTCACAGCCTGGCCGCCAGCAAGAAGAGCCGCCATTGCAGAAGGATGCTTCATGGAAACAGTCATCGGGTCGAGCTTGAACGCTTCTTTAGCGCCCCACTTTTTCTTTGCTGCCATTTGCAGCACGACTGCCTGAATTGACACTTTCACCGATGGCGTAGCAACCTTGTGATCATCCAATCCAACATAATCCTCAAGCTTGGTCACCCGTGGATCATTTGTGTTCAACTTGAGCGGCATCGCCGAAAGCGTCATCATGGCCTTGACGTTAAGACGCCCTTTGGTTTTGTCCCACAGCTTCAGAAGCGGACCGACACCTCCGGCGGCAAAATCCACATTGTCTGACAACAAAGCCTGATTGACAGCAGCACCGCCACTGAAGCGATGCATGGTGACTTTTATATCCCCAAGACCGGCTTTTGCAGCACAGGCCTGCACCAGTTTTTTATCAACAACCACATGCATAGGAAGATAGAGCAGCCCGAATTGCTGGGCAAATCTCACCTGATTGGTTTCCTGTGCAATAGCCACTGCCGACATCGAGGCTCCGGCGATTGCGAAGATTGCCGCACCGGCGGCAATTTTGCAGACTGAGTATTTTTTTAACGTTTTTGTCACTTGGTTTTCCTCCCTTTTCTAGACTTCGCGATGAATGGCCCGATATTATTCTTTTGGACCGGCTTTAAATTCTATTTCATTTTCCAAATCCCGTCTGGAAAATAATATCACCTCATGTTGCCTTCCCGATCTCCGGTCCCACAACACTGAGGCCTACGCGTAACGCTTCGGTTTCAAAAATATCATGAGGCATCACATTGGCCAGATTAACATCTGTGCCGAATTCGGAAATCAAAAATTTCTTAAGATCATAAACGTCGCAATGATGAGTACCGGGAACCCAGGGTCCGATAAGCTCGAAAATCACCCGACCAACATCAAGGCCGTCGCGAAGTTCCGACAGCAGCGCCCGGTTGGGCTTGCCATCCACAAGCAGCTCAGCCCCCTCCACCAGCACAACGTCAGCCCCGGCATCAAAACATTCATTGGCCTGGGCAATGAGGGTGGCAGCACCAGTGTCCTCACTTTTTGAACCAACTTCACCATGCACTTCAAGGCCGCAGTCAACCGCAGTACGTATCAGGGTCTGACGCGCCTGGCCATCGAGAGGCACACAATTGTCAGACACCTCAATCGCTTCAAAGCCCAGCCGTCTGGCTTCCTCAAAATACGGTTTCGCGCTTGCCAGCCCCTGGGTTGCAAAAACATATTCAAGAAACTGACCGCCAATAAACGGATGAATATGGTGGCCCTTGTATAGGGCTATTTTTTGCAGCAAGTATTCTTCATCATAAAGCCGCGCCGTACCGGCAACAAACTTGGCCAGATCCACAAATGGCGCAACAAGATCAAGCCAGTCCCGCTGCACTCCAAGCGGCAACCCCCAATCCATCATCATCGTCAACCCAGCCTTGCGTGGCTTGTCCATGGAACGATCAGGTGAACGCGGAACCAGGGAAAAAGGTTCCGATTGCGACATCACATCCATCATTCCAGCCTCTCCGAAAGCTCTAAGGGCAGATGCCCCGGAGGCAGAAAAATCTGCTGGTAAGAAGCTGGTGCATCCCTGTAGGAGCGACCCAAAACCTGCCAGAAAGTGCCGTAACTGCCCTTGGCAAGCCCCAGCCTGCCACACACATCGGGATCAAATTGCTGACATTGCACCAGATGCTCAAAGCGCAAGGTCGGCATATTGAAAGTCTTATTGAGGAACTCGCGCAAAGTGAGCCCGCTTAGCTCCTCGCATGAGCGTTGCAGCAAAGAGCCATAGCGTTCGAACGGCAGATAGAAGCGGCTAAAGCCCTTAAAGCGGTCATCTACGTTCAGGATACGCTCAATCCGAACAAATGAATTTCCCGATTCCAGATACTCCACCCACGGCGGGTCAATACCGTCTGCCTTGGCATCCACCTGCGCAATCGATATAACATTCAAATAAATAGGTAGAATTGATTGGCCATCTCCTGATCTGAACCGAAAATGCAACAGATCACGTCTGGCAACCTTTTCCTTGCCGGCGCGACCGGCCTGCATAGCGGCGCCTGAAACAAAGGTCCCCTTTCCTGCCTGGCGCAGAACAACGCCCTGCTCAACAAGGGCATTCATGGCCTTTTGAATGGTGCCGAGGCTGACGGGAAGCGTTTCCATCAGGTCTCGCTCACCCGGCATCTTTGAACCAGGTACATACTCCCCGGATTCTATCGCATCCAGCATGGCATTGGACAACCGGAGGTACTTCGGCACCCTCTCCATCCCGAAGGCTGACGACTGCGAAAACCGCTTTGCGATTGAAGATGTGTTGAGAGTTTCGCTCACACCCACATGTCCCCCCGTCCCATTACCCCCAGCTCATCCGAGTCGGGAACAGAACGCATAATCCCTAAAACTATATAGCTTTATAGCTCTGAAGATTGAAAAAGTCAACACAGCATCAAACCTGCGCGACAATGGTCAACGTTCCCGCCGCTGGATCAACCTCCACGGTGTCGCCGCTGGCGACGAAACCGGTGACATCGAACTCGAAGCGGTCGAGCAGCGGCAGATCGGCATAAGCTGCTCCCTGGGCCATGATCGGATTGGCAAAATTGAGGATCAGTGCCTTGGGTCCCATGTTGCGCGACACCATTTCCCTCAGCATCCAGGCTGACGCCACGCCACCCTTGGCGGCATTGAGAATGAGAATCTTGTCCACATAGCTGTGGCCGAACAGCTTGTGCTGCGGGCGTGAGAATACGCCCTTGAGTCGGTCGAGATCATAGCGCGCACTGAAATTATCACGCGCCACCAGTGCTTCACCCCGCACTGTCTGTCCGATCCCCACATGGCCCCTGAGAACTCTGGGTTTCATTGCTCCAGTCATCGCACCAGCCTCCCCTTGATCGCCGACTCAACGCAATTTTCCAGTGACGCCAGCACCGGTTCGTAACCGTAGCCGCCAATGATGTTGACCAGTTTGGCCGAATTGGTCAGCAACCGCTTCCAGCCTTTTGCCTCGCCGATTTCACGTGCGCACATCTGATAAAAGCACACGCCCTGAAGCAGCAGTGCGCCTGACGCCTCGAATTTTGCCGTCACTCCCATGCGATCAGCTGCCGATTTCACCTCTGGCGACACCGTGGCGATCACGGCAACTTTTTCACTGATTTGCCGGCCATCGAGCAAATCGGCAACCGCGGCGATTTCAATCAAAGACAGTTGCGGAGCAGCAAAAACCACCACATCCACAACATCATCAGCCGGCCAGTAAGCCTCGATAAAGGCATCAATATCGTCTTTGCCGACGGCGTCCATGGTTTGCGGCTCATCGACAAGCGCCACACGCCCGTCGGCAGCCTCCGGGGTAACGCCAGGCATATGAAACAGCGGCGTTGAGCCATAACTGGCCAGGGCTGCGCCAAAATGTTTGAGTTCGTCTGAGTTCGGTCTTTGATCAAGAGAGGCTAGTTCAATCACCGGCACATCCCAGTAAGAATCCATCTGCCGCCCGATGATACCACCAAGCGCGCCCCATTGGGCGAAGTCATCGGGACAATGCGTGATCTTGAAAATCTTGCTGCCTTTGCGGCAATCATCAAGATGAAAACCATATCGCGGTGCCCGCCCGCTCAAGGCCGAGGCAAGCGCGGAAGGTCCACCCTGAAAATTGGTGCGCGCACCCTGCACCGAATTGGCGTAAATTGTCGAGCCGGTATCACCAAAGGCCAGATGTTCGCCCAGCACCGGCGGCATGATCGTCTGGTAATTGATACA
>Ga0256839_1006617_pt1 | contig 10079 bp, 12 predicted proteins | sample 354166metaG_FD_185968 | JGI IMG/M metagenome (GOLD analysis project Ga0256839, IMG submission 185968) | Hydrothermal vent microbial communities from Mid Atlantic Ridge, Atlantic Ocean - 354-166 | ecosystem: Environmental > Aquatic > Marine > Hydrothermal vents | place: Atlantic Ocean: Mid... | reverse complement strand
AGACACGGCGTTCACGGAGAAATGAAATGCCAGGTCGTCGGGGCAGGCCACATCGCCACCCGGGGCATTGCCTCCCACTGATGCATTCTCTGTGTTCTCTGTGCCTCTGTGGTGAATAGATACGAAATCGGTTTCGAGTGAGCGCAGGCATTGCGGCGCCGTTTGCGGCTTTCGCCACTCCCCTCTCGATCGGGATTGCCACTCTATCCCCGTGGACACATAATTAAAACTAAATACTATTGATCATATCGATAAGTATAACCTTATCGGCTTACGTCATCTGGAAAAGCGATGCACCTTACCCTGCGCCAACTCAAGGTCTTCGAGGCCGTCGCCCGCCACCTCAGCTTTCGCCGCGCGGCCGAGGAGCTGCACCTCAGCCAGCCCGCCGTCTCCATGCAGATCAAGCAGCTGGAGGCCAATGTCGAGCTGCCACTGTTCGATCATGTGGGGAAGAAGGTGTTTCTCACCGAGGCGGGCCATGAGATGTATCACTACAGCCGTGCCATCGCCGGCTTGCTGGCCGAGGCGGACGAGGTCATCGAACAACTGAAGGGGGGGCGGCGTGGCAAGCTGGCGCTGTCGGTGGCCTCCACGGTGAACTATTTCGCCCCGGCCCTGCTGGGCAGCTTTTGTCGGCGTTTTCCGGACATCACCATCAGTCTCGACGTCACCAACCGTGAGACCCTGCTGCGCCAACTGGCCGAGAATGAGGCCGATCTGGTGATCATGGGCCAGCCGCCGGCGGGTGAGGATCTGGAGGCTGGCGCCTTCATGGAAAACCCGCTGGTGATCATCGCCCCCCCTGATCACCCGCTGGCCAGCGAGCGCAACATCCCGCTGACGCGCATGGCCGAGGAGACCTTTGTGGTGCGCGAGCGCGGCTCAGGCACCCGTGGCGCCACCGAGCGCTTTTTCAATCAGCATGGCATCACGCTCAATACCGGCATGGAGATATCCAGCAACGAGGCCATCAAGCAATCGGTGCAGGCCGGCCTGGGGCTGGGGTTGCTGTCGCGGGATACCCTGGAGATGGAGCTGGCGCTGAACAAGCTGGTGGTGCTGGACGTGGAGGACTTTCCCATCGTGCGCCACTGGTACGTGATGCACCGGCGGGCGAAGCGCCTGTCGCCAGTGGCGCAGGCCTTCAAGCGGTTTTTGCTGGAAGAGGCCAATACCCTGCTGCGCCCGGCGTTGCCGGGCGCGGTATCAGCCGCGGAAGATAAATGACGAAAGGGCGGGAGTCGTCCTCTCGGGCGGCGTCAACTCAGTGCAGGCCACAGCGTTCCGGGTGCTTGGAGATAATGGCGTAGACCGTGTCGTACAGCTTTTCCTTGCCGCGCCTGCTGCATTCCACATACACCAGATCCAGCACCTGGCGGCCCTCGTCGGCCGCCTTGCCCGCCCCCATCAAGGCCTGGCAGACACTGCGGCGAACAAACCGAACCAGCGCCTTTTCTGACATTTTCGGCAAGGCATGTTCCAGGCGGTCGATCTTCATGGCTTTCTCCTTCCTAGCAAGTCAAGAATAGTCCCGATGAGGGTGAAGACAATGCGCGTGGTCAAGTTTGTGGCACGCGCGACCCTCACTGGGGCTATCGTCCCGCAAGCAAAAAATTACACCGCAAACCGTGACCCGCTTCACAGTCCGTGGATGCGGCAAGAGAACGCTTGCCAGATCCGCCGCGAGGGAGAATAATCGGCCAACGATACCCGACTGTTTGAGTCGGGTTATCGCCCCCGACAAAAGGAAAGGAGAATCATCATGCGCAAAACTACCCTCAGCGGCCTGGCCCTGGCCGCCGCCCTGTTTTCCGCCAGCGCCCTGGCCTGCGACGCCATGGGTCCCAGCACCCACATGGGACAACTGATGTCCATTGACCCGGACAAGGCCACCTTCACCATCCGCGACGCCCAGTCCGGCGGTCCCATCACCTTCAGCGCCGACGCCGATGTGCTCAAGGCGCTCAAGGCCCACACGGGCAGCGTGATGGTCAATTACGAGGAAGACGAGACGGGCATCAAGGCGGTCGGCGTGACCTTCTGAAGGCCATCGCTAAACTTGCCGTCAGGCAAGCCGAAGAAGGGCGGGTCAACCGCCCTTTTTTTTGCCTGGAATTTGGTCTGGTCGGGGGCGGCGAGTAACATGCATGTCAGATACACGATAAAGCGCCCAACAAAAACAACAACGCCATGAGCCTGTCCACGACCCTGCAACGCTGGTTTCCGCCACAAAGCGACCTCAGCGGCAAAAGCATCCTGATCTCCGCTGCCGCCGCCCTGGTCTCCGTGGTCCTGGTGGGGCTGGCCAGCCGGCAGACCCTGCAGGGCATCGCCGGCCCCTTCCTGCTCGCCTCCATGGGCGCCTCGTCGGTGTTGCTGTTCGTCGTCCCCTCCAGCCCCATGTCGCGGCCCTGGCCCTTTGTCGGCGGCCACCTGACCGCCGGCCTGGTCGGCGTCAGCTGCGCGCAGCTGATTCCCGACGTCGCCATCGCCGCCGCGGTGGCCGCCGGCGGCGCGATCCTCATCATGCACCTGCTGCGCTGCATGCATCCGCCCGGCAGCGCCACCGCCCTGCTGGCGGTGGTGGGCGGCGATACGGTGCACCGCCTCGGCTATCAGTTCCTGCTCTCGCCGGTGGCCGTCAACGTGGCCATCATGATGGGCTGCGCCCTGCTCTACTGGCGCCTCAGCCAGCTGATGCAGCAGCGCAGCCGCCGCCGGCCGCTGGAGACGGTGATCCAGCGCGGCGAGGAAAAATGGCTCGCCAGCGGCCCGGCCTTCTCCGACGAGGACCTGCACCGGGCGATGGCGGAAATGGACACCTTTCTGGACATCAGCCGCAAGGACCTGAAGGAGATCTACACCCGTGCCGAGCAACTGGCGCACGGCCGCCAGCTGGGCCGGCTGCGCTGCAGCGAGGTGATGAGCCAGCCGGTGATCGCGGTGGAATTCGGCACCGAGTTGGAGGAGGTCTGGGCGCTGCTGGAGAAGCACGACATCCGCGGCCTGCCGGTGGTGGATCGCGCAAGGCACGTGATCGGCATCGTCACCGTCAGCGATTTCGTCCACCATGCCGACCAGCTGCCGCACGAGACCCTGGCCGAGCGCCTCGCGCACCTGCGCCGCCGCACCACCCGCCTGGAGTCGGACAAGCCCGAGGTGGCGGGGCAGATCATGACCCAGCCGGTGCTCACCGCGCGTGAAGACCAGCCCCTGTCCGAGGTGGCGCAGCAATTCACCGCCAATAACATCCATCACATCCCGGTGGTGGATGCGAAGGACAAGCTGGTGGGCATGCTCACCCGCGAGGACGTGATGGCGGCCTGTGACTGTGCGACGGACAAAAAGCCCCAAAATTCATAGAAAAGTAGCGAAAAGCCGCCCCAGCTCACAGTTCCAGACTGGGAAAAACGCATGCCATGGCTATACTTCGGTGAGAAAGACCTGGATAGGTAAGGAGGTTTTATGACCTCAGTCAACCTGCCGCGCGATGACGCGGCGATCATGATCGATACCAAGGCCGTCGCCAAGCGCAACGTCAAGCCTGCCGAGGGTTACCCGGTCACGCCGCCGGTAAAGGAGAACGAGCAGGGACACACCGCCCCGACGCCCGCACAGCCGCGGAAGCGGCGGCGCGAGGGCGACCGGCGGCAACGCGACGAGGCGGTGCTGCTGGATACGCGCAGCGGCCGCGACCGCCGCAGGCGCGGCGAGCAGGATGACGATGACGACGCGCCGAGCGGCCACATCGACGTCTACATCTGACCGCCGACGGGAGTAGCGGATCCGCCAATGGGTGCCCGTGAAACCGGCCGGGGAACGGCGGTGCGCGCCCGGGGCGAAGGCACCCACGCCGATTTGCGTGGACAGGCGTTCATTCGCGGGCCCTGCCCCTCCGTGCGTGCCCCGCTTCCGCGCTACGGCACCCGCCCCAGCGTTACCCGCACCTCCACATCCATCCACAGCCCTTGTTCCGTGAGCAGGGCGTCCAGCTGCGCCAGGTGTTCGCGCTGAAATGCCTCCCGCTGTTCGGCGGGCAGCCGCTGCACGATGCCACGCAGGCCGGAATTCCACACCACCTCCCACCATTCCGCCGGGCCGCGCAGGTGGTAGCCCAGCTGGTCCGTGTGCTGCTCGATGGCCTCGAAACCCGCCGCCTCCATCAGCTCCCGGCAGGTCCGCGCCGCCACCAGCCGCTGTGAGGCGAGCTGGTGTTCGCCGCTGAAGTCCAGGCCGTAGGATTCCAGCAGGCTGAAAAAGCGTTCGGCAAGGGGCGTGAAGGCCTGGTCGGTGAAGCTGGTGAACAGCACCGTGCCGCCGGGGCGGGTGACGCGACGCCACTGCTCGAGGGCGCCGGCCATGTCGGGCAGGAAGAACAGGCCGAAGCCGCAGGTCACGGCGTCGAAATAATCGCTTCGGAACTCCGGCGCCGCGGCGTCCATCTCGAACAGGTCGATGTTGTCCAGGGCCATCTTGGCGGCGTTGTGCGCGGCGCGGTCGAGCATCGCCGGCGACAGGTCGATGCCCATCACCCGCCCCGCGGGGCCGACGGCCTGGGCCAGCGCCACCGCCAGCGCGCCGGTGCCGGTGGCGGCGTCGAGCACCTTGCTGCCGGGCCTGGGAGCCAGGTGGCTGAGCACGCGGTCGGCGCTGAAGGGGAAGAAGCGCAGCGCGGGGCCGTCGTAGCCGCCGGCGACCTCGTCGAAGACCGAGATGATCCGTTGTCGGTAGGCCTGCGGGTCGAGGCCGTTCAATCGAAGCGCCCTTCGAGGCGCCGCAGGCGGGTCTCCAGCTGCTCGATCTCGTCGAGCAGGTCGAGGATCATGGCGGTGCCGGCGAGATTGACCTCCAGATCCCGCTGCAGGCGCAGTGCGGCGCGCGTGCGGCGCAGGGCCTCGCCGGGGAAGCGCCAGGGCAGCGTGCGCATGTCCAGGGGCTCCAGCAGGCCTTCCTGCACCATTTCCACCAGTACCATGCGTTCCACGCCACAGGCGCGGCTCAGGTCTTCCAGCGACAGTTCGGCGCTCTCGTCCAGCAGCACGCCGGCCAGTACGGTTGTGTGTGTGCTCATCTGCTCAAACCTCCAGTGCGGCGCGCGGGTTCATGGGCATTTGCTCCGCCATCTTGCGGTACAGGGCTTCGTCCTCAGCGTTGCGCGGCTCGGGGGTGACCATCTCCAGCACCACGTACTGGTCGCCGGCGGGCTTGCCCGGCAGGCCGCGTCCGCGCAGGCGCAGTTTCTGTCCCGATTTTGCCCCACGCGGGATCTTCAGATCCACCTTGCCGCCCAGGGTCGGCACCTTGATCTTGGCCCCCAGCGCCGCCTCCCAGGGGGTGATGGGCAGGTCGAGGTAGATGTCGCGGCCGTCCACCCGGTACAGGCGATGCGGCTGGAAGGCCACCTCCAGATAGAGATCGCCCGCCGGCTGTCCGCCGCTGCCCGGCGCGCCCTGCCCGGCAAGGCGGATCACCTGCCCCTCGGCGATGCCCCGGGGGATGGTGACGTTGAGGGTGCGCTGCCGGGTCTGGACATGCCCGTCGGGGCTCAGCGTGGGGGCCTGCAGGGTAATGGTGCGGGTCGCGCCGTTGTAGGAATCCTCCAGTGATATCAGGATCTTGGCATGATGGTCGCGTCCCGGCCGCTCATGGAATCCCGGCCCGGCGTAGTGGCGGCGTCCACCGCCGCCGAACAGGCTTTCGAAGAAGTCGCTGAACTGCTCGGCGCCATCGCCGCCGAAGCCGCCGCTGAACTCGAAGCCGGCGTCCCAGCCTGGTGGCGGGGTGAACTCCTCGCCCGGCCGCGCGCCGCTGCCCAGCTGATCGTAGGCCAGACGCTTTTCCGGGTCCTTGAGCACCGCATAGGCCTCGCCGATCTCCTTGAAGCGGGCCTCGGCGTCGGTCTCCTTGCTGACGTCGGGGTGATACTTGCGCGCCAGCTTGCGATAGGCGCGCTTGATCTCGCTCTCGGTGGCATCCTTCGATACCCCCAGAATCTCGTAATAATCCTTGAATTTCATGCCTTGCTGGCTCCACAAAATGTTTTTGATCTGCCATCTAGCATGTGGCCCCCGGGGGGCGAATTCAAGAAAGCATTGCCTGCGGCCGTAAAGCGGCGGACAGGCGCTGGCGGCCAAGGCCATGCATCGGTGCGCGCCATGGCCTGCTACACTTGCCGCCTCAAACCGCATTCACCCGGGAGCAAACAATGTCTGAGCATGTCTATAAGATGATCGAGCTGGTCGGCTCATCCCCCAACAGCACCGACGACGCCATCCGCAATGCCATCGCCCGCGCAGACAAGACGCTGCGCAACCTGGACTGGTTCGAGGTGGTGGAAACCCGTGGCCAGCTGGTGGACGGGAAAGTGGCGCATTTTCAGGTCACGCTGAAGGTCGGCATTCGTCTCGAAGACTGAGGCGAACTTGACAGGGCAGGGAGCCTGCCCGTATTTGTAATAATAGGTGGCGCCTGCTGGCGTCCCGCAAATCATCATCAAGCAACTGAAAGAAAAGACATTTATGGGAAAATCACTGGTTATCGTCGAATCACCGGCCAAGGCCAAGACGATCAACAAATACCTCGGCAAAGACTTTATCGTGAAGTCCAGCATCGGCCATATCCGTGATCTTCCCACCAGCGGCAGCAGCTCGGTGAAGTCCGCCATGGACCCCAAGGCGCGCGCCAAGCTGGCCGCCGAGGCGCGCAAGCTGTCGCCGGAAGAGCGTGAACGCCGCAAGCGCGAACGCGCCGGTAAGGCGCTGGTGCAGCGCATGGGCATCGACCCGGAGCACGGTTGGAAGGCGCGTTACGAAACCATGCCCGGCAAGGAAAAGGTGGTCGCCGAGCTGCAGAAGCTGGCCAAGTCCGCCGACGCCATCTATCTCGCCACCGATCTGGATCGCGAAGGAGAGGCCATCGCCTGGCATCTGACCGAGGCCATCGGCGGCGACCCCTCGCGCTACAAGCGCGTGGTGTTCAACGAGATCACCAAGAAGGCCATCCAGGAGGCCTTCGAGCACCCGACCCAGCTCAACACCGACCAGGTCAACGCCCAGCAGGCGCGGCGTTTCCTCGACCGCGTGGTGGGCTACATGCTGTCGCCGCTGCTGTGGAAGAAGCTGGCGCGCGGGCTGTCCGCCGGCCGCGTGCAGTCCGTCGCCGTGCGTCTGGTGGTGGAGCGCGAGCGCGAGATCCACGCCTTCACCCCGGAGGAATACTGGGAGGTCTACGCCGACCTGCACAGTGACGCCGGCGAACCCCTGCGCATGCAGGTGGTGAAGCAGAACGGCAAGACCTTCCGCCCGCCCAACAAGGGCCTCACGGACGCCGCCCTGGCGATCCTCGAACGCGCCGACTACACCATCACCAAGCGCGAGACCAAGCCCTCGTCGAGCCGCCCGCGCGCGCCCTTCATCACCTCCACCCTGCAGCAGGCCGCCAGCACGCGGCTCGGCTTCGGCGTGAAGAAGACCATGATGATGGCGCAGCGGCTCTACGAGGCCGGCCACATCACCTACATGCGCACCGACTCCACCAACCTCAGCGACGAGGCGGTGGCCATGGTGCGCGACTACATCGGCAACAAATACGGCAAGCAGTACCTGCCCGAAAAACCCGTCAACTACAGCTCCCGCGAAGGTGCGCAGGAGGCCCACGAGGCCATCCGCCCCTCCAGCGTGCACACCATGGTCTCCGACCTCAAGGACATGGAGCGCGACGCCCAGCGCCTGTACGAACTCATCTGGCGCCAGTTCGTCGCCTGCCAGATGCCGCCGGCCAAATTCGACGTCACCACCCTGACCATCGAGACCGCCGGCTTCGAACTGCGCGCCAAGGGCCGCACCCTGCGCTTCGACGGCTGGACCCGCGTCATGCCCCTGCCGCAGAAGGGCGCCGACGACGCCCTGCTGCCGGACGTCAAGGAAGGCGACCACTTGCAGTTGGACAGGCTGGATCCCTCGCAGCACTTCACCAAGCCGCCGCCACGCTACAGCGAGGCCTCACTGGTGAAGGAACTGGAAAAACGCGGCATCGGCCGCCCCTCCACCTATGCCGCCATCATCTCCACCATTCAGGAACGCGGCTACGTGACGGTGAAGAACCGCCGCTTCTACGCGGAAAAGATCGGCGAAATTGTCACCGACCGCCTGGTGGAGAATTTCGACGACCTGCTCGACTACGGCTTCACCGCCAGCATGGAGGAAAAGCTCGACGCCATCGCCAGCGGCAAGGTCGAATGGCGCGAGGTGCTGGACAGCTTCTACGAGGAATTCCGCGCCAAGCTGGACAAGGCGGAGAACGACGAAGACGGCATGCGCGGCAACGACCCCATCCCCACCGACATCGACTGCCCGACCTGCGGCCGCAAGATGCAGATCCGCGCCGGCTCCACCGGCGTGTTCCTCGGCTGCTCCGGCTACAACCTGCCGCCCAAGGAACGCTGCAAGACCACCATGAACCTGATCCCCGGCGAAGAGGTGGTGGACGCCGATGCCGACGAGGAGAGCGAGGCCCGCGCCCTGCGCGAAAAGCGCCGCTGCCCCAAGTGCGGCACCGCCATGGACAGCTATCTCATCGACGAGCACCGCAAGCTGCACATCTGTGGCAACAGCCCGGACTGTGACGGCTACGAGATCGAGGAAGGCAAATTCCGCATCAAGGGCTACGAAGGCCCGGTGATCGAATGCGACAAGTGCGGCGCCGAGATGCAGCTCAAGACCGGCCGCTTCGGCAAGTACTTCGGCTGCACCAACCCCGAGTGCAAGAACACCCGCAAGCTGCTGCGCAACGGCGAAGTCGCCCCGCCCAAGGCCGACCCCGTGCACATGCCCGAGCTGAAGTGCGAAAAGTCCGACGGCTACTTCGTGTTACGCGACGGCGCCGCCGGCATCTTCCTCGCCTCCAGCGCCTTCCCGCGTTCGCGCGAGACCCGCGCCCCGCTGGTCAGGGAACTCATCCCCCACTGCCAGGAACTGGACCCCAAGCACCGCTACCTGTGCGAGGCCCCGCAGGAGGACGACGCCGGCAACCCCGCCATCGTGCGTTTCAAGCGCAAGGAAAAAGAGCAGTACGTGATGACCGAAGTAGACGGCAAGGCCACCGGCTGGGCCGCCTTCTACCGCGACGGCAAATGGGTGGTGGAGAAAAAGGCCACAGCGAAGAAAAAAGCCGCGCCGAAGAAAAAGACAGCGGCAAGGAAAAAGACGGCAAAAAAGAAGACCGTGAAGAAAAAGGCCATCAAGAAGGCCAGCTGACCCGCCCCCGCCCGGCATGCACCCTCGACTGCGCCTGCGCCCCCTGTGGCTGGCCATCGGCTGGGCCATGCTGGGCGCCGTGGTCTGGCTCAGCCTCACCGGCGACCCGCCCGCCTCGCCCGACATCCCCCACATCGACAAGCTCGAACACCTCACCGCCTACGCCATCCTCATGGCCTGGTTCGGCCAGATCCACACCCGCACCGCCAGCCAGCGCGCCTGGCTCCTTGGCCTCGCCCTGATGGGCGTCGCCATCGAATACCTGCAAGGCTGGAGCGGCCTGCGCTACTTCGAGCCCGCCGACATGCTCGCCAACGGCCTGGGTGCCCTGCTCGGCTACTGGTTCACGCGCGGGCCGCTGGCGGGGACACTGGCCCGGATCGAGCTGCTGCTCAACGGCGAATAAACGGCCGGGCCGCCCGAAACCCGACACCAAGCCGCACAGCTTGCCGCTTCATTTGTGGCCCCGCCCCACACCCCGTACCACCGAACCAGCGCCGATCGTCGCTTGATATCCTGGGCATTCTGCGCCTTAATGACCCGTCATAAGCAAGGAAATAGGCCGGAAAGCTACCGTGATAGAGCAAACGGTCGGCACACTGATGGGAAGCAATGCAGAAATGGAGATCCACCGTGTGTAATTTGGGGCATATCAACAGACAATGATCGTTCTGCAGTTTTTATAGCCTGTCTGCCCAAGTCTCGACAATGGGGCGGTTACGGAGAAAAAAGGAATGACAGTTCTAAAGAAAGCCAAAATTGTCCATGAGGGAAAGTATGCGGACGAAGTGGATGTGGAACTGGCAGTGATTGACCAAGAAT
>Ga0256839_1006616_pt1 | contig 10080 bp, 4 predicted proteins | sample 354166metaG_FD_185968 | JGI IMG/M metagenome (GOLD analysis project Ga0256839, IMG submission 185968) | Hydrothermal vent microbial communities from Mid Atlantic Ridge, Atlantic Ocean - 354-166 | ecosystem: Environmental > Aquatic > Marine > Hydrothermal vents | place: Atlantic Ocean: Mid... | reverse complement strand
GCCGGTTTCGCGCTCGTGTTGTTCAACCAGATAGAGCAGTTCGGCCTCCCAATAAGCCGATTTCAGCGGTTGGCAGATCAGCGTTTCGGCATTCATGCGGGTTTCGAACGTGCCATCCGGATCATATACATAAGCCATGCCGCCGGTCATGCCCGCGCCAAAATTATCGCCCACAGGGCCAAGAATTACCGCCATACCGCCGGTCATATATTCGCACCCGTTGGAGCCGCAGCCCTCGACCACAACTTTCGCACCCGAATTGCGCACACAAAACCGCTCGCCGGCGCGGCCATTGGCGAAAAGCTTGCCATCGGTGGCACCGTAAAGCACAGTATTGCCAATGATGGTATTTTCGGCCGCCACAAGCTGGCTATTCAGCGGCGGGCGCACCACAATGGTGCCCCCCGAAAGCCCCTTGCCAACATAATCATTGGCATCTCCGGAAACCTCGATTTTCAACCCCGGCACGGCAAAAGCCCCGAGCGATTGCCCCGCAGAGCCAGCCAGCTTGATGCTGAGATGGTTTTCCTGCAAATCATTGCGCATGCCAAAGCGCTTGACGATATGGGAGGAAACCCGCGCGCCGATGGTGCGATGGGTGTTTTGCACCGCATAGGAAAGCTGCATCTTTTCGCCCTCCTTGAAGAAAGGATCGGCATCGCGCAGGATCAGCGCATCCAGCGTATCGGGCACAAATTGCCGCTCGCGGTTGCGGTCATAATCAATATCATGGCCCTCATCCACCGAGATCAGCATCGGGTTGAGATCCAGATCATCCAGATGATCCGCCCCGCGCGAAACCTGTGATAGCAGATCCGCCCGCCCGATCACCTCGTTGAGCGAGCGCGCGCCGATGCTGGCCAGCACCTCGCGCACCTCTTGGGCATAAAAGGTAATCAGGTTCACCACCTTATCCGCCGTGCCGGTGAATTTTGCGCGCAACCGCTCGTCTTGCACACAAATGCCCACAGGGCAGGTATTGGACTGGCACTGCCGGACCATGATACAGCCCATCGCGATCAGTGCTGCAGTGCCAATGCCGAACTCCTCGGCCCCCATCATGGCCGCGATCACAATATCACGCCCCGTGCGCAAGCCGCCATCGGTGCGCAGGGTAACCCGCCCGCGCAGCCCGTTCATGGCCAGCACCTGATGCGCCTCGGTCAGCCCCATTTCCCATGGCAGGCCGACATATTTGATGCTGGTCGCCGGAGAGGCCCCCGTGCCGCCATTATGGCCGGCTATCAGGATCACATCGGCCTTGGCTTTGGCCACGCCCGCGGCAATGGTGCCCACCCCCGATTGCGCCACCAGCTTCACGCAGATTTTGGCGCGCGGGTTGATCTGTTTGAGGTCGTAAATAAGCTGCGCCAGATCCTCGATCGAATAAATATCATGATGCGGCGGAGGTGAAATCAGCGTCACCCCTTCGGTGGAGTGGCGCAGCCGCGCGATCAGGGCATTGACCTTGATACCCGGAAGCTGGCCGCCCTCGCCGGGCTTGGCCCCTTGCGCGACCTTGATCTCGATCTCCTCACATTGGTTGAGATATTCCGCCGTCACGCCAAAGCGCCCAGAGGCTACCTGTTTGATTTTCGCGCTCGGATTATCGCCATTGGCTTCGGGCACAAAATGCGCCGGATCCTCACCGCCCTCGCCGGAATTGGATTTCGCCCCGATGCGGTTCATCGCGACATTCAGGGTTTTATGCGCCTCGGGGGAAAGCGCTCCAAGGCTCATGCCCGGGGTTACAAAGCGCTTGCGAATGCTGGTGATGCTCTCGACCTCATCCACCGAAATCGGTTCGGCTGTGGTTTTGAAATCCAGCAGATCGCGCAGATTGATCGGCGGATTTGCCTGCATGGCTTTTGAATATTTTTTCCACAGATCATAGGAGTTTCGATCACAGGCCGTTTGCAGCAGGTGCATATTGGTCGATTGCCATGCATGGGTCTCGCCGGATTTGCGCAGCTTGTAAAAGCCGCCAATATCCAGCGTATCCTGCCCGCCAAGCCAGCCTTTGGCATGCACCTCGCGGATTTTCTGCTCGATACCGCCAATGCCGATGCCGGAAATCCGGCTGATCATACCGGGGAAATATTCCGCTACCATAGCGCGCGAAAGCCCCACCGCCTCGAAATTCAGCCCGCCGCGATAGGAGGAAATCACCGAAATCCCCATCTTGGACATGATCTTCAGCAAGCCCTGATCAATCGCCTCGCGGTAGCGCGTAATCGCCGCCTCCACCGGCCCTTCCAGCAAGCCGCGATTCACGCGGTCCGTGATGCTATCCTCCGCCAGATAGGCGTTTACCGTGGTCGCCCCGCCGCCGATCAGCACCGCGAAATATTGCGAATCCATGCATTCCGCCGACCGCACATTAATCGAGGTAAAGGTGCGCAACCCTTTGCGCACCAGCCAGCTATGCACCGCCGAATTGGCCAGAATCATCGGCATCGGCACGCGGCTTTCGCTTTGGTATTGATCCGTCAGAATCAGGTGGGTAGAGCCGGCGCGCACCGCTTCCTCGGCTTGCAGGCGAATGCCGTCCAGCGCCTCTTGCAGGCTGCCATCCTGCGCAAAAGTGCAATCAATCACCGTGGCGCTTTCGCCAAAATATTTCATCATCGCCTTGAAGCGCGCATTGGAGACAAACGGACTTTCGAGCATAATAATCTCGGTCTGGGCCGAGGATTGATCCAGCACGTTTTTCAGATTGCCAAAGCGGGTTTTCAGGCTCATCACGCGGTATTCTCGCAAGCTGTCAATCGGTGGATTGGTGACCTGAGAGAAATTCTGCCGGAAGAAATGGCTGAGCGGGCGGTATTTTTGCGAAAGCACAGCACTTGGAGTATCGTCCCCCATCGAGGCCAGTGTTTCCTTGCCATCCTCCGCCATCGGGTGCAAAATCCCCTCCAGCTCTTCCAGCGTAATGCCCGCCGCAATTTGCCGTTTGCGCAGGGCCTCGCCGGTGAAAAGCGTTTTTTCGTCGTCGCCCTCGTCGATCTTCTCCAGATCGGTGATATTGCTGACCCATTCGCCAAAAGGCTGCGCCGCGCTGAGCATGTTTTTCAGCTCGGTATCTTTCCAGATCCTGCCTTCCTTCAAATCCACCGCCAGCATCTGCCCCGGCCCCAGCGCGCCCTTGCGGATAATGTTTTTGGTTTTCACCGGCACCATGCCCGCCTCGGAGCCGGCAATCACCATACCATCATCGGTGATCACATAGCGCATCGGGCGCAAGCCGTTGCGGTCCAGCCCCGCCACCACCCAGCGGCCATCGGTCATCGCGAGCGCGGCGGGGCCGTCCCACGGTTCCATCACCGAATTGCAATAGGCATACATATCCTGCCATGGCTTGGGAATGGCGGTGGCCATGTTGGACCAGCTCTCGGGCACCAGCATGGTTTTGGCCATCGGCGCGCTGCGCCCCGCCCGCACCATCATTTCAAACACCGAATCCAGCGCGGCGCTATCGGAGCTGCCATCGGCCACGATCGGCTTGATATCTTCGGCCATATCGCCAAAAGCCGCCGAAGCCATACGGATCTCGTGGCTTTTCATCCAGTTGAGATTGCCCTTCAGGGTGTTGATCTCGCCATTATGGGCCAGCATCCGGAAGGGCTGGGCCAGCCACCATTGCGGGAAGGTATTGGTGGAATAGCGCTGGTGATAGACGGCATAAGAAGAGATAAAACGCTCATCCTCGAGATCCGGATAAAATACCGACACCTGCTCGGCCAGCATCATGCCCTTATAGATTACCGAGCGGCAAGAAAGCGAGCACACATAAAAACCATTAATCCCCGCAGCGGCTTTTTCAATCCGGCGGCGAATGATGTATAGCTCGCGCTCGAAGGTCTCTTCATCCACGCCCTTGGAATTGGAGATCAGAATCTGCTCCACCTCGGGGCGGGTGGCATTGGCCTTTTCCCCAAGGCAGGAAACATCGACCGGCACATGGCGCCAGCCGTAAATATAATAGCCCATGCGCAAGACTTCGGATTCCACAATCGTGCGGCAGCTTTCCTGCGCGCCAAAATTCGTGCGCGGCAGAAAAATCATGCCCACAGCCAGCAGCTCGTCGCCCGGCTCATGCCCGGTGCGGCGGATTTGATCTTGGAAAAATTCAACCGGAATTTGCAGCAAAATCCCCGCGCCGTCGCCGGTTTTTCCATCCGCATCCACCGCGCCGCGATGCCAGATGGCGGAAAGCGCCTTGATGCCGTTTTCCACCACCGCGCGCTTTGGCACGCCGTCCGAGCTTGCGACCAGCCCAACCCCGCACGCGGCGTGCTCCTCGGCCTCGCGATACATGCCCTTTTCATTGAGCATCGCCCGCTGCGCCTCTTGCGCCTCTACCCAGTTTTGGTCAAATTCGGTCATGGTTCACTCCTCGTTACCAGCATAGAGCGCAAGGCACTCGGCAGTGGTCAGTTGTTCTCGTTCGCCTTTGAAATCGACCAGATCGGCCTTTTCATCGAAATAAATTTCCCGGGTCATGGTCAGGCCCGCGGTATCATCCAGCAGCCCGATCGGAATCTCAAAAGGGTGCGGTGCATCGCTCGGTGTGGTCACCCGATACCACAGGCTTGAGCCGCAGCTATCGCACCACGCGCGCTCGGCCCAATCAGACGATTGAAAGCGCTTGATGTGGCTTTCGCCGGCAAATTTAATGGCATCTGCAGGGGTTTCCATGGCCAGCAATGCACTGCCGGCCCAGCGCTGGCACATCTTGCAATGGCAAGCCCCAACCTCGGGGGTGTGCGGCGAAATGGTGAAGCCCACGGCCCCGCACAGGCAATGTCCGGTGCGGGTGATCATTCGGCGGCCACCTGCGCTTGGGTGCTCAGGTATTCGGCGATACTTTCAGCCGCGTCGCGCCCGTCTTTGATGGCCCAAACCACAAGGCTGGCCCCGCGCACGATATCGCCGACTGCATAAACCCCCGGAAGATTGGTGGCATGGGTTTCATGCTGCGCCATAACCGTGCCCCAGTTGGTGATTTCCAGCTCGGGGGTATTCCACATTTCCGGCAGGTTTTCCGGCGTGAACCCCAGCGCGAGAATCACAAGATCTGCGGCTTCGGTATAATCCGCGCCTTCCACTTCCTCGGGCGCGCGGCGGCCAGAGACATCCGGCGCACCAAGGCGCATTTTGGCCACGCGCACCCCCGAGACCGTGCCCTCGCCGGTGAAGGCCTTCGGGGCGCGCAGCCAGTTGAATTCCACACCCTCTTCCTCGGCATTTTGCGTTTCGCGCATCGAGCCGGGCATGTTTTCGCGATCCCGCCGATAAAGGCATTTTACGCTCTCGGCCCCTTGCCGGATGGCGGTGCGCACACAGTCCATCGCGGTATCGCCGCCGCCGATCACCACCACCTTTTTGCCCTTGGCATCCAGCGCCTTGGCCTCGACAGGGTCGCCAAAATTGAGGTGATTCGAGGTGGTTAGATAATCCAGCGCCTGCACAATGCCCGAAAGCCCCGCCCCAGGGGCCTTTAGGCCGCGCTTGTTATAAACACCGGTGGCAATCAGCACCGCATCATGGGTTTCGCGCAGCTCGGCAAAGCTGATATCCTCGCCGATATTGCAATTGGTGACGATCTTCACCCCGCCATCTTCCAGCCGCTTGACCCGCCGCATCACCACGTCTTTTTCCAGCTTGAATCCCGGAATGCCATAGGTAAGCAGCCCGCCAGCGCGGTCATTTCGATCATAGACCGTCACGCCGTAGCCCTTGGCGCGGAGTTCCTCCGCCGCCGCCAGCCCGCCCGGGCCAGCGCCGATAATGCCGACGGTTTGCGCCAGATCCGCGCGCGGCAACAAGGGCTTGACCCAGCCATTTTCCCATGCGGTATCCGTGAGGTATTTCTCGACCGCACCGATGGTTACGGTGCCGTGGCCCGATTGCTCGATCACACAATTACCTTCGCAAAGCCGGTCTTGCGGGCAAATCCGGCCGCAAATCTCGGGGAAGGTATTGGTGGCTTGTGAAAGCTCATACGCCTCCTGCAAACGCCCCGTGGCGGTGTAGTTCAGCCAATCGGGGATATTATTATGCAGCGGGCAGTGGTTCTGGCAATACGGCACGCCGCACTGGCTGCACCGGCTGGCCTGTTCGGCGGCCTTTTCTGCGGCAAACTCGGCATAAATCTCGTGGTAATCCTGCGCCCGCACCTTGGCGCTGCGCTTCTCGGGCATATCCCGGGACACATCCACAAATTTAAGCATAGGTTGTTTGGCCATGTTTTGCTCCGGCAAATATTCATCTCAGCGCGCTGTATAGCCTAGCTGATCTCCGGAGAAAAGGTTTACATGCTTACCTATTGTGAAAAATATAGCGGGATGCTTGGAGGGTTGCGACAAAACAACCCATTATTAGGTAAGCTTTTGCTACCTACAGTGGGAATCCAGGGCTAACCTCGCAGGTTTTTTGCAGAATCGGTCAGCTCATTGAATTGCCCCTGAGAGCGAAAACGGTAAAGGTAGCCTTCCAGCACAGCATCCATCGAGGTGGGCTTTATCCCCAGATCCGCCAACCCGGGCGCGCCCTCCGGCACCACATTATCCACCTTCAGGGATTTGACCTGGTCGCGCGTCAAGACAAGCGGCACCATACCAAGGCTAAGCTTATGCCACATCTCGATAAAAAACGCATTTATCCGCGCCAAACCAAAGGGGATATCGATCAGGAATTTTTTCCGCTGCACCACACGCAGCAAGCGCTGCATCAGGGCGGTCATGGTTTCCACATCCGGCCCGCCAAGCGCATAGACCCCGCGCGCATCGCCAAGTAGTGCGGCTTCGGCTGCGGCGGCGACATCATCAACATAAACCGGCTGAAACCGGGTATTGCCGCCCACGACGGGCATAAACGGCAAATAGCGCGACAGGGTGCCGAAAAGATTGAAAAACCGGTCTTCGGTGCCAAAAATGACCGACGGGCGCAAGATCACCGCATCGGGAAAATTCTTCAGCACATCGGCCTCGCCGACAGCTTTGCTTCTGGCATAATCGCTTTCGGCATCCGGATCGGCGCTCAGGGACGAAAGATGCACCAGTTTTTTCACCCCTTCTTCCGCCGCCAACCGTGCAATCCGGCTGGCACCGCGCCCGTGAACTTCGGAAAATTTCTGCCGGCTATCCTCGGCCAGAATGCCGACGCAATTCACCACGGCATCGGCCCCCTTGATCGCCGCGCGGGTGGAATCCGTATCGCGGATATTGGCTTGAACGATTGTGATCTGTCCGACCTCGCCATAAGGCAACACATGCATCGCCTCGTTTGGCCGGCGCACCGCCACCCGCACCCGCCATCCCGCGCGCGCCATACGCCGGGCAATATACCGGCCAACAAAGCCAGAGCCGCCAAAAATTGTCACAAGTGGGATAGAATTCGGCATGGAAATCTCCATTGATAGATGCGGGCGCAGCATACTGCCGTTGCCCCGCCCCGACAAGCCGGAATTCGGATTATAACCGAAAGATCGGATTTATAAAATACCTCGGCATTCCGTGCGAACACAGCTGAAGGCCGGCAGCTTCGTCAACGCCGCACGGAGACACGAATCACATTTGGCACAGCATACGCCACCGGCCGGCGCGAACAGCCGGTCCGGATGTCGCAATTTATCCTCGCACTACCCCTTCCCATTCCTCCCTGCATCTGCAATTCTAGCCGCTCCAAAACCACAGGACCAATATCATGAGCCCCAAACCTCGCCGTTTTCCCGATGCCCGCTGCGATATCGCCAAAGCCAGCGATGTGGTCAGCACCCCGCAAACCCGCGCCCCCACCTATCAGCTCGCCTTTGCCGATTCCGAGTTTCTGCTGCGCGAAGAGCTGCGCCCTGTGCGCCTGCAACTAGAGCTGCTCAAGCCCGAGCTGGCGCTCACGGAGGCCGGTGTGGAAAGCACCGTGGTGCTGTTTGGCGGCGCGCGGATACCGGACCCCGAGTTCAAGGAAAACGCCCGCACAAAAACGCTGGCGGGGCTGTCTAGATACTATACCGAGGCGCGCAGGTTTGCCCAGATCTGCACCGAGGAAAGCCTGAAGACCGGCGGCAAGGATTATGTGGTCTGCACCGGCGGCGGGCCGGGGGTGATGGAGGCGGGCAATCGCGGGGCCGCCGATATGGGCGGCAAATCGGTGAGCCTGAATATCGTGCTGCCCCATGAACAATCACCCAACCAATACGCCACGCCGGAGCTGTGCTTTAATTTCCACTATTTCGCCATCCGCAAGATGCATTTTCTCATGCGCGCCAAGGCGATCGCGGCTTTTCCCGGCGGCTTTGGCACCATGGACGAGCTGTTTGAAGCCCTGACCCTGATCCAGACCAAACGCATGGAACCGATGCCGATCTTGCTGTTTGGCAAGGCGTTCTGGCACAAAATCATCAACTGGGACGCACTGGCCGATGCCGGCACGATCTCGGACAGTGACCTTGACCTGTTTCATTTTGTGGATAGCGGCGAAGAGGCGTGGGAAATTGTTAAGGGCTGGCAAGGGTAGCAGGGCCTCCAACAACAGGAGACCCGGAAATGGTCTGGTTCGGGCGCGCCGGCCCTGTCATCCCATCTCGCTCTTTACAAGCCCCGGCATGCGCAGGATAAAGCTGGTAAAACATTTTGGGAGCCTGCCATGACCGATTTTGCCAAAACCCCTGCCAACTATGCCCCGCTTACCCCTGTAAGCTTTATCCACCGCGCGGCAATGACCTATCCCGACCGTGTGGCAGTAATATATGGCAACACCCGCCGCACATGGGCGGAAACCTATGCGCGCTGCCGCCAAATGGCCTCGGCGCTGCATAAGGCGGGGCTGAATACGGGCGATGTAGTGGGGGTGATCGCCGTAAACACCCCCGAGATTTACGAGGCGCATTTTGGCGTGCCGATGGCGGGCATGGTGCTGAACACGCTGAATTGCAGGCTGGATTCCGGCACCATTTCCTACATTCTCGAACATTCCAAAACCCGTGCTTTGATCGTGGACCGGGAGTTTGCAGCTACTGTGCGGGAGGCGATAAATGACCTTGAAAACCCGCCACTGCTGATTGATATTGTGGATCCTGCCGCCCCTGAAGGCCCCCGTCTGAGCAAGCTTGATTACGAGGGCTTCCTGGCCACGGGGGATACCGGTTTCACCCATCGGGAACCTGATAGCGAGTGGAACACTATCAGCATCAACTACACCTCCGGCACCACGGGCCGCCCGAAAGGCGTGGTCTACCACTATCGCGGGGCCTACCTGAACGCCCTTGGCAATGTGATGGAATGGAACATGGAAGCCGCTCCTGTCTACCTCTGGACCCTGCCGATGTTTCACTGCAACGGCTGGTGCTTCCCATGGACGGTAGCGGCCAAGGCGGGCACGAATATCTGCATCCGCAAGGTGACTGCGGAGAATATTTACAATGCCATTGCCGATGAAGGCGCGAATTACCTTTGCGGCGCACCGATCGTGCTGAGCTTTATGGTAGATGCCGATGCGGCCACCAAGCGGGCTTTTTCCCACAAGGTGAACGTGATGACAGCCGCCGCACCACCCCCCGCCACCGTGCTGGCCAAGATGCAGGAAGAGGGGTTTAGCGTGACCCATGCCTATGGCCTCACCGAGACCTATGGCCCCTGCATATCCTGCGCGTGGAAGCCGGAATGGGATGCGCTGCCGATGGGCAAACAGGCCAACCTCAAAGCCCGCCAAGGCGTGCCATATGTGATGCAGGAAGCAGCCACGGTGATGGACCCCGAAACCATGCAGCCCGTGCCATGGGACGGGGAAACCATGGGCGAGGTGATGATGCGCGGCAATATCACCATGAAAGGCTACCTCGATAATCAAGAAGCTACGGATGAGGCCTTCGCCGGCGGCTGGTTTCATTCAGGCGATCTCGGGGTGGTGCAGCCCGATGGCTATATCCAGCTGCGGGATCGCGCCAAGGATATCATCATTTCCGGCGGCGAGAATATTTCCAGCATCGAGGTGGAAGGCGTAATCCATGCGCTAGAAGCGGTAGCTGCAGTGGCTGTAGTAGCGCGGCCAGATGACAAATGGGGCGAAACGCCCTGCGCT
>Ga0256839_1006615_pt1 | contig 10081 bp, 9 predicted proteins | sample 354166metaG_FD_185968 | JGI IMG/M metagenome (GOLD analysis project Ga0256839, IMG submission 185968) | Hydrothermal vent microbial communities from Mid Atlantic Ridge, Atlantic Ocean - 354-166 | ecosystem: Environmental > Aquatic > Marine > Hydrothermal vents | place: Atlantic Ocean: Mid... | reverse complement strand
TTTGACTGGTTTTTTTTGGTTTTAATTTTGGTTATTGTTAGGGGGGGGAGAAAAAATTTGGAGCAGAAAAATTTATTTAAATCCGTATATGCGTGTTTAATGACAGCAGATTTAGATCAAAAAATATGCTTATTGGCACAATTGCAAGAAGATTGGGCTGATGGACGCTTTGATTTTACGCCGCTGGACTCAGTTAAACGTATTCAAGACCCTGGTCGCCCAGAACGCCCGCCGCTTGTTTCTCCTAAAAAGCTACCAAAAAGACGATTAGGCTCTCCTGAAGGGCATGCGGCATTAATGCATGCGATTGCACACATTGAGTTTAATGCCATTAATTTAGCACTCGATGCCGTTTACCGTTTTCAATCGATGCCAATAGGTTTTTACCTAGACTGGTTAGGTGTCGCAGGTGAAGAAGCCTTCCATTTTCAGATGATACGCGAACATCTATCTCGCTTAGGCTATGAATATGGTGATATGCCTGCCCATGATGGATTGTGGATGACCACCTATGAAACGGATCATGATCCATTGATTCGTATGGCGTTAGTGCCTAGAACCTTAGAGGCTCGAGGTTTGGATGTGACCCCTCCGATGATTCAAAAGTTGCGTGCGATTGGCGATAAGCGTGGTGTTGAAATTTTAAAAATTTTACTGCGTGATGAAATTGGTCATGTTGACGTGGGAACACGTTGGTTTCGGTATTTATGTAAAGAGCGGGGGTTAAATCCTTTTACCACCTTTCAAGAAGTAATTGAGACCTATTATCATGGCGATCTACGGGGGCCTTTTAATTATGACGCACGCGAACAAGCAGGGTTTTGTGCGGAAGAGATCGCTTGGCTTAAGGGATTGCATGGGGATAAAAAAAGTTCATGAGTGCTCTTCGATTTGGCATTGATTTAGGCGGCTCTAAAATTGAGTTGATTGCATTGCTCGCTGGCAGTAGTAAGTCTAAATCTGGAAAGGTTGTTTATCAAAAACGAATTGAGACACCAAAGGGGGATTATCTTGCGATTGTTCAGGAAATTGCGACCTTGGTGTTTGAGGCAGAAGCTGAACTGGGTCAAAAAGGGGGGGTAGGGATTGGTATTCCTGGGGCAATTTCCTATAAAACGGGGCGAATTAAAAATGCAAATTCGACCTGCTTGATTGGTAAAGATTTGAAGAGTGATTTGCAGAAGGTTTTAAACAGAGAGATTACCTTGGCCAATGATGCAAATTGTTTTGCGTTATCCGAAGCGGTGGATGGATCAGGAAAAGGTACGCGTGTTGTGTTTGGTGTGATTATTGGCACGGGGTGCGGTGGTGGTATCGTGATTGATGGCACGATTTTAAATGGTGTGAATGCCATTGGTGGTGAGTGGGGGCATAACCCTTTGCCTTGGGCGGATGAAACGGATATACCGTCTCCGTGTTATTGTGGTTTAAAAGGCTGTAATGAAACATTTTTATCAGGCAGTGGATTTGAAGCACACTATCGTCTTCGAACAGGAGTACAAAAAACAGCAAAAGAGATTGTCGCATTAAGTCAGCAAGGCGATACCATCGCGACTCAGTTGCTTTATGACTATACGGTCTGGTTGGCAAAAGGTTTAGCTAGCGTCATTAATGTCATTGACCCAGATGTTATTGTTTTGGGAGGCGGGATGTCGAATGTGGACAGCCTGTATCGAGAGGTACCTAAAATTTGGCATAAATGGGTCTTCAGTGATCAGGTGAATACGCGACTATTACCTCCTAAATATGGTGATTCAAGCGGTGTCCGAGGGGCGGCTTGGTTATGAAAAAGGTCCGTTCTTTAGAGGCATTGAATCAATTAAAAACTACTGAAAAGGGATTGTTGATCTTATTTGGAGGGCAGCAGTGTTCCGTGTGTCAGAGTATTCAACCCAAGCTGATGGAACGCATGACACAACAATATCCCAAAATGACGTTGGTATATGTTGATTGTCACACCGCACCAGAAGTGTGTGCCCAAAACGGGGTAATGAGCTTGCCGACACTACAGGTTTTTTTTGACGGAGGCTGTTTTATTGAGGAAGTTCGAACCTTTAGCCTACAAAATGTGTTATCGAAAATTCAGCGACCGTATCAACTCCTTTTTACGGCGACTTAACGTTTACCCTCTCCACCAGCTTTGATTAAAAGGAGGTCAAGGAGTTGGTTCGGCAGTAGTCGTTTGAGTACCGAAAAGAGAATCGTGGGTACGGTAACACGGTAACGTATTTTGGCTTTTGGTTTTTGTAAGGCATGTATAACACACTTGGTAACAGCTTCGGGTGGCAAGGTGAAAGGAACGCTGGGACCAACCGTTTCAAGGCGGTCTACCATCGCTTGATAGCTGTTTTTGTGGGCACTGTTTTCGATGGAGATCCATTGTGTGAACTGGGCAAATGCATTTTTTCGAAAATCAGAGATAATCGGTCCCGGTTCAATTAAGCTGACTTGAATATTGTCTTGTTTTACTTCTAATCGTAAGGTATCGGCAAACCCTTCAATGGCAAACTTGCTGGCATTGTATGCGCCGCGATAGGGCATGGCCGCAAATCCTAAAATAGAGCTGTTGTAAATTATTTTCCCCCCCCCTTGTTGCCGCATAATCGGCACAATTAAGTTGGTCAACTCTTGCGTACCAAAGACATTGGTTTGAAACTGATATTCCATCGCTTCACGAGTCAAATCTTCCACTGCACCAGGGAGTCCAAAAGCACCATTGTTAAAGAGCGCATCTATTCGGCCGTTGGAGTGTTGGAGTATCTGTTTGAGTGCAATTTGAATGGAATCGCTACAGGCCAGGTCAAGTTGAAAACAGTCGACCCCTTCTTTTTGTAAGCGCTGTACATCGGTCTCTTTACGGCAGGTTGCAATAACGTTATAGCCCATCTTGTGAAGCTGTTGGGCACACTGATAGCCAATACCTGTTGAGCAACCCGTGATTAAGATAGAGGAGGGGGGGAGAAGTGTTAGAGACATAAAATGGTATCGTTTATGAGTTTAGAGGAGTAGAAGTATTACTATTTTGTGCTTCCAGTAAGTCTTGATGCACTTGCGCCATGTTCAGTTGCCGGAGATCGGTTATGCCTTCTATTAAGGTCTCTTCAGCAAGGGTTCCTGCATGAGAGAAGACGATGATGCCTTCCCGCATAAAAGCGAGGGTTGGGATAGAGCGTACTTGAAATAGTTCAGCAAGCGTCTTCTCCTCTTCAATGTTCACTTTACAAAACGTTACATCCGAAAAGGTTTGTGCTAAGTTTTCAAAAAGGGTTGCATGTGGCGTACACCAAGATGCCCAAAAGTCAAAAACAATGAGATCATTGTTTGGGATCACCTCTTCAAGTTGTGTATGTTTTAAATGAAGAATCGGCATGCTTTTCCTTATGGGCGAGTGTTGGTTAAATACTTGGATTGCCACCTTGGGTCAGCAATTCAGGATTTAAGTACTGTTTAAGTGAGGCTTCGTCTAAACCCGTCATCTCGAGTGCGACTTCTAATACGGGTCGTCCAGATCGATACGCCTCTTTGGCGATGGCGGCGCCTTTTTCATAGCCAACCACGGTATTGAGTGCGGTGACTAAAATAGGGTTAGCCCCTAGCGTTTTTTGTAGGTTGGCTTCGTTGACGGTAAAGCCTTTGATCGCAAGATCGGCTAATTGTGTACTGGCGGTTGCTGCTATTTCAATGCTTTGCAGTAGGTTGAGTGCAATCATCGGGAGCATGACGTTTAGCTGAAAAGAGCCCGATTGAGCACCAATAGTAATAGCGGTGTGATTACCCATAATTTGAGCGGCGACCATGGCAACGGCTTCTGGGATAACGGGGTTTACTTTACCCGGCATAATTGAGCTACCCGGTTGTAGGGCTGGCAGTTGTATTTCACCTAATCCCGCCAAAGGCCCTGAGTTCATCCAGCGTAAATCATTGGCGATTTTCATTAAGCTCGCGGCCAATACATTCAGTTGACCACTGAGCTCCAGTGCCGTGTCTTGTGAACTTAAACCAACAAATAGATTGTCCATTGGTTCAAAAGAGATTTGGGTCATTTCAGAGAGGTTTTGAGAAACCAATGTTCCAAACTGTGGGTCAGCATTAATGCCCGTACCCACTGCTGTCCCACCTTGAGGGAGTTTGTGGAGTCGTTTTTGGGTGTCGGTAAGACGTTGAATGTTATCGGTAATTTGTGCGCGCCAGCAAGCGAGCTCTTGACTTAGCTTAACGGGCATGGCATCCATAAGATGGGTGCGTCCTGTTTTAACCACATGCTCTAACTCTTTTTCACGAAGGGTAAGGGTTTCGGCTAAGTGGCTTAAAGCGGGTAATAACTGTTTGCTTAATGCGATACTGGCCGCCACATGCGTTGCAGAAGGAATGACATCATTTGAGCTTTGACTCATATTTAAGTCATCATTAGGGTGTACCTCTGTCCCTGTGAGCTTCTTAGCAAGGGTCGCTAATACTTCGTTAGCATTCATGTTGGTGCTGGTGCCAGACCCAGTTTGAAATACATCAATGGGAAAGTGCTGGCGATAATCGCCTTGAATAACCGCTTGGGTGGCTTGTTGAATCGCAGTAGACTTCTCTTTGGATAGTAACCCAAGTGTTTGGTTGCTTTGAGCACACGCCTGTTTTACATAGCAGAGCGCTTTAATAAAAGAGGTTGGCATGGGGATATGGCTGATGGGGAAATTATTAATTGCGCGTTGGGTTTGAGCGCCATAAAGCGCATCAATAGGGACCTCTAAGCTTCCCATGCTGTCCGTTTCAATTCGAGTTTTATTTGAAGTATTTTGGTTTGACATAGTATTTTTAAGAATTCTTTATTATGATTGTATGATGCTTATGGCGTACTGCGGTCAGTGCGTCATCACAAGCTTTTTAATTGTTCCTCATTTTACGCTTGTTTAATTTAAAAAGACAGAGAGAGTCCACTTTGAATAAAGATCTGTTAGCTGAAGAGTTAGTGAGTAAAACTTTTTGGTGGCGTTATTCTTCTTCTGATGGGGAGAGTGAGCTGCTACTCTCTCCAGCCTTTCGTACTTTATTTGATAAGAAAATTACTCTGTTTGACGATATGATGGGGCGTTATCGTACGCCTGTGATCGATCTTAAAGTTCAAGAAATATTAAATAACCCTGAGGTCGATGTTCGTTTTGTGGCTTCTTACCATACACCTCAAGGAAAAAAGTCGTTTCAGCACCAGTTACATGTTTACAGTGAGTCGGGTAAACGCTATGTTTTGGCAAACTGTATGGATGTGAGCGAGATGGTGGCGTTAGAGCGAGAAATTGTCGATGCACAAGGGCGTCTCTCTGTTTCGCAATTGGTTGAACGTCAGAATCAGTTAGAAGAGCAGAATCGGCTTATTAATGAGTCGTATCAAAAGCAATCTCGTTTTTTGGCTCTATTAAGTCATGAATTACGCTCGCCTCTATTAGGGATTAGTAGTTTGGTTCAGCGGTTGCGACGTAATCAAACCGATAAAGAGGTGCTTTCGGCCTTAAAAGCGATTCATATTACCGCTGAGCAATCTACGTTTTTAGTGAATGATATTTTGACTTACTCTCAAACTGAGTATGACGAAATAACGTTGCACCCCATGCGATTTTCACTCAAAGAGACCTTACAGAATGTAAAACAGTTAACCAGTTCGATTGCCGCAGACAAAGGATTGATTGTTTCGTTAATCTATCTAGGGGAGCAGGATGAGGTGGTGGGAGACAGTGTTCGCTTGTCACAGATATTGATTAATTTAATTGTGAATAGTATTAAATTTACCCAATATGGTGGCGTGACCATTGAAGTTATTCAAACCCAAAAAAATAAATTTTCATTTAAGATTACCGACTCAGGCGAAGGCATTGCTGAGAGCCAGTTAGAACGTATTTTTGAACCGTATGCGCAGTTAGAGAGTATTGGCAGCACGCAGAGTATTGGTTCTGGGTTAGGGTTGCTGGTGGTTCAAAAACTGATTTCATTGATGGGGGGAGAGATTTCTGTCCAATCCATTTTAGGCGTAGGAACCTCTTTTCGTTTTGATCTGTCATTTGATAAAGTGATGGAAAATTCGGCATCAAAACGCAGAGATAAAAAAGAGATGGCTTTATTAAAAAGCACCACATTAGAAGCGGCGGCGACTAAAAATAGCGTAGAGCATGTTAGTGTTTCAAGTGGTATGACAAGTCTTTCTAGTGAAAGTCCTCATATTTTAATTGCTGATGATTCTAAAATTAACTTAATGGTGCTGGGTGGTTATCTACAAGAGTTAAATTGTTCGGTGGTTGAAGCAAAAGATGGTCGTGAAGCTTGGGAGCTATTTCAAAAAAATCGGTTTGATTATGTGTTTTTAGATATTCAGATGCCTTTTTTAGATGGGATTGAGGTGAGCCATAAAATTAGAGCGTGTGTAGAAGAAGGTTGTTCTGCCGCACAAACCCTTAAAAAAGTATTTGCGGTGACGGCGGGTGGAGATGAGTCCAATTTTACTTTAGAGGGAGAGCCAGTTAGTTCGAATGGCTTTGATCACTGGTTTGTTAAGCCTGTCACGAAGGAGCAAATTGTTGCCGTGTTGCAAGAAAACATTTCTAGTTTGACGGATAAAAAACCGGATGCTTCTGCGGGGCGTGAAGCACAATTAGAAGGTGTTGAGAAAGAGCTTTCTAATACGACCCGTGAAAAAGGTATGGGAGATATAAAAACGGTTAAAGGTGACTGGGAGGGAATTGAAGATGTACCGGAATCCTTTCAGGAGCTTATAACGGATTTTTTATCAGATTTAAAATTGGGTGTTGATGAGTTGGAATGTTTTGTGCTTGAAAAACGCGCACCGGAACTCATTAAAAAAGCGCACTATTTAAAAGGTAATTGCATGTTGTTACAGTTAAATGGTATGGTTTCCGTATTGAGGGAAATTGAAGAGTACACTCAGAAAAATAAGCATTTAGTGGGTAATAAACAGAAAAATTTGAATCTTCTCTTAGAAAAGTTAAGGTTTGGGCTGAAATATCTTGAGAACTCCATAGCGATTCGTCATAATGCATAAATAAATTAAAATTAAGCCACTGCTAATATTGTAAGCGGTAAATGGTTAAACACTTTAAAATCGGGAACCTTCCATGTCTGAAAAAATTAGTATTTTATTAGCCGAAGACCATGCTCTGGTACGAGCTGGATTTAAATCAATTATTGACGCTGAAGACGGATTTGATGTCGTTGGTGAAGCGGAAGATGGCTTAGAGTGTTTGGAGCTAGTTCGCGCCAAGTCTCCTAAGGTTGTTTTACTTGATTTATCGATGCCAAAATTAAGTGGTTTAAATGCGATTAGTCATATTAAAAAGCGTTATGGGGAGACAAAGGTTATTGTTTTAACCGCGGCTGAGACCACCAATGTTTGGACTGAGGTGTTAGAACTTGGTGTGGCTGGAATTGCGATGAAATCGATTTCACCTAAAGAGTTGATTAAAGGGGTTTACAGCGTGATGGAGGGTGAACTATTTATTCACTCTGAAATTCAGCCTATTTTAGAGGAAGCGGCGGGCTTGAATAATAAGCGTTTGTCTGTTCGTGAAAAGCAAGTGGTTAAATTGGTTGCAGAAGGGTATAAAACCAAAGAAATTGCTGAGATGTTAGAGATTAGTGATCGTACCGTTTCGAAACATCGCGAAAACTTAATGACTAAAATGGGCGCAACCTCAACCGCTGAGTTAACCAATTATGCCAATGAAACAGGTTTGACTAAAGTACGATTGGAAGAAATTGAGTAAGCGTTAAAACAACAACGTTTTGTTTATAAAAAAGGGGCTTTTTAGCCCCTTTTTTTTGTTGTCTAGCGATTCTTAATTAAGAAGCAAATTATATCGTTGTTTGAGGCTCTTCTGTTTTAGATGAACTGGTATCGATATCAGCAACATTAGATAACCCTAAATATTGATTGCGAAAATTTTGGAACCCTTCTTGAACGAGCGCATAGGTTTTATCGATATTATCGGCAATACTGCCTTCCAATACCTTCATATCTCCCAGCAAGCCTTTGGCTTCCTCAAATCCTTGAGTCACGCCACCGCCAACCACGTCAATAAAACGATCCACTAATGCCTCGCCTTCAAGGTCTGGATTTGCCGCTTGAAAGGCGGTAAAAAAAGCGGTGCTGCCATCTACAATACGTTGCGCCGTGTTTTCTGGTGTCCAGTACTCCATGCCACCTTGTTGTTTTAAAGCTTCTTGGCTAATGGGGGCGGTTGCGTCCTCTGCCAGACCAAACTCGGCACTGAGTACCTCATTTAATTTTTCAATGGCTGCTTGAAATGTCAGCTTTAAACTGCTTTCGTTCGCCGATTCTCCATCACCAAACAGATGGGCAATTAAGCTGGTTTGTTGTTCGGTTTTCATCGTCGATAGAGCAGAAGGCTCCGTTGGGTCTGTTTGTTTTGACGAATCAACCGAGCTTGCCTCTTTGGGTGCCGCTAGGGTTTGTTTTACCGTATTTTGATAGGCTTGAATAGGATTGCTATTATTGATGTCAATCGCCATGATCTCATCCTTTTATTCGATAGATTGATTCTAATAGAGTTTATCGACCCGTGGCTAAAAAACTTTAGCAAAGAAATAGGGAATGCTGGTATCATTTCGAATATTAAATGCTAATTTGGAATAAAAAAATGGAATTGAATCTCGTTTATACGCGTATTGAAGACTATAAAGCACGAACTGCGGTGCTTAGGGGGTATCTTTGACTACGATACTAAGGCTGAACGTTTGGTTGAAGTATCACGAGAGTTAGAAGACCCCAGTATATGGAATGACCAAGCTTTGGCGCAAGCATTAGGAAAAGAGCAGTCCCAATTAGAGATGATTGTCTCTACCGTGGATGAGCTGGAATCTGGGCTTGAATCGGTAAAAGAGATTTTGGAGATGGCAGAGCTGGACGACGATCAAGAGATGGTCGATGAGGTCGTCTCTGAACTGGATGTGTTAGGTCAAAAACTCGAAAAACTCGAATTTCAACGGATGTTTTCAGGAGAGCTGGATCCCAATAATGCGTACTTAGAAATTCAGGCAGGCTCTGGTGGAACAGAGGCGCAAGACTGGGCGAATATGATGTTAAGAATGTATTTGCGTTGGGCGGATAGCCGTGGTTTTAAGTCAGAGATTGTTGAGATCAGTGCGGGCGATGTTGCAGGTATTAAAGGCGCAACCGTACATATCAAAGGGGATTATGCCTTTGGTTGGTTACGAACCGAAACGGGCGTTCACCGTTTGGTGAGAAAATCCCCCTTTGACTCCAGTAATCGCCGACATACTTCCTTTGCGTCGGTATTTGTTTCGCCTGAAATTGATGACACATTTGAAGTGGATATTAATCCTGCCGATTTACGAATTGATGTTTACCGTGCCAGTGGCGCAGGCGGGCAGCATGTGAATAAAACCGAATCGGCGGTGCGTATTACCCACTTGCCAACCAATACGGTTACACAGTGTCAAAACGGGCGTTCTCAACATCAAAACAAAGCGGAAGCGATGAAGCAGTTGCGTGCCAAGTTGTACGAACTTGAAATGCTCAGCCGTAATGCAGAAAAACAAGCGCTGGAAGATTCAAAGTCGGATATTGGCTGGGGCAGTCAAATTCGCTCTTATGTCTTGGATTCGGGACGTATTAAAGATTTAAGAACACAGGTTGAGACGGGTAATACCGCAGGTGTATTGGATGGGGATTTGGATCAATTTATGGAGGCCAGTTTAAAAGCGGGTTTGTAAACGAGTTTATTAACAAGTTTGCTAAAATTGAGTTCTGGTGTTTGAGCTCTGAAAGCCGTAAAATACCGCCATTATTTTATCTATTTTAAGAGAATTATCCCATGTCGGAATCCCCAAAAAATGTACCTGTCGTTGATGAGAATAAAATCATTGCAGAGCGTCGCGCTAAATTAACGGCATTAAGAGAAAATGGGCAGGCTTATCCAAACTCTTTCCGTCGTGAAAACTATGCGGAAGAGTTGCACTTAGCGTTTGATGGAAAAACCAAGGAAGCGCTTGCCGAAGCCGAGCCTGTTCGCGTAAAAATTGCGGGTCGTATGATGCTACGCCG
>Ga0256839_1006614_pt1 | contig 10083 bp, 11 predicted proteins | sample 354166metaG_FD_185968 | JGI IMG/M metagenome (GOLD analysis project Ga0256839, IMG submission 185968) | Hydrothermal vent microbial communities from Mid Atlantic Ridge, Atlantic Ocean - 354-166 | ecosystem: Environmental > Aquatic > Marine > Hydrothermal vents | place: Atlantic Ocean: Mid... | reverse complement strand
CGAGGAGAGGGTTGACTTCAGAAAACTCGTCAGGGAGCTTGCGAGAATCTTTAAAAAAAGGATTGAGATGAGGCAGGTGGGTGTGAGGGATGCGGTTCAAATACTCGGATGGGTGGGTATATGCGGAGAGATACCCTGTTGCATAAGATTCCTTGAGGACTTTGATTCAATTTCCTTAAAGGATATTGAAGATCAAAACCTGCCTCTCTCGCCCTCAAAGTTCACGGGACCCTGCGGGAGGCTTATCTGCTGTATGTCCTTTGAGCGGGATAACTACCTTATCAAGAACCTGTTTCCCGAAAGGGGGACAAAGTTCTGCTTCAGGGGTGAGGAGGTAACCCTACTTGAGGTTGATCCCCTTAGGGGCTTTGCGGTCCTTGAAATCGGAGAAAAAAAGGTTGAGGTCCCGGTGGGGGACATTCTTCCCAAGGATTACGATAAAGCTGTCAAACCCTGCGGGTCCTGCGGAGGATGCTGTCAGGCTCGGCAAACCGATGGCGAGGACTATGAGGCTTTCTCAAGTAATTGAAGGGGATCTGAACCTGCTCCATCTTTACACCTTTGATGATGGTTTCACCGTTGAATCGGTTTTCTACAGGGGTGATACCCTCTGCGTGTCAACTCAGGTTGGCTGTCATGTGCGGTGCGGATTCTGTGCATCCGGCAGGGAAGGTCTCTTGCGAAACCTGACTGCGGAGGAGATCATAAACCAATTTCTGCTCTCCCCGTTCAGAGAGAGAATTCAAAGGATAGCGGTTGCGGGAATAGGAGAACCCCTGATGAACTGGCGGGAGGTTTTAAAGGCTTTTTACATGTTCAGGGAAATGGGGCTCAGGGTTTCCTTTTACACATCCGGGTTTCCTCTTGATAAACTCGGTGAGCTTATTGACATAAACCACAACGGCTTAACCGTTTCAATCCACTCCCTTCATACAAAAGTCAGAAAGAGGCTAATGCCGGGTTCGGGCAGGGTTGAGGATCTTATAGGATTTCTTGAGGATAAAGTAAGAGCCCTTTCGCGAAGGAAAAGGAGCAGGATCAGCCTCGCCTACCTCCTCCTGAAGGGTGTCAATGACTCCAGCGAAGATGCTATAAATCTGGGCAGAACTGCAGGGAGGCTCGGTTTGTCGGTCACCCTTCTCAGATTCAACAGGGTTGGTGACTATGAAGCCTCGGATGAGGAAAGGTATGTTTCCTTTTTCCGAATTCTCAGGAGCATGGGTGTGAAAGTTACCCTTTCAACGCGATTCAGGAGGGATAAAATAGGGGGGTGTGGGACTCTTGTAATCAACAGAAAGGAAGATGACATGATGGAGGTTAGAGGATGAATGTGGTAGCAGTCGGCGGGGGGACAGGACTTTCAACCCTTCTGAGGGGCTTAAAGAGAGAGGTGGGTGAAACAATCAAAGAACTTACCGCAATTGTCACTGTTGCTGACAGCGGCGGAAGTACGGGAAAGCTCAGGGAAATCTACAACATCCCGGCACCGGGAGATATAAGAAACTGCATTGTTGCTCTGTCGGACAGTGAGGAAGTGATGCAGGACCTCTTTCAGTACAGGTTTAAGGGGGACGGGCTTGAGGGTCATGCCTTCGGCAATCTCTTTTTAACCGCTCTATCGGAGATTACGGGCAACTTTCTTGAGGCGGTGAAGCTTACCTCCCAGATTCTGAGGACGAGGGGAGAGATAGTTCCCTCAACAGTTGAGAGTGTTCACATAATCGCAAGATTCAGCGACGGAGAGACCGTTGAAGGAGAGGAAAAGATCACAGAATACGGGAAGAAGGGGAACGTGAGAATTGAGAAGATCTGGATAGACCCGCCGGACGCAAGGGCTCCCATAGAAGCCATAGCCTCTATTGAAACGGCGGACCTTATAGTTTTCGGACCGGGGAGCCTCTTTACCAGCATTATTCCCAACCTTTTGATTAAGGACATAAGGTCGGCAATAAAGAGAAGCAAGGCGAGGAGACTCTATGTGGTCAACGCCATGACCCAGCCCGGAGAGACCGATAACATGACCGCCTACGACCACCTTGCTACCCTTAAGAAGTTCGGCGGTATTAAGGATATACACGCTGTCGTGGTCAATACCAAGATGCCTTCGGGAGATGTTCTCAAGAAGTACCTTGAAGAGGGGCAGGAACCCGTTGTTCCCGATGTTGGAAGGATTGCCAGAGAGGGTGTTAATGTCTATTCGGACGACCTTATCGGAGAGCAGGACAGCTATGTACGCCACGACCCGGAAAGACTGACTGACATGATTGTTTACATGGCGAAGAATGAGATACTTTCTGGAGTTTAACACATCCCTTCTCCCGGAAGAATCTTCCGACGTGGTGGTCTGCGGGAGCGGAATAGGAGGTTTAACAACCGCCATTCGCCTCAGGGAGCTGGGAATTTCACCTGTCATACTGACGAGGGGCATCGGAAACACATACTACTCTCAGGGCGGAATTGCAGCGGCGGTTCATCCTGCGGACAGCACCGATTCTCACTTTGAAGATACCATAAGGGCGGGAAGGTTTATAAACGACCGCCGGTCTCTCAGAATCCTCGTTGACGAGGGTGTGGAAAGGATAGGAGACCTTGAGAGGTGGGGCGTTCGCTTTGACAGAAAGGGACAAGAGTACGAGACTACCACCGAAGGCGGTCACAGCTTCCCGAGGGTTTTGAAGGTTAAAGATTACACGGGAAAGGAGATTTATACAAAGCTTTTGAAGAGGGTTGAAGACCTCGGGATTCCCATAGTCAGCGGAGAGCTTCAGGAGATTCTCGGTGAGGGAAGAGTTGAAGGCTTGATTTACACGAGCGAAGGATCCCTGAGGGTTTTAAGAACCCCGGTCCTTGTCCTCGCCACGGGCGGTGCTGCGTCCATGTTCAGGCACACCTCAAATCCGCTTAAAGTAAGGGGCGACGGAATTGGAATAGCCTTAAGGGCGGGAGCTATGATCAGGAATCCGGAATTCATACAGTTCCATCCCACAGTTCTGAGGGGCACAAACCTCCTGATATCCGAGGCTGTTAGGGGAGAGGGTGCCCTCCTGATTGACTGCAGGGGAGAGAGGTTTGTGGATGAGCTTCAGCCACGAGATGTTGTGGCAAGGGCAATTTTCAACAAGCTCAAAGACGGATGTGATGTCTTTCTTGACCTAAAACCCCTGCTGAAGGAGGGAATAGACTTCAACGAAAAATTCCCCACAATCGCCGGGTTTTTAAAGGAAAGGGGACTGGATCCGATGAAGGACCCGATTCCCGTGGTACCTGCCGCGCACTACTACATCGGAGGAATAAGTGTTGACGAGTGGGGCAGAACGACGGTGAGCGGGCTATATGCTGTGGGAGAGTGTGCCTGCACGGGTGTTCACGGCGCCAACAGGCTTGCTTCAAACTCTTTGCTTGAGGGAGTTGTAATGGGTTTTCGCGTTGCCCACAGGGTTTACCATGACATTCGCTACTTTAGGGTCAGGTTTCCCAGCTTTTCACACTCAAAGAAGGGAGTGGAAAAACCTGAGGTAACCTTTGAGGAGATAAAGGACCTTATGTGGAACTTTGCCGGTCTTGAAAGAGAAGGACAGCAGCTAGAAAAGGCACTCCACAGGCTCAGGAGCTGGATAGAACAGGTAAAGAGGTCTGATAGTAAACCTGAAAACCGGCAGCTTCTTGACATATTGATAGTTTGTTATGCAACAGTTAAGGGTGCTATTTTCAGGAAAGAAAGCAGGGGAGTTCACTTTAGGAGTGACTTCCCTCGTGAAAAAAGCTCTTTTGCAATTGACACCCTTATGCAAAATATTTTTGAGGAAACTTGAGGAGGTGGGAGAAAATGAAAAAAATTCTGGCAGGCTCCTTACTTTTGATCGGGACTTCACTATACGCCCAGGAACTCAAGAATGTTCTTTCAATTACTGTACCCGTTCTTACCGTCAGGGGAGGTGACGACAGGACGGAGTTCTACATCAACGACAGGGCATACGGAGAGTTTGACAGGAGCATTACCGATCTGATAAGTCTGTGGGGCAGGGTCAGGCTTTCTGCTTTTCCCATCGGTTCAAACAGGACAGGGACTCTCTTCAATGCGGGAGTAGGAATGAGGTTTTGGTTTTCGGGAGGGTTTAAGGATCTGTTTTTAGGTCCCCACGGGACCGTTGAGGTCCTTGATACCTACAGGACGACAACTTCAATCATTGTTGGGGGAGAAGTGGGATATAGAATATTTTTGGGTGAGAATTTTGCTTTATCGCTGAGCGGAGGACCGGAGGTGAAGTTCGGAGACGGTCCCTCAATGATCGGGCTGAGCGGATACCTTTCCCTCGGATTTGGATTTTAAACATCGGAGGAGAAAAATGGCGCTTGAATTTGGTCTGAGCTATCAACCCGAGGAGCTTTACGATGTTGTCATAATAGGTGCGGGACCCGCAGGAACAACTGCCGCAATTTACACCGCAAGGGGCGGTTTGAAGACGGTGGTCCTTTATAGGGCGGAGGGTGACGGTGCACTTGGAGTTACCCAGAAGATAGAGAATTATCCCGGTGTGCCCGGTCCCGTATCGGGTTTTGAGCTTCTTCAAATAATGAGGGATCAGGCTAAGAGCTTTGGTGCCGAATTTGTCAGGGGCAAGGTGATCGCTACGGATTTTTCCGACGAGGTGAAGAAGGTCTTTACGATTGACGGGAGGGAATTCAGAGGCCGGTCCGTGATAGTTGCCTCGGGTGCCATGGAGAGAACCAACAAGTTCAAGGGAGAGGAGGAGTTTCTGGGAAGGGGTGTGTCTTACTGCGGTGTGTGTGATGCCGCCTTCTTCAAAGATCAGCCGGTTGCGGTTATCGGTGAAGATGACTACGCCATCGAGGAGGCGGAATTCATATCAAGGTTTGCGAGCAGAGTTTACTTCCTCGTCCCCGGTTCGCGGATAAAAGCAAGGGATGAGCTTGTAGAGGATTTGAGGTCCAGGGAAAATATAGAGATCCTCACCCGCCACCGCGTCCTTGAGATCATGGGAGATCAAGCTGTTAAGGGTATCAGGGTTAAGGATGTGGAAGGAGGATCGGAAAAAGAGATTCCCTTAAACGGAGTCTTCGTTTTCCTCGGTGGGACAAAACCGTCGGTTGACTTCCTGATGGGTCAGGTGGAGATGACGGGTGATTACTGCATTGTAGTTAACGAAGAGATGATGACCTCCGTTCCGGGCGTATTTGCGGCCGGGGATGTTCTGTGCATAAGTATAAAACAGGCGGTTATAGCCGCGGCGGACGGCTGCAAAGCCGCCCTCGCGGTGGATAAGTTTCTCAGCGGAAAGAAGAAGATCACCTCCCAGTGGTGATCAAACCCTTGCGACCTCTTTGGGGCTGGGAAGCCAGCTTTCCATTCCCTGCTGGCGAGCCCATTCCTGACCCAGTTCGTAGGAGGCTTTTGCCGTTGCAATGTTTTTCTCTATAAGCTCAAGCTTTTTCTTGAACTTACGTTCAATAGCCGAGTCAAGGGACATGGTTCCGCCCGAGGCTACGAACTTTTTAAGGAACCTCGCCTTGATACCCTCCTCAACCGCGTCCATTCCTACTATCTGGGTTATACCGAAAAAGGCTCCGAGCATTGCCATATTGGTTGAAAGCTCGGTCCCCGCATGGTCAAGGGCAAACTTAGTTGCTGAGAAGTTAAACACCTTGACGTTCAGGGATTCAAGGTACTCGTGATCCCTTTCGGTCAGAAGGTCCTCCTCCGTGTTTATTATTATGAGTCCGTTTTTCTTGATTCCCGAGTAAAAGGGCATGGTGTAGGACTTGCCCATTGTTATAACCTGCGAGTGGAAGACCATAATAACATCGGGGTAGACCACCTCACCCCGGTCGTAAATAGGCTCTATCCCTATTCTCACATAGCTTTCTGCGGGTGCCATCCTCTTCTCCGCTCCGAAGAAGGGGTTTGAAACCGCGTGGTATCCAGCATAGTCCGCGGCGGTTGCCATTATGTGGGCAGCGGTCACCGCACCCTGCCCGCCAATTGCGGGCATCCTGACATTTATCCTTCTCCTCTTGGGCTGGCTCATATCAGACCCTCCTCTTTTTTCCTCTGGATGACTTCCTTAGCTTCGTCGGTCATGTATTCAAAGAACTTGAATCTTTCCTTGTCTGTCCTCCTCATTTCCTCAAGACCGTCGTCGGAGTTAAGACCTATCTCAAGTATGCAGGGAGTGTAAAGGTGAACGTAAGTGGGACCTACTTCCCGCGCCACATATATTGCCTGCTTTATGACCTTTTCAACCTTCTTGGGTGATGAGACAGTCAGCCTTGCCACATAGTGACAGCCCGAGTCAATGGCTATCTGCCATATGGGAACCTTGTCCCACTGCTTACCTTTGGGAGCCATCTTAAAGACATGCCCTTTTACCGTCAGACCGCTTTCCTGACCTCCGGTATTGGCGTAAACCTCGTTGTCAAAGCAAATGGTTGTTATTTTCTCCTGCCTGAAGAAGGATTGAAGAGTGCAGTCAAGTCCTATGTCAACGGTGGCACCGTCTCCTGCAAGGACTATAACATCCTTTACCTTGTCGGGAAATCTCCACTCAAGGACCCTCTTTATACCCGATGCTATGGCGTTCTGGTTTCCGAAGAGGGAGTGAACCGTGTGGAGGGCAATGTGGGGAAAGACGAGGGAAGTGCATCCCGTTGAGTTAACTATGATGGTTTCCTCGGGATTCGGAAGGGAAGCAAGGATGTACCTGAAGGCTGCTGACTCCGGACATCCCGCGCAGAGGGAGTGCTCTTCAAGAAGCTCCTTTGAATAGGGAAGGTCCATTACTCCTCTTTTGGGATTACCCCATGTTGCCTTCTCTTCAAGGTCAACTATCTCGGGAGGCATAAATTCCTTAAGGTCCTCGTTTATTTTGAAGATGTTAAATGACATGCTTCACCTCCTTTCCGAGATATTCAAGAACTTCCTTGACAATGAACTCTGGAGGCATGGTCATTCCGCCCGCCACCCTCGGCGAGCCTATTACGGGGATGTCAACATTTCCGTAAAGAGCCCTTCTTACCTCTCTCTCAAGCCAGCCGATTACATTGAATTCGGGAACGAAAATGTACTTGGCTCCCTGAACTGCCTGGAGTAGCTCCTGATAGGGGAAGGGTCTCAAGGTTTTTATCCTCACAACCCTTGCCTTTATTCCTTCCTCGTGGATCATAATCTGTGTTGCCTCCTTTGCCTGAGCACCGGCAGTTCCCGATGCAACAAATACGATCTCTCCTTCCGGGTCGCCGAACTCTTCAATGAGACCCCTCAGGTAGTGCTTGGCATAAGGTCTTGACCTTTCAATGGCTGCCCTGACTTCGTACTGCCAGCTGGTATGAGCGGCGTAGGAGATGTAGTTGGACTTCATAACATAGGGGTCTCTCAGGAATCTGCCGGGAGACATTTCCATGTCAATTGGTACGAGGGGAGACTTGTAGGGGTTGTAAGGGGGTAGTGCTATGTCGTCTGGAGGTATGTTGACCGCTTCCCTCGTGTGGGATATAAAGAAGCCGTCAATTGCAGTGATAATGGGTACATGAACATCGGGCTGTTCCGCTACCACAAAACCCGCTATTATCATGTCAAATAGTTCCTGAGCGTTCTCAGCATGCCATATCATGCATCCCGTATCAAGGAGAAAGGAGATTTCAAGGTTGTCGGGCTGAATTGATAGGGGAGTGTTCACTCCTCTTGCCATGAGAACGAGCTGAATGGGTAGTCTTGAACCCGCCCACATTGGGAAGTTTTCCATTGCTCTGAGGGTTCCGGGTCCTGAGGTTGTCGTGACAGTTCTTGCTCCTGCCATTGAACAGCCCGCTACTTCGGACATAACGCCGAATTCGGACTCACCTCTGAAGTAAACTCCCACATAACCCTCAACCCATAGCTCTCCTATCATGTGAGCCGCTTCCGACTGGGGGGTGATGGGATAGGAAACGGAGGCATCCACGGAGGACCTTTTGACCGCCTCCTTGACAACTTCGGAACCCGTCATGAACTGTTTTTCTCTCGGTGCTTCAAACAGGAGGTATTCGGGGGATACCACCCTCTGCCCCGCTCTATTGTATTGAACCTGCTGGGTTTTCTGCATCACAACACCTCCTTAAAAAAGCTTCTCTAAATCTACTTCAAAATTTTTTAAAAGGCATGATCTAACGCTCCCTTTCTCGTACCCGAAGGAGCAAACCTCAAAGCGATCACTTTTGAGGGAGAAAACTTCAACTGCTATTTCTCCGGGAAAGACCAGCCACAGCTCTTTTACGCCGAACTCCCTGTAAAGGGATTTTTTGTCCTCCGTGTCCCTCTTGAGAGTTGAAGGGGAAATGACTTCAAGTACGAGGTCCGGTGCACCGAATATACCGCGTTCTTTGATAATGTTGCTGTTCTTTTTTGATATGTAAACGAGGTCCGGTTGAAGTACATTTTCCTCCGATAGGACTACATCCACCGGAGAGACGAAGACCTCTCCGAGGGACTTGCTTTCCACAAAATCACTCATCCATCTGAAGAGCTTTCCGACCAGCCTCTGGTGAGTAGTTGTTGGTGCTGGCATCTCAAGAAGCTCCCCCCTTATTATTTCGTAGCGCTTGTCGTCCTCAAGTTTGAGGTACTCCTCGTAAGTCCACCTTTTTGTTGCTGTTGCCATCACCTGCCGAGCTCCCTCTTAACTTCTTCAATAACTCTTATAAACTTCTCAAGCTCCTCCGTGTGCTGATCCCTGAGGGTTATCATTGCATCCTCATGCCCCGCATTACCGCAGAGGGCAATGGTAAAGCAGTCGGTCTCAGCCCTGATGATTTTTAATGCTACATTTGCATAGTGGCAGTGAACTCCGACGAATATGCACGCCTTTATGTTGTTGTGCCAGATGGTAAGGTTGGGGTGGTTGGGATTTATCTCCTTCTCGGGGTCTATCTTGGGGTACTTGGGTCTGTAGTCGTACATGGGAATTATTTTCGCCCCAAGGGTATCCGCTATTCTCCTTACAAGCCTTGCCTTCTCCTTAGCTTCCTCGTTCCACTCGTAGAGTACCTGAGGTCCGGGAAATATTGTGGGGTTATCCCTCGTGAGCATAGCCTTTGCAGCCTCACGCATGGCAATTTCTTCGTCAACGATTTCGTCATACATCAGTGCCTTACCCGGCGGGGGATTTAAGATACTTTCATACATTGCCACCGGATAAGGAGAGTAGGATGAGGGTCCGAGTTTTGCCATTTTTTATCCTCCGGGAGGGTTGTTATCTGACGCCAGCAACATCTCTATTCTCTGCGTAAACCATCTCTATAGAATCCCTCTTCAAGAGATTTGAGCACACGTAAACACACAGGGCACATCCCTTACACCTTTCCGTCAACACATAGGCATGGTGGGTTTCGTCGGTGTACATGAGTGTATTGGGTTCGGGACAGAAAAGGGTGCACTGTTTGCAGTTATACTTGGTGCATTCGTCGCGAATCACCTGAGCGACATAATACATTCTCCTGCCTCCTCGTTTAAGGGTTGTGTTAAAAATATAAGAAAAACCTAATATGAAAACAAGGGTTAGCCTTATGATATAGCTTAGCATGGATAAGCTCTACGCTTGGCTCACCTTAAGGTCAGTAAGGGGTCTCGGTGAAAAGAGCATCAAAAGGCTCTACGAAGCCTTCGGAAAGGCGGATACCATCCTCTCCGCGGACCTTCCTGCTCTTGCACAGGTTGTGGGAAAGACCAAAGCCTACTCGCTCCTTAAAAGAAAGGGCGTTGACAGGAAAGGAATAGAAGAGGTTTTGGATGTAGTTGAAAGGGAAAAGATCGGATACATCACCATTGAGGACCCCCAGTATCCCGAACCCCTAAGGGAGCTGAGTGACCCACCGCCGGTAATTTTTTATATGGGAAACTTAAAGGACCTGCCACTTGCGGGTGTGGTCGGGACGAGGAATCCCACCTCTTACACCCTCATCTTCGTTGAGGACATAGTAAAGCATTTAATAGATAGAGGATACGGGGTAGTTTCGGGAGGAGCGGTGGGAGTGGACTCAAAGGCTCATGAGTCCGCCATTGAAAGGGGAGGATATACCCTATGCATTCTC
>Ga0256839_1006613_pt1 | contig 10085 bp, 9 predicted proteins | sample 354166metaG_FD_185968 | JGI IMG/M metagenome (GOLD analysis project Ga0256839, IMG submission 185968) | Hydrothermal vent microbial communities from Mid Atlantic Ridge, Atlantic Ocean - 354-166 | ecosystem: Environmental > Aquatic > Marine > Hydrothermal vents | place: Atlantic Ocean: Mid... | reverse complement strand
GGGGGTTCAGGGAGGCATGAGCATGCGCGCGATAACCGTCCTGCTGCTGGTGCTGGCCGCGGCCGGGTGCCGGGCGGAGTGGACGGCTGAGTACAACATAGGCTACTCGACTCCCTCTGGAAATGACATCTGGATCCGGCGGGTGGTGTTCGACGATTCGTGGGTTCTGCCCGGTGGCGGATTGTCCTGCTGCTGGGAAGAACTGAATGCTGGTGCTGGTGTGTTTGATCATCCCCTGCCGCGGGTGGTGGAGGTGGAATGGCTGGACGAGAGCGAGAAGCGCATCTACGAGGCGCGGGTGGAGCTGGCGCCGGACCTGGCGCAGCGGGCGGGAAGATTGAAGGGCGTGCGGGTGATCTCATCGGGCCGGCAGCGTGATCCTGCGGTGTATCTCATCATCGGTTTCAGGGAGGGTGGCGGCGTGGTGGTGTGGCTGAGCAACGCGCCGTACAAGTACAACGTGTCGGGCCGGACGCTGGAGGTGGTGGGGGAGGGTCATGCCCGGCGCATGATGGACTGGACGCCGGGGGCGCAGTTGCCGCGGGACAGATGACGGAAGACGGAGGCGCGTAGGCCGGCTTGAGCGCGGCGAAAGCCGGCGCCGTGGTTCCGGCGGCATCGCTGCGCGGTGCCGCCCTACGGCGGGGCATGCAGAAGACGGCGGGCAGGGCTGCACAGGGTGTGACGGCAGAGCCGTCGCACCTTCCCTTCCGGTGCGTTCGCAAGGCGAACGCACCCTACGTGCCGCGGGCCGCGGCCTGGTCGGCCAGGCGGGCGAACTCTTCCAGGGTCAGGCGCTCGGGGCGCTGGCCGGGGTCGATGCCTGCGGCGCGGATGGCGGCCTCGTCCAGCAGTCCCTTGAGGCTGTTGCGCAGGGTCTTGCGCCGCTGGGCGAAGGCCGCGGCCACCACCCGGGCCAGGGCGCCCTCGTCGCGCACCGCCACCGGCGGCCGCGCGCGGGGCACCAGGCGCACCACGGCCGAGTCCACCCGCGGCGGCGGGGTGAAGGCCCCGGGCGGGACCTGGAACAGCGGGGCCGACTCCCAGGCCCAGGCCAGCATCACGCCCAGGCGCCCGTAGTGAGGGCTGCCGGGCGGGGCGGTGATGCGCTGCACCACTTCCTTTTGCAGCATGAAGTGGCAGTCTGCGATGCAGTGCCGCCGGGCGGTGAGATGGAACAGCAGCGGGGTGGAAATGTTGTAGGGCAGGTTGCCCACCAGGCGCAGGCGTTCGCCCTCGCCGGCCAGGGCGCAGAAGTCGAACCGCAGGGCGTCGGCCTGGTACACGTGCAGCTCGCCCAGCCCGGCGCAGGCCCGTTCCAGCAGGGGCACGAGGTCCCGGTCCAGCTCCACCGCGTCCAGCCGGCCGGCGGCGCGCAGCAGGTCGCAGGTGAGGGCGCCGCGGCCGGGACCGATCTCCACCAGGTGCTGTCCGGGGCGCGGGTCCACCGCGGCCAGGATGCGGTCCACGTAATGGCGGTCGGTGAGGAAGTGCTGGCCGAAGCGCTTGCGCGGCCGCGGGCCGCTGCGGCCGCTCACGGCGTCCCACCGCGCGCCAGGGCCAGGGCCAGGGCCAGGGCGGCGGCCAGGCTGCCGGTGTCCGCGCGCCCGGTGCCCGCCAGCTCCAGGGCGGTGCCGTGGTCCACCGAGGTGCGCACCATGGGCAGGCCCAGGGTGACGTTGACCGCGCGGCCGAAGCCGGCGTGCTTGAGCACCGGCAGGCCCTGGTCGTGGTACATGGCCAGCACCACGTCGCAGCGGGCCAGGGCCGGCGGGGTGAAGGCGGTGTCGGCGGGCAGGGGGCCGGCCAGCTCCAGGCCCTCGCCGCGCAGGCGCTGGAGCACCGGTTCCATCACCTCGCGCTCCTCCCGGCCCAGGTGGCCTTCCTCCCCGGCATGGGGGTTGAGGCCCAGCACGGCGATGCGCGGCGCGGGCAGGCCGAAACGCCGTTGCAGGTCGGCGTGCAGCACCCTCAGCACGGCCTCCAGCCGCCGCGGGGTGATGGCGGCCGGGACCTCGCCCAGGGGCAGGTGGGTGGTGGCCAGGGCCACGCGCAGGTCGCCCGCCACCAGCATCATCACCACCTGGGGCGTGCCGGTGAGCTCCGCCAGGTACTCGGTGTGGCCGGTGAAGGTGATGCCGGCGTCGTTGATCGCGGCCTTGTGCACGGGCCCGGTGACCAGCGCGGCACAGTGCCCGTCGCGGCAGGCGGCCACGGCGGCGTCCAGGGTGTCGAGCACGCAGCGGGCATTGGCCGGGTCCGGCCGGCCCGGTTCCACCGTGGCCGCCAGGGGCACGGGCAGGCAGGCGAGGGTGCCGGGCGGCGCCGGTTGCGGCGGGCGGCCGAAGTCGGCCTCGCGCACAGCCAGCGGCAGGCCCAGGGCCCGGGCCCGCGCCGCCAGCAGGTCCGGGTGGCACACCGCCACCAGCTCGACGCCGGCCGGGGGACGCTGGGCCAGCATCACCGCCAGGTCGGGGCCGATGCCGGCGGGTTCGCCAGGGGTGAATGCGACGCGCAGGGGAGTGTCCACGGAAGCGGCGCTACTCGTCCAGGCGCACTTCCACGTAGGCCTCGTCGCGCAGCCGGCGCAGCCAGTCGCGCACCGCCTCCTCGGTCTTGCGCTTGCGGACCACCAGCCGTGCCTCGCGCCGGCGCATCTCGTCGGTAAGGTCCTGCTGGCGGCGGGCCATGACCTGGACGATGTGCCAGCCGAAGCGGGTGCGGAAGGGTTCGCTGATCTGGCCCGGGGCCAGGGCCTGCATGGCCTTTTCAAAGCGCGGCACCAGCCGGCCGGGCTCGGTCCAGCCCAGGCTGCCGCCCTCGGCGGCCGAGGCCTTGTCCTGGGAGTACCGGCGGGCCAGCTCGCCGAAGTCTTCTCCCGCGAGGATGCGCCGGCGCAGCTCCGCCAGCCGGTTGCGCGCCTGTTCGTCGGAGGTCACCGCGTCGGTGCGGATGAGGATGTGGCGGGCCAGGGTCTGTTCCACCACGTGGCGGCCGCCGCCCCGGCGCTTGTCCACCAGCTTGAGGATGTGGAAGCCGCTGGCGCTGCGGATGAGGCCGCTCACCTCGCCGGGGGCCAGTCCTTCCACCGCCGCTGCAAATGCCGGCGGGAGCTGGCCGGCGCGCCGCCAGCCCAGGTCGCCGCCCTCCAGCGCCTTCTGGCCGTCGGAGACTTCCGCCGCGACGGCGGCGAAGTCGGCGCCGCCGCGCAGCCGGGCCAGCACCGCCTCGGCCCGGCGCCGGGTCTCGGCCACGGCATCGGGCCCGGCACCCTCGGGCAGGCTGATGAGGATGTGGGCCAGGCGGTACTCGAGCCGGCTCGCACGGTCGCGTTCAAGGCGCTCGAGCTGGTTCTTGATTTCCTGCTCGGTGACCGAAATACGGCGTTCCACGCGCTGCTGGCGCAGGCGGTCGATGATGATCTCGTTACGCACGTTCTCGCGGAACTCGGCGAAGTCGAAGCCGTCGGCCTCCAGGGCGCGGCGAAACTGGTGCAGGTCCATCCCGCTGTCGCGGGCGATGCGGGACAGGACCGTGGTGAGGGTCTCGTCGTCCACGCGGATGCCGATGGAGCGGGCGAGCTGGAGCTGGAGCCGCTCCTGGATCATGCGCTCCAGCAGCTGGCGGCGCAGGACGTCGTCGGCCGGCAGGCGGGTGTTGCGCCGGGCGAGCTGGCGCTTGATGACGGCCAGCCGGTGGTCGAGCTCGGTGGCGGTGATGACGTCGTCGTTGACCACCGCCACGATGCGGTCCAGCGGGACCACCCGCGCGCCGGCCGCGGCCGGCAGCAGCGCCAGCAGGAGGAGGAAATGCTTCATGGATGCCACGTGTTCCGGTGTGCGATCACCGTAGTATACCCCGTTCCAGCAGGTCGCCGATCTGGCGCCGGCTGCCCAGGCTGGACAGGCCCTTGAGGGCCAGCTCCAGGTACACCCCGCGGTCGCGGGTGCCATCGATGTTGGTGACGAACTCGCGCCACACCACCCGCAGGCCCCAGCAGCAGCTGTCGTACTGCAAGCCCACCGCGGTGTCGGTGTCCTGGCCGGTCAGCAGGTCGCGCTGGCGCAGGGCCAGGAGCTGCCAGCGGGGCGAGATCTTCCACAACAGGCCCGCGTCCCAGTTTTCCAGCCCCCCGCGCACGCGCCGGTAGCGCAGGTTGACCACGTCCCCGCGCCCGGACTGGAAACGGATGCGGGCGTTGTGCTGGCGGGCGGTGGACAGGCGCGGGTCCCATTCCATGCGCAGGGACAGGTCCCAGCGGGGATCCGGGCGGGCGCTGAACTCGCCGAACAGGTTGCTGGTGGCCGGTTCGCCGGGCCGGGTCTCGAGGGCGAAGGACTGGCCGATCCCGGCCGCGGCCAGCTCGCGGCCGGCGGGGTCGAACCAGCGGGTGAACACCGAGGCCGCCACCCGGTTGGCGGCGGCCACGCGGTCGGCGCCGGTGAACTGGTATTCCTGGAACAGCAGGTCCAGGGTGGGGGTGAGCGGGGCGCTGTCGAAGTTGGGCAGGCCGTCCTGGTCCCGCTCGGGGACGTAGATGTACTTGAGGCGCGGCTCCAGGGTCTGGATCACGGTGGTGCCCCGCTCGAACACCAGGCCGCCGTCGAGGCTGAACACGGGCAGGCCGCGGCTGGGCTCGGGGTCCTGGCCGGGGGCCGTGCCGCGCAGCTTCCAGGCGGTCTGGCGCCACACCAGGCGCGGCTCCAGGTGGCCCCAGCTCCGGCTCCAGCGCCAGGCCACGCCCGGCTGCAGGTCCAGGCGCGTGCCCACCGGGGTCTTGCTGCTGTGATCGAAGTTGACCAGCTCGGCATCCAGCAGCCAGTGCCACCCGTCGCCGGGACCGCGGGTGCGGGACAGGACGAGCTGGGGCAGGCGCTGGAACGGCGGCGTGCCGGTGAGGGTCTTGTAGCCCTGGGCGCGGGCGGTGAACTGCCATTGCGGCGAGGACCAGGCCACCGCGGCCTCCTGTGCCAGGTGGGTGAGGCTGGTGCTGGCCAGGGTGCTGCCGAAGTCCTGGAGGTAGCCGGGGTCGGTGACCGTGGCCAGGTCGAGGGACACGCTCCAGCCGTTGTCCCAGCGGGTGCGGTGGCGCCAGCCCAGCTCGCCGCGGCTGCGTTCATCGAGGCGGTCGTCGGGCAGCCAGGCGCCGCGGATCTCCCCCTTGCTGCGCGGGGTGAGATAGCGGAACTCCCCTTCGAGCATGGTGCCGCGCCGGGTCATGTGGCGCGGGGTCAGGGTCGCGTCCATGTCGGGCGCGATGTTCCAGTAGTACGGGATTCGCACCTCCGTGCCCAGGCGCTCGCTCTCGCCCACGGACGGGAACAGGAAACCGGACAGGCGCTCGTCGCCGGCGGGAAAGCGCAGGTAGGGCAGGTACAGCAGGGGCAGACCCTTGAACTTCAGCACCACGTTGCGGGCGTGGCCCTGCCGGGTGTCGCGGTCGATGGTGATGCGCGAGGCGGACAGCAGCCAGTCGGGGGCGGCCGGATCGCAGGTGGTGTAGCTGGCGGACTCCAGCTCCAGCAGGCGGCGGCCTTCCACGGCGATGCGCCGTGCCTTGCCGCGGCCGCCGCGGTCGGTGACGAAATACCGGGCCTCGTCCAATGCGCCGCGCTCGGCCTGCAGCAGCCAGTGCAGGCGCTGGCCCTGGAGGTCGAGCCCGCCGCGCACCAGGCGCACGCCGCCCTCGGCCTCGACCCGGCCCGTGGCGTCGTCGTAGCGCAGCAGGTCGGCGCCCAGCCACAGGCCGTCGTATTGCAGCCGCACGTCGCCGCGATAGATGCTGAGCCCGCCCTGTTCCACCCGGGCCTCGTCGGCCTCCACCAGGACGCGGGGACCGGTACTGGTGGCGGGCGCCGGTTGCAGCCGGGGCGGGGCCGGCGGCGCGCCGGCACAGGACGGCGGTGTGAAATCGCCGGGTGCGGCCGGTGCCGCCCCCGGCGCCAGCAGCATCGCCAGCATCACCGGCAACCCCGGCTTCATGGTGCCGGGGGGAACAGCCACACCCAGGCCCCCAGCAGGGCGAAGAACACCGGCTGGTGGAGGATGTAGATGTGCAGGCTGTGGCGCCCGCCCCAGGCCAGCAGGCGCGCCGCCGGGCCGCGGGCGCGCACCTTCAGCAGCGGCGGCCAGGGGCGGTCGCCCAGCAGGGTCCGGCCCAGCCACAGGCCCACCAGCACCACGCCGAACCAGGGCACCAGGGGCACGTAGTCCTGGGTCACCGGCTTGCGGGTCATGAGCCCGAACCACTGCAGGGCCGGCTGATCGAAGAACGGGTGGCCCACGGTGGCGCCGGCGGCGATGAGCGCGAGGCCCAGCACCAGGTTGAGGTGATGGAAACGCAGGAAGGCCAGTCCCAGCACGCTGGCCACGGCGATGAAGTGCAGGATGCCGAAGAAGATGAACGATTCCGGGTACATCCACCACGAGGCCAGGGTGACCAGCGCGGCGTAACCGGCGATGAGCCCGAGGCGGCGGAAGAAGCGCGGCCACCGGATCCCGTTGCGCGTGGCCAGGTGCAGGCTCACGCCCACCAGGCCCAGGAACAGGCCCACGATGAGGGTGCGGAAGTTGAGCCAGAAGGGGTCGTGGTAGAAGTCGAAACGCGCCAGCCCGTAATGGTTGAGGTCGAACGAGAAGTGGTAGACGAACATCATGACGATGGCGCTGCCGCGGAGGAGATCGACGATGGGCAGGCGCTGGGGGGTGGTCATGGCGTGCTGGAACGGGCGTCCCGGGTGGGCCGGGCATGTATAATACCAGCGTCAGGGGGAATCTGCCTTGGATCAACGCCTCGCGCTGCTGCGCCAGTGGGTCGCCGGGACCCTGGACCTGCCGGTGGCCGACATCGCCCCCGCCTCGGCCGATGCCAGCTTCCGCCGCTACTTCCGCCTGCGCCTGGCCGACGGCACCAGCCGCATCGTCATGGACGCGCCGCCGCCGCAGGAGGACTGCCGGCCGTTCATCCGCATCGCCGGCTGGCTGGGCGGGCTGGGCCTGCACGTGCCGCGGGTGCTGGCCGCCGACGAGGCGCGGGGCTTCGTGCTGCTCAGTGACCTGGGCACGCGCACCTACCTGGAGGCGCTGGACGGGGACAGCGCCGAGACCCTCTACGGCGACGCCCTGGACGCCCTGCTGGTGCTGCAGCGCGACTTCGCCGACCCCGGCGGCCGGCTGCCGCCCTACGACGAAGACCTGCTGCGCGGGGAGCTGGCCCTGTTCACCGACTGGCTCCTGGCCCGCCACCTGGGCCTGGAGCCGCCGGCGCCGGTGCGCAGGATGATGGAGGCCGCCTTCGACACGCTGGTGGCCAACGCCCTGGACCAGCCGCAGGTGGCGGTGCACCGCGACTACCACTCGCGCAACCTCATGGTCTCGGCGCCCAACCCCGGCATTCTCGATTTCCAGGACGCGGTGTGCGGGCCGCTGACCTACGACCTGGTCTCGCTGCTGCGCGACTGCTACATCCGCTGGCCGGCGGAGCGGGTGGCGGCCTGGCGCGACGACTACCACCGCCGCGCGCGCGAGGCCGGCCTCACCACGGCGGACCGGGAGACCTTCCGCCGCTGGTTCGATCTCATGGGCGTGCAGCGCCACCTCAAGGCCGCCGGCATCTTCGCCCGCCTGTGGCACCGCGACGGCAAGCCGGGCTACCTGGCCGACGTGCCGCGCACCCTGGGCTACGTGGTGGAGGTGGCGCGGGAGCATCCCGTGTTGCGTGACTTCGGCCGCTTCGTGGAGGCGGCCGTGCTGCCGGCGCTGGACACGGTGCCCGCTCCCCGGGAGCGGCCGGCGTGAGGGCCATGATCCTGGCCGCCGGCCGCGGCGAGCGCATGCGCCCGCTCACCGATCACACGCCCAAGCCGCTGCTGGAGGCGGGCGGGCGGCCCCTCATCGCCTGGCAGCTCCAGGCGCTGGCGGAGGCCGGCATCACCCAGGTGGTGGTCAACTGCGCCTGGCTGGGAGACAGGCTGCGCGAGGGGGTGGCGGCCTGCACGCCTCCGGGGGTGGAGGTGATCTTTTCCGACGAGGGCGAGCGGGCGCTGGAGACCGGCGGCGGCATTTTCCGCGCCCTGCCGCTCCTGGGCGATGCTCCGTTTCTCGTGGTCAACGGCGACGTGTGGTGCGACTGTCCCCTGGGCCGCCTGCCCGAGGCGCCGCTGGGGCTGGCCCACCTGGTGCTGGTGGACAACCCGCCCCATCATCCGCGGGGCGACTTCGTGCTGCGGCGGGGGCGGGTGTACAACGCCGGCGGGCCGCGGCTCACCTACGGCGGGCTGGCGGTGCTGGACCCGGCGCTGTTCGCCGGTTGCAGGCCGGGCGCGTTTCCCCTGGCACCGCTGCTGCGCCGGGCGGCCGATGCCGGTGCCGTGGCCGGCGAGCACCACCACGGCCACTGGTGGGACGCGGGCACGCCCGAGCGCCTGGCGGCGCTGGACCGGTGGTTGCGCGACGGGGCAGGATGAACGGAGGGGTTGCGGTGACCGATGGCTGGAAAGGGGGGGCCGGGGACCGGGTTTGAAGCGTGCCGCCGGGATCGCTTCACCCGCGGCTGCCACAGGCCGATAACGGGTTCGGTGACTTCGAATCCACGGCCCCCAGCCTCCAGCACCCAGAACCCAGCACCCAGAACCCGTCTGACCCATGGGCGAAGACATCGAGCACAGCGCGTACACCGAGGCCGACTTCGCCCGCTTCCGGGAGCGGCTGCGGGAGGAGACGGCCCTGCTCGCGCGCTGGTTCGGCGAGGGCCGCTTCGCCCACGGGCCGCCGGTGGCCGGCTTCGAGCTGGAGGCGTGGCTGGTGGACCGCGAGCACCGGCCGGCGCCGGTCAACGAGGACTTTCTCGCCCGCCTCGACAGCCCCCTGGCCAGCCCCGAGCTGGCGCGTTTCAACATCGAGCTCAACGGCACGCCGCGGCCGTTGCGGGACCACGCCCTGTCCGCCCTCCACCAGGAGCTGGCACAGACCTGGGAGCACTGCCGCCGCACGGCGGCGGAGCTGGAGGCGGACGTGTGCGCCATCGGCATCCTGCCCACGGTGACCAACGACGATCTCACCCTGGCCAACATGTCGGACCGGGCGCGCTACCGGGCGCTCAACCGCCAGGTGCGCCACCTGCGCCGGGGCCGGCCGCTGGTGTTCGACATCGCCGGGGTGGAGCACCTGCGGGTGGTGCACCGCGACGTGATGCTGGAGTCCGCCGCCACCTCGTTCCAGATCCACCTGCAGCTCGCCCCGGACGCGGCGGTGGCGGCCTTCAACACCGCCATGGTGCTGTCGGGCCCCATGGTGGCGCTCACCGCCAACTCCCCGTTCCTGTTCGGGCGCGACCTGTGGGACGAGACCCGCATCCCGCTGTTCGAACAGGCGGTGGCCACCGGCGGCTTCCGCGGCGCGGCCTTCGGTCCCATCCGCCGCGTGACCTTCGGCTCGGGCTACGTGCGCGCCTCGCTCATGGAATGTTTCCGCGAGAACCTGGAGCACTACCCGGTGATGCTGCCGGAGCGTTTCGACGACCCGCCCGAGGCCCTGCGCCACCTGCGCCTGCACAACGGCACCATCTGGCGCTGGAACCGGCCCCTCATCGGCTTCGACGGCGACGGCGCCCCGCACCTGCGGCTGGAGCACCGGGTGGTGCCGGCCGGCCCCTCGCTGCCGGACACCATCGCCAACGCCGCGTTCTTCTACGGCGCCCTGGCCAGCCTGGCCGCCGCCGACCCGCCGCTGACCGGGGCCATCCCCTTCGGGACGGCGCGCGACAACTTCTACCAGGCGGCCCGCCTGGGCCTGCGCGCACCGCTGACCTGGGACGGCCGCCGCCGGCCCAGCGCCCGGGAGCTGCTGCGCGAGGTCCTGCTGCCGGCGGCACGCGACGGGCTGGCGCGGCTGGGCGTGAGCCCCAGCGACGCGCGCGAGTACCTGGACATCATCCACGAGCGGCTGGAGACCGGCGTCAACGGCGCGGCCTGGCAGCGGGCCTGGGTGGCCCGCCACGGCCGCGACATGGCCGCGCTCACCGCCGCCTACATGGAGCGCCAGCGCTCGGGCGAGCCCGTGTCGCGGTGGACGGTGTAAAAAAGCCG
>Ga0256839_1006612_pt1 | contig 10086 bp, 7 predicted proteins | sample 354166metaG_FD_185968 | JGI IMG/M metagenome (GOLD analysis project Ga0256839, IMG submission 185968) | Hydrothermal vent microbial communities from Mid Atlantic Ridge, Atlantic Ocean - 354-166 | ecosystem: Environmental > Aquatic > Marine > Hydrothermal vents | place: Atlantic Ocean: Mid... | reverse complement strand
AGCCGTCGCGTTTCAGCCGGGTGCCATCGGGCATCTCCGCGATGTTGACCCCCACCGCACCCGGCATCCCGCCGTCCACCCCGAAGGGCGGGATGCGGCGATGCGAGCACAGGGTCGTCACCTTCACCGGCACCAGGAAGCGCAGCCGCCGGCGCACCCCGCTGCCGCCCTGCCAGCGCCCGGCCCCGCCCGATCCGCGGTGGATCGAAAATTCCTCGAGCCGCACCGGAAAGCGCTTTTCGAGGATTTCCGGATCGGTCATGCGGGTATTCGTCATGTGGCTCTGCACCGCGTCGCAGCCGTCAAAGCCCGGCCCCGCCCCGGTGCCGCCGGCGATGGTCTCGTAATTCTGGAAATCCTCGTTGCCCCAGACGAAATTGTTCATCGTCGCCTGCGACCCGGCCAGCACGTGCAGCGCCCCGTAAAGCGCGTTGCAGGCTGCCTGGCTGACTTCGGTATTGCCCGCGATCACCGCCGCCGGCCACACCGGATTGAGCATGGAGCCCTCGGGCACGATGATCTTCAAGGGCTTCAGGCAACCCTCGTTGAGCGGGATATCCGCCCCCACCATGGTGCGGAACACGTAAAGCACCACCGCCCGGCAAACCGCCTTCGGGGCGTTGAAATTGCCCGGATGCTGGGGGCTGGTGCCGGTGAAGTCGATCACCGCCTCGCGCGCGGCGCGATCCACGCTGACCTTCACCCGGATCTCGGCGCCGTGATCCATCGGGTAGGTGAAGGCCCCGTCGCGCAACCGGTCGATCACCCGCCGCACGCTTTCCTCGGCGTTGTCCTGCACGTGGCCCATGTAGGCACGAACCACCTCCAGGCCGTAGTTTTCCACAACCTTCAGCAGCTCGCGTCGCCCGGTCTCGTTGGCGGCGATCTGCGCCTTGAGATCGGCCATGTTCTGGCGGATGTTGCGGCACGGGTAGCGCCCCGACGAGAGCAGCTCGATCGCCTCCGCTTCGCGCAACTCGCCGCGGCTGACCAGGCGGAAGTTCTCGATCAGCACGCCCTCTTCATCGATATGGGTGCTGTCGGGAGGCGAGGAGCCCGGCGTGCGCCCGCCGATATCGGCATGATGCCCGCGCGAGCCCAGCCAGAAGGCGACCCGTCCCTCCACGAACACCGGCGTGACGACGGTGACATCGGGCAGATGCGTGCCGCCGTTGTAGGGCGAGTTCAGCATGAAGACATCGCCTTCGTGGATGTCGCCCGCGTTGTCGCGCATCACCGTCCTGATGCTGTCGGACATCGACCCGAGGTGCACCGGCACATGGGGGGCATTGGCCACCAGGTCGCCATGCTCGTCGAAGATGGCGCAGGAGAAATCCAGCCGCTCCTTGATGTTCACCGACCACGAGGTGTTTGCCAGCGTCGCCCCCATCTGCTCGGCCACGTTCATCAGCAGGTTGTTGAACACCTCCAGCAGGATCGGGTTGGCCTCGGTGCCGGCCGCAGGCGGGCGCGGGGCCGCGCCGCGGCGCTCGAGGATCAGGTTGCCCCGCTCATCCACATGGGCTTCCCAACCCGGCTCCACCACATTGGTGCCGGTGGGTTCTGTGATGATCGCGGGGCCGGCTATCCGGGCGCCGTTGGGCAGGGTCTCGCGCGCATGGAGCGGCACCTGCCGCCATTTCCCCCCGAGATAGGCCCGAACCTCGTCCACCGGCCGGCCGTCGCCCCCAGTGCGGATCGGATGCGGGGCCTCGCCGGTGGCGCCGATCGCCTCGACGGAGACCATCTCGAACAGCACCGCGCGTTCGGGCGAGGCAAAGCCGAAGCGGGCGCGGTGTGCCTCCTCGAAGGCGGCCAGCATCTGCGCGCGCGAACCGAAGGGCACCTCCAGCGCCTGGTGCGACCCCTCGTAGCGCAGATGCGCCCGAGCCTCGGTGCGGATCCCGGCCACCCCCTGGGCGCGGATTTCCTCCTCCGCCTCCCGGGTGATCGCGGCCAGCGCCTCCTCCGCCCGGTCCATGGCATCCAGCGGCAGGTCAAGCTGCACCTCGCGCATGGCCCGGATTTCCGCAAGCCCCATGCCATAGGCCGAAAGAACCCCCGCGAAGGGGTGCAGCATCACCCGCCGCATGCCCAGCGCATCGGCCACCAGGCAGGCATGCTGCCCGCCGGCGCCGCCGAAGCATTGCAAGGTATAGCCCGTCACGTCATGGCCGCGCTGTACCGAAATCTTCTTGATCGCGTTGGCCATGTTGTCCAGGGCGATGCGCAGAAAGCCCTCAGCCACCTCCTCGGGGCGCATGGGCGGCGCACCGGTGGCCGCGGCGATCTCGGCGGCCATGGCGGTGAACTTCTCGTGCACGATGTCGGCATCGAGCGGCAGATCCCCGCCGGGGCCGAAGACGGCCGGGAAATGGGCCGGGTTGAGCTTGCCGAGCATGACGTTGCAATCGGTCACCGTCAGCGGACCGCCGCGCCGGTAGCAGGCCGGGCCCGGATCGGCGCCTGCGCTTTCGGGGCCCACCTGGAAACGGCCGTCGCGGAAGGAGCAGATCGAGCCGCCCCCGGCAGCCACGGTGTGGATATCCATCATCGGCGCACGCATGCGCACGCCGGCCACTTCGGTTTCGAAGGAGCGCTCGTATTCCCCGGCGAAATGGCTGACATCGGTCGAGGTGCCGCCCATGTCGAAGCCGATCAGCCTCTCGTACCCGGCCGCCAGCCCCGTCTTGACCATGCCGACGATGCCCCCGGCGGGCCCCGAGAGGATGGCATCCTTGCCCTGAAACAGGCGGGCATCCGTCAGCCCTCCGTTCGACTGCATGAACAGCAGCCGCCCGCAGGCCCGGCCCATGTCGATGGCGCCGGCGACCTGTTCGACGTAGCGGCGCAGGATGGGCGAGAGGTAGGCATCCACCACCGTGGTATCGCCGCGCCCCACCAGCTTGGCCAGGCGCGAAACCTCGTGGCTGACGGAGATCTGCTCGAACCCCACCTCGCGGGCGATCCGGGCCGCCGCGATCTCGTGCGCCGGATTGAGATAGGCATGCAGGAAGGCAATGGCGACAGAACGGATGCCGCGCCCGTGGGCGGCCTCGAGCCGGGCCCGCAGGACATCCTCGTCCAGCGGGGCCAGCACGTTGCCCGCAGCGTCCAGGCGCTCGGGCACCTCGTGCACCTCTTCATACAGCAGCTCCGGGCGGCGGATGTGCAGATCGAACAGGCGCGGCCGGGTCTGGTAGCCGATGCGCAACAGATCGCCGAAACCCTCGGTGATGAGAAACAGCGTGCGGTCGCCCTTGCGTTCGAGCAGCGCGTTGGTGGCCACGGTGGTTCCCATCTTGACGGCCGAGATGGCCCCGTCGGGAATCGGCTCGTCCGGCCCAAGGCCCAGAAGCTCGCGTATGCCCTGCACGGCGGCGTCGCGGTAACGCTCGGGATTTTCGGAGAGCAGCTTGTGGGTCACCAGCCTGCCATCGGGCCGGCGCGCCACGATATCGGTGAACGTGCCGCCGCGATCGATCCAGAATTCCCAAGATCCGGTTTTCATGCGCCCCCCTGAAATTTCCTGTGCCGGGGTCCAATACGGGCGGGGCAATGTCAAGACACGGTCATGGAAAACACGGCCCCGTTAACCCCTTGTTCACCATTTCCCTGTTCACCGGGGAAAGGAGGTACGCACCCCGTGATCGCCCAGCTTGATCCGCTGCTTCTGAAAACCCGCCCGTGGAAGGCCTGGCCCCGGCTTCTGGCCTACCTGCTGTTCGAGGGTCGCCCGCTGACAACCCGCGGGCGGTGGATCAACCCGCTGGTCCTGGCCGGCTACCGGCTGTGGGGGGCGCTGCCCCTGCGGGCTGCCCCGGTGCGGCCGATCTTCATCCTCGGGACGGGGCGCAGCGGCACCACCGTTCTGGCGAGGGCCCTGGGCATGCACCGCGAGGTGGGTTTTCTCAACGAACCGAAGGCGCTGTGGCATGCGGCAACCGGCGAAGACGATCTGATCGGCTCATACAGCGCGCAGCCGGGCCGGTTCCGGATGACGGCGGCCGATGCCCGCCCCGAGGTGGCCCGGCGCCTCAACCGCTATTACCGGGCCTACCTGCGGCTGTCGGGCTGCCGCCGGGTGGTGGACAAATACCCCGAACTTCTGTTTCGCACCGATCTGCTGGACAGGGGCTTCCCCGAGGGGCGCAAGATCGTGCTGATCCGCTCCGGCCACGATGTGTGCCGCTCGGTTGCGGGCTGGTCACGGGCCAACGGCCGGGCGGGCGCCGACTGGTGGGGAAGGCAGGGGCGGAAATGGCACCTGCTGGTGGAGCAGCTGGTGCGCCCCGATCCGGCATTCGCCCCGCTTCTTCCCCATCTGGGGGAAATCCGCCGCCAGGAGGACATGGCCGCGGTGGAGTGGACCGTGGCGATGCGCGAAGTGCTGCGGATGCGGGCCATGGCCCGGCCCCGGACGCTCTATGTCCGCTACGAATCCCTTCTTCGCCACCCGCGCCGGGAACTTCGCCGGATCATGGATTTCTGCGGCCTTGAGCCCGATGATACGGCGCTGGCCTGCGCCGCACGGCTTCTCCGCCCTCCGCGCCGGGCAGACACCGCGCCGGGCCTGCACCCGGCCCTGCAACCGCTGTTCGACGACACCATGCACAGGCTGGGCTACGCCCCGGCCCGGCCGTGATGCGCATCCTCCAGATCGGGCATAACTGGCGTGTGGTCGGCGGCTCGGATGCAGCGCTGCTGGCAACCTCCAGGCTGCTGGAACAGGCCGGGCATGAGGTGATTCCCTTCTGCCTGGCCCACCCCGACAACCTGCCCACCGAATACGCCCGGTTCTTTCCGCGCGGGGCCGATACCGCCCGGCCCCGCCTTCGCGATCTGCCACGCTATTTCTGGAACCGCGAGGCAACCGCAAGGCTGGAGCAGCTGCTCGATGCGGTCGGCCCGGTGGACATGGCGCACCTGCACATCTACCACGGCAAGCAGACCCCGGCGATCCTGCCGGTGCTGCGCGCCCGCGCCATCCCCATTGTCCAGACCCTGCATGAATACAAGCTCGCCTGCCCCGTCTACACCATGGAGCGCGCAGGGCACCCGTGCTCGCAGTGTCTCGACGGCAGCACGCTGAATGCATTGCGCCACCGCTGCAGGGAGGGCTCGACGCTGAAATCCGCCCTCATGCTGGCCGAGTTCCACCTCTCGCGCCTCATGGGCGATGTCCGACTGATCGACCGGTTCATCTGTGTCAGCGACTTCCAGCGCCGGGTGATGGAGCGCGGCGGCCTGCCCGCCGAAAAGCTGGTGACACTGCACAATTTCGGCCGTGCGGACAGCCCCGATCCGTCTGCGGGGCACGGCGGCTATCTGCTCTATTTCGGGCGGATAGAACGGCTGAAGGGCCTGCCTGCACTTCTGGATGCGGTGGAGAATACGCGCTGGCGGCTGTTCATCGCCGGAGATGGCGGCTGGCGCGGGACGCTCATGCGCCGGATCGCCGGGATGGAAAACGTGGAATATCTGGGGTTCGTGGGCGGCGAGGCGTTGCACCATCTGGTTGCCCGTGCCCGCGCTGTTGTCGTGCCCTCGCAGTGGCCCGAAAACTGTCCGATGAACATCCTCGAAGCCAAGGCCCTGGGCCGGCCGGTGGTGGCGGCGCGCATCGGCGGCATCCCGGAGCTGGTGCGCGACGGAACCGACGGCATCCTGTTTCGCCCCGGAGATGTGGAAGATCTCAGGCGCGCCCTTGCCAGGAGTGAGCAGATCGGATTTGCGCACCTGTCACGGCAGGCCAGACGCGGCTGGGAAGAAGGCTTTTCCCCGGCGGCCCACCTTGAGAGGCTCATGGCGATCTATGCCGGCGCCCGAAATGCCGCAAAGGCACGGGCGCCCCTGGCCCGGGCGCACCTCACCAGGGCCGGGGCAAGGCCCGAAAGCCGGGGCGCGCTCAGGGCGCGGTATGAACCCACAGCCCCTCGGCGCTGACGCTGGCGGGCTCACCGCAATGGAAGGTGGTGTAGGTGATCATCGGCTCCGGGCGGCGGTAGGCGAAGGGCGTTCCCAGAACGTCCGTGGGGATGGTCACCGGCTTGTGAAACCCGCAATCATCGCAGTCGAGCTTCTGGAATGGCGCCAGCATGACATCCTCTTTCGGAAGATCATGGCCCAGCGCCCCGGCCCGGATCACCACCGGCAGCGCGCCCGGATGATACCTTAGATAGTCTTCATCCAGCACGATGCGGTCCACATGCCGGATCGTCAGAAACCCGCCATCCTTGACGCGCACCCGGTCGCCCTTGCGCAGGACATGGGCCGGAACCGGCCCCATGGAGGTTTCGACCCGGGTCATCGGGCCGAAGCCGACAAGATGCGAAAGCTCCTGTTCGGCTGCCCCGGCCGGGCACTCGGGCCGCGGCCGGGACACCTTGAAACGACGGAGCGTTTCCGCCGCTACTGCACTCATTACATTCATACTCATTACTGCACTCGCTACTCATGGTTGGCGCCCTTTTCAGGGGAGGGACCTTCCTGGGCCCTGCCGCTCTCCGGAACCTCCTTTCGGAACTTTCCGGGGCGGCCTGACCGGGACGCCGTTACTGGTTACAGCCATCTGTAGACCCGCCCCGGAAGGCAGGAATAAGGCAGCGATTCCCATTTCAGGACATGATCCGGATGGAATTGTGATGCCCGCGACCTGCGCCCGATCACCGCCTTTTCCAAAAGCTCTACAATGGCCCGAAAGATGGCCCCTGACGGCGGGATCAGCGCGAATCCGTAAACCACTGTTTCTCCCTCCACGACGGTTTCGGGCTCATGATGGGATTGAATTATGGCGATTTCGCTAAAGTTCAAAGCTTGCGAAAATTGCAACAAACTGTTTCGGTCGGATTTTTCCGGACAGCCCCAGAACATGACGAGCTTCGCTGCTCTACGGACCCGGAAAAGGCCGGTGATTCGCGAATCATCCGTCATCTTTCGGCCATGCCGCAGCACGGAATCGGGGCCGCACATCACATATCATGAATATTGTATAAACTCTCAGTTCGGCAGGTAGCTGCCCCGCAGGCTCATGATTCGCGCCTTCACCCGTTCCGCCGCCGGCGTAAGCGCGGCATCGGCGCGGTGCAGCAAGAACCACTGCCGCTGGATCGGCAGGCCATCGGCGCTGAGCTCGACCAGCCGGCCGGAATGCAGTTCCTCGGTCACCGTGTGGCGCGAAATAAGCGCAATCCCCAGCCCCGCCATCACCGCCTGCTTGATGGTCTCGTTGCTGCCCAGTTCCATCGTCTCGTAGACCCGCCCCTCGCCGATGCGATCGAGAAAGCGGGTCATGAGGATGCGGGTGCCCGACCCTTCCTCGCGGGCGATGAAGGTCTCGGACAGCAGCTCTTCGGCGCTTGCGTGCTTGCCGGCCAGCGGATGGTCGGGCGGGGCGATCATCACATGCGGGTGCGGGCCCAGCACCTCGGCCACGACCGGCGGCATCCGCGGCGGGCGGCCCATGATGGCCAGCTGCACGGCGTTGCCGGCCAGCGCCGTCAGCGTCTGGTCACGGTTGCCAACCTTCAGGATCACCCGGATATCGGGATGCGCCCGCTTGAGCAGGGCCACCAGGCGCGGGGCGAAATACTTGCCGGTGGAAACCACCGCCAGGGTCACCGTGCCCGCCAGGCCCTTGCGCAGGGCATCCACGTCGCGCAGGGCCTCGGCAAGTTCGCCCTCGATCCGGTTGGCGGCGGCCAGCAGCAACTCGCCCGCCTCGGTCAGCTGCATCGCGCCCGAGGGGCCACGGCGAACGATCTCGGTTCGCAGGTTCGTGGCAAGCGTGCGCAGTTGCGTGTGCACCGCAGGCGGTGTCAGGCGCAACGATTCGGCTGCGGCAGAGATCGTCCCGTGCTGCGACAGAGCCCGCAGGGCGCGCAATTGCTTGAGAGATATGGAATCTGGGTTCGACATTAAATTTTCCATTATTTCGATTTTCACTTTTTAAATTTCATAAAAATTCAAAAAATGGAATAATCGGTTGTTGAGCCAAAGGCCGACCTGGGGAGAACATCATGAATTCGCGAGATCCCGTTCTGGAGATGGGCGAAGTTCCGGCCGAGCTTTCCGCGGTCATGGAGGCGTTGTGCTCCGTCAGCATCGATCTGGCGCGCACCATCGCCCGGGGGCCTCTGGGCGGGGCGCTCGGCGCCGAAGTGGGCGAAAATACCGATGGCGACCAGCAGAAGGCACTCGACGTGATGGCAGACGAGGTTTTTGCCAGCACGCTGACGAAGACACCGGTGCGCCATTACGCCTCGGAAGAGCGCGACGATGTGGTCGAACTGAACCCCGAGGGCACGCTCGCCCTGGCGATCGACCCTCTGGATGGCTCCTCCAACATCGACGTGAACGTCTCGATCGGCACGATCTTTTCCATCTACCCCGCCGCCGAGGATCCGGTGAAAAGCTTCCTGCGCCCCACGAGCGAGCAGATCGCCGCCGGCTATTTCATATACGGCCCGCAAACCGCCCTCGTGGCAACCTTCGGCGAGGGCACGATGCACTACGTCCTCGACCCCGAAACCCGGACATTCACCCTCGTCAGCCGCACCCTCCGGCTGCCCTCGGGCGCCCACGAATTTGCCATAAACGCCTCCAACTACCGCCACTGGTCAAAGCCGATCCGCGCCTATGTGGATGATTGCGTGGCCGGCGACGAAGGCCCGCGCGGACGCAACTACAACATGCGCTGGGTGGCTTCGCTGGTGGCCGAGACCCACCGCATCCTGAACCGTGGCGGGATCTTCCTCTATCCTGCCGACAAGCGTCCGGGCTACGAAAACGGCCGGCTGCGCATGGTGTATGAATGCGCCCCCATCGCCTTCGTGGTGGAGCAGGCCGGCGGGCGGGCGACCGACGGGATGGATCCGATCCTCGGCCAGAAGGCCGCCTCGCTGCACGCCCGCACGCCCTTCGTCTTCGGCAGTGCCGAGAAGGTGGGCCGGGTGGCCGCCTATCACGACCTGCCCGAGGGCGAGGTTTCGGCCCTTTTCGGAAAACGCGGCCTGTTCCGCAGCTGAGGAGACGACAATGAGCACCAGGCACCCGATCATCTCCGTCACCGGCTCTTCCGGCGCCGGCACCTCCACCGTCAAGCACACCTTCGACCAGATTTTCCGGCGCGAGGGGGTGAAGGCGGTTTCCATCGAGGGCGACGCCTTTCACCGCTACAACCGCGCCGACATGAAGGCCGAGCTGGAGCGGCGCTATGCTGAGGGGGACCACACCTTCAGCCACTTCTCCTACGAGGCCAACGAACTGGGCGAGCTGGAGCGCGTGTTCCGCGAATATGGCGAAACCGGCCACGGCCGGACACGCCACTATGTGCACGACGATGCCGAGGCCGAGAAATACGGCGTGCCGCCGGGCGAGTTCACCGAATGGGCCGAATTCGAGAAGGACTCGGACCTGCTGTTCTACGAAGGGCTGCACGGGGCGGTGAAGGACGAGGCCGCGGGCATAAACGTGGCCGATCACGCGGACCTCAAGATCGGCGTGGTGCCGGTGATCAACCTCGAGTGGATCCAGAAGATCCACCGCGACAAGGCCCATCGCGGCTACACGACCGAAGCCGTCACCGACGTGATCCTGCGCCGGATGCACGCCTATGTGCACTGCATCACCCCGCAGTTCACCCAGACCGACATCAATTTTCAGCGGGTTCCGGTGGTGGATACCTCCAACCCCTTCATCGCACGCTGGATCCCGACGGCAGACGAATCGCTGGTTGTAATCCGCTTCAAGAACCCGCGCGGCATCGATTTTTCCTACCTCACCAGCATGATTCACGACAGCTGGATGAGCCGGGCCAATTCCATCGTCATCCCCGGCGGCAAGCTGGATCTGGCGATGCAGCTCATTTTCACCCCGATGATCGAGCGGCTGGTGAGCGAAAGCAAACGCGCCTGAACGGGCCGCGAACCCCTCAAGGAAGGACGAAAGAATGACAGTGAAGGTAGCAATCAACGGTTTTGGCCGCATCGGGCGGAATGTCTTGCGGGCGATCGTGGAGTCGGGGCGCGAGGACATCGAGGTCGTGGCGATCAACGACCTGGGCCCGGTGGAGACCAACGCCCATCT
>Ga0256839_1006611_pt1 | contig 10087 bp, 8 predicted proteins | sample 354166metaG_FD_185968 | JGI IMG/M metagenome (GOLD analysis project Ga0256839, IMG submission 185968) | Hydrothermal vent microbial communities from Mid Atlantic Ridge, Atlantic Ocean - 354-166 | ecosystem: Environmental > Aquatic > Marine > Hydrothermal vents | place: Atlantic Ocean: Mid... | reverse complement strand
GAAGATGCAAAAATGCTAAATAGCTGGCTATCCAAAAGCGCTCTGGTTTATTTATTTATGCTCCTTATGTTCCCGCCTATGGCTATCGGCCTTTGGCTCGGTGTTAAATATGTGCAGAAACGCTCAATATTATCCCTGCACACCGCACATTATAAATTCCGTTGGGGACGCATGGTCTTTGCCATGCTGGTGCTTTGGGGAGTCGCAGCTATAATGAGTATTGGTGCCCATATTACCGGACTAAATGAAGCCAAATTAGTGTTTGATCCATCGCGGTTCTGGAAATATTTGCCGATAACGCTTTTGCTTATTCCACTACAATCAGCTACGGAAGAAATCGCCCTGCGCGGCTATCTTAACCAAGGTCTTGGTAAATATATTAAAAACCCATGGATTGTCTTTGTCATTACAAGCGCCGCCTTTGCTTCCTTACATCTTGGAAATCCTGAAGTCGCCGAGACCGTAAAAGAGCATTCTATCTGGGTGGCAATGTCGGGATATTTTCTCTTTGGCATTTTTGCTTGTGTACTGACCTATATAGATGGCGGCTTAGAATCCGCTATTGGTATGCATGCAGCCAATAATATGTTCGCCGCCGCAGTCGTTGGATATGATAGTTCCGCCCTTCCTACACCGACAATATTCAAAGTTGGCCTTAATACGGAACTAGATAGTATAATACTAATTGTGAGTTTCTCTCTAGTTTGCCTAATTATGTATGCTACCCGCAAACCTCTAATCCGTCCCGAACTTGCCGCCAGTAAAGAAAGCGATGCTTTCTCTTGAGTAAATCTAGGACGGAAAGCTCAAATAATTTATCCCCACGCGCCGAATACTTGATTGAGCGCCACGGCAGTGTCTGGTTGATTTGGGTGTTATTTCTATATGTCGCATGGACACGAAATAGCGCAAGCCTGCTTCTGGGTGAGCTAAAGAGTAATGATGATTATATGCGTATGGTGGAGGTGCGGGACTGGTTGAATGGTCAAAATTGGTTTGACATGCACCAATATAGGCTCAATCCCGTAGATCCGCTCTACTCCCACTGGTCACGAATTTCTGATGTTTTACTTGGTGTGCCTATTAAAATCCTCACCCCAATTTTTGGGCAGGCTAAGGCAGAGCTTATTACCGTCATTGCCTATCCGAGCATTTTGCTTCTTATTTTTCTTTATTTAGCAACGGCTTTGAGCAAAAAGTTAATAGAAGCACGCGCTACACCCATTATCACATCTTGTATGTTGATATTGTCATTTGGTGTTTTTATGCAATTTGGCATGGGACGGATTGACCATCACAGCTTGCAAATCGTCATGGCACTGGCGACATGCTGGTTTGTCATTACATCGACGGACAAATCAAGAAACATGATTTTTGCAGGCATTTTGTGCGGTCTGGGCTTATATGTCGGAATCGAAAGTGCACCCTATGTTGCAGCAGCCTGTATAGCCGTTGTCCTGATTTGGGTGTTTGCAGAAAATATGGCGACACAAAAACTACGGTATTTTGGCCTCGCAATGGCCTCCACCACTGTGGTCAGCTTGCTCATCAGCGCCCCACCATCGAGGTGGTTTACACCTTCTTGTGACGCATTGTCCGTCGTTTACACACAGCTAACCCTTGCCGTAGCTATAATCCTGTGGGCTTTAAGCTTTGTCGGCAAGACATTCAAAGCGCCAATTTCACGGTTTTTCATCGCAGGTATTCTCGGCACCATAGCTTTGGCTGCCACCATTGTTTTATATCCGCACTGTTTAGAGGGGCCTTATGCAAATCTTGACCCACGCCTTGTGGAAATATGGCTGTCAAATGTTAGTGAAGCCGGGAATTTTATACAGTTTTTCACAAAAGACATTACCTCCGGAGTGGCGGCGATTTTCATGCCAATTCTTGCAGGCATTGGCTATTTTTTACGAGTTAAATCCAATTCTAGTCCCAACGCGCTCACCGAGCGGACAATGATAATTTTTGTCCTGCTTACATTATTGGCTGGATTGGTGCAAACTAGATTGATGTTTGTGAGCAATGCTTTGGCTATTCCCTTGGCAAGCTATGTTATCATTCGTTTAGTCATTTGGGCTGGAAATTTTCAACCCAGAGCCAAAATGATATTCGTCCGTTTATTGATATTGATTGGATTGGCTCCAGTGACCTTACCCTTATTACTTGGCATGATTTTCAAAACTGATGACAAAAAGGAAGCTGACCCAGATTTACCTAGATGCGTAAGCCAAGCTGTACTCAATCAACTGAATACGCTTCCCATAGGCACAGCCCTCACCCAAATTGATCTTGGGGCTCCGATACTAAAGTTCACCAACTTAAGCGTAACGTCTGCGCCGTATCACCGAAATACAAGTGGTATATTGGCCGCCCTTGATATGTTTATTGAAGACGAAGCCACCGCCCAGAAAGCCGTGTCGGACATGAAAGCCGAATATGTCATAGCGTGTCGCGAGAGTAGTGAAACAAATATGATGCTCAGATACGGCCCCGATGGCTTGTTGGCAAAACTCATCGCAGGCGAAACCCCGCCATGGCTGGAAAAAATTGACATTGATTCGGAAAATGTTTTGCTTGTTTACCGTATTACCCCCGGCCCACCTTAACAACTATTCACTTTTATCGCGTAAAATTGGGATTACATGCTCTTGTATATTGATGTCGAATTGCTATAGATGCAACCAGAAACGTAATTCACCAAATACATAAAGGCGGGGATAAAATGGACACTTTAAAATGGCTACTTAAAGCGAGTTTATTGATCGCATTTATGTTCTTGGGCTTAAAGGCTAAACCAAAACAGGACAAATCTGATGAAGAAAAGCCGAGTAATTCAGTTATCTTGCGTATGATTGGCTAAGCTAGATTATCTGGTTAGAGCGACACTTCTGCCCTCTTTCGTCAATCGGCAAACTAGCCATTCCGGCTTTAACGGATTGGCAAACCATCTTTCGGCATAGCCCTTATCCACACAAGAAAGTATCGTCTTACTGCTGATTTCTTGCCCTAGCTTATCAAACAGGGGTAATTTGCCCCCCGGCTGTTGCAGTCCCATACGCAAATATGATTGCTCTTGCGCACTTAAGCGCGTCATTACTTTGGCCATAAGGCCCCCCTTTTTCCAATTCACACCGCTAAGGTTTAGTTATTTTTTGTTTAACCTTTTCCCTTAGTCTCTTGCAGTATAAGGTAAATACACAAATAATTCCCTAACGAGAATAAAAATGCTATCAATTCAAAAAAATGGCAGATAGATAATGAAAATAACTAGTATTGAAACGGACATCAGTGACGACCTAACGCGTGACAAGACCGCTGACACATTGAATTTAACCGACCCTGTTGCCCCGACGAAACCAACGAAGGCGCCTGATTTACCCGAAGCTTTGGTGAGTTCATCTGTAAGCGCACCGAAAACCGTTGAAAACACTCAAGAATTTGGCTGGGTCAAAAAGTTTACGATTGCCGCTACCTTGTTATGGTTGTTCCTCATTGCTGGGTTTTTGTTTTCCGTCTTAAACATAGGCGCTAATTGGCAGTCTTATACGCCCTTGCAATGGATCGCAATTGTTGGCTTAGTCATTGGACCAGCTCTTTTGATATTTTTGGCGAGCTATGCACTCAAACAATTAGCCGCAATATCCAAGGAAGCCCATTTCCTTGCCCAAACTGCAAATGCGATGAGTACGCCGGATGATGCCGTCATCGGCAAAAGCAAAGTAATGGCCAGCGCCATTGCCGCACAAGTCGACGACCTTAATGAAAAACTTAACGCCGCTATTGGGCGCCTGTCCTCCATGGAAGATGTGATTAAAAACCAAACGCAAGCGCTAGATGCAACCAATGCAGGCTCTCGGGAGACCATTGATAAAATCAATGCATCAATCGAGAACCAAAACGCAACCCTCAAGTCTATGACGGCTTCTCTAGATGCGAGCATGGTTTCATTATCGAAAAACCTGACAATGCACACAGACAATCTTGCTAAGTCAGTACAAATCGCCGAGCAAAAAATCAAAGAAGCCCGCATCAGCGTCGAAGGTGCCACTGCTAAAATCAATACAGCCTCTGACATCGTTCGTTCCAATACCGTGCAAGCTTCCGCAACACTAAGCGCCAGTCATGAAGATATAAAATCTCTCGGTGACATCATACGGCAACGCTCCGTAGAACTTGACGAAGTATACAAAAAACATGCGGGCGAGCTAACTGCAATGATCGAACATTTGCGCGATGAACAAACGGCGCTTGGTGCCAGCATGGAAGAGCGGCTTGTCAAGATGCGGGATTTATCCTTGTCCGCTCAAGCCAGTGCTGAGAGCTTATCTAATGCGTCCAAATCCGGCAAGGAAACCATCGAAGCCCTCGCCGCCGCCGCTTCACTGGCAGATGGAGCCGTCAAAACTCGGTTTGATGAAATGCGCGATATGGTGGAATACTCAACAGAACATGCGCAAAGCATTAGCGATATGGCCGCCAAACGTGTTCAAGACAGTTTGGAGCTAACCCGCAAGGAAATTATCCGCATAGAACAAGAAATGGCCGACTTGCAAACTCGCATCGCTCATAAGGAGCGTAAATCTCTTGAGCTTGTCCCCTCGGATATTCCCGATGAAACGCAGAACCTTGTCAAAAAAACACCTAAAGAAAAACGTAAACGCACACGCTTGATGCTCAAACCAATCATAAATTTAGAGCCAGAGCCAGAACAGGGAAAGACTACACCCATCCAAGTGGAACCAATTCCCGAAATAAAGCAAGCTACCACAAAAGACACCCCCCCTGAGCTTGCACCGCTGGATTTAGGTGATAATCTCATTGAGCCCGACATGATCCGGCAATCCGTCGAGCCATTGCCGCCTCACCCCCTTAAGCCTGAAACTCTGACACCTGAGTCTATTCCCGCCCCTGCTCCGGTAAATGCACCTGTAGACATCCCCGACCCCGCTATCACACCTAAAGATGCCCTCAAAATTCCCGAACAAGTCGTGAAATCGGCAGTATCGGCTAGCGATGAAGCTGTGCGCCGCGCGGCACCAATTGAAGAGCCTAAGAAATCTAAGCCAAAGAACAAAGGCAAATTCGGTTTATTTGGTGGATTATTTGGAGGGCAGCGTTCGCGAGATGAGCCTTCTGCGCTAGATATAGTCAACACAGCTGCCCCCAAACCCCTAAACCCAAATCCACCACCTACTGATGATGAAATACTTATTGCAGACCTGGCTAAACTTGGCCTATCCGCGAATGCGGTTGTCGATGAGGGCTGCATCATAGAGGCCACAAATGCCCGCGTATCTTCGGGTCACACTGCCATGAGTAAATGTGTCGGTTTACGCTTGAAAAACCCGGTTGAGCATTTGGTGAAAACCTTAGCCGTTGATGATGATTTAAGCGACAAAGCAATAATCTTCGCCTCCCGCTATGACCGGACAATAGAATTATTGGCGGGTAATCGCGAGGCCATCCGCACCCGCCTAGAGAGCGAAAAAGGACGCGCCTACCTCCTGTGCGACGCCGCACTCAATTATGGACGGGTTTAGAGCCTTTCGCGCTAAGCAAAGTTCTTGAGCCGGCTTATCTAGGGCGTTTTCCGACCATACCGTCCAACCACTTAGCAATATCATGCATGGCCGCATTCGTGGCCTTATCTTGCGCGTCCACTATAGAGCTGACAGATTTTGCACGGGCACGAACGGTTTTTTTAACAGTATGTGTCCCGACTAGCTTACGTGTATTGGTATCGGTTAAGGTCACGTTGAGCAGTAGCAATGCATTTGGTGGCGCATCTTCACCATTGTCAAATACTGCCTCAAACCTACGAATTTCTGTATTAAGCCGATATGGGGCGCGGGTGCCACCTTTGGGAATCACCCCTGTAATGCGCCCGTTCTGTGCTAAAATATCAATCAGGATATGGCGGAGTTGACTGGGTACTGGCTCAGCCCAAGATGCGCCTGCTGCTGCCGTTAAACGACGCCCATCGGGTGACAAAACGATGTCTGTACCGCTTAAGGCTCTTGGAGCTTGTGGAAACTCGATATTGATTACCTTAGTATTGTCCAATGAAATCGTATCGTTACCATGGGGTATATTGAGGCGGTAAATAGTCGGTGCGGTCTTGGCTTCAGGTAGGACAGAAACACATGCTGATAAAGGCAGAGCCAACAATAATAGAGCTATGCCGGACAAATATCCATTTGATAATCTTGCTCTTTCCATCATTGCGGTAGCTCCGTTAGTTCTTTTTTCTCACCGACAATAAACTCGACCGGACTGCGTTCTAGGTCTTCGGAGACACGGTTCAAGGTTTCAATAAGTGTCTTAAGGTCCGCCATTGCCAAAGACAAGTCTTGCAATCCAGTGGTTCCGAACTGTTCTATTGTCCTTCGGGCTTCATCGGATAATTCTTGGCCATTTTTTGCCAGCAAAGTATATTCATTGAGTGCCGCCTCTACCGCCGAGAGAGATTTTTCTGTTTGCACCAAAATGTTATTAACACCGTCGCTTTGCAACAATTTCGACACGTCCTTGGCGGAAGCATCAACTGCTAAAGAGGCAATAGACACATCCAAAGCAGCCTGCTCAATAGCTTTCATGAACACCTCAACCTGCTCGCTACTTATATCGACATCAGCTACTTTTCCAGTGATTGTATTGATATTAGCCAATATTTCGTGCAAATCTTCGGTAGCCTCTGGACTAAGAATAGAAACTGCACGAGAAAGCGCCACATTGATATTGTTTAAAACAGACTCGCTCCCGCCAAGGAGATTGTCAAAGGTAGAGCCGCGCCCCTCAATATGAGGGATTTCATCGCCAAGGGCTTCAAAATCAAACCGTTTTCCCGATTTACCTGCATAAAGCTGGATATAACTAAGCCCGGTCAAGCCAAGTGGCTCATTTTGTGCATAACTGTCTATATGAACAGGCGTGTCCGCCTGCACTTGAATATAGACCAGCACTTTGCCTGCATCATCTTTGTCAAGAATAGTCTTGGTTACCTCTCCCATTTTCAGACCATTAAACCGCACCTCACTGCCGACTGCAATGCCGCGCGGAGGGGTGGTGTATTCAACAATATAATGATCATATTCATTATCAAATTGCCGACCGCTTATGTAGGAGAAAAATGCCACAATGCCAAATAAGGAGACAAGGACAAATGCACCAATAACAGCGAAATTTGCTTTACTTTCCATATGTCTATACCTGCCCTCTTTTTGGCTCCGCTAGTTTCTGCTCTTTTATCCCGGCGGCACGAGAACGCGGCCCGCCAAAATACTCAGCCACCCATGGATGGTCATATTTAACCACTTTATCCAGCGGTTCGGCAATAGCAATATGTTTATCAACCAGCACAGCCACGCGGTCACAGGTTTTAAACAATGTATCCAAGTCATGAGTAACCATGAAAACCGTCAGATCAAGCGCATCACGTAGTTCTAAAATCAGATCATCAAATGCATCTGCACCTATAGGGTCAAGCCCGGCAGTAGGTTCATCAAGAAACAGCATTTGCGGATCTAGAGCCAATGCCCGCGCTAGCCCTGCCCGTTTTTGCATGCCGCCCGACAAATCTGATGGAAACAAAGTGGAGGCTTTTGGTGGCAAACCCACCATATTAAGTTTCATATCCGCCAGTTCGCGCATAAGCGGTACAGGTAAGTCTGTGTGTTTGCGTAGTGGCACCATAACATTTTCGCGCACATTCAATGACGAGAACAGCGCACCGCCCTGAAACAACACCCCAACCCGTGTCTCAAAGGCTCGCAAGTCTTCTTTGCTTAGGTTTTGACGATTACGCCCAAATATTTTCACGATGCCCGCATCGGGTAACTTTAAACCCAGCAAAGTGTTTAACAACACGGACTTCCCACTGCCTGAGCCACCAACTACACCAAGGATTTCCCCTGCCCTTAATTGTAAATTGAGATGATCATGGATTACATTCGAACCGAATTGGGACTTAATGTCTATGGCTTGAACCGGGACGGTTAAATCCAGCTTATCATAATCAACGATAGACATTACACACCCATCTTTAAAAATAACATAGCAAATATAGCGTCCAGCATAATGATGGCAAATATGGCTTGCACCACACTGGTCGTTGTCCGTTTCCCCAAGGATTCAACCGAACCACCAACCGCAAGACCGTGGCGGCAGCCAATAATCGCAATGATTAAACCATAAAAAGGCGCCTTTCCAATACCCACCCAAAAATGGTTGATAGAAACAACTTCGGTGATACGCGCCGTAAATAATATCGGCGATATACCTTGTGACCAAGCAACAACCATACCGCCGAGCAAACCCGAAACCATAGCAAAGAATGTTAAAATCGGCGTTGAAACCAAGCAAGCCAACGCCCGGGGCGCTACAAGCGTTTCACCAACATTCAGCCCAATAACTTTCATAGCGTCTATCTCTTGGCGCATTTTCATAGAGCCTATCTCTGCAGTAAAGGCACTATTTGACCGGCCAGCCATGAGAATCGCGGTAATGATGACGGCAAATTCACGCAAGACACCAATTCCGACGAGATCTACAACAAAGACTTTAGCCCCAAATGCTTCGAGCAAATCGGCTCCCATAAAAGCCAGAACACACCCAATAAAGAAACTCAGCACTGCAACAATGGGTAGAGCATCAAGACCAACGCGCTCAATATGGGAAACCACAGATTTCCACCTAATCCTATGGGGCTGAACAACCATTTTACCAAGAACAGTCATAAAAAATCCGAAAAACGAGATGGTTTTATACGTCTCGGAAATGCCGCGCAAAAAACCCTCACCTAGCCGTGTTAGTGGGTCATACCAAGGAAGTGGTGGCAAGACGGCAACTCCAGCCTGGGCTTCTGCGGCAGTCTGGATCAGCGTTCTTTGCCCTAATGTGGCATTTTTCACACGCCACATCCGACACAAACCATCATGGCAACCAATAGCGCGTGCAAGAATGAAAGCGCCTGCAGTATCAATCCTCTCCAACTCCTTGAAGTCGAAAATGACCCCGCCAAATTCATCGTCATCAACACCGTAGTCTTCGCCACTTGACTTTACCAGTCCATAACCAAGGGCTTCCAAATCTGCTTTCAAGGCTTCATCAATTGATTTTATCGTATGCAAATTCCATTGCCCAAAGGCTTTGACTATTAGCTGTCCCTCGTCGATTTCCAGCCGATAAGCCTCATGGCTATTTTGTACACTTGAACTCATGATACTAACGTGCAAATCCTAAGAGCAAAGGTCAAGGAAAAGGGCATAAAATGTATCAAATAAAAGTGAATGCGCAAACATGGCCTGTGGCGGGAAGTTTTCGCATCGCCCACGGTAGTGTTAGTGAAGTCCATGTTGTGTTGGTTGAGATTAGCGATGGCACATATATTGGTCGCGGCGAATGCCGCCCATATGCGCGCTATAATGAAACGGCCAAGTCTGTCATAGAGCAAGTTCAAAGCCTATCTGGCAATACTCAATCAAAAATTGATACAGAAGCATTGCAAATTTTATTGCCCGCAGGTGCGGCGCGTAATGCGGTTGATTGTGCCTTATGGGATTTGAAAGCCAAGCAATCACGAGAACCAGTTTGGAAAATGCTAAACCTGCCGCAGCCGCGCCCGCGCACCACAGCTTACACCCTGTCCATTGATAGCCCAGAGCGTATGGCGCAAGCCGCAATAAATGCGAGCCAATACCCGATACTCAAATTAAAAATCGGTGGTATGGACGGCCTCCCGGCATGTTTGGCAGTATTAGATGCTAGGCCAGACGCGCAGTTGATTATTGATGCCAATGAAGCTTTGTCTGCGGACGAGTTGATAGAGTTCAGATCCACCCTCGCCCAAGCGCCTGTGATAATGATTGAACAACCTTTGCCGGCCAAAGAGTTTGGCCAGATTGACAATGCGCCAGACGCCCTCCCCATATTATGCGCTGATGAGAGCTTACACACGCGGGATGATTTGCAAAAACTATGGGAGGCAGGCTACCGCGCCGTTAATGTCAAGCTCGATAAATGCGGCGGCTTAACCGAGGGTGTTGCCGTAATGCGGCAAGCCAAATCCATGGGCTTTATTATTATG
>Ga0256839_1006609_pt1 | contig 10088 bp, 6 predicted proteins | sample 354166metaG_FD_185968 | JGI IMG/M metagenome (GOLD analysis project Ga0256839, IMG submission 185968) | Hydrothermal vent microbial communities from Mid Atlantic Ridge, Atlantic Ocean - 354-166 | ecosystem: Environmental > Aquatic > Marine > Hydrothermal vents | place: Atlantic Ocean: Mid... | reverse complement strand
ACTGCCCTTAAAGGCGAGGCAATATTGCCAGGCGATAAACCTCCCGTAGCTACCTGATATAGCAATGGCTGAAATAAATGAAAATTTCGGCGGTCAATGATGGTGACGTGCACAGGGGAATTGCCCAGTGCGCGCGCGGCATATAGGCCACCAAACCCGCCACCAATAATAATAACCCGTGGGTGTGAATGTATACTCATGGGAAAAATATCCTCCACCTTGTTGGGGAAAATCATTCTGAATGTGTGTTTCAATTATGCTATTGATGATAGCTTTTCGTAACATTGGCAAATTTAAAGCAAATCCGTTATATGATAAGGAAGAATTCCCTTATTGCCAATGAAATTCTTGACTCCTGAACATTTGTTGCCTATAATGCTGCCGTATCTTATGAGCATCGGATTGTGCAGGAACGGCATCAAAAACGCAAAATTTATTTCCAGGAACAGGCCCGCACTACGGAAAAATACGTCATCCCATTTATTGAACAAAAGAAGAACATATCCACGCAACATCGGGTGTTAGAAGTAGGATGCGGTGAGGGTGGCAATCTGTTACCATTTTTGAAACGCGGGTGTGAAGTTTGGGGAGTGGATATTGCCTGCCACAAAATACAATTGGGGCAAACTTATTTAAAAGAATTCCCGGAATCCCAGGTACATCTATTGTGTGAGGATATGTACCATATAGCCCCCCGCTTAAGAGTAAAATTCGACATTATTTTAATGCGGGATGTTATGGAACATCTTCCCCGCCAGGAGGCGATGCTGCGATTGTTAAAACAATTATTAGCACCAGATGGCATCCTCTTTGTAGGGTTTCCGCCAATTTACATGCCTTTTGGCGGACACCAACAGGTGTGTGAAAGTAAAATTCTTGCCATATGGCCTTACCTGCACCTGTTCCCCAATCCGCTTTATCGGCAATTGTTACAATGGTTTGGAGAAAAACAAGCACGAATACAAGAGTTACTGGTAATTAAAACGACGGGTATTACCATTGAACAATTCCATAAAATTGTTCATCAGGCTGGTTTAACCATTTTGGTAGAAACCCTTTATCTGATAAACCCCAATTACGAAACCAAGTTTGGCCTTAAACCCCGGGTCCAGTTTCCTTTGCTGGCAAGGATTCCGGGCTTGCGTAATTTTGTGAGTACCTGTGGGTATTATTTAATTGGCCATCCGCTTTAAAGAAAAAATGAAAATTTTATTTACTTCCGCCCCATAGCCTTCGACCATGACCCTAAACAGCCAGAAAGGAGTAAGGGATGATTGCCATATTGCATGGATATTTATTGGAAGGTTCTGGTAGCAATTTATGGACCCGCTCAATGATCCAGGCGCTGGTAGCACAGGGAGAAACTGTGCACTTAGTATGCCAGGAACCACACCCGGAACGCTATGATTTTATTGGGGAAGCTTACCGGTATTCACCGGAGGGGGAGCCTCAGCCGATGATGAATCGTTCGGTGCCCTATCCCGGCAGGTGCATCATGCATAAACCGTATATAGGGGCAGTGTTGCCCGTATATGTATGGGATCATTATGAGGAGTACCAACAGGTTGTTCCAATGGTGGATCTCCCCACGCCCCAGCTGGAAGATTACATAGAAAAGAATACGCGTGTGGTAGCGGATGTTGTTCAACGCTATGGTATTCAGGCAATTCATGCCAATCATGCGGTGTTGATGTCTGTAGTAGCGCAACGTGTTAGCCAGAAGCTGAAGATTCCTTTTTCCATAATGCCACATGGTAGTGCTATTGAGTATGCGGTTAAAAAAGATGAACGATTATTCCAGTATGCCCAGGATGCCTTTCAGGCTGCACGAACTATCTTTTTAATTGGTGAGGAAATGAAACAACGCTTGCTGGGGTTATTCCCTAAAATACAGGATCTACCGCATAAAATGGTGACCCTTAATTTGGGGGTTAACACGGATCAATTCCAGTTGTTAACCCGGCAGGAGCGTCCGAAGGCCATTCAGCAATTGCTACAGCGGGTGGCGGGGGTACATGGAGGTAAATCTGCTTCACAGGAAGCACTGCTTGCGGAAGCGGTTTCATCCATTGAAACCCTGGCGGATGCCCGCGATTATTTTGCAAAAGTCAGCCAGTACGGCACAAAGCTCCCGGATGAACACCTGTCCCAAAAATTGCGACAGGTGGCCTGGGAGACGGATGTTATCATGTTGTTTGTTGGACGCCTTATTGTGAGCAAAGGCATTCATTCCATTATTGCAGTACTCCCTGAAATTTTTGCCCGGGTTCCTCGGAGTCGTCTTTTGATCGTTGGCCATGGACCTTTACGGGAGGCCATGGAGTTATTGGTTGCAGCTCTGGCCTCTGGTAATCAAACGCTGGCGGAAAACATTGTGCAATGGGGGAAAGCGCTGGAAGGTGCAACTGCGGAGCCATTACATACGGTACTTCATTATTGGAACTGGTTAAAACAAACGGGCCGGTGGGAATCCTACTGGCAACATGCCCAACAATGGATAAGCCATGACCGTGTACTGTTTACCGGCTATTTAACGCATAATGAATTGCGTTATTTATTCCCTTCAGCTGATGTAGCCATTTTTCCTTCGGTGGTTGCAGAAGCAGGACCTCTGGTGTTTTTAGAAGCCTTAGCCAGTGGCTGTTTTCCCCTGGGAACTTATTTTGCGGGTATGGCCGCCAGTATTGATGCGGTAGCCACGGTGGTTCCGCCTGAAGTAGCGGAATTAATGAAAATCAGGCCAGAGGATCAATTTACCTGTGGAGATATTGCAGAAAAAGCCCCCCGTGCATTAACCGTTGACCCGCAATACCGGAAAATACTTCGCCAGTTGGCGGTTGAGCGTTACGATTGGCGCCAAATTGCCCGTCGTTTTCTGGAAGTATTACTGGCCTGAGGGGCAATTGTGTTGATACAGGCATATCACCCCTCCCCGCCATCCGGGAAAAAGGATTTTACAGGTTGTTTTGCCGTCTTTTCTGGCTAAATAGTTGTGTGCAAAACACGCAATGTGATGGCAATTGCGGAAAAAAGAAGGGAATGTTGCTGGTTGCTCACCTCCCTGTCAGCAACTCACTTCCCTGTGATAATTAGCAACATTCCCCGGGCATATTTAGTTGTCAGAGCTATTGATAATATCGACCAGGTCTTTAATTTTGTAAGGCTTCCTTAAAATTTGTTTAATACCCAATTTGCGTAAATATTCCAGACGTTGGGGGTCTGCATATCCGGTGGAAAAGATAATGCGAACGTTAGGGCGCAGTTGCCAGATTCGGCGGGCTGCTTCAATCCCATCCATTCGCGGCATCTGGATGTCCATTAAAATAATGTCATAGCCATCTGGATTTTGTTCAAAGATGGCAACGGCTTCTTCACCGTCATGGGCAATGGTTACGGTAAAATTTAAACTTTCCAGCATGCGCCCCACAGTTTGCTGGAGCATTTCTTCATCATCCACCAGCAATACATTGCCGCTAATGATCTTTTTTATCGGACGCTGGTCATGGGTAGCACTTTCGGCTTCGAAAACAGCAGGCAAATAAATGCTAAAAGTGGTGCCTTTCCCTATCTCGGAGCGTACATCGATGTATCCCCCGTGACTTTTAACAATGCCGTAAACGGTGCTCAATCCCAGACCAGTTCCTTTGGATTCCGCTTTGGAAGAGAAGAAGGGGTCGAAAATTTTATCCAGGATCTGGGGAGGGATTCCCTGCCCGGTATCTTCTACATCCAGCTTGACGTATTGTCCGGCTTCCAGGCGGGAGGAAAATAGCATGGTGGCTTCGCGAATTTCAACGTTTGTGGTGCGGTAAATAATTTTGCCGCCATTTTCCATAGCATCCATGGAGTTCATGGTCATGTTCATCAACACTTGTTCAATTTGACTGCGATCCGCTTCAATATTCCAGAGGTTTTCGGCCAGATGTTTTTCAATTTCAATGCGTCGGTTAACCAGGCGATCCAGCATGGAGCAAAAATCGTCGATTACGCGATTCAGGTTTAACACTTCTTTTTTGGATTGGCGCGATCCCCGGGCAAAGGATAAAATTTGTGCTGTAAGCTGGGAAGCCTGTTCTGTTGCCCGTTCAATGGTTTCTACATATTGCAATAGTTCTTCCCGGTCTTCCAGTAAAATGCGTAACATTTGAGCATTGGGCAGGATAATAGCCAGAAGGTTGTTGAAATCGTGCGCAATACCACCTGCCAGAATTCCCATGCTTTCCAGGCGTTTGGTGCGATTGATTTTGTTTAATAATTCTTGTTCCAGAGTAATATCATTAAAAATAAAAATCATCCCGCTTACGGACTGGTCTTCTGCATAGAGGGGCTGGGTATTGATTTCCAGTATGCGCCGGGTGTTTTTATTGATCGAAATGCTGCGTTGAAAACTGGTTTTTTGCTGGCTTTCAAAAATTTGCAGCAATTTTTTTTGCAGGCTTTGGCCTTTAAAAATTTCGGTAGCGGTAAGAGAAAGGCCTACAATGGTTTCGTTTCGGGGGAAGTTAAATATTTTAAGGAATTCTTCGTTAATCCAGCGAATGGTTCCGGCGTCATCACACACCATTAAACCAATAGGAATTTGGTGAAATATTTGAATGACTTCTTCTTTAATGCGATTGAGTTCCTGTGTGCGTTCTTCTACCCGTTTCTCCAATTCTTCAGAGTATTCATGCAATTTACGATTCAGCATTTCTTTTTGGCGGTAATAGTAATTCAATTTGAGGGTCATTTCGTTGAATTTGCGCGCCAGCTGGCCAAATTCCCCTTCGTCCCGAATAGAAATCTGGTGCGTCAGGTTGCCCTGGCTGATTTCTTCTGTCCCGCGAATCAGATCATCAATAGGAGCAATTAGACGTTGCGTGATATGTTGAATAACCAGTATGGTGATAATGATAATGAGAATCCCGGCGGTGAGGGTGCTCCAGCGAATGCGCGAGGCCAGGTTTTCGAAGTAGATGGTTTCCAGAGCGATAATTGCCCAGCCCCACAGATTGTTGTTGATTAAAATGGGACGGGCAATTTCCAGAACCGCGTTGTCCTGATCATAGCGGCTAATATACCCCTTTGCCGTCCCTCGCTGAAGAAATCCCAGAGGTAACTGTGGTTGATTGAGGCCATGGGTTGAGTTGGGATTACGCGAGGTGGCAATTACTTTACCATTCCGGTCAATAACCACTGCCAGGATTACATCCCGCTGGCGGGCAATGGTGGCACAGTTTTGATGTAGCATGGTTTGATCATAATTCACCAATGCTGAAATGGAGGTCTGGGTAAGGTAATCTACCAGGGTTTGTGCGCGCAGTTCCACCTGGCTTTTAGTAGTCTGCAGAAATAAAGACCGCGCAATAAAAATGAACAGAAAAAGCCCCAGAATGAGTACCAGCCCCACAACCGTTGTAATACGGGCATGTAGAGGTAATGACCAGAAACGTTTCAATGAAACGAGCTTCAAACCATATTCCTTACAATTGCTGTTTAGCCATCCTCCCCGGACACCAGCGATAACACATAATCGTTACCCCTAACGCGTAATTTAGGGGAAATAATTATTTGCTTAACCATTGAATGGTTTGATCAATGGCCTGTGCACATACCGGATCAAAGCCCGCGGTAGTCCGGCTAAACATAATGCAGTTCAGTGCCGGCCGATATAACCCCGTTGCAGCATATCCTGCACCTTCAAAAGCGCCTACCACATGGCGGTATGGGTGCCGCTGAAAAAAATTTCGCATGCGCTGGCGGAATTTCCGTTGCAATTTTTGACGCTGCTGCGTGTTTTCCCCCTGTAATGAAGCCATCTGTTTTCGGTATTCCTGTTGCCATTGGTCATATGTTTTTTTGTCCCAGGGGGTAGGGATGGGAACACCTGGCGTAACCAGCGGTTGCCATTTGACTTCTGGAGGATGGAGCAAGGCGGTAATGTTGGGTTCCCAGGGTTCTACCCCGCGGGGGTAAAATTCATTGTAAGCCACATCACTGGTGTAATATTCGTCTCCTAATCCGGCAAAACTATGTCCCAGCTCGTGGACGAATATGTAAGGGGTGTAACGATTGTTGGCAGCCGTACAGGCGTAAAGGTTGTAAATGCCCCCACCCCCATATTGCGCGGTGTTGACCAGAATGACCATCGCATCCCACGGAACAGCTGAGGCCACATCCTGCAGGGTGCGATTGTCTGTTGTCATCAGGTATCGTTGCAGGTTCAGGGTATTAAAGGAGGTATTAAGGGCTGTGCTTTTAAAAATGCCCTTGCGGGGATCGTCAGTGCCACTTTCCTGTGAAGGGACAAATAAGGCAGTTATATTAAATCGTTGCCGGCGGCTGGCATAGGGTTCAATATGCATGAGGGTATCCACCAGGGCTTGTGCTGTTTGTAAAAAAGCGGCTTTTTCTTCTTTCCGATAGCCTTCCGCCAGGATTACCAGGTCAACACGTTGATGGGGATCGCCATTCTGTTGTAGGGGGACGATGACAACATCCGCGGCGCGATTTTCGGAATTTACAGGTGTTGTGGCAGGATCGAAATACCAGCTGGCGATCATTTTTCCAAAAATGTTTTGCGTGTTACGGGTTAAAATTTCGATGACCACCGGATTTCTGGGAAACGGGATGCGAATGGTTTCGTGAAAAGTACGGGTGGTGCCCTGGTGGGCTTCGGTGGTGGTTTGCCATTCATTAAATAAGGTAGAAAAACCCCGAGTGTACAGTAAGCGTTGCGTACGGGCATCCAGTACCCGTACAAAATAGTGGCCACGGTTAAGGGTGTCCAGCAAAGCGGCCGGATTGCCTGCCCAGATGGGAATCAGGTAAAACTGATCGATTTGGACATGTTCCTGGTTTTGTGTGCCTGTGTGGTAGTAGTCAATACGCAGGGTGGAGTCCATAAAAAAGGGTTTAAACCATTGACCATAAACTGATGTGCCAATCACCATCATTAAAAGCAGATATCGCATGCTTGTTACCCCAGTTTTGGCAGAATTTAGAGAATTGTTCTGGATTTCCCAATGGTATTTCCGGAGAGAACCGGATTATTTTTTGCCCCATAAAAACGGTTCCCTTAAAATAACGCCCGGCGTATGACCACCGGGCGCTATGCTGTTATTGGCGGAATAGCAGGTATTTGGCGATGGTTTGTAACTGCATGTTAGAGGTGCCTTCGTAAATCTGGCCAATTTTGCAATCCCGATAATATTTTTCAGCGGGATATTCTTTGGTATAACCATACCCACCAAAAATTTCCAGCATGCGGGAGGTGACTTTTTCGGCATGAACGGAGGCAAACCATTTGGCCATGGCTGCTTCTTTGAGAAAAGGTTGTCCGGCATCTTTCATACGAGCAGCATTATAAACCAGCGTGCGGGAGGCTTCCAGGTAAGTGGCAGCTTCTGCGATCTGAAATTGAATGGCCTGAAAGTTGACAATAGGTTGACCAAATTGTACCCGTTCCTGCGCGTAACGGGAAGCCGCTTCGATGGCACCTTCCATGATGCCCAGCATCTGGGCGCCAATACCGATGCGCCCTTCGTTCAGGGTTTCAATGGCTACCTTATAGCCCTTGCCTTCTTCACCCAGTACGTTTTCTGCTGGCACAATGCAATTTTCCAGAATGAGTTCGGTAGTGCTACTGGCGCGAATGCCCAGTTTGTTTTCTTTCTTGCCAACCGAAAATCCTTCAAATCCGCGTTCTACAATGAAGGCAGTAATTCCCCGATATCCTTTTTCCGGATCTAAGTTTGCGAAAATAATGAATATATCTGCTTCTGCGCCGTTGGTAATCCACAACTTGGTGCCATTCAGTACATAATGGTCGCCTTTTTTTTCCGCACGGGTTTTCAGGGAAAACGCATCGGAACCCGAAGATGCTTCGGATAAGGCATAGGCACCCAGCTTCTCCTGAGCCAGCTGGGGCAGGTACTTTTGTTTTAAGGCATCGGAACCCCACCGCTTAATGGCATTGTTGACCAGGGTGTTCTGGACGTCTACATAAATTGCTGCCGAGGCGTCTACTTTGGCTAACGCTTCTACCGCCAGAATGGACATAAAAAAGGAACTCCCCGTTCCGCCGTATTCTTCCGGGATTTCAATTCCCATCAGTCCCAGTTCAAAAAATTGCTGAAGCAACGCTTTGTTAAATTCCCCCTTTTCGTCCATTTCCATTACATGGGGTTTAATCTGTTCCTCAGCAAATTCACTAACCATTTCTTTAAACATGTTTTCATCTTCGGTGAGCTGGGTAATAGGGGTAATGGTATCCATAGGTTTCTCCTTGTTTTTTGCACATAATTCTCTTTTTCAGGGCGCATATACTGCCGGGTGGTACTCCCCTGCATTCACGAAATCGACAGCGATTAAACAAATAACTTGCCAAAAGTGTCGATTTCAACGAAATTGAAAATAATTGATAAGGCAAAGTGTTTACAAGGAGAATTTATGAAACCTACCGAACAGGAAATTCTGGAACGCCTGGCTAATGCCCGAAATGCCTACCTGGATCGCGATTATAATCGGGCATTAATTGATTATTTGTGGGTAGCGGAACAAATTAAAGATGACCCCGATAACCTACCCATTGTACAGATTGAAATTGGCTGGAGTTATTATTATTCCCGCAAATATGAAAAGGCCATAACATACCTGGAAAAAGCATTGGCCAGTGGTAAACTGGATGCCCAACAACGGTTTGATGCCCTGCGCTTGATTGGTTTTGCGTACGAAGGTTTGGGCAAAGTTCCCCAAGCGCTGGAGTATTTAAAACGGGCATTGCAGGAATCTGTGAATGAGCATGCCAAAAAATATGTGTATTTTGAGCTGGGCAAAATATTATTTCAGCAGAATCGGATTGGAGAAGCCGAGCAGTACTTAAAGCAAATCATCGGATTGTTCCGCGAGGAAGAAATTGAATACCGGTTAGCCATTGCCTATTACCTGGGATTTGCGGCGTTTTTACGGCGTGATCTGGATAGTGCCCGCCAATATTTTTACCAGATTATCCACCAGGCACCGACAGATAAAGAAAAAGCAACCGGTTATTTTGGGCTGGCTCATATTTTCTTTGAGGAAAAAGATGCGCCGGTGTTGTTCGATACCTGTGAAAAAATCCTGACGTTAAACCCGGAGTTTGAGGATAAGGAGACGCTGGCATTTTTTACAGCCTTTGCTTTTATGTACATGAAAATGTGGCCAGAGCTGGAACAAACCTATCGCCGCCTGCAGCAAAATTATCCCGATGGTCGCTACCGGAATTATTATCCAGTATTTGAGGAGGCGTTAAGCCGCCACCAGATACCCGATGTGGAGCCCCGGGTGAACTTGCAGAAAAAAGCCTGACCTTTCCGTATGATTGGTAGCATTTCCCCCTGGAACAGCAGGGTGAAATCCGCTTAAGAAGTTTGGGTTAACCGCTCCATTTCGCTTACCAGTTCGTTGAGTAAGGTGGTGGTGGCTTCAATGGGGTCCGGACGTGTAATGTCTACCCCGGCATCCTTTAATAAATCTACTGAGTATCTGGAGCTGCCAGCAGATAAAAATTTCAGGTAGCGTTCCCGGGCAGCCGGTTCTTTATGGATAATCATGCGGGAAATAGCCGTAGCAGCAGCATACCCTGTTACATATTTGAAAACATAGTAATTGTAATAAAAATGGGGAATGCGGCACCAGTTGCTGCGGTATTTTTTTTCCAGGAAAAACGCCGGACCAAAATAGCGCTGATAGAGTTCTCCTTTCAATTCATTCAATACATCCACGGTGAGGGCCTCCCCGCTTTCCACAATTTCGTGAATGCGTTTTTCAAACTCAGCAAATAGGGTTTGAATATAGACAGTGCCCCGAATTTGATCGGCATATTCATTTAACAGGTACAATTTTTTCTGAACATCGGTGGTGTGTTTGAGCAAGTAATGCATTAACAGCGCTTCATTGGTGGTGGAGGCTACCTCTGCCACAAAAATAGTGTAGTGGCTGTAAATATAAGGTTGATGTTGATGGGTGAAATAGGAATGCAGGGCGTGTCCCATTTCGTGTGCCAGGGTGAATAGATCATTTAATGTGTTCTGATAATTTAAGAGTACAAAAGGGTGTACGCCGTAGGT
>Ga0256839_1006608_pt1 | contig 10092 bp, 6 predicted proteins | sample 354166metaG_FD_185968 | JGI IMG/M metagenome (GOLD analysis project Ga0256839, IMG submission 185968) | Hydrothermal vent microbial communities from Mid Atlantic Ridge, Atlantic Ocean - 354-166 | ecosystem: Environmental > Aquatic > Marine > Hydrothermal vents | place: Atlantic Ocean: Mid... | reverse complement strand
GCTTTTAATACCGTTGATGACGACTGGCCAGAGGGTGTGAGTCAGGTGGAGCTGGCTTACCGGCTGGAGATCAATGAATTTAATGGTAAACGCAGTGTTCAGTTAATGGTGGAGTATATTGAGCCGGTTTAAGGACGGCTTACGTAACATCAGTGATTGAGAAATGAACGATGCCGATTAGGGGTTGGAAGCCCGCTTTGAAGAATGCTTGACGGACTATATTTAGATTCGGCTTCTGTTACACAAAATTATTTACAGGGTCTGTATTAGCTCCAACTTTGCTTACCCGGCACCTTCTATTTCAGAAACCCTTCTTCTTCGGCTTTCTGGAGAATTTCAATCAATACAACACATTGTTTTTCCGTCGGAATTTTTGCCGGGATTTTGGACGCAACGCTTAGAATGCCGAGTTCCTTTGGAGAAAAAAGACCCTTTTGTTCCCCCAATCTAATAATTTCTGACCATTTATCTGCCGGTATCTCAAAAACCTGCTTTTGCGCATTAATTCCGTTGTCAATTTTCTGAGTGTTTTTTGCTGCTTGTGCATCAGCTTTCATCGTATCAACTGAAATAAGTTCATCGATAAATTCCGGTGGAAGTTCTGCAATGAGTTCAGCAACACGCTCCTTTAGTCGCATCCAGCACCCTTCCTTTTTCGCCCATTCAGAGATATTCGATATGCCCTGTGGTGGATTGACAATATCGTCATTTACGAAACGGGATGTAATCTCAAGAGCTTCTTGAAAAGCAGACGAAATACTTTGTTTTGCCCATATATCACGGAAATTAACAGACATGGATTTTTGGCGGCATAGCTTTGAAATCACAGATAAAGTATAAGCAACAATATTGGCACGATAACCGCCATTATACCAAGGCTGATTGGAAACCAGCTTTTCTGTAGCCTTGAAACAAATTGCTCTCGCTATAGCACGTTGAAAATAAAACTCATTAAATTGATCTGAATCTTTGCTCCATTCACGGCCAATTCGAGCCGCATAGCGGGCAAAGTTCTTTTGTGCCCCCAAATTCACCCACCGAGGATCTTCATCCCAGACATTTTCGAATTTAGCAAGATCAGTCTTGCTAAACATCTGAGGCTTGGGATGTTCAGCTTTATACCTGCGAACCTCGCCCGGAGTCATTTTAGCCTGTGCATCAGCATATTGGCCGCGCGCCCGTTCGTAGAACCATTTGGTTTCCCTTTGCGCACCTTGTTGTGCGGGAGCCCATATCCTGCGGGAGAACTCCTCCATTCTGATATGGAAAGGGTGATTGGAAAAAAAATCTGCGGCATTGACGCGGTTCTGAGTATTTGCATATTCAGATATTTTAGGAACAAATTCCTCGCTCTGATCGCTATCAACAACTGACAATTTCATTTGAACAAAAATATTATCAACCGATGCTTTATCTTTCCGCCTGGTATGGAACAGAGAAGCAGTAGTCTGTCCTCCATTTACAATTTGTAAATCTGCAATTCGAACAATCTCAAGTCCATCATCCGTCAATCTGGTTTCAACCTCTCGGGCTGTGGCGGTTATACCGTTGTTGTAGGCAAAGAACATATCAGGCTCATTTAAGATGGTAGCCCGAATACCTTTGTTCACTTTCCCCCTTGCCTGCAAAAAACACCTGACATTCTGTTCCAGCAGTCTGGCTCCGTATTTTTCATACAAATCTGAAAGGATGGTTCCTGGCATAACTACCAGATAAGATTTGAGAGAATTTGAACCGATGTGCGCCGGAAGACAAGAGATACCGGCATTGAAAAGCTCTGGAAAGTTTATATCCAGTTCTTCTTTATGCCCTCGGGAACTTTGCTGACGCTGGAGCCTGGACATATCCCAGATATGAAATGAAGCATGTATTCCAGAAACATCCCTGTCCTCGAACGCCTGCAATCGCTCACTTAGTGTCCTCTCCGAAAGAAGGAAAAAGTTAACTTTTCTAATCATTTCACCTCTATCTGCAATTTGACGCGACAATCCATATTCCGGTGCCGTTTCTTCAAGACCCAGGTAAAGTTTCTTGTCTTTGCTTGCGATAACAAAATTAGAAAGACGCTTGAAGGCAGATTCAACATCAGTTCTAGTAAGCGAGAGCAGTTCCTTTCTGCTATCAAAATCAGCCACAAAAAGGTCAAGTACTCCATCATCATTAAACCAGTATCCATCGACACGCATGCCCCTCTGGGCACGGTAATGACAGAACTCAAAACCTTCCGTCGCCCCTGTTTCGATCAACTCAGCAGCAACCGTCTCCATAAACTCCGCTAGCTGGAAACTTTTATTTACTTCAGCTCCCGCCAGCAGTTCCTGGCTAAAATCATGGAAAAACTCCTGAACAGTTTGCTCCATTTAGCCCTCCCATTCGATGTCATCGTCACACTTAAAAGGCTCTATCCTGTTAAGCTCAATATCGTACCTGACTTTTAATACGCCATCGGCAAGGTTAGATCGGACTAACTTTGGAAATTCATCAGACACAGAGTAAGTAGTCTTACCAAGAACAATGAATTTTGGTTCATCATAATCAATCAAGGGAACATAACCTGCGGAAGCCAGTTTATCTGATAGAAGCTCGCGTGCATCTGCATCGAACAACAGTTCTTCAATAACTCTTACCAGTCTGTTTAGTGAGACCGACTTATCAGAATCCGGCATCTCGCCCAGTCTGAAAACTCTGAGATACAGGTTGTCCACAACGCTCTCAAGTTGATCTTCCGAAGAAATACGAATTGAATTTCTCTCTCTTCCTGAGATCGCTTTAATTTCAACGGCTGTATTTGCAAAAATAAAATCCTGATGACCATCATCCGGGCCGAGCCATGCAGAAATCGTTTCATGCTCATCGCCCCCAGCTTCCAGAAGACTTTGCAAAAATCGCAGTTCAGCAAAAAGACCCCTGATTTCTTCAGCAGAAAGAACTTTTTTCCTGCGTCCAGCCATGAATGCTTTCCAGCGTTTAATATGAGAAAGAAAAACCGCCAAAGCCACAGCCGGATCTTCAACCTCTTTGACGGCATCTATCAAAGTTTCACAAAGCCCTCGAAAAAGGTCCCGGTCAATATGTGTTTCAAGTGTCAAAATCAAACCCTGACTGCCGACAATATCAAGCTGGCGAAGGTCAACTTTGATGCCATAGACGAGAATGCGGTTTTTAAAAAAATAGTCGGTGTGATTACCTTCCAGTTCAAGAACAAACAGACAATGCCCTTCTGTATCTTTACCCCAGTGCAAGGGGATAGATAGTTTCCGTTCCACCTGGCGCACATTGTAATCAGTTTTAGGTGTTTTGATTTCGTCCCAGGGAGATTTTCTATTCATCGTAATCCTCCTCATCATCAGGGGCATCTATAATGGGGCCGTGCATGCGATCAATCCATACACGATTCGCAACCACTTGAATTTCCCTGGAGTACTGGCCATATGGAAAACTAATGCCAAATGCAGGAGTATGATGTTGCTCTGTCTTTTGGTTGCGCAGGTCGAGGTTATGTATCATCAAAAGCGGCTTATTCCTTGCTCTCCTGTAATGAGTATCTGAAGGCTTCTTTCCCGGTTCATCTTCTTCCGCAAATTTTTCTGCCTTACTTTTCTGGCTGTCTGTCAGGCCAAGCTTTTCGTCACCCCGGCTGGCAACTCTGTCCTTGCTTGTCCGCCACGCATCTTCAATTCGCCGGGTGCCACTTGCTCTTAGTTGTTGTCCCAGTCGAAAGGGGGCTAATTCTTCTCCGGTTTTCTTTACTGAAATCAACAGGATATCCGCCGTAGGATATATATCTGCCAGTGCTCTCAAATACGCTACCGCTGATGACTTTTTCTCAGCAAACGATGAATGTGTGCGGAATTTTATCAGGATCTCTTCCACAGTATCCACGGGCACATCGGATATCATCCACCCCTTCCCGGTTTCTATGAGAAACTCAGCACCTCTGCCAAATCCATCTTTCCAGTATTGCTCTATCAAATCCAAATTCTCATCATTGGTATTCCTGGATGTCGGGAGTATATAGCTTTCTATGAGATGGCCACTGTAATTCTGGTCAACTGTAATTCTTTCCCCGCTCCTCATTTTGTTTGCCGCAGTTATTAGCAAACGATCAGGATGAGCTTTCACGTAAAGCCCAAACTGTCTTGGACTTAATTTATCGCGCCGCATTCTCTTTATCTGCTGCCGAAGTTCTTCAGATGCCTCTGCTATATGTGAGTACCAATTAATTGAATCAGGTGAGAGATGAACCCTGCATAAATCTTCAAACCCGGACCGGTATCCAAACCATCTGCCCATCTGCATTAATGTGTCATACATGCGGGTGTTTCTGTACATATAGCTGACGCAAAGTCCTTCGATTGTCAGCCCTCGGGAAAGACTTAGCCCTCCAATGGCTATAGCGGTTAAACCATGTCCATCTCTCTCGTATTCCTTAAAGTTAAGCGTTTCCTGAGATTTACTGTTTACGACATAGACCCGCAAATGCTCAAATGCACTATATAACGCCTCTTTCACGGTTTTCCAGTCAACCCCACAATGAGAAAAATCAGACTCAAAAACATCTTTGAGTGTAATCATATATTTATTCTTACCCGAGATAGACTCGGGCATTTTGTAGTTTGCCTTTACAGCTTCCCTTAGTTTTTTTTCATGGGAACTAACAAAATCGCGGACAGTGTTCTGAATAGCAACAAAACGGGATACATTGATCATCATAGAACAATGTTTGTTTTGCTGCCCTCTAAGATTTCGTATTGCTTTAACCAGAACAAACTGATTAACAGCTCTGTATAAGGATGGAGGCAACTCGACGACTTCATCATCCTTTTTGTGTGAAAAAGGCAGGTAATCCTCAGCATCTACGATAGCCTCCAGTATTCCCTGACTGTTTTCATCATCAAGAAAAACCTTATCCGGCCCAAAATATGTGTTCGGGGCATCAAGGCAATATATGAAGTCACGTGGGAAAAGCTCGTCATAAACCTCATCATCATAGTCATCAGGGTTTATAAAAATATTTGCAAATGGTGTGGCTGTGTATCCAACGTAACAGGACTTATCAAACAGCCCCAATATTTTGCGTATCTTTGTATTTGTTTTTGTGGGATCAAGCTCAGGCTTGTTGGTGTTAATGGAGGCATGATCAGCCTCATCATCTATCATTAGCATCGGTACATCGGAAATCCTGCCATCGCCTTGAGTGTTCAGTTCTTTCAGCCAGCCATGAAGAGCATCCAAAGTGTAAACATTTTTCTTAATAACCAGGACAATCGGTTTACTGAAATCATTGATCCGCCACCCACTCTGGTTGGCTGTTGCCTTATTAAAATCGCTGTAAATATTTGTAAGGGTCGCCGGGCAAGGATAGTTTTGAATAATTTGTCCTACTCCAGTCAGGCTGCGATCTTCCGGATCACTGGATCTCCCTACAAATCCTTCGTCAATCCGTTCCTGTGTCTGCTTTCTCAGGTTATTGTGAATACCGGCAATAACAATAATAAATTTATACCCGGCATCAGCCGCTCTTGCTATCACCTCCATATAATTCGCTGTCTTACCGGACTGGACGTGGCCAATGACCAGTCCGCGACGGTCCCAGGATCCTTCACTTTTTGGATCTTGCAGGTGACCCAGTATCCGCTGCCCTACGTCGCTTAGTGACTGCACTACATTAGGATGCCAACGCTCACTCTCAAGAAATTTCCCGTATGCACCTGAATATACCCAATCTATATCCTGTCGCTTAAAAACCCATTCTTCATCATGCCTGGCTTCAACATCAACGAGGGAAATCCCGGCTCCCATCCGGGTATCGACAGCTATCAGAGCTTCTTCAACGCTTTGGTCAATATTGCCCTCAAATTCCTGTATTGGAGCTAACGTCCTTGCCATTTTATACACTTCTTCCCTTGATGGGATGTGACTTTTACTGGTAAGAGCTGCTATGAGAAATCGAGTAAAGTCTTTCTCTGCCTGTAACGTATTAGTAGTCATGTAAATCCCTCTTCGATATATTTTTCAACAATATCCGAGTGCTGTTCAAAGAGACGTGTCGAACGAAGAACTTCCCGGAAAGCTGCCTCCCCAAGTAACCCGCTAATATCCAGCACTTCCTTCAATGATTTCAACTTGCTGACGACTTCTTCTTCACACAGGCGAGCCTGAACTAGGTCTCGCGGGCTGATGGAATAGTCGGAATAAATCATTTCAACCGGCAGCGATGATGCAAGAACTTCAAGCACAGTAATCAGTATTTCAGCTTGTTCTGTACTTAGTCCTTTAATAATCGACTCAATTAGAGGGTGCTTCATATTCACTGCATAACGAACATTATCCTGATCAGCGTATCTTTCCCAAAGAGGAGCATTTATTTCATCAAACAGTTTTTTGCCTCGCCCACGATGCACTCTTGTGCTACTGCCGGTGATTCTGGCTATTATTTGTCTCAGGCGTGCCCGGACAGCAAGGGGCGGGCGGGCTCGGGATTTCTTGATATCAATCGTCCAGCTTTCATCCAGAGTGTTTGGGAAGTCAATTTGAACTCTTGCAAGTTTCGTAGCTTCACCCTTTGGAACAAGCCTAAACCAGTCACCCCACGCCATAAGGCGACCATTTCTATATACATAAGCGCCCTGGTTTGAGATAAAATCACTTCTATTCTGGTAAAAATTATAGTCAGCTGCGGAAAGTTTGCTGTGATGCGGAAGAATAAACGGCTGAATTTTAACAATAGCACCGTCAACGACCACTTTTTCTTCCGGCATCAACTGTGTAGCCTTGTTAGTTCGGCAAAACGGATCAAATGGAACGATCCCGTGTCCATTTATCCGCATGGTTATTTTACTGAACTGTTTAAATTCCCCCGCCAGAAATCTATGAAAAACAAGCGCCAGATGATGCTCCACCAGATTAAGCTTTTCGTTTACTACTTCGTCGCGACGGACACCCGACATATCTTCAAAGAGTCTGTCGAGCTTTCTCCAAACCACCATCGCGCCATTTGACGGAAGTCTTTCAATAAACTCAAAATCTCTAATTTCATGATCTTCCAGAACAGTAATAATCCAATCGTCTCTTTGATCAACAAGATCCAGGTCCCATTGTGCAGCTGATATCTTATCTTCCTGACTGGTAATAACAGTCAATTGCCTGCACTGAGAAAATGAAGCTGTTTTCAATCCCAGTCCAAATCGACCAAGATCAGTTGATAGCCTCTTGGCCTTCGGACTCATCGCACCGTGCGTGAGAGCCAAAAGCAAATTCTCTGCGGTCATCCCACTCCCGTTATCGATAATGCATAGAGAAGGATTATCAGCAGCCAAATTGCAGAAAACATCGATCTTGGTTGCTTTTGCGGAAATGCTGTTATCGATAATATCCGCAATGGCTGTTTCCAGTGAATACCCAAGGTCTCTCATAGATTCCGAAAGTGAGGATGCACTCGGAGGAAGCCTATGTTCAGTTGCCACATCTTCCTCCTTTCAGCTCATTTACAACCTGTGAAATTATCCGGTCGGCGCTGTGCTTTAACTCACATTCCCAAATACAGAAAACCTGCCATCCCAACTTCTCCAGCGAATCCTTTTGTTCCTTATCCCTCTCAACCGTGCGTTGAAATTTTGCTTTCCAAAATTCCCGTCTTGTTTTCGGTGTGGTTGCCTCCGCGCAACCTTCATGCCTGTGCCAGAAACATCCATTTACGAAAATTACAGATTTATACTTCTTCAAAACAATATCAGGTTTCCCGGGTAGTGATTTATCATGAATGCGGAAGCGGAATCCCGCACGGTGCAGCATAGACCGAACAAGCATCTCAGGCTTTGTATTGGCTCCTTTTATCCTGGACATATTCCAGCTGCGTTTTTCCGGTGATAAAAGATCAGCCATTAATCAGCACCTTTCATAGCGGTCAGAACTTCAGAAATAATTTCGGCTATCTGGTGTGCCAAATAAACGGGTATGGCGTTACCAACCTGATGATATTGCGATGTACGAGGTCCCTCAAAATGGTAATTATCCGGGAAAGTTTGCAGTCTGGCGGCCTCTGCTACTGTAAGACTACGGCATTGAGCCGGGTCATAGTGAATAAAGTAATGTCCATCCTTTGAAATATGAGAAGTTATTGTTGTGCTTACATGGCTGGCAACTTGAACACGGAAGCGATCAGAAAACATCTTCCCCTCTCGTCCTTGCTTCACATTCTTGTGCTTTGGAAGTAGCTTTATCGGAAAATCGATGAGTTTAGGAGATACCCCCAAGGCTTCCGCATGAATAGCCGAAAAAAGATACCTGTGAAGATCAGAATGCATATGCGACCGTGCTTCGTGTGATGCCAGTGATTTGATGCGATCATCGTAATACCACGAATGCATTACCCGGGGAGCCCGGTATTGATTTGATGATCTTTCTAAAGACGAAGACTGTATTTCTGTCAGCGCTCTTCCCAGAATTTTTTTAAAATTCTTTGCTTGTGATCTATTGTAGGTTTTATACCACCCCGAGGTGCTAGCTGAACATAAGGCCTTCTGCCATAATTCATAGGAGTCTTCCTGCCGGGAAATGCCACTTCTTACTTTAGGCATACAGCCTATGATCTGCTGTACACTGGGTGGCTTTTTAATTTCCAATCTGCCAGGTTGAACATTAATATCCGAGCGGATTCCAATAATAAACATTCTGTGGCGTGCCTGTGGAACACCATATTCTTCGGATTTAACTATGAAGTCTTTTGGGTCATTCTCTCCATTAAGCTCCCCATCTTGTGACAATGAAAACAAGCGGTATGAAAGGCCATTTTTCTTATGTGTAATTGCCTTAATTGGACTTGAAAGGTCATTTACAATTTTTTGAATTACAAGTTTTCCATTTACTTTGGCAGATAAAATTCCTTTAACATTTTCCATTACAAAGACTGGCGGACGATGATCTATTATTATTTTTAAATATTCTTTGTAAAGGAAGTGTCTTTCGTCTCCTTCAAAACCCGGATTGCTCATCATTCGTGATCTTCCCACTAGAGAGTAGGCCTGACAAGGTGGCCCTCCAACGAGTACCCACTTCCTGGTTTTTCCCAAACGCTGTTTTATTATTTTTTTTACTTGATCATGCGTTTCGTCTCCTAATGAAATTTTTAATGCGGTAGATTCTGCACGCTGCCATTCCAAAGGATATTTTTGGATCAATTTATCTTTCGTAATATCACCGGCAATATAGTCATAATAAGCATCAGGAACTTCTTCCTGTCTGAAAGACCTGAAAAAATGTCTCAATAAAAGTGTTTGATGCGCATAGCCATCTCTCTCAATGGAAGCCAAAGTTTTAAATGCCGACTTCCCATTATTTGCATACAGGTTTGCAAAGCCTTCACCAATTCCGCCCGGACCTGCAAAAAGATCGACGACCGGGTATGTTGTATTTCTACGTCTACGCGCCACTTTTAGATATTTACCTTTTTTAGTTCAACGTTTTTCATTAGCTTTTTTCCAGTTCATTCAGCCGCCTATACTCTTCTGCTGACATGATCAAATCACATGCATCCCTAGGCATCAGGCAATCGACCAAAAACATTTTTCTCGTCTAATTGAGGATACACAAGTGTCACAACTCAAGACTTATAACTATTCTACCTTACAAGCTCTCGATTAGGGAATTTAAGCCGCCGCCACAAAGCTATCTTCCTACACAAAGCGGGTACGTTTTAAATATCCGCTGATCAATAAATCGACAATTGGAGCAGCAACCACTGTATGTTTTACGACCAGCTTGCCGTTAATGTCTGAAAACAACCGTTCTATGTGTGAAAAATGGTGCTCACCGACCTGGCCCGCGCTGCCGAACTGGCACAGCGCCTTGATGGCCTCAACCTTGAGCGCCGGCAAATTGAAGGCGAAATGAAAGCAGAGGCCATGCTCATTCTGGATGAAATGGAACTGGAAGTAGTGGGTAACAAAACCGAAGAACTGCCCACAGGCCTGTGCCTGTTTGAGCCGCACTGGCACCAGGGCGTTATCGGCATACTTGCGTCGCGCATTAAAGACCGGCTGCATCGACCGGTGATCATTTTCGCCCGGACCGATGATGGCAGCCTCAAAGGAT
>Ga0256839_1006607_pt1 | contig 10097 bp, 5 predicted proteins | sample 354166metaG_FD_185968 | JGI IMG/M metagenome (GOLD analysis project Ga0256839, IMG submission 185968) | Hydrothermal vent microbial communities from Mid Atlantic Ridge, Atlantic Ocean - 354-166 | ecosystem: Environmental > Aquatic > Marine > Hydrothermal vents | place: Atlantic Ocean: Mid... | reverse complement strand
CGCCTGTGGTGGCTCAAGCAGGTGTTTCGGCCAATGTTGGTATGGTGTCTAACTATGTGTTTCGTGGGGTAGAGCAAAGTGGTGAAGCTTCTGCATCTGCTGGTTTAGATTATGAAAATGATTCTGGCTTGTATGTTGGTACATGGGTTGGGGATGTGAATAATGGTTTAGAGTATGACTTTTATGCGGGTTGGTCAGGTGAAGTAAAAGGCGTTTCTTTGGGATTAGGCGGTACTTATTTTGGTTATACCGAAGCGGATTTTGATCAGCCTTATAAAGAGTTAAATCTTTCGGTTGGCTTTGCAGGCGTGACGTTAGGCTATGATAAAGGGGTGCATGAAGTGGTGGTAAAGGATGAGGATTACTCTCATGCGTATATCAGTTATGAACGTAATAATTTTTCGGCAACCTATGCGGTGTATGATGCCAATAATGATGCTAAAAATGATGCCATTAGTTATTTAGATTTAGGGTATTCGATGGAGTTGGCAAAAGGGCTGGATGGTTCGGTGAGTTATCTTTATACGGTGCCAGAAAACTCGGTAAATGATCCTAAAGCGTATTTGATTTTAGGGATCTCTAAGTCATTTGATGTGATGTAATTAAGTTTATGTTTTTGCTAAAATGATTTTGACTAAAAAAGGGAGCGAAAGCTCCTTTTTTTTATGGAACATGAGTTTATAAACGGCTGTAAGCGCTGGTTTTAGCGAAAATTAGACGCTTTTATTTTCCATAGGTAGAATGGGGTATTAAGAGCGGTGGTTGAAGTATTTTATTCTTGAATTAAGGTAAAAGAATGTATAAACGATTAGGGATGTTAGGGCTTGGCTTGATGTTATTTTCATTAGCGTTGCAAGTGAATGCCGGATTTGATGAACCTTCTTGGCAAATGAGCTTATTTGGCTCGGTTGCGATAGGCCTATTGGTCTTTGTTGTTTTATTTACCTTTACTCGTTATTTACCCCGCTTGCTTAATAATGACCGTTTTGCAAAGCACGTCAGTTCTAAGCGGTTTCGACTGTTTTCCATTCAAATAGCCAGTTTAATTGTGGTGTTTGCGTTGGGGCTGGTTTGGTACATTGTGGACACCGATAAACGCTCAACCCTGAAATCGGTAGAAGAAAAATTACAGCTGGTTTCTAACTCAACGACCGAAAGTGTTGAGTACTGGATTGATGAACGCAAAAAAATGCTACTGCAATTTGGTCGAGATCCTCTGTTAAGCGCCATTACCAATAATCTATTAGACTCTTCTGAATCCGAGGATAATTTGGGCGGCATGGACTCTCTTGTGTTTCAGGTGCAAGCTCGAGTGTATTTTCAAGAGCGCGAGGATGAGTTTGGTCCAAATGGCTTTTTTATTGTAAATAAAGAGGGCATTAACATTGCGGCCTTAGAAGAACCTCATGTTAATCAACCTAATTTAGTGCACTACATTCGTCCTGATTTATTGCGTCAAGCCTTCTCAGGTGACTCTGTTTTTATCCCCCCTTTTCATTCAGAAGGGGAGTCTCGTTTTAATGATTCTGGACAATACTCTGAATTGAATATGTTTATTGCGGCACCCATTCGAGATTTAGATGGCACAGTACTCGCGGTGTTGTTGCAACGTTTAAACCCTGCTGGGCGTTTATCAACGATTCTTCAAAAAGGACGGTTGGGGCAAACGGGAGAGAGCTATTTTGTAACGCGACAAGGTGAAATGGTCACGGAAAGTCGCTTTGCTGATCGGTTGAAAACGATTGGCTTATTGCCACAGAATGGTTTAGGGAATTTGCTCTTAAAAGATCCTGGTGGAAACTTGTTAGAGGGGTTTCGTCCAGAAGCATCACGAGATCAATTGCCCTTTACCGAAGCCGTAGAGGATTTAATGGGGCAAGCCATTTTTAATGACATATATGGCAAAGAGGTCTCTTCGGATATTGAAGGCTACCGAGATTATCGTGGCGTGGTTGTTTATGGCGCATGGCGTTGGATTCCTGATTTGGGAATGGGCTTTGTCACCGAGATTGATAAGTCAGAGGCGTTAGCAGGGTTTAATAGCATTAAAAACAATCTATTTATTGTTATTTTTGTAACGTTATTTTTAACATTTTTAGCAACACTGTTGTCCGTCACAATGGGGCAGTTGGTGGCTCGATCAATGAATAAGACTAAAAAAGAGTTGGAGAAACGGGTTTCTGAGCGAACGGCTGAATTGAAAGAGCGAGAGGCTCGCTTGGAAGACTTATACCAAAATGCGCCTATTGCCTATGCCTCAATTGACCCTAAAAGTTGGACGGTTCAAAAATACAATCATGCGTTTTTACGTTTGTTAGGTAAAGATTACAATGCTTTTGAAGGGCTTAATTGGCAGGCGTTATTAGAGGAACCGTTAGCACAAGAAGGTCTGTATGGTTTACAGGATTTATTGTTTAAAGATCGAGAAATTAAAGCGGTCAGCGGGACAGGGGAGGCACTTTATGCCCTTTTATCTGCTTCATGCTCCTATTATGAAACCGGTGAGGTGAATGAGATACGATTAACCTTGATTGATATTACGGAGCGTAAACAAATTGAGAAAGAGATCGAGCTCGTTAATTTCAAATCGGATCAAGCGTTAGATTTAACTAAGTCTGGCTATTGGCATATTCCTTTAGTGGGTTCTGAAGGTAAGCAAGGATGGATTTATTCCTCAGAGCGTGCCGCTAAAATTTTTGGGGACATTCCGCGTCCGCCAGACTGGCGTTATCTGATGATGGAAGAGTGGTTTGAAAATGCTCGACTGGCGGATGAAGAAGGGGCAAATGCAACCCTAGATCGCTTTCAGAAAGCGGTTGCAGGTGAGGCACCGATGTTTGACTCGATTTTTGCGTACAAGCGTCCTGTGGATGGTGAGGTCATTTGGGTGCATGCCTCAGGTCGAGTGTCGATGGGTGAAAATGGACAGCCAAAGGATATGTATGGGGTGACGCAAGACATTACCAAACAGTATCAAATTGAACAAGAGTTGATGAAGGCTAAAGAGGAGGCTGAAGCGGCGACTCGCGCTAAAAGTGACTTTTTGGCTAACATGAGCCATGAAATTAGAACGCCGATGAATGCGGTGATTGGACTCTCCTATTTAGCCTTAAATACCGATTTGGATCGCAAGCAACGCAGTTATTTAACCAAAATTTCCAGTTCTGCGAATAACTTATTGAGCATTATTAATGATATTTTAGATTTTTCTAAAATTGAAGCCGGAAAAATGGACATGGAGCAGGTAGAGTTTGACCTGATTTCGGTGATTGAAGATTTTTCTAATGTGACGCAGGTTAAGGCAGAAGAGAAAGAGCTGGAGTTGGTGATTGATATGGATCCTAAGGTGCCTTTAGTGCTCAAAGGGGATCCGCTGCGTTTAAACCAAGTGTTAATTAACTTGGCGAGTAATGCGATTAAGTTTACCCCAAAAGGAGAGGTTACCATTGCCATAGTGGTGGATCACTATGTGGATGATCGAAAGGATGGAGAGGTGGTGCTGAAATTCTCTGTACATGATACCGGAATTGGTATGACCCCTAAACAAGTGGCTAATTTGTTTCAAGCTTTTAGCCAAGCGGATGGTTCAACCAGTCGTAAGTACGGAGGTACTGGATTGGGTTTGACTATTTCGAAACGATTGGTTGAAATGATGGGGGGGGAGTTATGTGTTGAATCAGAGCTTAATAAGGGGTCAGTTTTTTCATTTACAGCGTGTTTTTCAATCGGTACCAAAGGGCGTTATCGTTATGCTCAAGTACTTCCTGAAACATTGAAAACCATGAATATTCTCGTGGTGGACGATAACTCAACCAGCCGCATGATCTTGGTACGCTATTTAGAATCGTTTGGGTTTAAAGTGGGCGAATCCGCCAGTGGTGCGGAATCTTTAGTGGAGTTGGTCGAGGCTCCAGAACCTTATGAATTGGTGTTTATGGACTGGAAAATGCCGAATTTAGATGGCATTGAAACCACGCACTTAATTCAAACGTCTAAAGCGTTAAAGCAAATCCCTAAAGTGATTATGGTCTCAGCTTATGGACGTGAAGAAGCGATGGAGCAGGCTCAGGACGTGGGGATTGAAGCGTATTTGGTGAAGCCAGTCAATCCTTCAGGCTTATTGAATGCCATTTTAGAAGCGTTTGATTATAAAGAGATGTATGCGCCTGAAAAAAATGAGACGTATGTGGTTGAGCATATTCGGGGAGCTTGTGTCTTGTTGGTTGAGGATAATGAAATTAACCAGCAAGTGGCTGAAGAGTTGTTAGCCAGTCAGGATGTATCGGTAGATATTGCGGAAAATGGACAGGTTGCATTGGATTTTCTTGAGGCGAATCCTGATAAATACAGTGTGGTATTAATGGATATTCAAATGCCAGTAATGGATGGTTATGAGGCAACCCAGCAGATTCGCAAGCAGCCTCGCTTTCAATCACTGCCCGTGATTGCGATGACGGCGAATGTGATGGTGGGGGATAAAGACCGAGCGGATGAGGTTGGAATGGTGGACTATATTGCAAAACCCATTGATGTTAAAGAGTTGTTTCGAGTGCTTGGAAAGTGGATTCCAGTGGGGTCAATGCGTTCGTTTAAACGCACTCCACCTGTAACGAAGGAGCATAGTAACGCAATCACCATTCCTGTATTAGAGGGTGTAAATACAGAACTTGGACTTAAGCGAGTTGGAGAAGATCGAGCACTATATCTTAAAATTTTAACGAAGTTTAGAAAGGGGCAGTCTCATACGATGAGTGAGATTCAACAGGCCTTAGAAAAACAAGACAGGGAGGAGGCTAAGCGTATTGTGCATACGTTGAAAGGCTTGGCGGGTAGTATTGGTGCTGAGGCACTGCAGCAGGATGCTTTGCTCTTGGAACAAGCGATTCAGGCGGAAAGTGAATCGTCCTTATTGTTAGAGACTTTGGCGAAACAGTTGAATCAAGTATTGGATGCTTTAATGGTGCTGGATACGTTAGAAAGCATTCCACCTGTCACTTCATCGGTTTTGTCAGAAGAGAAGATTAAGGCATTAATGATGCGTTTAATCTCTTTGTTGAAGGATGATGATGCGGATGCGATTGAAGTATTGGAAGCGCTGTCACCTATTTTTTCAACTGGAGAGGTTGCGAAAGAGATGAAACGAGTGGTCGCCTGTGCAGAGCGCTATGAGTTTGATGCGGCATTGGACAAATTAAATAAGATAGACGCTTTGGTGAAGTATAGAACGCCATAAAAGGAGTTACTTGGAGGGGCGTTTGTATGAAGGGCAATGCTTCGTGTTACTTTAGAGCATCGTATTTTCAATGGATACTTGAGAGATTTCAGGTTCTTGGAATTGTTCTTTAACTTCTAATATTTGTGGAAGAACGTCAATAAATATCTTTATCAGTTGAGGGTCAAAGTGTTTGCCTGACTCGTCTTTAAGTAGCTGAACAGCTTTTTCAACCGGCCAAGCCTCTTTATAAGGACGCTTGGTGGTTAAGGCATCAAAGACATCCGCAATGGCGGCAATGCGTCCATACAGAGGAATGTCTTCTCCCTTTAAGCCATAAGGGTAGCCCGAACCATCCCATTTTTCGTGGTGAGAGATGGCAATGCTACGTGCCATATTGAGCAGTAAGCAGGTCTGTCCGCCTAAAATATCGACCCCTATTTGAGGGTGTTCGCGCATTTTTTTAATTTCATCTTCATTCAGTTTGGCGGGCTTTTGTAAAATATAGTCAGGCAGGCCAATTTTTCCAATATCGTGCATGGGGGCTGTTTCTTTTAGTGCACAGGCCTCTTCTTCGCTCATGCCAGCGGCTAAACCGAGTACTTTGGCATAATTACTCATGCGTTCAACATGCATGCCCGTATCATTGTCTTTGTATTCCGCGGCCTTGCCTAAGCAAGCAATAATCTCTTTACGAGAGGCTTCTAGCTCTTGTGTGCGTTTACGTACTTCTGTTTCAAGGAGGCGTTTTTCATTGTGCAGCGCGAGATGAATTTGAATGCGTTTTTTGACAATGGGAGGACTGATTGGTTTAGTAATATAGTCTACCGCACCCAAATCAAACCCTAAGGTTTCATCATCAACCTCCCCTTTAGCGGTGACAAAAATAACGGGAATGGCTGTGGTTGATAATTGATTTTTTAATTGACGGCAGACTTCATAACCATCCATTTCAGGCATCATGACATCCAGTAAAATAAGATCAAGATCAGGGGTGCTTTGCGCGATTTTTAAGGCTTTCGCACCATTGATGGCGACTTTGATTTTATAGTCGTCTTTGAGTAAACCACGCAGAATATCAATGTTTTCTGGTGCATCATCTACAATTAAAATGGTCGCTTTTGATTCAGTTGTTGCCATAATAGTGTGCCTAACAATTCAATATAGTTGATAATATTAGCATGTTGTTATGGTCAATATTTTTATTTTTTAATCTTCTCTAATTTGCAAATTAGGGTGTATTAGGTAGAGCTACAATGAAATTGCTTTTGGTGGAAGATGAGCCGTTACTGGTGGAAACGATTCAAACTCGTTTAGCAAAGCAGCACTATCTCGTCGATGTAGCACAGGACGGTGAAGAGGCGACCTATGCGTTGCAAGAGTTTTCATATGACCTTGTTTTATTGGATTTAGGTTTACCAAAACGCCCTGGATTGGCCATTTTAGAAGATCTAAGAAAAGGGGAGTTTGTCTTAAATACCGCGGTGCCCGTTTTGATTTTAACCGCACGAAATTCGTGGCAGGAGCGAGTAGAGGGGCTTAAAAAGGGAGCGGATGATTATTTAGGAAAGCCATTTCAATACGAGGAGCTACTGGCTCGCATTGAAGCGTTATTAAGAAGGCAACATGCGGGCTCAAATGAACTCTCCGTTGCGGGTTGTGTGCTTGATTTAGAGACCAAGCAACTTTGTGTGGGCGGGCAAACTTACCGCTTAACGCTCACAGAGTTTCGTTTGGTGTATGTTTTTTTATCTCATCCAGATAAAGTATTTTCGAAAGAATCCTTGCTAGCACGTATCTCTGATCAAAATCACGATCGTGAAAGTAATGTCATTGAAGTGTATATTCGAAAGTTACGTAAAATGATGGGTAAACAAGCGATTGAAACCTTAAGGGGTTTAGGGTATCGGTTTTGCGGTGAAAAAGATGGCGTTTAAAATAGGGGGGGGAGAAAAGTTTAAATCCTTTTTTTCGCGTTCACGTTCACTTGAGAAGCAGATATTTAGCTCTTTAGTCTTAGGGTTGTTAATTGTGTTTAGTGCCTTTTGGTGGTTTTTACAGTCCACAATGCACACCATTACGGAAGATTATTTGCTGACACGACTGTCACACGATGCGGACAATATTGAGCGTAATTTAAGTTACCAATCGGGCGAGTGGCAGCTTAATATAGAGGGTATCAGCGCCATCTATTCTAGCCTCTATTCAGGGCACTATTTTGTGGTGGTTACGCCACAAAAACGCTTTTACTCTCCCTCCTTAGATAAATATCCGCTGTATGCAAAAAGTTTGGATATTCATCGCCTTCTTACAGGGGGGGAGAAAGTTTCAGAGCATTATGAAGCGCCAGGCCCTGTTGAAGAACTGGTGTTAATTCATCGCGTGGAACTGAATAAACAGGGGCAACCGATTCAAATTTATGTGGCAGAAGATCTGTCTCTTATTCAGAATATGATTGTTAAGTTTGATCTGTTTTTTGGTGTGTTAACACTCATCACTTTGGTCAGTTTATATTTTTTATTACGTTGGTTATTGCAACGTACCTTTCAACAATTAAAACCACTAGAAGAGCAGTTACGTGAATTTCAGTTGGGTCATAAAATTCACTTAAGACCCAGTGAGTACCCTTTAGAGGTGCGCTCATTAATTGAAAGTCTTAATCTCGCGCTAGCACAATCCTCTTTGCAGTTTGAAAAATCACGCCAGTTAAATGGCAACTTATCACACAGTTTAAAAACCCCCTTAAACCTTATTTTTCAACTGATTGATGCACCTGAATTCAAAGGTTATCCGGAACTAAAAGCGCAACTCAAATCTCAAAGCAATATTATTTTAAATTTGATTGATCGTGAGTTAAAGATGGATCGGATTGCCAATCATCAATCCATTACAGCGATTCCTTTTATTGCGCTATGGCAAGATCTTCAGCACACGTTTGAGCAGTTATACCGTGATAAAGGCATTCAGTTTAGCGTCAATATTTCGGACTGTGCCTTATTGAACATGGAAAAAGAGGATGCGTTTGAACTGTTAGGAAACTTGATTGATAACGCCTGTAAATGGTGTGAAAAGGAGGTTTTTATCGAGTTTAAAGACAGTCGATTGCTGATTGAAGATGATGGGCCGGGGGCGACGGAAGCTCAGTTACAACACTTTGAAGAGCGAGGTTATCGAACCGATGAAACTAAGCCTGGGCATGGCATTGGCTTGTCGATTGTGAAAGGGATTACCGCCGCCTATCAAGCAAATCTCTCTTTTTCGTCTTCTAAGCATGGCGGGCTAAAGGTCGTGGTTGAGTTCACCCAAGCCACCAGCAAGACTGGGGTCAGAGTTAAATAGAGGGCTGAACTGTTTTTTTACTCTGTCCTTATTTTTTATTCAAAGGTCTCATTTTTAATTCTGTTTTTTCAGTTTCAATTCAGGTTCGTTTTGTATGATGTCTGTCATTATTCAAAATGGACGGTTTATCATGGTTGATTACACTCAGATTCGAACTGAAAAATTTCTACCCCCCCCTAAACATAGAATGCACTTTATGTGGTCTTGTCTGTTTGGACTCTCTTTTGGCTTAAGTGCCTCCTCTAGTTTTGCAACCTCACCAGACTATATTGCATTGGTGGAACCCATCGCACAGCAACAGCCTGAGGCGTTAATGTCTGAAGGGTTGCGCTCACTCACCGATGCAAATAAAGCGTTGTCTCAAGGTTGGTTGTCGGATGCGATGGCGATTACCGTTACGCATGAAAATGATGCGTTAACCGGAAACTTAGACACCCAAAACTGGGCGGCAGGTTTGGAGTTTTCGGTCTTTTTACCTAAACAGAAAGAGGCGTTGCAAGGGGTTTCAGAAGCGTATCGTGCACAACTTTCGGTGCAACAGGATTACCTTAATTGGTTGGCATCGGGCAAGTTACGTCAATTAACGTGGGCGTATAAGAAAGCGAAAATTGAGGCGGATTTAGCGGAGTCGGCATTTGAAAACAGTCTTAAGCTACAAGAAAATGTGCAGCGCAAAGTTGAGGTGGGTGACAGCGCACAATTGGATCTTCTCTTAGCGGAGAAATTTGTATTAGAGCAACAAGCGTTCGCGGAACAAAAACAGGGACAATTGAGTTTGCTGAAAAAAGAGTTCGCTTTTTGGACGAATCAGACGGCACTTCCTGAAAATATTGTTGAGCGTTCTCAACCGACGCGGTCTTTAAATAGACACCCCAAATTACGTTGGATTCAGTCCGCTTATGACGTGTCTAAAGCACAATACTCACAACAAAAAACGATGAATCAAGATGGGCCAAGCTTTTTTGTCGGCGCGCAAAACGATAAAAATAGAGCGGAAGATAATACCTTTTTGTTTTTAGAGGTTTCTGTTCCGATCGGTAAAGCGCCAATGAATCTGGTGAGTGTGGCGGAGAAGCAACAAGCGCTACAAACACAGCGTATTGAGCTAAAGCGTGCAGAACAATCGCTGAATGTTGCGATTTTGGCTGCTGATCAGGCGGTTCTAATGAGTGAACAGCGTCGATTACTCGCCGAAAAACAACACCAAATTGCACAAGAAACCTTGCGGTTAGCGGAGCAAGCGTATCAGTTAGGAGAGTCTTCGATTCAATCGTTATTATTGATTAAAAAAGATGCGTTAGTTGCTCGTTTGAATGTGGAATTAGCGAATGCAAATTTAGAACAAACGATTGCCAATGCCAATCAAGTAAAAGGGTATCCGCTTGTCATTGCGGGTGCTTCTTCAACCGTTTTAGAAAAAGGAAATAAGTGATGATGAACTGGACAAAAAAAATCGGTAGTAAGCAAGTCGTAACCGGCGCGATGATGGCGTTGTTGTTATCGTTTCAAGTGAGTGCCAATGAGTTGACGTTAACCAAAGCGCAAT
>Ga0256839_1006606_pt1 | contig 10097 bp, 9 predicted proteins | sample 354166metaG_FD_185968 | JGI IMG/M metagenome (GOLD analysis project Ga0256839, IMG submission 185968) | Hydrothermal vent microbial communities from Mid Atlantic Ridge, Atlantic Ocean - 354-166 | ecosystem: Environmental > Aquatic > Marine > Hydrothermal vents | place: Atlantic Ocean: Mid... | reverse complement strand
TCTACAGCTGAATTTATTTGAAAAAAGGGACTTGATACCTCTGTTAGAAGGAATTCCGATTAACATAAAAGTATCGAATCCAAATCAAATGACGATATTTTGAAAGTTAACGGGACAGTAGTGTGAAATTATATAGAAGTATGGGTTTGGTTTTAAGTATGGCTTTATTTGTTGGTTGTTCGGAAAATAATGACAGTAAATCAAATCCGTTAAAAGAAAAAATCATTCAAAACCAAAAAACAGGATCCGTCGATAAAAATTCATTGTTCGATCCAAATAAAACATGTGATTTGTTTAGATTGAATGGATATAGTTTCTATCCTTGGAAAGGATTTGGAGAGTGGTGGTCTTGCACTTCTCAACTACAATATAACTACATAGATGGGTCAATAAATGTAATAAGTTTTTATGCTGAGTCACCACATGGAGGTGGTAAAATCGACAGTATTAAAATCCAAGCAGATATATTTGATATTAGTTTTAAATCTAAAGTAAAAAAAGAGTTTGTAAATAAAATCAAGAAGTTTTTTAAGAAGTCTGGTATTAAGATTCCTGACTCATTAATCAATCACATCAACATTGAAGTAAATTATAATACAAGTGCCGATTCTGTAAATATTAATTTTGAAGTTGATAGATCTTATAATGAAGGCTATGGACTTGTAATAACAATAAAGCCATCGGCATGAATGGATCAGAGAAGAGAGTGGTTTATATTGACTCATGTGCTTTTAATGTATTATTTGATGAAGAAGTAAAGATAATGACAGAGTTTCCTGATGTTGATTTTAGGTTAAAAACAACAAAAGGTGTTGTTAAAGAGCTTGAAGATATATCAGTTGATAAACCAATTAAAAATTTTGCTTTGGAATTAATAAATAGTGGTAAAATTCATGTAGATTCTTTTTTTGGATTTTCAGATGGTCAAAATCAGTATAGGCATATTGGTGGTTTTGGTGAAGGAAATTTTATTAGAGGTACACAAAACCATTTCCTCAAAAAAACCGAAAACACATTAGGTTCTGTGAAGAAGAAGTCAGGAGTGAGAAACAATGAGACCGATAGGGATTTATTGGCTCATGGATTGGGTCAAATCATTTTAACCGCTGAAACAGTGTTGGGATGTTCAGAGTTAAAACAATTAGCAGAAAGCCGAGGAACATGGATTATAAATATAGCAAAATGGAAAGAAACAATTCAATCAAAGCAAATTACTTTGAGGAGGTATGTTGAGAACTGTTTAGTTTACTCACTCCCAATGCTATGCATGGTAGTGTATATCTCAAATACAACCAATACTCTACAAATTAAATAACTATGCATTCCCACGCGGAGCGTGAGGAACGAGGAAAAAAACCGTGTAACTCTGTGCCTCCTCTGTGAAGCTCTGTGTTCCTTATCAGTTTCAAACAAAACCACGATACCCAATGAGATTGCCACGTCGTTCCTCCTCGCAATGACGTTTATATTTAGACAATCCCCAAATTCATCTCCAATCTCAACGCTAAGTTCATGTTTTGAATGGCTTGGGTAGCGGCTCCTTTAAGTAGGTTGTCGATGCAAACACAGAGGACTAGGTGTTTGCCTTTGGTGCTGAAGCCGCCGATGAGGACATTGTGAATGTTTTGCACTTGGGTGACTTCGGGGATTTGTTTTGTGACTTTTATGAGTTCAAATTTGTTATAAAATTCTTGGTAAATTTGTGTTATTTGGGATGCTGTTTTTTCTTGTTTTAAGTTAAGTGAAATCGTCAGGTGTATGCCTCTGAAAAATTCGGCGACGTGTGGCATGAGGTTGACTGGATGATTTAACACGCGACTGACTTCGTTTTCGTGGATATGGTCTACCAGTTTATAAGCCATGAGGTTGTCTTTGAGTAATTTTGGGTTGTTTTTGTCGCTGGGTTTGCTGCCCGCACCTGAATAGCCTGAAACTCCAAATATTTGCGGTGTGCCATCAAGTTGCTCAAGAATAGGTAAAATACCTAGTTGCGAAGCGGTGGCATAACAGCCTGGATTGGCAATAAGTTTTTTGCCAATGATGTGCTTTTGGCGGGTTTCGGGTTGCCCATAAGTCCATGTATCATCAAACCTAAAATCTGAGCTTAAGTCGATAATTACACACTTTTTGCTGATTTTAAGCCATAAATCGTGGTTTTTAGCCGCAATATCATTTGGTAAGGCTAGAAATATGACATCTAAATCTTTTTTTGCTAAGCCTTCAAGTTCATCGGCACAATAACACAAATCTGTATCAGTAAAACCTGTGACTATCTCAGAGACTTTTTTACCGTTATATTCACGCGAATAAGCGGCAAGCAATTGTGTTTGTGGGTGCTTATCGATAAGTTTTATTAATTCAAACCCAACATAACCTCTGGCTCCAACCAATGCAACTTTTATCATGACGTCTTCTCCTGCCAGCTATCGGCATAATCAGCACCGACTTGTAAACACTTTAAGGCTGCTACAATTGTCATGCCCGTGGTAAACACAATCCAGTCGTCTTTTTTGTAACTGCAATCAGCTTGCTTGTAATACCATGCGTTGATTTTATTGTTGCTGCGAGAACGCCAATACAACTGTGGATAGACCGACAACATGTGTTGCCAAATGGCTTTGCCTAATCCTTGCCCTTGGGCTTGTGGTGTGACGGCAAATTTGTTCAAATAGGCAGTGCCATTATGACCTTCAGTGACTAAGGCGAGCGCTTGTCCTGATTCGGAGATAAAGATTGATTTGAGTTTTATTTCATCTAAAAAATCAGCTTTTAATTTTTTGCCGAAGGTGTTTTCGAGCAAGCTAATAAGTTTGAGCTTTACTGTTGAGCCGATGATTTGGTGGTGGTTGATGTTTTCTCCCATGCAAATAAACGTGCCTTTGCCTTTATGGGTGAACAATTCCTTGCCAAGCTCACTGGCAGCGGTTATGGAGACGCTGAGTTTGCGTGGCATGGGTTTGAGCAGTTGGTAAATTTGTTGGATTTTCAATTTCATGCCTGAATGCAACCACGGTTGTTGCATAAGGTTATCGTATTGGTTGTGCAATTGAATGGCAGAAATCAATTGCTCATTCTCATCCAGCATGCCACCAGTTGGAGTGACGAAAATCACTTTGGCAGGTTTGGATTCCCACACCAGCTGACGAATGGCAATATCGGCATTGATATTGAGTACATTACCAGCATCATCGGTGCCAAGACAGCTTAAAACAGGCACTTGTTTGTTTTTGATGGCTTGGTTGATTTCATCCAGTTTGACTTGTTTGATTTGCCCGACATGTCCATATTTTTCCTTGTCCAAATAATCACAAGAAAAAACATTGTTGAAGATGCTGTTAGTTTTTATGCCGTGTTCTGCCAAAGCGTCCAACAGTTTTTGATGCACATCTTTGATAACAGGTTGAATCAATGCGATGGTTTGATCATCGGTCACACGCAAGCCATCGAGTTTTTGTACAGGCAGGTTTTGTTTGCTGGTTGCGGCATCAATTTGAGTGCCTGCTCCGTGCAAAACGATAGGAATTAATCCCAAATGTGTGATTAATGACAAGGACTGTGCCAACTCCTCAAGTTGCGTAGCAATGACATTGCCACCGACTTTGACCACGGCAAATTTAACGTGGTGGTGGTTGCTGTATTGATCCAAATAATACTGGGCTTCGGTGGAATGACCGAGTTGCAACAGTACTTGTTTGATTAAATTTTGTTTAGCTTGCATGAATAATTCCTTGGTAGATGTTGTAGATTTTTTGCAGTTGAGAAAGTGCAACCCATTCGTCAATGGTATGAGCTTGTTTGATGTCACCAGACCCCAGAACAATGGCAGGGAAACCCGCTTGTGAAAAAAGAGCGGCTTCTGTCCAAAAATCAACTGGAGTTGATAATTCTATCCTATGGTTTTTACAGAACAACAAACTTAATTTATCAGTTTGCCCATCTGCAGGTAAAGGTGGTGCCATCATGCCGGCTCTGAATTTGGCATTTTTATCAAACACTTGCATGTTTTCATAAATCTCCTTGGATGAAACACCTGATGGAACGCGTGCACTAAAATCCAGATTGACTTTTTCGGCTATCATATTATTTTTTTCGCCACCTTTGATAACACCAACATTAAAACAAATGCCTGCTGGATTATCTTCTTTGACGAAAGTTCCTGCATAATATAAAGCTTGAAATAACCATTTATTGGCTTTGTGTATAGCGTTTTCTTCTAAAGCAATCGCCATTGAAGAATGCCCACAAACACCAGTAAACTCGATATAAGTCGATAAATAGCCGCGGTGTGAAACCACCGCTTTGCTTTGTGTGGGTTCAGCAATAACGATTTGTTGGTATTGTGACAAGTCATTGTTGTCGATAAAACTCTGTACACAACAACCATTGGCTCCTTCTTCATCTGAGGTAAACACCACTGCCATATCATCAGCTGATTCCGCTAAAACCATCAAGATTGCAGCGGCTCCTTTGATGTCACAACTGCCACGACCATAAGCCTTATCGTCAACAATTGTCAACTTAAAAGGGTCGTAATGCCAATGCTCAATGGTGCTTGCCGTCACAGGAACGGTATCTAAATGCACATTAAACAACACACTTGGCGTTCCTTTTTTGGCATAAAAAATTACATGCCCATCGCCAAGGTCGGTTATTTCAACCTTAAACCCAGAGGTTTCAAAATGATTTGTAAGATGCCTATACAATTCATCCTCTTGGCAAATCTTGCGAGGTGGATTTTGTGTGTCTTGTTGGATGAGGAAATCTAAGTTATTGAGTATGCTTTTTAGTGTTTTGTTTGTTTTTTTCATGATTGATTTCCTAGGAGCCTGTCCGAGAACAGGAATCGTCGTGAAGGAAAGCTGGGTTTAGGGCTATTTTTTGGTTTTTTGAGAAGAATAGCCCCGCTATTTGCCGATAAAAAGCGAAAAATAGCACAAATCCAGCTTTTCTGTAATAGATTATCTATTCTCGGACAGGCTCCTAGCATATGCATAATGAGTCGAATTAATGTTTCTTTTTGTTTTGGGTCTGATTCAGCAACAAGCAATGTCAATGCTGCCAGTCCTGTATCGTTGATAATTGCCTCACCTCGCTTGATTAGTGAATCTTTTAATTCACTTAATAATTGCATGGCACTTTTGCTGGTAATTAACTTACCGTCTGATTCTCCTCTTGGTTCATCTAGCAATCCCTCATCATAGCGTTGCAACCACAAAAAAGTTTGGGTGTATCGTGTTATTATTTCGGTTAAACCCCTGCCTGCCTCTAATGTTAGTTCTGGTGATTTAGCCGTTTTCTCTATGAGCTTTAATGCTTGTTGCAATGCTTTGGAATTTTGTTCAAAGCGTTGTTGGTTAAGGGAGTAGCCTTGGGTAAGAATTTCTTTTAAGCGTTGAGTTGCCCAAATTCGGAATTGTGTCGCTTTTGATGAATTGATTCTGTATCCAACTGAAATAATAACATCTAAATGGTAAAATTTAAGTTTTCGTTTAACCTTTCTTTTTCCTTCGAGTTGAACTTGTAAGGAATCCTTACAAGTTGATTTTTCATCAAGCTCTTTTTCTCTGAAAATATTCTTTAAATGCATGGTGATGTTTTGAGGTTTAACTTCAAATAATCGCGCAATTTGAGCCTGAGTCATCCAGAGGGTATTGTCTTGCAAACTTAGTTCTACTTGAGTTTGCCCATCACTGCTTTGGTATATTTCTATTTGGTTTGTATTCTTCATAATAATTGTATTATATATTTTTCCCTTATCTTCTGATCTTATTAACCAATGTTGAGGCTTGTCCAGCAAGCTTAATAAACCCAACGGCATCGGCTGGTGACCATGCACAGGATTGGGCGTAAACTGAGTCTTTGTCTTGCACAATATAATCCGATTCTATCGCTGTTGCTAATAAATTGCCGCCTTGACTGTACAATGTTACCGTGCCTGTCACGTGCGATTGCGAGCTTTTGAGGTAAGCTTCTAAGTCGGTTTTGTGCGGGTCGTGGAAATGGCCGTTGTAAACCAACTCAGCCCAGCGATTAGCAATAATATGGTTGAATTGGTTTTGAAATTTGGAATTAACCGTGTCTTGCAAGGCTTGATGAGCGGCTAATAATCCATCAATGGCAGGGCATTCAAAGACGATTCTACCCTTTAAACCGATACTGACATCGCCGGTGTAAATATGTCTGCCTATGCCGTATTGCCCCAGTTTTTTATTGAGTTTTTCGATAATGCTGACGCCATCGAGTTTTTCACCGTTCAGACTGACCGCTTCGCCTTGTTCAAAACCAACAGTTAAAGACAAGGGTTTTTGTGGCCAGTATTTTCTTTGTTTGACCCATAAGTAAGAGCTGTCATCGGGTTGTTGAAATTCGTCAATTTTTCCACCAGAAATAGTCACGCCGAGCATATTTTCATTAATCGAATAGGCTTTGTGTTGCCCTGCGACTTCTATGCCTGCTTTGGCTAGTTGTTCAATTTCATAATCCCGCACCGAATTGACATGGGCTTGCAAATCTCTAATTGGTGCCAAAATTTCGTAATCACCAAGTGATTTAACCGTTTGGTCAAAACGAAATTGGTCATTACCCATTGCCGTACAGCCGTGGGCAAATAGTTTGGTGTCAAGTTCATCGCACAACTGTAAGCATTTTTTTACAATCATGTATCTATCTGAACATAGTAGCGGATATTCATTATTCATGCGGGCATGTGACCAGACCAATGGTGTAACGAATTGTTTCCAGACGTCGTTTTTTATATCAAAACTGTGGTGTTTTGTTGCTCCTAATTGCAATGCACGTTGTTTAATTGATTCAATTTCTTTATTCGATATTCCACCTGCATTGACAAAAACCGAATGCACTTCGTAGCCTTGTTTGACCAAGTCATGCAAACAATAAGTGGTGTCTAATCCGCCTGAAAAGGCCAATACAATTTTTTTGTTGCTTGTAGGGTTCATATTTTTTCTCCAAATAATGCCAGCATCATGGCTTTTTGTACGTGCAATCTGTTTTGAGCTTCTTCAACGGCAACACAATAATCAGCATCCATCACCGCATCGGTGGCTTTGATGTTTCTACGCAAGGGCAAACAATGGGAAAACTTAGCTTGATTAGTCATGCTCATTTTGTGTTCATCCACCATAAAATGTTGGTATTTTCTGCGTTGTTTCCATTCTTCGCTCACATTGCCATAAAACGGCAAAGCTCCCCAAGATTTGGCATAAACAAAATCGGCATCTTTATAAGCCTCTTCTATGTCATGGCTAATGGTGAAAGTTGCCCCCTGTGTTTGGCAATTTTTGCTAGCCAATTCGATGTATTTTTCATCTAAAATATAGTGTTCATTCGGGCATAATAAGGTCACATCCATGCCAAATTTTGAAGCAATGGAAATACCTGAATTGGCAACTGCGGTATTTAATGGTTTAGGGTGATAAGTCCACGTCATCAGGAACTTTTTGTTTTTAACTTCACCAAGGTGTTTTTTAACCGTCATCATTAAGGCTAACTCTTGGCATGGGTGGGTGATGGTTTCCATGTTAATGATTGGCACGGAGGCGTATTTTTCAAAGGCCTTAATCACTTTATCTTGTTTGTCCTCACGCCAGGAAATAAATTTTGGAAAAGCCCGAATGGCAATGGCATCGACATAGCCTGATAACACCGCAGCCACTTCTTTGATGTGCTCTTCGGCATCACCATCCATGACCACTCCATTTTCAAATTCAATGCCCCAGGCATCTTTTCCTGGTTGTAAAACCACGGCTATTCCACCGAGTTGCTGTATGCCAACTTCAAAAGAGGTTCGGGTTCGCATGGATGGATTGAGAAATAACAAGGCAAAAGATTTGTTTTTCAAGTTTGCATGAACCGGGTTGTTTTTTAGCTCGCTGGCAACAGTCAACAAATCCTCCAGTTCAGTTTTTGACCAACTCTCGGTTGTTATAAAATTTTTGTGCATTTCTTGCTCCATATTTAAGTTTTTTAAAAGTGCATAAGCCAGAAACAAAAAAACCTGGCTTTGGCACCAGGTTTTTTTAAAGTATTTGTTTTAATTAAATAATTAAATCACAAGACCTCACAACCTGGCGTGTTTATACGTCGGCGGTTGCGTCGAACAACAACAGATACACATTCACAAGAGATTGTGAAAAGTGATGAATTAAATTGTTGTTGTGTTGATTTCATATCTATCTATCTAATTGTTGGGTGAAGTCTAACAATCAATTATTTTCAAAACAAGTCTTTTTTGGTAATAACACACGATTTATAGAAATTGACCTAAATCAAGGTCGTAGAAAACCCAAAATTTATAATGCAAGCATAGCTTAATTGCAATTGGCTTGATTTTTTAAAAGTCAGTTGAAAACCCAAATTGTTTTTATAGAGAATAAACCAAATGAAAAAAAGTATTTTAGCCTTAGCTGTTTGTGGCTTATTACAAACAGTAAATGCATCTGCTGATGAAAGTGATAGTTTTTTTGATGCCATAAGTGATGGTCACTCAAATTTGATGCTCAGATACAGGTATGAATTTGTTGATCAAGATGGATTTAATTTCAATGCTAATGCATCAACATTGCTGACACGACTAAACTATAAAACCAAAGTTTATAATGGTTTTACATTTTTTATCGAAGCCGATAATGTTACAGAAGTTTTTGGTGATAACTATAATTCAGGTGCTGGAAACTCTCCTGGCAACACTCGCTATCCAGTGGTTGCCGACCCTCAAGGCACGGAAATAAATCAAGCGTGGTTTAACTACGATTTTAGTCAAGGTAATGGTGTAAAAGTGGGGCGTCAACGCATAAACTTTGATAATCAACGGTTTGTCGGCGGTGTAGGTTGGCGACAAAATGAGCAAACCTATGATGCAATATCGGGATCATTTGATATTTCGGATTCTAAACTCTTTGTTGCCTATGTTGATAAGGTCAACCGTATTTTTGGTGATGATGTTGCCGCAGGTAATCATGACAACTCCACTGTATTGGCACATTGGTCAAATAAGTTTGATGATATTGGTAGTTTATCTGTTTACTACTATGATATCGACAATAAAGATGCAGCAGCTTTTTCCACCGCAACATTTGGTGCTAAATTTACTGGCAAAATGAATGCTTTCAATTACGGCATTGAGTTTGCTGCACAAAATGATGCACACAATAACCCCGTTAATTACAGTGCAAACTATTACCGTTTTGATGGCGGTTACAAATTCGATGCAGCTACAATTTATACAGGCTATGAAGTATTAGAAGGAGACAGAAATAATGCAGGCTCCGCTTTTAGAACACCACTAGCAACACTTCACGCTTTTAATGGATGGGCTGATAAGTTTCTAGGTACGCCTGCAGATGGCTTAGAAGATTTCTTCATTGGAGCAAAAGGAACGATTAATGGCTTTAAGTGGAACGCTCTTTATCACGATTTTTCAGCTCAAGATTCATCACGTGATTTGGGTACTGAGTTTGACTTCTCCATTGCACGTAAAGTAAACAAAAATGTCTCCTTATTGCTAAAAGGTGCTTTTTACAGTGCTGACTCACACGCAACAGACACAACAGTTGTTTGGTTCATGGTGACTAGTAAGTTTTAACCTGAGTGGATTTATAAAAAAGGTGTACTTTACCCGAAACTTACATTAAATAAATGCAGTCGTGCATGAAATGTTTGGGCTTGTTACACCTTTTTTTATGCCATTGTATTTTAAACTAACGATTTTTTTCATCTCAATGCTAAAATGTCCCCATGAAATTTGTAGATGAAGCAAGAATAGTGGTTCGTGCAGGACATGGTGGCAGTGGCTCATCCAGTTTCCGTCGTGAAAAATTTGAACCCAAAGGTGGTCCTGATGGTGGCGATGGTGGCAAAGGTGGGGATGTTATACTAGTCGGTCACGAAGGCTTAAACACCTTGATTGATTTTCGCCATAAGAAAATCTTTGAAGCACAACGCGGCGTTAGTGGTCGTGGTCGTCAAATGTATGGCAAGCAAGGCGATGATTTGATTATCAAAGTTCCTGTTGGTACCGAAGTTTATGATTTAGAAATGGACATCAAGGTGGGCGATATTACTGAACACAATCAAGTGCT
>Ga0256839_1006605_pt1 | contig 10098 bp, 8 predicted proteins | sample 354166metaG_FD_185968 | JGI IMG/M metagenome (GOLD analysis project Ga0256839, IMG submission 185968) | Hydrothermal vent microbial communities from Mid Atlantic Ridge, Atlantic Ocean - 354-166 | ecosystem: Environmental > Aquatic > Marine > Hydrothermal vents | place: Atlantic Ocean: Mid... | reverse complement strand
CACCGCCAGCCACGGCGCCACCCGGTCCCAGCGGAACACGGGACCGTCGCGGCACACGAACCAGGGCCCGAGCTGGCAGTGCCCGCACAGGCCCACCCCGCACTGCATGTTGCGTTCCATGGACAGCCACAGGTCTGCATCGGCCACGCCGCGCGCCTGCATCATGGCCGCCACCGCCTTCATCATGCCCTCGGGCCCGCACATCATCACCGTCACCGCCTGCGGGTCGAAGCGCAGCTCGTCGAACAGCTCCGTCACCCGGCCGCGGTGCCAGGGCCACAGCGGGTCGGCCCGGTCGGCGGCGATGAGCACGCGGGTGTCGGGCAGCGCGGCCCAGGCCTGGTAGCGCTCGCGCCAGATGAGATCGCTGGAGTGCTTCACCCCCTGCACGATGTTGAGCCGGCCGAAGCGCTCGCGCCGGCGCACGATGTAGTTGATCACCGACACCACCGGGGCGCAGCCCAGCCCGCCGGTGACGATGACCACGTCCTTCTGCTCCGCCTCGTGCAGCGGCCAGCCGCGGCCGTAGGGCCCGCGCAGGCCCAGGCGGTCGCCGGCGGCCAGCCGCGCCAGGGGCCGGGTGATGCGGCCCACGGCCCGGATGGTGTGATCGATGACGTGCTCGTCGCGGGGATCGGAGACGATGGAGATGGGCACCTCGCCGCCCCCCGGCAGGTAGAGCATGTTGAACTGCCCCGGGGCGAAGGCATAGGCGGCCTGCGCCGCCGGATCGGCCAGGCGCAGGCGCAGGGTGAACAGGCCGGGCGCCTCGTCGATGCGCTCGATGACCTCGGCCGCCCGGGGCCACGGCTGCGGCAGGCAGGGCTCAGCCATGGACCGGCTCCCGGCACAGGCGCGAGGCCTCCTCGGTGATGTCGATGCCCACCGGGCACCAGGCGATACAGCGCCCGCAGCCCGTGCAGCCGCTGCGCCCGTACTGCTCGTGCCAGGTGCCCAGCTTGTGCACCAGCCATTGCCGGTAGCGGCTGGCGGCATCCGGGCGCAGGGTCAGGCCGTGGATGTAGGAATGCATGGAGGTGAAGCAGGAGTCCCAGCCGCGCACGTGCTCGGACCGATCCAGGTCCAGCCCGCCCTCGTCCCACTCCCGGTGGCAGAAGCAGGTGGGACAGACCGCGGTGCAGTTGCCGCAGGCCAGGCAGCGCTCGCCCACCTCGCGCCAGTGGGCCGCATCCAGCCGGGCGTACAGCGCCTCCCGCAGGTCGCGGCCCGGCAGCGCCCGCTGCTGCCGGGCCGCCCGCGCCAGCGCCGCCTCATCGGCCCGGACCTGCTCCGCCCCGGCCGGATCCAGCCCGAGGGCCCGGCCCAGTTCAATCCCGCGCCCGCTGCGGGCCTGCACCAGGAAGCCGTCGTCCAGCTCGGTGAGGGCCAGGTCGAAACCGAAGCGGGCCCCAGGCCCGTCACCGGTGGAGGCACAGAAACACGTCGCCGCGGGGTGGGTGCAGTTGACCGCCACCACCAGGAGCTCCGACCGCCGCGCGCGATAGAAGGGATCCGCCTGGAAACCGTGAAGGAAGTGGTGATCCTGCAGGTACAGTGCCGCGATGTCGCAGGGCCGCAGGCCGATGACCGCCAGCGGTTCCCCCGGCTCCGGCGCCGGGGTGAAGGCAAGCCCGGCCTCGCCCCGCTCCATGCGCCACAGCACCTCGCGCGGCGCGAACAGCCACGGCTTGATGCCCTGCGGCCCGTTGGCCCAGGCGAACACGCGATCATGACCCGCCTGCCGCAGCCGGTAACGCCCGGGGGCCTGCTCCTGCTCCACGCCCCGCGGCAGGCGGTCGGCGGAGGCGATCTCGTCGAACACGATGGCGCCGTCGCGCACCACCGGGCCGATGCAGCGGTAACCGCGCCGGACCAGCTCGTCCAGCAACCGTTGCAGCCCCTCGCGTGGCAGGAACAACCGCTCCTCGCTCACTGGTGTACCCCCATGGCCGGCGCCGTGCCAGTATCGCAACCCTTCCCCGCGCGATCTTGATCCAGGTCAGGATCGCCACCGCCGCCCGGCGCTAGCTTGAACGCTCGCCGGCAACGGAACGTGCGCCATGTGCCTGGGAATTCCCATGGAGATCGTGGAGGTGAACGGCACCGTCGCCCGCTGCCGGGCCCGCGGCGTGGAGCGCGACGTCTCGCTGTTCCTGGTCCAGGACCAGGACCCGCAGCCGGGCGACTGGGTGGTGGTGCACGTGGGCTACGCCATCCAGCGCGTGGACCCCGCCGCGGGCCGGGCGGCAACGGCGCTGCTGGACGAGGCCCTGGGCGGCGGCGGGGGCACTCCCCATGCATGAGCTGGCGGTCTGCCGCAGCATGTTGTCCCAGGTGGCCCGCATCGCCGCGCGGCACCGGGCCCGGGCCGTGACCCGCATCAGCGTGCGCATCGGGCCGCTGTCGGGGGTGGAGCCCGACCTCCTGAGCCAGGCCTTCCCCTTCGCCGCCGCCGGCACCGTGGCCGAGCACGCCGCCCTGGTCATCGATGCCCGGCCGGTGCGGGTGCATTGCGAGGCCTGCGGGCACGAGGCCGAGACCGGGCCGCGCAATCTCACCTGCCCCCGGTGCGGGGACGGTCGCACGCGGCTGCTCAGCGGCGACGAGCTGCTGCTGGCGGAAGTGGAGCTGCTTCACCAGGCAACGGACACCTGACCGGCCGGGAGATCCCCTGTCATGTGCGACACCTGCGGCTGCAACGTCACGCCGGGCAACCGGCACCTGCTGGAATCCGCACACCCCGCCGGCGGGCGCGAGCCGGTGGCGGTGCTGCAGGGCCTGCTGGCGGAGAACGACCGCGCCGCCGCCCACAACCGGGCCCACCTGGAGACCCACGGGGTGCTGGCCGTGAACCTCATGTCGTCCCCCGGCGCCGGCAAGACCACGCTGCTGGAGCAGACCATCGACCGCCTGGGCGGCCGCTGGCGGCTGGCGGTCATCGAGGGTGACCTGGAAACCGAACGCGACGCCGAGCGCATCCGCGCCCGCGGCGTGCCCGTGGTCCAGATCACCACCGGCACCGCCTGCCACCTGGATGCCCACATGGTGCACCGGGCCCTGCACCGGCTGGACCTGTCGCGGCTGGACCTGTTGTTCATCGAGAACGTGGGCAACCTGGTGTGCCCGGCCGCCTTCGACCTCGGCCAGCACCACAACGTCACGCTGCTGGCGGTGACCGAGGGCGACGACAAGCCGGCCAAGTACCCGGTGATGTTCCGCGCCGCCCACCTGGTGCTGTTCACCAAGGCCGACCTGCTGCCGGTGCTGGGGGACTTCGCCCCGGACCGGGCCGAGGACCACCTGCGGCGGCTGGGCAGCGCCGTCCCGGTCCTGTCCCTGTCGGCCCGCACCGGCGACGGGGTGGAGGCCTGGTGCCGCTGGCTGGAGACCGCCCTGGACGCCCGCCGCACCGGCGCCGCCGCACCGTGAACCGCGACACCGCGGACAATGCCCTCTACTGGCTGGAGCGCATCCACGCGCTGCCGCTGCGGTGGCCGGTGCGGATCATGAACGTCTGCGGCGGCCACGAGCGCACCATCACCCTGGCCGGCCTGCGCCGCCTGCTGCCCGACGGTGTCACGCTCATCCCGGGTCCCGGCTGCCCGGTGTGCGTCTGCCCCGAGGAGGACGTGTACGCCGCCATCCGCCTGGCCCTGGAACGGGACCTCACCCTGGCGGCCTTCGGCGACATGCTGCGGGTGCCGGTCAACGCCCCGCGCGGCGAGCCCCGGTCGCTGGAGGCCGCCCGCGCCGCCGGTGCCGACGTGCGGCCCGTGGCCTCCCCCGCCGAGGCGGCGGCCCTGGCCCGGGCCATGCCGGAGCGGGAGGTGGTGTTCTTCGCCGCCGGCTTCGAGACCACCACCGCGCCGGTGGCGGCCATGCTGGCCGAGGGCGCCCCGCCCAACCTGAGCCTGCTGCTGGCCGGCCGCCGCACCTGGCCGGTGGTGGCCATGCTGCTGGCCTCGGGCGAGCCGGGCTTCGACGCCCTGGTGGCGCCGGGCCACGTCGCCACCGTCATGGGCAGCGACGAGTGGCGCTTCGTTCTGGAGCGCCACGGCCTGCCCGCGGCGGTGGCGGGCTTCACGCCCGCCGGCCTGCTGGCGGCCTGCCACTCGGTCCTGCGCCAGCTGGTGGAAGGGCGCGCCGCACTCGACAACTGCTACCCGGAGCTGGTGCGGGCGCGGGGCAACCCCCGGGCCCGGGCGGTGCTGGAGCAGGTGATGCAGGTGACCCCGGCCACCTGGCGCGGCATCGGCGCCATCCCGGACTCCGGCTTCGCCCTGCGGCCGGAGTTCGCCCGTCACGACGCCCGCCGCCGCCACCCGGTGGCCGTGGACACCGCCCGCCGCCGCGCCGGCGAGATGCCCCCGGGCTGCGACTGCGCGCAGGTGGTGCTGGGGCGCCTCCAGCCCCCCCAGTGCCGTCTCTACGGCACCGCCTGCACCCCGCGCCGCCCCGTGGGCCCCTGCATGGTGTCCGACGAAGGCGCCTGCCGCATCTGGTGGAGCGGCGGCCTGCGCCGCGCCCGCGACCCGGCGGCGGCGCGGGAGACCCCGGCGGCATGAACCGGCCCGCGCACCCCCTGCCGGTCCCCCGGACGGCCCGGCGCCTGCACCTGGGGGGCCGGGTGCAGGGCGTGGGCTTCAGGCCCTTCGCCTGGCGGCTGGCCCGGCGCCTGGGCGTGGACGGCTGGGTGGAAAACCGCGCCGGCGAAGTGATCATCCACGCCGAGGGCGAGGCCGGGCCCCTGGCCCGGTTCCGCCGGGCCCTCCTGGAGGAGGCCCCGCCCGCGGCCCGCCCCCGGCTGCTGGCCGACGAGCCCGCGGCCCCCGCCGGCCGGGCCGGCTTCGCCATCCGGCCCAGCCGCGCCGGCCGGCCACGAGAGGCGGTGACCGTGCCTCCCGACCGGGCCCCGTGCGGGGACTGCCGGCGCGAGTTCCATGACCCGCGGGACCGGCGCTTCCGCTACCCGTTCCTCAACTGCACCCAGTGCGGTCCCCGCTACACCCTCCTCCGCGCGCTGCCCTGGGACCGGGCCCGCACCGCCATGGCCGGCTTCCCCCTGTGCCCCGGGTGCGCCCGCGAGTACGCCGACCCCGGCGACCGCCGCTTCCACGCCGAGCCCGTGGCCTGCCCGGCCTGCGGTCCCCGGCTGGCCTGCCGCGACGGCCGCCGCGCCGTGACGGAGACCCCCGCGGCCCTGGCCGCGGCCGTGGAGGTCCTGCGCCGCGGCCACGTGCTGGCGGTGCGCGGGGTGGGCGGCTATCACCTCATGTGCGACGCGCGCAACCCCACCGCGGTGGCCCGGCTGCGCCGGCGCAAGGCCCGCCCCCGCAAGCCGCTGGCAGTCATGGTGCCCCGCCCCCTGTACGCCCGCCTGGACCTGGCCCCGGCGCCGGCCGCCCTCCTCGACGGGCCCGAGGCGCCCATCGTGCTGGTGCCCGCCGCGTCCCTGGAGCACCTGGCCCTGGCGCCCCAGGTGGCCCCGGGGCTGGCCGAGGTGGGCCTCATGCTGCCCTGCTCGCCCCTGCACGAGCTGCTGGCGGAGGCCTTCGGCGGCCCCCTGGTGGCCACCTCGGGCAACGTCAGCGGCGAGCCCCTGATCACGGATCCCGCCGAGGCCGAGGCCCGCCTGGGCGCGGTGGCCGATGCCTTCCTCCATCACGACCGGCCCATCGTGCGCCCGGCGGACGACCCCGTGTACCGGCCCGTGGCCGGCACCCCGCGGCCCCTGCGCCTGGGCCGCGGCAACGCCCCCCTGGAACTGGAGCTGCCCTTCCCCCTCCAGGCCCCGCTGCTGGCCGTGGGCGGCCACATGAAGAACACCGTGGCCCTGGCCTGGGACCGGCGCGTGGTCGTCTCCCCCCACGTGGGCGACCTCGACCATCCCCGCAGCCTGGACCGGTTCCGCCGCCTGGTGGAGGAGCTGCAGGATCTCTACCGCGTGCGGGCCCGGCGCGTGGCCTGCGACGCCCACCCCGGCTACGCCAGCCATCGCTGGGCCCGGGACAGCGGCCTGCCCCTGCACCGGGTCCGGCACCACCACGCCCATGCCGCGGCGGTGGCCGGCGAGTTCCCCCGCGAGGCGCGCTGGCTGGTGTTCACCTGGGACGGCGTCGGCCTGGGCGAGGACGGCACCCTGTGGGGCGGCGAGGCCCTGCTGGGCAACCCCGGCCGCTGGCGGCGGGTGGCGAGCCTGCGCCCCTTCCGCCTGCCCGGCGGCGAGCGCGCCGCCCGCGCGCCCTGGCGCAGCGCCCTGGGCCTGTGCTGGGAGGCCGGCCGCCCCTGGCCCGGGGCCCCGGGCCCCGATCCCCTCCTGCGCCGCGCCTGGGAGCGGGGCATGAACAGCCCCGTGACCACCGCCGCCGGGCGCCTGTTCGATGCCGCCGCCGCCCTCCTCGGCCTGGTGCACGAAACCAGCTACGAGGGCCAGGGGCCCATGGAACTGGAGGCCCTGGCCCTGGGGGCGGACCCCGGCCCGGCCGTGAAGCTGCCCCTGGCCCGGGGGCCCGGCGGCGTGCTGGTGGCCGACTGGGCACCGCTGCTGGACCTGCTGCTGGACGAAACCCGTCCCCCCGCGGAGCGCGCCGCGGCCTTCCATGCCGGCCTCGCCCGGGGGCTGGTGGACCAGGCCCGGGCCCTGCGCCGGCTCCACGGCGACTTCGCCGTGGGCCTGGCCGGCGGCGTGTTCCAGAACCGGCTGCTGGCGGAGCAGGCCCTGGCCGGCCTGCGGGCCGCGGGCTTCCGTGCCCACCTGCCGGCCCGGGTGCCGGTCAACGACGCCGGCCTGTGCTTCGGCCAGGTGATGGCCGCGGGGAGCGCCGGGCCGTGACCCGCCGTCCGCCCCCGCTGGAGGCCCACGTGACGCTGGCCCACGGCAACGGCGGCCGGCTCACGCGCGAGCTGGTGGAGCAGGTGTTCGCGCGCCACCTGGATGGCCTGCTGCTGGACACGGTGGCCGACGCCGCCGCCCTGCCGCCGCCGGGCGAGGGCGAGCTGCTGGTCACCACCGACGGCTTCACCGTCCAGCCGCTGGAGTTCCCGGGCGGCACCATCGGCTCCCTGGCGGTGCACGGCACGGTCAACGACCTGGCCGTGGCCGGCGCCGATCCCTGGTGGCTGTCCCTCAACGTGTTCATCGAGGAAGGGCTGGAAACCGCGAAGCTGGAGCGCGTCGTCGCCTCGCTGGGCGAGGCGGCCCGCCGCTGCGGGGTGGGCATCGCCGCCGGCGACACCAAGGTGCTGCGCCGCGGCGAGGGCGGCGGCCTGGTCCTGGCCACCACCGGCCTCGGCCTGCGCCCGCCGGGGGTGGACCTCGGCCTGCGCCGCATCGAACCCGGGGATCGCCTCCTGGTGAGCGGCCCCGTGGGTGACCACGGCACCGCGGTGATGCTGGCGCGGGAGGACTTCGGGCTGCGCGGCGACCTGCCCTCCGACGCCGCCAGCGTCCTGCCCCTGACCCGCGCCGTGCGCCACCTGCCCGGCCTGCGCTTCATGCGCGACCCCACCCGCGGCGGGCTGGCCACAGTGCTGCACGAGATCCGCCGCGCCACCGGCCTCGGGATGGAGGTGGACGAGGCCGCCGTGCCCGTCAACGAACCGGTGCGCGCGGTGTGCGAGCTGCTGGGCTACGACCCCCTGTACCTGGCCTGCGAGGGCCGGGTGGTGGCGGTGGCCGCCCCGGAGGCGGCCGACGCGGTGCTGGCCGCCTGGCGCGCCCTGCCCGAGGGCCGCGGGGCCGCCGTCATCGGCCGCATGGCGGACGCCGGCGGCGGCGAGGTGGTGCTGCGCACGGCCCTGGGCGGCGAACGCCTGCTGGAGGAGCTGGAGGACGATCCGCTGCCCCGGATCTGCTGAAGCAGCCGGGGGTCAGGCCGGCGACCGCACGGGGGCCAGGGGGCAGCCGGCGGCATGGTCCGGCCCCAGCCGCGACCAGGCAAACTCGATGGCATGGCCGGTGCGGGAGAAGAAATGGTCCGCCCCCATCTCCGCCACGAACCCGCTGCGCTCCAGCACGTCGCGCACCTGCTTCTTCATGCGCGAAAAGAGCAGCGTGATGCCCGCCTCCCGCAGGCGCTCCGCCACCTGGCGGAGCATCTCCTCCCCGGTGGCGTCGATGTGATTGATGCCCTCGGCATCCACGATGACGAACTTGAGATCCGGCTTGATGGCCACCTTGCGCTGGACCGTTTCCTCGAAGTAGGCGGTATTGGCGAAATACAGGGAACCGTCGAAACGGAGAATGGTGATGTTGGGGCAGGTGGTCAGGCCGTGCACCTGGGCGTCCCGCAGGCTGCCGTCGGGATGGCGCCCCAGCACCGCCACCCGCGCGTGCATGGAACGGTACAGGTACAGGCCCAGGGACAACAGCACGCCGGTGACGATACCCTGCTCCAGGTGGGGGGCCAGCAGCAGGGTGAGCACGAAGGTCACCACCGACACGATGCCGTCGTTGCGATCCACCTTCCACGCGTAGCGCATGGGGGCGAACCGCACCAGCCCGATGACGGCCATCATGATGACCGCGGCCAGGGTCGCCTGCGGCAGGTGGTACAGCAACGGCGTGAACCACAACAGCACCACCGCCACCACCAGGCTGGTCACGACGGAGGAAAACCCGGTCACCGCCCCGGCATCGATGTTGACCGCCGAGCGGGAAAACGACCCGGCCGTGGGATAGCTCTGGAACAGGCTGCCGGCGATGTTGCCCAGCCCCTGCCCGATGAGTTCCTGGTTGGCATCCAGGTGCTGGCGGGTGCGCGCCGCCATGCTCTTGGCGATGGCGATGGCCTCCATGAAGCCGATGAGGGCGATGGTCATGGCGGCCAGGAACAGCTGGCCGATGATCCCCCAGTCCAGGGCGGGAAGGCGCAGGGCCGGCAGCCCGGCCGGAATCTCGCCCACCACGCGCCCGCCGCGGTGAAACAGGATGCTGTCGGTTTCGATGCGCCGGATGCGCCAGCCGTCGTCGAGGCGCTCGGCCCCCGCCGGCGGATGGGAGCGCACCACGAACCGCTCCGCCCCCTCCAGGCGCACGCGGGTGAAATGGATGGCACGCAACTCGCGCACCTCCGCCTTGAGGGACTTCTGCAGCCGCTCCCGGCGCAGGATCAGGAGGTCCACCTCGTGCTGGGCCCGCAGCAGCTCGGCCTCGTCCGGCGCCGCCTGCCGCTGTACCGCCGCCAGCCGGCCGCGGGCCTCCGCCAGCGCCCGTTCCACCTCTGCCAGCTCCACCCGCAGGCGCCGGCGCTCCGCCAGGATGCCCTCCACCACCTCGCCGGCCACCGCCGACATGGGCACCTCGCGCTGGCGCGAGAACTCGGTGGCCCAGGCCGCCACCGTGGTCACGGCCACCGCGATGAGCACGTTGGGCAGGCGGGGGGTGAGCCGGCGCAGGCCGTACATGATGGCGAAGGCAGCCACCGCCATGCCCAGGGTGGGCCAGTGGATGTCCGTGGTCGCCGCCGCGATCATGCGCCAGACGGTCTCGTAGTGGTGCTCGGCCTTCTCCACCTCGACGCCGAAGATCTTGCCCAGCTGCGAGGTGGCGATGATGATGGCCGCGGCATTGGTGAATCCCAGCACGACGGGGTGGGAGAGGAAATTCACCAGCGCGCCCAGGCGCAGCAGCCCCAGTGCCAGCTGGAACAGGCCCACCATGAGCGCGAGCAGGATGGCATAGGCGACAAAACCGGGACTGCCGCTGGCGGCGATGGGCTCCAGCGCGGCCGCGGTCATGAGCGACACCACCGCCACCGGCCCCGTGGCGAGCTGCCGCGAGGAGCCGAACAGGGCGGCGACGGAAGGGGGCAGAAAGGCCGCGTACAGGCCGTAGTACGGGGGCAGGCCGGCCAGCTGGGCATAGGCCATGGACTGGGGAATGAGGACCAGGGCCACGGTGACCCCCGCCACCAGGTCGGCGCGCAGCACCGCGGGATTTTTCAGCTCGCCGATCCAGGTGCGGAACGGCAACAGCATGGAGATGGGGTTCACGGCTCCCCCAGCCAACCGGGTTCATTCCCGGGTCCCAAGGGTACCCCGTCCCGGCGGCGGGATAAAGCCACGGGCCGGGATCCGCGCCGGCACCGGGCCCGTGGC